>Ga0209490_10002965_pt1 | contig 15959 bp, 14 predicted proteins | sample MAT06_FD_187209 | JGI IMG/M metagenome (GOLD analysis project Ga0209490, IMG submission 187209) | Freshwater microbial communities from Lake Fryxell liftoff mats and glacier meltwater in Antarctica - MAT-06 (SPAdes) (version 2) | ecosystem: Environmental > Aquatic > Freshwater > Ice > Liftoff...
TCAAGGGGGGGGGGGAGAATGGACTTCTATACTCTAGACCCTATGCTCACCTACTGTCTAGAATGAAATAACCCTGAGTTTTCTCCACTTGTCTTGCATTGTCAGCTCAGTAACAAGTTTCTGGGGAGGTGGAAAATCTACGTTAATGATTTCAACTCGTTCATCATAGCACTGTGTGAGCTGAGGAGTTTCATGACAGACGACAATAATTTTGAAGTTTGGATCTCTCTGATGATAAGCAGAGCGTAGTGAATTCTCAAAGAGCTGCGAAACTCTTTCCCAATTGGTCGAAACTGCTTTTGATTTAAGAGCCATCACGAAACAAAGCATAATTTTTAGGTGCCTTCTTTAATAACAACAGTTCAATACTAAATCTCCAGAACAACGAGTCGATAGACTGAAAAGATCTATCAGCACTCTATTCAAGATTCAATCCTAAGATGAATCTGAAGTGAGAACGTTAAATGTGTATACCTGAGCCGTTTTTTGAGCGATCGCTCCCCAATCCAAGCGATCGCCCATCTCACCCATCAAATGTCCCAACTCGTCCAGATCGACCTGACTACTTTTCTTAATCGCACAGAGTAGATCTTGCTCTTCGCCGGGTTTATAAAGCAGCCAATCTGCTTTACCTATCGTTTCGAGAATGCTGCCTAATTTTGGTGCGATGATCGGTTTATTGTAGGACATTGCCAAGAGTAAGCTACCAGAGGTCAAGATATTTTCAAATGGTAAGACAACAACATCTGCTGCACTGAAGTAGACCGGAATCAAATGCTCTTCTACAAAGCCTGGGTGAAGAATGGCTCCTTTTGTTCCTGCTACCTGTCTAGTCAACTGCTGCCCGTAAGCATCGTTCAGTGGTTTACCAGCAATCAGCAGTGTGTGATTAACGGTAATTTCTGGATGGTCACGCCAGGTCTGCAATAGCGGCTCAATGCCTTTGTAAGGGCGGAGCATTCCTAGATTAAGATATAGCTTTCCAGTAATAGGTAAACCCAAAATTGCTCTAGCTTCTGTAGGGTCGATCGCCTCTTCATATACCGTGCGATAGTGCCCATGCGGAATTACGGTCGCTTTTTCAGGATTGAATTGATATAGGTTAGCTAGTTCTGAGAGCGTTACTTGATGATGAACAATGATGTGATCGACCAGTTTAACAAGCTGTTGAATTGTCCAGAGTTCTAAGTGAGAAAACTGAGCTTCATGGGATAGACGGTTGTGAATTGTCCAGACAACTTTAATTCCTGCAATGCGAGTGATGAGAATGTCGGCTAAAAACTTCAGCGAATAGATCAGTCGTTCCAGCCAAGTTGCTCCTTTAATGTAAGGATTAATCCAGTGCAAGTGCAAAACTTGAATAGAGCAGTTTTTTGATGCCCGAAAGATAGGGAAGACACGGCGATACCCGACTGGAAAGTGGACGCCTACCCCCTTTTCTCGCAATGCTCCTGCCAGTAGTGCTTGATAGGGGTTATCTATTCGGTAGTCAGGCATCATTAGGACTTGAACTCGACTATTAACAGGCTGAGCCATTATGCCTTTGGCTCCTTCAGCAGTCCTTGTTGAACCAGTTGTCGCATACCTTCCCCATACATCAGATGCCGAATAGCTCCAACATAGTGACGGCTGGGAGAACCATTGATACCTCCTTCAAGGTGCACATCATAATCAGACGGCAATAGCTCAGTTCCAAACCGACAACTACAGAGGGCATAAAGCGTTTGCTCAATTCGCCAGAAGTGACCCATAATGTTGGGCAAGGCTAAAAACTCTTCAATCCAGTCTAAGTTGAGCGATGCTTTGTGAATCAGCCCTAAACCAGAATTGAAGCGATCGATCACTTCAAAGCCCAGCGTATCTTTCACAACCTGCGGATCAATGGTGTAAGCACTAGATACATCTCCATTAACAGTATTGAGTAAATATGCAGGATCTTCAATGCGTTGCAGCAGTTCGGTGGGTTCTGCAAAAAATAAAATGTCGCTGTCGAGTAGCAACATGCGATCGCTTTCTAAATAGCTAGAAAAGTCAAACACTTTAGGGGCAAGTTGATTACTTTGGCGAAACTCTAAGCAGCGAGGGTAATTCTGTAGCCCTGCTAGCACTCTAGCGTCAGCACTGGGGCGATCGATGATTCGAGCGTTAGGAAAATGCTGCTGGAGAGTAGCACGGTTCGTAGCCGTTAATGTACCATCATCATGAATGCAGAGAGTGTATTGCCGCTTTGAAGCCCAATAGAAGGACTTGAGCGCCCAAATCAAGTTAAGCCAATCTTGTGAGCAGGTGAAGACATGAATCTCGCAGGTGCGATCGGTGGTTTGGGCGATCGGTTGAGTGTCGAGAATACGAAATCGAACGTTGTCACGAAAATGGGCTGTGCCTAATCCATATTGATATTTTTGACGAAGCTTTAGAATTGAAGAACCAATCATATGTTTTGATGTTAAGAAACGACCTTTATTTGAGAAATTTTAGGCTTGTCAAATGTTTCGCCCTGCGGAAAACGCGCTTCTGGAGGCTGACCTCAGTCGCTTGGGTCTGGTTGACTGTAAAAGTCAAGGCTTCACGCATGATGCAGCCACCCAATCGAAGCCGATTGCTCACCTGCATCATGCGTTCTAAGATGCTGTCAAAGTTTTGAGCTAAATATTCTAATTTGGGCAGTAGCGCTTGTGGATTGATGGCATCGACACCTAGGTCTTGAAGTTGATTGTCTTCTAAGAGTCTCCGAACTTTATCGTCATAGAGAACGGCAACAAAGGGAATGCCAACTTGCAGCGCGAAAATAATAGAGTGATAGCGAGTGCCGATTAAATAAGGGCACTCGTATAGTGGATTGATTGAGAACTCTGGGAAGAAATTTTGGAACCCTAGCGATCGAAATAGATCTGAATCATGACTGGTGCCAAACCGCAGTGGAAAAGGAACGATATCATTGCTCTCTCCCAGCTTGTGTATGGCGGTTGCCCATTGCATCGGGTCGTAGCCCTGCGGATGTTTGGAGGCGAGACTGAGGGCGATCGCCTCATTCCTAGGACACTCCAATCGCTGAGGATAGGGAATCATCCAGGTTGAATCAGGTAAGACTAATACTTGTGGATGAGAATCTAATAACTGATGACTTTTTTGATCGCGCACAGCAAACAGTTTAGCGTTGTCAACCATCCACAGCAAGTCTTGTTTTAGTGTGCCATTTAGTTCATTAATGCCCAGCCCAACCACTGCAAAGGGCTTCTTACTTTTGCCTAGCCACTCAGTTATTCCTGCCCAAATTCCAACCTTCTCCCAAACTAAGCCGCCGCCGCCAATCAAAATAAAATCAAACCATTCCATTGAAGGCGGTTCTTGATTGTGGGGAAAAAACACGATGTGATGAGGATGGAGCGCATCAACAAGGGCTTGACCAATTCTATCGTCTCCATAGTTGAGATGGTGATAGTAACCAAATACGGCAATTTTCATAGAAGTTTACTGCATAGAGAGCAATTGTTTTACTTGAAGAAGACGCTGCCAAACTAAAGAACCAAGCGGTTCTCCGAAGAGGAAACAGAGCACTGTCCAGCTTGTTTTTGTACCAAGTATGCGTAGTTGTAGGATACGACAAAGGTATTTGAAGCTTGATCGATAAAAACGTGCTTCACGGGCAATCAAACACCATCTCCGGTAAGTTTCATACTCAGAGTTATAGTCTGAACTGGTTAATTCTGGATCTGTTGGGTCAGTTTTTTCAGCTAAAGCAATTTTTTGACAGTTGCCATTTGTGTCAAGCTTAAGTTTATTTTTAGCGTTTAAAAGAATCTCTTCTTTAATTTTGTTGGCTTTAACTTGATCTGTAGTGTGGCTAATACTTTTCAATTGCCATCTATATTTGAGAAGCCTCTCTGGTAAGTTAGCTAGTTTCCCATATTGCGTTAACTTTAGAAATAAGTCTATATCTTCATGAAGAGGGGATTGCTCATATCCTCCACATTCTTTTACCGCTTGGGTACGCATCACAACTGTTGGATGGCACAGACGTGGACCTTGCCATTTTAGAAGTTCGCTCAGAATACTCTCATGATCTTGAGAAACTCTAGGGGTGCAGATGATATCTTCATCTGAGTCAATTATGATAATTCCGCTGCCTAGGACAACGCAGGAAGGATGTTGCTCTAAATAATTAACCTGTAATTCAAATCTATTAGGGAATGCAATATCGTCTGCATCCATTCGGGCAATATACTTGCCTTGAGCTATATTGACTCCTTTTTGTAAGGTTTTACATATCCCTAAGTTAGGATGATGAATAATCCGAATTCTTTGATCCAGATCGGCATATTTTTGCGCGATCGCCAAACCTCCATCCGATGAACCATCGTCGAGTAAGATAAGTTCGAAATGGTGATAGGTTTGGTTTAGGATACTGGCGATCGCCTGTGCAAGATATTGCTCACTGTTATAAAAGGGTAAAAGCACAGAAATCAGGGGATAGTCGCTCATAAGACTTGGGGCTAAAGTTCACCAATTTTTGCCAAGGTCAACTCTGCAAGTTGATAAAAGTCACCTTTGAGATAGGGAAGTAACGGCTTAACGCAGCTTGCAGTCTGAATGCCGTAGATATATCGCAAGTAAAATAATGAACTGCTTAAGGTAGAACAACAGAGCGCAATGTTGGCTTCAGCAATTAACACTTCAATCGGCATTTTTTGCTCATCTGCCAAGCAGTAGAAGGCATCCGATTTTAAACTTTTTTGAATGTCCTCAAATAAAGGTCGTTGGCTGCGGGGATGCTCTTTCCATAGAATCAGATAACCCTGCTGCTCCAAACACTGGGCTAAATCCGCAAATACCGACACCTCTAACTCTCTCGGAAATGTTGAGAGATGACTGAGGTTAGAGCCTAATAGCAAGGCAGTTTTTTTTGGTAGTATCGGCAAGTCTAGGCAAAAACTGCCATTGAGTTGATGATGTAGCTCTGAAAATAGCGTCTTTAATCCGTCGGCCTTGATCTGCTCTACTGCGATGCCTCTGAGGACATCAGGGATAGCAATTTGTGTGCCTAAGACAGAGTAAAACTTTTGAACTCGGCGGAGGTGCGATCGCTTTACGCCTTCGTGCATCCAATCAAACTTTTTATGTAAGATATTTCGAGCAAAATTCTGACACTGAACTACTGTAGATTTAGGGCAACTAAAATCTAAGTTAGGAAGACTAGCTAAGAACTTGATTTCCGTGTAGGAATGTAGCCCATCCTCATACAGCACAATCTGGGCACGCTCAAAAATATCGGCAAATAGACGTTCATCTAGAAACTGAATCTTACAGAGCCAAAGCTCATCTACAGCGGCTGAGTTAGCTAGATTAAATTGAGACAATACAGATTGCACAGCGCGTTGCCGATCTTGTTGTAGTTGTTTATCCCATTCTGAGGGATTCCAGTCTAACAGGATGATACCTGCCCAATTCCAAAACTTTGAGCTGATCATCTCCACAAATTGTACAAGCTCTTGATTTCCAGTCCGACGTGTATAGATGACAAGAAAGTCCTGTGACCCTACCTGATGAGACTGCTGAAAACCCGCCACCACCATACACAGTTGCCAAATGCCGTTTACAAAAGCAATCCTGATCTTGCTCATAGCTTAGATTAAAGACTCCAATCGCTCTAGCGCTAGCCAAAATCCCTCACCGCCATTTTTATGACCCTGCCAGATTTCAGGAATAAAAGAAGCTTGGGGTGCAGTTGCGTCCAAGTCTTCTGCCAGTGCTAAAAAGTCAATTTCGCCTTCACCAATCTGCAAGCCTTCGCCATCCGTTCCCGCTGCATCTGCGATATGGAGGTGCGCCACATAAGCGCCAGTTTTCTGAATAAATTCTTTAAATGATCCCTTTTGATAATTACATGCCAACTTCGAGTGAGACACATCTAAACAAATGCGATAGCCTGTTTCCTGACTAAATTGGGCTATATCTTCAGGATCAACAAACAAATTGTGATGCCGCTGCCCTCCAAAATGCCACGGGAACGGCGGCATAGTTTGGGGAATAATTTCTACGCCTGCTGCATCTAACTGTGCCAAACTGTCTTTGAGCAATTGATATAAACCTGGACGCTGCGATCGCTCTAACGGTGCATCGACCGTAAATCCACCAACATTAGTCACGATGCAGGGTCGAACGGCTCGCCGAAAGAAGGGTTTAATTTGTCGGGTTAGATCAATCACCCGTTGCAGTTCAACAATCGATCGTTGTCGATAGGCAAGATTATCTGAACACAAATCTAATAAATGATCACCCGCAAATAGTTCTGGACTATGAATTACAAAATCCAGATCAAAGTACTGATCGAAATAAGGCTCAACCTCTTGCTCCAGATCTTTATAACTCAGATGAAATTCTAGCAGATCGGGATTTGTTTTATCCAGCAGCGCTTTAAAGTCATGATAGCGAACCGGAACGCCCCAAGGACGCTTAAATTGATAAGAGCGCGCTTCGATGGCAAGCAATTCAATATCGCTTGGAAAGAAAAAATCGCCTGCTTTAAAAGCTCTACGCGATCGCCGTCCAATTAATTCAGCCTTACGGTTAGGTTGTAACCCCTGTCCTGGGCTTTTAACCTCAATCATCTCCGCCGTAATTGATTCCCCTAGTGCCAACTCACAATTAATGATCAGGCTTTTTGCCAGCGTCTCGCGGTTCATCAATTCGCCCTGGCTCAATCGTCGTTCGGCTGCGGTTCCCATCGAGGTTTCAACCTGACGAATGCCCTCTACCATCTGGCGAAATTCATGAGGTAGTAAGCTTACCTTATGATCGTTACCTTCCATCGATTTATCAAGGGTGAAGTGCTTCTCAATCACTTTTGCACCTTTAGCAACCGATGCGATCGCCACAGATATTCCCCGTTCGTGCCCCGAATACCCCACTGGACAATCACCAATTTCTTTAAGGCGATCGAGATAGTTAAGCTGCACATCTTTAAATGGTGCAGGATAAGTAGAGTTGCAATGCAGCAGCACATACGTTACGCCCAGCTTTCGCAGCAAAGCAACCGCCTCGATAATTTCTGCCTCAGCCGACATGCCTGTTGAGCAAATCAGTGGCTTTCCGGTTTTGGCTAAAGCCTTTAGCAGGTCGTGGTTCGTTAAATCAGCAGAAGCCACTTTATAAGCCACCATGCCATAGGATTCCAACAGCGCCAAGCTTTCCAAATCCCACGGCGTACACAGGGGCAGAATCCCTTGAGCTTTGCAGTAATCAAAGGCAGCGATCATCTCGTCCGATCTCAGTTGAAACCGAGACAGCAAATCCAGAGTGTACTGCGAACCCAAGTCTTCACTATCATCATTAGCGTTGCCTGCATTGCGATAGAGCGAAGTCATATTTCGTAATTGGAACTTGGCACAATCGGCTCCAGAGGCGATCGCCTCATCAATTAGCCGCTTTGCCAACTCCAGACTGCCATTATGATTATTACCAATCTCCGCAATGACAAAAGCTGGAGAATCTGCGTCGATTGCAAAGTTACCAATGCGAATCGCATCTGAACGGCGACAGGCGATCGCTACCAAATGACGAGACTGATCTAGCAGAGGAATAAATTCAATCTCATTAGAAAAGTAAGACTGAATCTTTGCCGGATCATCGGTATGAAACGCAAACTTAAAGTTTTTATTAGAAATACGCGAAACAGGTTGGCTCAGATTAATGCTATCTTGGGTAACCAACCAGCGGCGAAAGTCGCCATCGGTTAAGATTCCTTCTAACTCGCCGGACTCGGTAACAGAAAAAATAATTCTGCTCTTGTTGTCACTAATTTTTTTGAGCGCGTTGATGATATCGTCTTCAGCGAAAACGATGTACTTGGCGAGGCTTTTATCAATAATCATTTCAGTTTGCTCATTAGGAATTCCACATACTCAAGGTCAGCCAGTGAATCAATTTCCCAACTTTGTTCTTCATTCATCACGTACAGCGAAACCTTCCCTCCTAAACGGTTTCCAAGCTTTTTAAGCACCCAAGGTTTGAAGATATAGATAGAGCCATTCTCCATAAACTGAGGATTGAGATCTTGGCGACGTTGGCGATTTTGATAGTTATAGTTGATAGATTTTGCGACTCCATCAACCTGCTCCCAGAGAAATCGATGATTGGGCGTTACTGAAAGTAGAGAGTCAGCATTTTCGGCACGAAGTTGAGCGATCGCGCGATCGATGTCTGCGCCGCTTCGTAAAGGAGAGGTGCATTGCAGAAACACGACTAATTCAGGTGCTCCACTGATGCTTTCAATTTCTGTAAGGGCGTGAAGTAAAGCAGACTCAGAAGAAGCTGTATCCCCAGCTAATATAGGCGGACGATGAATAATATCAGACTCATACTGAGTAGCAACTTCAACAATTTCTAAATCATCGGTAGAAACGTAAACACGATCAACAGACTCCGCCTCTTTAGCATCCAAAATTGAGTGCACAATCAACGGCTTCTCCATCAACAAACGAACGTTTTTTCGAGACACTCCTTTAGATCCGCCGCGCGCAGGAATAACCACCACCACCAGATCGCTGCTTTTCATTCTAGTTCTTGTTTCTTTAGTTTTCGAGGCCTAAAATCGATTGAATTTCAACAATATTGTGTTGTGTCAATTGCCAAATTTGATCTTGAGCTTCGAGAACTTGGTTCTTTGTCGCTGTCCAATCTTCTGCGATCGTGCTCAGATCCTGAACTACCTTAGATTTCAGATTCGGATTTTGTACTTCAATACCCCACTCTGGGTGAGAAATATCTTCAAGGAAAAAGCGTAATTTGTCATGACTAATAAGGCTATAGATCGGACAGCCAAATCCAAAAGGAATCATCTGGGCATGACCTCGCATCCCTACCGCGATTGTAGCTGTAGCATATTCTTTGAGCACCATATCTGGTGGAACTTGGTATAAGTTAACGACTTCTGCATTTAAGCCCTTAGCCCTAAACCAGAGACGAGCATCTATGTCCTCTTGTGTATGGCAAAAAAGCTTGATTCGCCAGCCATTGCCCTGTAATTCAAGTAAAGCTTCTGCCAAATTCCAAAGAATTTCACTTTCTTGTCCTCCAAAACGCAGATGATGCCGATCAAATGCAACATTAACAGCTAAAACTTGATCTTCTATACATTGAGGTAAGTTCGGATAAAATCGATTCAGAATAGTCGTAGGGCAGGGTTGAAATCTAATTTTGTCATGTAGATGACTAGGTAGATAACTCTTAAGGGCTGCAATGCTGCCATGATTTCTAACGCTAAAGAAAGCACTTTTCTCAATGAGTCGATAAATACTATCCTGAAAGATGGTAGCAAACTCTGACTGTCCACGAAACCGATTGTAGCCAACAGCAAAGACGATGATAGGAACCTTGATTCTCTCTAACAATTCAGGCGGACAAGCCCATTGCCATCCAGACGCATTATTCGGATTCGAGTCGGCTAAGAAAAGCCCTCCTCCTCCAATAATCAACGCATCCTGCTGGTTAATTTTGTCAATTGTAGCTTCTGTGACCGCCACACGGAGCGGAATCAAGCAAAAATCGATCGGTGCAAGTTGAGTCTGAAATAGCCATCGTACTGCCGGAAAAAGCAACGTATCTCCAGCATTCACCTGAACGTGTAATCCAACATGGGCAATTTTGAGCTTAGCGCGTTCTCGTCTAGAAGGTTTAAGAGCGATTTTATCCGCAGCTAGTGCTTCTATTCCTTTAGATTCCGGTAGATTCAGAACGCGATGAACTTTTTTACTAATCCTATGAGGAATTTTTTCGGGATGCGAAACAAACGATTTAATTCGCTGGCTTATTCGAGCTATTTGACTAGTATCTGCCTCTTGTGCAGTTTGGGCGATCGCGTCTTGGATAATGTGACGAATGCGATTTGAATCATCTGCAATAATTGGAGCATCAGACTTGGTACCTTTCTTTGCTAGAACCCACAAGCCATTCCCATTCCAGCCTACGGCAGCAGGTTCAAATCCAGATTTGACTAAGAAGGCATATAATACTTTCTCTGAAAATGTGTTGATGTGAACATCCCAAAAGAAGAAATCAATACTCTTCCCGTACCAGCGATCGATGCTAGGGCATTCTAAAAACAAATATCCATCATCATTCAAAAGCTGATGAATTCTACCGAGAAATGAGTTTGGATCTTCAACATGTTCGATGACATGGAAACTACAAATCAGATCAAACTTTTTATCAGGATTCCATTCTTCGATTAATCGATTTTCAATTCTAATCTTGTAACGCTCTGCTGCAACAGATGCATAGGTTGCATCCGGTTCTAATCCCAAAACTTTCCAGCCACAGCCTTTCATCAGCCTTAAGAAACTACCCGTACCGCATCCAACTTCTAGTACAGATCGGGGGTTACTTGAAAATAGCTGATTCCCAAAAAATGACTCTAAGATTTTGATTCTATCTCTAGCTGCTGCCTCACTCCGTAAAAACTTACGATCGTCTGGGACTGAAGAACTCCGTTCATTCCGCGAGAATAGTCCATCTTTGTATAATGTCTCTATCTTTTCTCCAGAAGGTCTTGGCAGGACAAAGGTAAATCCACATTGATTGCAAATATGGTTATGAACGATTTGGTTATGACGACCTTTGTTATGAAGTAAAGCATAATCTTTAGAACCACACAACAAGCAAGCATGATCTAGGCAAACAGCCTTCATTTTAGTTACTCCTAAAAGGGAATCAGTTCAAAAATGACTAGGACACATTCTTAGTGACTGACCACGAACGAGGCTGATAGAACTCGCACTGACTCATGACAACATCAGAGGTCACTGAGAATCTAAATGATTCAACAAAGTCCAAAGTCGATAGAGAGTTTTCTCTAAAAACTAGCTTCATGACATAAATTCCTGGCTTGAAGCAAACCGATGATAAGCGAACTGTGATGGCTTGGTGACCTGGTAGAACTTTAATCGAGCATTGATCGTTGATATTACTCAAAAATTGCACACATTGCTTGCCACCTTGGATCTGATAGAAGCTAATGCGAGCAATAAGATTGTCAATCTGACGGTGAATCTTACAATCAATTTGCAGGGTTGCGGCTTCTCCGCAACGCAAAGAGTCGGCGATTTTGCCTTGTGTATCTTTGAAGCAAACCGAGAGAATATCTAATCCTAAGCTTTCCGACGCTAACTTTTCAGGTTTGACGATCGATCGCTGCGTTTTTTCGCCTTCGTTATTGAGAAACAAATCTTGCTCATAGCGACTCATCACAGGCTGAACATTACCCTGTTGAATTCTTTGACCATTGAGCAAATATAGCGCTGTATCACAAACTCCCAGAATCACCTGAGGGCTATGGCTCACTAAAATGAAAGTTGTTCCTTTCTGGCGTAGTTCTTCCAATCTTCGGTGGCATTTTGCCTGAAAACGAATGTCTCCAACTGCTAATACCTCATCCACTAATAAAATTTCTGGTTCTGTGTGGATTGCACTAGAAAATCCTAATCTTGCCGCCATCCCAGAGCTATAAGTCTGCACTGGTGCATCGATCGCCTCCCCTACCTCCGCAAACTCCACCACTTGATCAAAACGTTCGTCAATTTCCTGCTTCGTCAACCCCAAAATTGACATATTCGCATAGATGTTTTCTCGTCCAGTCAAAATCGGATTAAAGCCAGCACCCAACGCAATTAGTGGTGCAATGCGCCCTTTCACTTCCACTGACCCAGCATCAGGTTTAATCAATCCTGCAATCACGCGCAGCAGCGTTGACTTGCCACTCCCATTCTTGCCCACCAGCCCTAAAGCCTCACCTCGTCGCAACTGAAAGCTCACGTCTTTTACTGCCCAAAACTCCTTGGGGCGAAGTATCTCACTCTCCTGGCGCAACCCCACTAAATCAGCCGTAATATCTTGAACGCCGTACAGCAGCGATCGCTTTAGATCTCGGCAAAACCTCTTTGAAACCCCGTTTACCGAGAGAATTACATCACTATCTCTCACGGGCATTTCATCCAGAAAACTTTTACTTAGTGCTTTAACCATGCTCAAGAACTAATCCGCTCCACAACATAGGGCATTGCTACCCGATAAATCATCCAGCCAATTAACAATCCAGCGATCGCCACAAAACTAGCAATCCAAAAACCTACCGGATCGGAGACCTCACCTGTAGTTGCCAATTCTCGCAAAGTTACCAACAGCGGAGTTACCGGATTCATCCTGACCACAGTCGCAAATGTGCCACTAGTCGGAACTGGGTAAACCACAGGCGTAAGAAACAGCCAAGGCGCAATGATTAAAGGCAACAGCTTAGAAAAATCGTTATACAAAGCCGCCCAAGGCGCAAGCAACAACCCCAAGCCTGTTCCCAGAAAAACTAAATGAATCAGCGCCACAGGAGCCAGTAAAACACTCCAGCCAATCGAAATACGAAACCAGATAAACAAGCCAACAATCAAGATAAGCTTAATCCCAAAGTTGAAGAAAACCTCACCCAACTTAGCCAGAATCACCGCCTCACGGGGAAAATTGATCCGTGCCATCATCGTCTTAGCAGACCCAACCGCCTGAATAGGTCCATTGAGCGCTTCCACAAAAGTCTGCCATAGCGCAGTACTAAACATGACATAAGCCGGATAAGGCAAATCCGTTGCCGCCACATTAATGATTTTAGCGTTGGCAGCAAACGCAAACCCTGTCGCCATAATCAACGGCGGAATGAATGCCCAAAGAATGCCTAAAAGCGACTGCCGATACTGAGCCTTAATATCTCGAACCACCAGCCGCCAAGACAGTTCTCGTGAAGCCAACAAATCTCGCCACATGGCTCGGAATGGATTTTCAGGCTGTCGAAGCCAGCTTCTAGAGTTGTATGTAACCTGAAGACGCTTATTTACAGGCATAGTGAATAATCAATAAAGAAACCCTGCTGTATCTCATAATCTATCCAATCGCCTGAAACTCTTTCAGTCCCACATAATTCATCCGACGAGACTGCCGACGGGTAAACTCGCTCACCGAAGGGTTACCATGCGGATGAATGACTCCTGCGACCTGCTGCCAAAGTTCACCCGGTGCGATCGCCAGTTCGTAAGTGCGATCGCCCGTTTTCCGCACATGGTACCATTTGCTTTCCTGGCAGTGGTCACACCAAAATGATTCTAGCCATTCGCCTTCTATTGCAACTGTTGTATTGCTTGCAACTAATAATAAGGCACCTCGACGGCTCATGCCGCGTTGCTGTAACTGGCTAGCCTGGTCTGCAAACAATCGATATTTTTGACCAACGCTTTCTAAATAATGGTCATGGATGGGGCAATAGATTGCCCGTGGCTTAGAACGTTTCCGGTTTCGGTCACACCTTCTCTGCAATTGAGCCTCCCTGAGTAGTAAACAAAGAACACACCAGAAGGAAGGTTAGGGGGAGGGACTGAGATCAAAATGACCGTCGAAGCCCAGCTCCATTATCAACAAACTATTAGGTTTTACGATTGAATTCTGAGTGAACTCATTGAATCTATCTACTCCTAATTACGACTTTGCAGCCGTAAATCCGGGGAAACATGGAGAAAAGCCTTAAGCTTAGGCATTTCTTGATGAGTCTTTATGACAAGCTCATAAATTACCATGAGTTGACGCTTTGGGCGATCGCTTTTTCAACATTGCCATAACGATGTAGTAGTAGATCGTGAACATGATGGTTGAAAAGATTTGTCCACCCCAAGGCCCGTGCCAGAAATGAAAGGAGGTTTTGCCCCAGTAAGCGCTAGCATATGCCATCAGCATGATTCGAGGAATGTTAGCGATGAGGGCAAGGGTAACCCCTATAATCATGAGGGATAGAATATTACTGGCGGGTCGTTTAAGAAACAGCCCCAATACTAAGCTAGCCACTGCCATAATCGTTGCCATGTCAAAGCCGCTACAGCCCCAAATGACTTGCACTGAACCACCTGGCAAAGTTAGCATAGTACCATTTGATACCGCTGCCTGCCCGATCGCCTGGAGTCCTAGCCCACCGCTCCAAGCCATAAAGTTTTCTAACATTTGGGGAGGTGTAAATGCCTGCCACACTTGTTGTCCTACCGGAGTGGGCTGGGGAAATAAACCCAGGCAAATGAGGGCGACGGATAGGGGATAACGCCTAAAAAAGCTGGCACCCCAATTGCTACAGACAATCCCAATTAAAATCAGCAGCCACGATAGTTTTTGTGACCATTCAAATGACCAGCACCAGGGCGAAATTAGGATTCCGCAGGCAATGAGCAGATGTCCCAAAAAGCGATCGTCGTCAGCAGCTTCTAGTTCGGTCAACTGCCGCCGATTTTGCCACAGTCGATATAGCCCAAGGGCAACGAGCGCTAGCATAAGCAGACTAGCACCGCCATGAATAGTACTGGATACGACATCCATCAACCAAAGAGGAACATAGCAGGCACCCACGAGCAAACCCGCAGCTACTAAGCGATGATGATGGCTTTTGCCGCTGAGATGGATTAAGCGAATTGTGGTCTGTTGCACCTGTTGCCATTTCATGATTTTGACCTGTTCAGTAATATCTGTCTATCTGCCTTGCCGTAATCGGGCGCCATAGCGTCCTAGGCTAACGAGTCCGAGTCCTACAACCAGCAAGTTCCCGACACTAGACACGCCTAGCTTGAGCACGCTTTGTTTGGCGTTGCTGGTTAAAGCTTTTGCTTGTGCCTTGAGTTGTCCTTCTGCCCGCTGCAAATTTTCGGGGGTGACGTTTGCACCCAATGCACTGGGGTTTTCTTGGGCTTTATCGATTTGGGACTGGACTTGAGCAGATTGGGTGCCGATGGTTGAGACGGCTTTTTGTTGCAGGGTAATGCTGTCGGCAATCACTAGTAAGGACAGGAAGAAACAAAGCACTCCGGTGAATAAACAAAGGAGGGAGAGGTTTTTGAGCCAGCGACGATTGTCGAGGCTGCCAAACAGGGTTAGAGCCGCTCCAATGAGTAAGATAATGCTGCGATCGGAGAACTGTTGCATCACTCCAGCGCGCCATTCAACGCTGCGAATTTCGGGGGGGAGCAGCAGCACTAACATGTCGATGAGGAACCCAGCGAGGCAGGCTAAGCCAACGATTTGGGCGATGCCTCTAGCACTGTAGGCGATCGCGGTGGTATTAGATTTTGGAGTAGAGATGGATGCCATAAGAGGGAATAGATAGAAGAATAAAAGAACTTTGAACAGGGAAAAGGTAGCGATCGCAGAATTGCTTCTGAAGCTTTATTACGTGTATTTGCTCGATATTCCGGGAAGGTACGGATTGCTTCACAAAGTCTTGCTATATACCATGCACAACTTTAAATTCCCTTCATCTCCCCTTCTCTGATTTTGCGGTTGGTGAAGGTGATGATGAACTCAGAACTAATGCGATCGCGCCTATCAGCCAGAAGGACTTGATTTATTAAAATTACATAAAACGATCGCCCAGAGCCAAAACTCTGGATGATCGTTTTACAGCAAGTTAATGAGGCAGCCAGAGACTCAGGCGATCGCCCACCATGAAGGCACGTTGAACGATCGCCTTTCTACCCAGCATGACTCAGGCGATCGCCCCAAACAAAGGTGCTTTGAGCGATCGCATTACCGACTAGCGAAACTTAAGCAAGTAAAACCTGGGCGATCGCCTAAGCTTTCACGCCTACAGTTTCCTTCTCAGCTTCAGAGCCTTCACCCTTACGCTTGCGGAGAGCCGCAACGCCCAAGCCCATCAGACCGGGCAAGAGAGCAGGAGTAGGAATAGGAGGTCCAGTGACTGTGGAGCTAAAACTAATACCATTGTTAAGAGCCAAGTTACCAGAGACCAGCGTTCCGATGCCTCCAGGTACGTTGTTGAAGACTCCAGTGTAATCAGCCGAGAAGACAGGAGAAGAACCAGCTAAGACCCTGGTCAAATTAAACGTGCTCAGATTATAAGTGGCACCCCCTGCAAGCCCTGTAATGAAACTGGCCAC
>Ga0209490_10002966_pt1 | contig 15957 bp, 16 predicted proteins | sample MAT06_FD_187209 | JGI IMG/M metagenome (GOLD analysis project Ga0209490, IMG submission 187209) | Freshwater microbial communities from Lake Fryxell liftoff mats and glacier meltwater in Antarctica - MAT-06 (SPAdes) (version 2) | ecosystem: Environmental > Aquatic > Freshwater > Ice > Liftoff...
CGTCTGGCGTCTTGACCTTCTTATCTGCTAAATCCTCATAGGCTCTGAGTGAATCGGGCGGGGTAGCACTGGCGATCGCCTCACATTCTGCTGTGTGGGTTTCGTCCCGTGTTGCCCCTAGATCCCTGCTGATAGCCTTGCGAGCGTCCGGGTCTAGGGCATCGACTTCTGTAATGGTGTGGCCTTCTTCTAGCCATGCCGCACGAATGCTATCCCAGTAGCGGTGAAGCCCCTGGTTTACCCTCGCGCCCAGCTTGCCATAGCAGTCAAGCGCGGCCCCGCTGTAGCTGGTGTTGCCGTCGCTGTCGATATCGATCGCGCTGTCTTTTAGCTGTGCCAAATGTTGACGGGTTAGGCGGCGCTGCCCTTGCAGCAAGTCCCTGGGGTTAACTTCCCCACCGCCGACGAACGCAAAATTGCAGGCTCTTTTAGGGCATGAAATATGGCGAGGCACTTTGGCATCTCTAATCCGAGCTGCAAACTGCCGTACAGAGGATTCAGGGCAAACCCCGCTAGCAAGAATCCACATCCCAGCAAAATGGTTGTACAGGTCAATGCTGACGCCGCTCTCAATAACTGGCGTGGCGATCACGATGTCATACTCTGCGATCGTTTTGTCTAGCGTTTCGATGCAGTTAAACGCTTTGTGACCCGGCTCTACAACGCTTTCACTGTCGATTCGGATGATTTTCTTATCAGGGAAATCTGCCTTTAGCTGCCGCTCTAGAATCTGGCTTCCCCACTTGCTGCTAACTTTTTGGCCAGTACAGGCAATGAAGTGCTTGCCACCAGCCGCGATCGACTCAGTCATGCTGCTGTAGAGATCGGCGTGACCCTGGTAATGGGAAATGTTCCATGGGTCAGGCTTGCGATCCGAAGTGATGACGAATGGCTTTAGATCGGGCTGCTCTGCTATATCAAGGACATATTTGAGCAACACGTCATCCATATCCGCATCGGCAACGATCAATCGTCCCGTCGTTTCAGGGGATAACAGCCCTTTAATCAACGCTGCCTGCTGTTTGAGGATCGCGATCCGGCTTTCGGTGCATGTACTTGAGCTGAGTGCGTGCCACGTCTCTGATAGGAATTCGTCTATGAAAACATCCTTATTCACCCAGTCGCGATAGTCGAAAGCGGCTGCTGACTTGCCATGCAGCGAATCCACACACAGACACAACCCCATAGCGCGATCGCCCCCAGGCCCAGAATTTTTGGTATCTGCTAGGTAGGCAATGGAAAAGCGCCCGCTGATCTGCCGCCCTAGCTGCTCTCTGTGAGTGATTACGAGCGTCCGGTCTTCCTTCTGCTGTGCAAGTAGAGCCATTAGCTCAGTCTTGCCGCTGGCCTTTGGTGCCTTCAAAAGAATCAGCTTGGCACTAGCAGGAATAGCGATCGCCCCTAGATAGCGGGTTGTGACGGCAACATCTGCCGGGTAACTCAGTTTGTAGCTTGGCAGCGGGATAGGGGGTGTGTAGGGCTTCAATTTGCCCTTAAACTCCTTAGCCCTCAAGATCGCCTTCCCAGCAGCAGCCGCGCCGGACTTTGCGATTACATCGTCAATTCCCTTACCTAACTCTGAATCCCAGCGGGCGATCGCTACCTGAGCGCCTGCCGCCTTCAATAGGCACCCAAATTTGTAGCTAGCATTGGCTACTTTTCTTTGGGTGTCTGGCTTTGAATCCTCATCAAAAATAATTGTAGATAGCCCTGACCCGGCAAACCTCGCAACATCAGCTATCAGCTCAGCAGATTCTAGAGGTGTTACCTCACCATCCACGCGCTCGTTCACCCTATAGCCAGAGTTGACGCCGTAGAGCGCGATCGCCACATATCCCAAGCTCAATAGGGATAGGGCTTTCTTAGCTCCCTCAGTGAAGATTCTGGGAACTTCAGGATGTTGCTCAACCCATTCCCAAAAGCTACCGTCTAGAGGCACTTCTACCCCGTGCCGTCTGGCGATCGACTTTCTCGTTTCTACATCAACGCTTGGCAGATAGGCTCTAGAGCCATTCCCTGAAACTGACTCATATTTGATCGACCTGCCGTTTTCCCCATTGACGCGGGGCTGCTCTGGCTTGCCTTGCCAGTAGGTGCCATCCTCCTGCTTCAGCATGGCGATCGCGCCATAGGAGTGAGGTTGGTGGGTTTCCCAAAATCTCGATACCTTTTGCCCTAATGCGTAATTAGGTTCCCAGCCCCTCTCGTCTTTAATGATTTCAACGTTTGCCCTGTATAACGATGGGGCGATCGCGCTGCCCTGACAGAACTCAAATTCCATCCGCTCGGCAAAACCTAACCCTGTAGGTGCAGCGCCCAAACCGCTAAGCGGGGAAGGAATCTGCGCTGCAACCTCTGTGACAGTTTGTGTGTCAGTTTGTGCAAAATCCCTAGCCCTTCTTTCAGTAGCCAGAGAGATGGTGTTGAAAACATCATCCGCATCCAGCCCAGCAGCTCTCAGATCGTCAATCCAGTCAGCAAGGTTATAGCCAGTTCCGGTCTGGTAACAGCGCCAGCTAGGGCTATCAGGATCGGCATAGAGCCAATGGCAGCAATAATAATCAGAAGCAATATCAAGGCAATGCTCTACCCCAGCGCGATCGCGGTCGGGGCAAAGGACAAACAAAGCGTCTTTAATATCTGCTGAGTAGTTCCCATGCGCCCCGCCGTAGTTGCGCCAATTGCCAGCCCCACCGATGGATGCAGTAGCAGCCTGCCCAATTTCTAGCAGGGCGTCGGCAGTCCTCTCATCCCCAACAATCCTCAGTGGCAGCCCACGGACGATTGCTTCTTGATTGATTGGATCGTTGATTCGATACAGGTGAATTTGAGCCTTTACCTCTTCAGGCAAGCCCTTTTGCCAGCCCGTCCCATCCCAATACTCCTGCCAGATTTTCTTACCTGTGGCAGTGTCCAGCCTTGCTACACGGGCTAGTGGTGACCCAACGGCGCTGGGATAGCTGTAATAGGTGGGCACAGGTGCAGCGCCCGAATCCGCTGTAACCTCTGTGACAGTTTGTGTGTCAGTTTGTGCAACTAAAAGTATTGCTGTTTGACACCATGATGGTGTTAAAGTGGAGTTAAAAGAGGGTGAAGGTAGAGTTGTTTTAACGCTGCTTTTACCCGATTCGCTAGGTATAGGAGGTGTTTCGTTTACAACCTCGGTTGCAGCTTGTGTTGCAGTCGGTGTGACAGTTGAGGTATCATCTAGAAGCGGGGCCACCCCTGAATCTTTTTTAAACTCTGAACTGTAAGAGGACGACATAGTAGGAAAACGGGCGCTTGACCCGGTGAACCTAATCCATATAGATCCTTCGTGCCGCCAAGCCTTTCGGGAGTCTATCGATTAGGAGAATTTAAGCCTTGAAACCCAGCAATTGCTGGGTTTTTTCGTTTGGGGTTGCTAGCCCCTGAACCAATAACCCAATACTAAAGCAAGTTAGGGGGCGATCGCGACACAAGCGCAAAGGGACTAGGGGCGATCGCTATCACCGCCTTCCTTCTTAACTCCCGGCTTGCGCCCCGCCCCTTCCCTTTTCCCGCCCCGTCGCTTCTCAACTGGTGGCACTTTTTCGAGCATCCCATTGTTGTACAGCCCAAGGGCTATAAATCTTTCTGCCGCCGCTGTCTCGCTCAGCCCGGTTTGAGCCGTATAGCTTTCAAGCGCGGCCTTAACCTCGTCTGACATTCTCACAGTTACTTTTTTCAATGTCCCAAGAATGCTCATAGGTAAGTTCTCATTAAATAACTTCCCTTTAGTATAGGCAAGCTATCCAAAATCATCAAGGGGCATTTTGATTAGACAATCTTATCCTAGACCCCTTGTCCCATAAGAAATCATGTGGCTTCATGGGGATGACTTTTGACGGCATATGATTTATAACTGAGATATGGAGCAAACGAAGCGAAAAGAGCAAACGTAAGCAAACGCATACAGACGTAACCCTTACTCTACAGGCCGCAAAACAAGCTCTAGTCGGTGCCTACCAATGAATCCAGCATTTACCACCCCAAAACACGGAGCGTTACAGATGACTACAACCGTTACGACTGCGAAAAAATGTACATTATTGAGCCTTGATTTTGGCAATTACGAGCTGAAGAGTTTTGATGGCCGCCAAGTGACCAAGATTCGCTCACTCCAGAGCGTCATTGCTACAGGGCAGAAGCCCCTTTTGGCAAGTGAAGCCAGCCCAATTATTGAGATGGATGGGATTCGCTGGCATGTTGGTTCACAAGCTGGTCGGTATCCCAGCTACGAAGCCACGGTGCAAGGTGAAAAGACCCGCCTCGCTCAAATCCATCTAGCGGCCTGCATCTCTCAGAGTGGTTGCTATGACTTGGTTATCAGCCATCACTCCCCCGACAACTACGGCAAAGTCCTAAAAGGTGCCTTGCTTGGTAAGCACAGCTACCAGCGCAACGGACTGCAAGTTGATGTTTCAATCAATTCGGTAACTGTGGTTTTGGAAGGCAGCGGCGCTTACCAACTGGCCAAAGCCCGTAATTACATCCCTACCCGTGGCTACACCATCGTGATTGACCTGGGTGGCTCTACCTGGGTTTCAGCTCTCTATGCAAGTGATGGTGAGTTGATTTCTAGCACTGCTTACGAGCGTAAAGGTACTTATGCTTTAGCCGTTGCGATCGCCTCTGACAGCCGCCTACAGAAGGCATTACAGGAATCTACCAGCGTTTCGAGTCCTGACACTAGCGTGATTCTGGAAGGATTGGCAAAGGACAACTTCTACGGAGAGTCTGAGCTTTGCTGGGGCGAGTGGCTTGGGGAGTATCTAGACCCTTGGTGGAAAGGCATTGTACAGGCTCTCAAGTCTGGGTATCAGTCCCACATGCCCTCGGTAAAGCGGATCGTCGTAACTGGCGGTGGTGCAAACCTGGTTAGTCCCAAAGTTGCTGCCTCGCCTGCCTTCCTTGTGTTGCCCGAATGCAGCACTGCCAATGTTCAGGGTGCTTACCACTCCGTCAAAACTCAAGTAGCGAATTAGGAGAAACATGGCATCTATCAGAATCTCGCCAGATGTTGAGGCGATCGCCCAGAAGCTAGCAGAAGACAGGGGAATGGGGAGCGGTAGGGCAGCGATAGAAGCCGTGTTTCGCTGCTACTGGCAACAGTATCGGGACGGACATTTCCCTACCAATGAAGCCCCTCAGCCCACAGCCCCGCCCATTGAAGAGATTGATGCGGTGGCAGCTTTAGACCAATTCCTTTAGCTCACCCACAACTACCCCGAAAACAATGACCACCATTGAATACAGAATCCGCTTCCAAGGTGAGAACTCCGAGAACTGGACCCTACTCACCGACGCCGCCCTACCAACTGTTGATTCGATTATCTTCTTCGACGGCGGCTGCTGGGAAGTGACAGACGTCCTCCACTACCCATCTCGTAGCGCAGAGCCTAAAACGTACCTGATAGCGCCACACGTGCTCGTGGCCAAGGTTTCCAGCCCACTCCATGCATCCAATCAAAAGGCCAAAGCGATCGCCCCGCCCGATGAAGTGCCACCAAGCCAGACGCCACGTTTCAGCATCTAACCCCATGAAACTCCCCTCCACCAGTAGAGCCAAAGGCAAACCCATTAAGCGCAAGCAGCCCTTGCCCCATACCCAGTTCAACCTTTTCACTCAGCCCAGCAAGTAGACAACCAAAAGGCGATCGCCACATTGATCGTCGCCGTCTAGCCCGCCAAACCATTACCCCGAAGGAACTCCAAATGGATAACAACATTAATCACTACCTCCCCAAGATTGTCGCCAAGCCCCTAGCTGATCAGTACGGCGATCGGCTTGAGGGCATGAGTCTAGTGATCAAGCTGACGCTCTACCAGGGTTTGAGCGGCGACATCTTTGACGGGTTTTCCGATGAGGTGGGACTGTCCGACGAACAGATGTATGTGGAGTACCCGACACTGCTAAGGCTGTTTGATGAGTGCGACGACGACACAGTACAAAAGGTCGTGCAGGTATTGGCGCTGTCGCTGTCGATGTAGACCCAAGCCCAGCAAGCCCCATACCCAGTTCAACCTTTTCACTCAGCCCAAGTAGACAACCAAAAGGCGATCGCCTCCCAACAAGAAAACGATCGCCTAAACCCTTACCAGGTCTAGACCAATGATCGCACTGATTCGCAGACTTTTAGACATTCAGCTTTTGAGAAACGAAAACCAGCAGCTCAAAGCAGCGCTGGCGATCGCATATCAATCTTCCAATTTCAACTGCTACAACCGATCCGGCGGTGAGGTTTACGGTGCCGCTCTACTCGTTCAGGAGAGACGCCGCTGTGCTTCTGGCCAGCTGGTGATGGTCTGTGCCGATATCGCTGGCATGGGTGCCCTGAATCAACGCCTGGGCGAGACTGTCGTAAACAGCAAGGTTCGCAGCTGCCTCAGGACCCTCGCATCAATGCGGGGTGTGGAGTTTACCGCCCAGCTAAACAGTGGCGACGAATTCGTCTTCATCGTTGACGGCTCTGACTCAGACGGCATTGTGCAGCGGATGCGCAGCCTGTTTGTTGAGGCTGGCTTCAGCGGATTGTACGCCGCCGGCGGGGCGATTGACCCTAGCAAAACCTATGCCGAGAATGCCGATCGATTGATGAACGGCGTCTACCTTTCAAAATCAGCCTAAGACCTTAAACCCATTACCCAAAGGAGTTTCAATCATGTATAACCACATCGGACATTACCTCGCCCTGAACGTTGCCCAGCCCCTAGCCAGACAGTTTGGCGATCGACTTGAAGACATGCCCAAAGCCGAAAAGCTGTTGCTCATTCACATCTTGAGCGGAGGATTACACGAGTTAGAAATTTATCCAAATATCGAAGAGTACAGCTTTGTTGAATATGTCCAAGATTCGGAGATGGGCAGCGATTGCCTCACCCCTGTAATGCCGTTGCTCCGGCAGTTTGATGAGTACGACGCCAAAACGGTTGAAACGATTTTGCTGGTGCTGGCTATGTCGATGCAGCAATAGCTAATCAAAAGGCGATCGCCAGTTTAGACGACTGCGATCGCCCCACATGCCCGGTTCAGAAATTACCTAAACGAGGCTTCTCCATTGTGCTAAACCCTCCCATTAATCATTACGTCTCAGACTCACCCGCGATCGATGACCTCACTGCCCAGTATGGCGATTGCCTGCAAAATATGAGGTTTAACGAAAGGTTGCTAACGATCATGCTGCTTTCGGCTGCACTGTCAGACGGGTTCCTTGACCCCGATCGCGACCCCAGTATCGAAGATCAGATCAACCTCTACCTGAACGATGGCTATAGGATGAGCCGCGAGCTGCAAACGGCTCTAACGGCATTGGATGACTGTGAAGAACGGGAGGTGACAGCTGTGCTTGTCGCGCTGATTTGCTACACGTCCGTAGAGCTAAATCGCCTTGCCAAGTCGGTAGGTTGAGTTAATCAAAAGGGCGATCGCCAATGAGACGGCGATCGCCCACATGCCCAGTTCAGAAACACCCTAAACAGGACTACTCAATAATGCGCGACTTTGACGACGACGAACAGAACATCCGAACCCAGATACGGCGCGCAAGGCTCAAAGCAAGCCTAGCGGAGCGAAACGTGCTCCTGGTAGTTCTGGGCTTTTTTGGGGCGATCTTGCTGCTTCAGGCCAGCATCATTCTGGAGATTAGGGATATCCCTGCCCAGTGCGAGCTGCCCTCAGCGATGGGGTTGAACTGATGGACAGCCTGTTCAATCCCAAAATCGGCAGCGGCAACCTCATCGCCGTAACGCTGATGGGGCTAGCGATAGGTGCTTTTTTCAGCGTGCCACGGCTCCTCACCGCAGCTAGCCAGAGTAGCAGCGGCAGCATCTCTGCCACACGGGTAGAGCAATGCCGGGTGTTGGGTGGCAATGACAAGTTAGTGCTAGGCGGCTACTACGCCCAGCCCACACAGGACGGCTCTGGGCAATGGCTAGGGGAAGGGGAGCTGTTATGCGATTTGTTTGGTGGCAGCGGTCGGATTGAGAGGGGTGGCTATCTTCAGTTCCTAATCAACACCGATTCCCTGACCCAGAACAAAAAGTTGATGAAACGGTTGGAAGACAAGAACAACCCTGACAGCAACCCCGACATGCGCCCTAGGCGTGACCCATCGGTGCCGATCTACCAATCTCCATCCGCTACTCAAGAAAACAATCAATTCACAGGTGAACCGTAATGAAACGAACGACCCCAGCTCCCAAGCACGACTACGACCAGCCCACAACCCAGCCCGAAAAGCCCCGCACGAGTGGCAGCACCGACCCAGACGGTACGCAGGCAGAAAACGGCAGCGCGATCGCCAGAGTGAAGCTTCTACTTGAGAACCTATTCAGCTATCGCGGCGTGTTTTGGATGGGCTGCTCTCTGGCAATCCTGGCCTTTATCGGCAACGTTTGGTTCTACTTTGGGCTGGCTACCGGGGTTATCGGCCTCGGTTTCTTCCTAGCCATCCTGGGCGCTTTACTCATCAGCTTCGGTACAACCCTTTTCCAGCTTATGCCCAAGCTCCAAACTGCCACAGCTCGGATGGCGTTGCACCAAATCTTCGTGGCAGGCAGCAAGCCTAACCTAGTGCCAAAGCTTGACCCGAACGTGGTAGCCGATTCCAAAGAGCTGATCGCAGACTACCGAGATGCCGAAGTTAAGCGCCGCGCCTTCTTCAAGGCAGCTAGGAGAATCAGCTTCGGCATTGAAGCTGTTATCGGGGTGCTGTTTATTGGCAACATTGGGGCTGGCGGTGGCGCATTATTTGCCCTACTCGGGTTTGCCCTATCGGTTTGGGGTGTTGAGGCTGGCGTCACCCTGGCTCTAAAAGCGGGTGAGGACGAATTGCCACCTCAAATCAAGGCACAGCTCCAAGGGCTACTGGACAACGATGGGAAGGCATTACGGCTAAGCGGCCTGTAATCCTCTCTCACTAACGGCAGTGGCGATCGCGCTGCTGCCTTTATTAAATCTTTGGAGGTGACGAAAATGGGCACTGAAAGCAACGGCTATTTAGACAACGACCAGACGATCGTGAGCTTTGGGATTCGTGAGCAACGAATGACCTTCCCAGAACTGCTAGATGAAGACCCTTCCCTAATGCTCTACAAGTGGCGCAAGCTTCGCCGTAGCGCTAAGAACACCTCAGTAGGGTGTGCGATCGCTGGGGCGGGCGGCGCGGTGCTGGGCGTCTGGACAGGGGCAATTCCACTGCTGATTGCTGGCATGGGGGTGGCTGCTCTGTCGGGGTGGATGACCAAACATCACTCTGAAGGCGTTCTGGCAATTGACAATGAGTCAGGCATCCTTGACAGGTGCCGTCCGGTGCTGGGCTTGCTCTCTCAGCTGGAAGAGCGCGGGGCAAACCGTTCTGACTTGGTTAGCCTTTACGAGAGGATTGTGAGAGGCGCGATCGCCAATCGTCTAGACGCTGGTGATCCTCAGCAGCTAAAGGAATTCTTTCAACGCGAGATTGAGCAAAGCAATGTAGTTTCTGGCTTGCTGGGCAAAGAGCAGGGCTTGGGCATTGCTTCCACTCAATTGCCAGTCCCTCAGCTTGCCAATACGCCGGAGTCACAGGCAATCGGAGCGAGTACGCAATTTGGGGCGATCGCTGCCACGGCTGTAGAGGTTGATGATTTGGAGGTTGACGATTGGGCAACTCCGCTGGTGAGTGGCGATCGCACCCAAATCAGCACATCAGCAGCCCTCCAGTCGCGGCTTAAGGCTGAATGCCCAGAGCTGCTGAAGCTGGTGAAGAGCGCACCCATCCGGCTTGTGGGACTGCAAAGAACTGGCAAATCTACGTTTGCTCGCAAGCTGGCCCTACTGAGAGCCATCCTACTGCCGGGGCATCGGGTCATGTGGTCAACCCCACATTTTGAGGGCGACAATCCGGTACCACCTCAGCTCAATCCTTTTGGCTGCTCACAGAAGGGCAAAGATTATCGGGCGATTGAGCAGGTGTGGAGCGGCACCCAGAACCAAATTGATCGGGGTAAGCAGCTAAACCTCACGGTTGTCTGGGATGAGTTTGGCGGCTATGGCGACGGCTTCAATGATCCTGAACTGCTGGGAGCAAGCTTGCGATCGCTCCTGAGGGAGTCCACAAAGCACGGCTACTTCCCAATCTTGGTGGCGCATGGTGACCAAGCTGGATTTTACCCAGGCGTGAAAAACATCTTGGGAACGCTCAAAGAATCCACCGTAAAAGTGGAAACCATCGGGGAAGCGATCGATGACTTCGGCACGATGGCCCCGACGGGAGGTTTAAAGATTCTCTGGCTTGACGGTTCACAGGTAACGCTGAATCTGCCCGATTGGCTAACTGTTGAGCTGCTGCTGGGGCTGCTGCCTGCCATGCCCCAAGCTCCGGTTCAAGTTGCTAGCCCGGTGGATGAGGTGGCGATCGCGTCTAAGCACAATCCAGATGAGGAGGTTGTCTGTGAGGGTGTTTTGGATGCCAAACAAAACAGCAAGCGAGTGAGTGACAAGATTGTTCAGGAGCTTAAGGCAAATGGTAGTGAATGGGTGTCTCTTAGTCCGTTCATCAGAAATTTGTTTTACAACACTGACGATAGGCAGATCGCTAAAGGCTTAATTAGTAGAGCCATCACCAAAGGCCAAATAGAAATGGAGGAACGAGAGAACGCAAACAAAAGTAAGTCTGTATTTGTCAGGGTCAAACGGAAGCCTTCAGCTAACACGAATCCAGATTGATGCGGAGTAGGTGGAGTGGGTGGAGTGAGGTGGAGCGCTCAAAAAAACACTCCACTCCACATGGAGACTCCGTGATGGAGTGACGAGACTCCAAGTGTTTCAGCCCACTCCACCTCACTCCACCACTCTCCACCTCACTCCACCACTCTCCACCTCACTCCACCACTCTCCACCTCAAATCCTCAGGTTAGACCCATCTAGCCATCTACCGGGTTTCTATTAGCGCCACGCCCTCTTAGTCGCACTTCAGTTAACAAACATCTACCCCAGCAGGCACCCTACCATGAACTTTGAACCTCTCGAATTCACTAACGTCTGGAAACGGTTTAAGGCAGAGCGAATCCACATGCTTTGTGTTATGTACCTACCCCAGGAAGTTCAAGACAAAACAGGCCGTGCTGAATTGGTCAAGACTCACGGGTCGTTCCTACTAGGCTTCAGTCTGATGCCAGTTGTGGGTGAGGTTTATCCCTACGAAGGGAATCTATGGATGCTGATTAAGCAGCCCCTACAGTTCCCACATCGCTATCAAAGTCAGCAGAAAAAGCAGCCAGCGATCGCACTTTTCAAATACATCGGGCGCTACTCTGCTGAGGATTACATTCAGGATTACATTCAGGATTTGCCTGAGTCCTGACGCGATCGCCCCAATAGAAAAGCCCTGGCAATTGCTGGGGCTTTTTGCTGCATGGATGGAAGGCAAAATCGCTGGACTAAAGCTAGTCCAGAGCGAAACTGGCACATTCTATATGTAGCAAGGGTTTGAGCCGTTTAGTCCTTTGAGTAGTTGCCATCACAGCAACTAGTCAAGCGGCTGAAACCATTGATAGGTAAGGGTTTCATTTTGGCTTTGAGATGACTGGACTAACCCTGGACTAAAGGCCCGTTTTTGCACCTGATTTAGCCCGGTCGGTTCGTCCCATTTTTAAGGGCTGAATGTGCCAGTTCGGCAAATACTACCAGGCGGGCTAGCCCTCCTGCAATCGCAGCAAGTGGCGAGGGTAATCATCGGTTAGTCCGTTCTCAAAAGTGACCTGGTAGCGATCGCCGCCCAGCGACTTGTCAACCCAGCCGCGCCAGCCAGCAGGATTATGAATCAATTGCTCTGGCTTCAGCTCATCCGGTTCAATCTTGCTCTGTGGGCTGCTGGCCTTCCCCTTCTGGCTGCGACGTTCCTTAGTAGGGGCTGGGTCAACCTTTGGGGCTGTCGCTTCCACCTCCACTTCCACCCGCGCGGCTGAATCCCTCGCCAGCTTCTCTATCACGAGCTGTCGGATAAAGTCGGTCTTGTCGGGCATGGCTTGGAGCAAGGCATCAATTTTTACAGGGAAGCGAATGCCAATAACCTTCCCTAGCCTCTCGCCATCTCTTTTACTGGCTTGTTGTGCTAGGAATTCTGGGCTTTGGGTGGGGCTTGAGTTAGACATGAGTTTCACATAGGGTATGTATCCATCATATCCTATGTTAACAAGGGATATGAGCAACACTCAATCTTTACAATCGAATGACTAAAGCGTCGCTATTCCCTTGTTAACAACGGTACAATGGATACAAGAGAGGCGATCGCGCTCAAGTAAACTGCCCTCTCAGCAATCCTGCTAAATGCTTTGCTTAACTTTTAACTAAAAGTTGAGCAAACGGAAAGAGACCTAGACCAATTATCAAAAGGTTCAGCCATGCCACCATCACAGCCCCAATCACTGAAAGTTGAGCAAATAGAAAACATGGGAGACATTCTCGCCTTCCCTTCCAAAAGCCCGCTCAAGTCGGTGCCATCGAAAAAAGGCAATTCTCCCAACAAAGGGCATAAAGAAACCGGACGTACACGGGAGTATCTCACCATCTCAGAAATGGACACCCTGCTAGCAGCGGCAAAGAAAAGTGATCGCAACGGCAGCCGCAACTATATGATCTGCCTGCTCACCTATCGGCATGGTCTGAGGGTTAGTGAAGCCGCTGATCTGCGCTGGTCAGATGTGGACTTTGCCAGTGGGACGATGCTAGTCCGTAGGCTCAAAGGTTCAAAGGACTCTACCCAGCCCGTGAGCGGGGATGAAATCAGAGGTCTTAGGAAACTTCAGAGAGAACAAAAGGACTCACCCTTCATCTTCACCAATTCGCAAGGCAGCCCGATGGCTAGCACGGCGATCGCCAGCATGATTAAGCGCTTGGGTGAGGGCTTGTTCTCCTTCCCTATTCATGCCCACATGTTGCGTCATGCCTGCGGTTACTACCTGGCTAACAAGGGCATTGATACCCGCACGATTCAGGACTATCTAGGTCATCGCAGCATTGCCAACACCGAACGCTACACCGCGCTGGCAGCAGGCAAGTTTAAGGGTCTGTGGGACTGACCATTAGGAATTGCGCTACCCAGCGCGATCGCCCCATTTTTAAGGTCTGACTGTGACGGTGTGCCAGTGTGACAGTTAAGCAGAATTTGTATAACAGATTTTTTGTTATACGCGATCGGCCTGCTTTTAACGTCGGACGTTTGCCAGACAAGGTGGGTTGTCAGACGTTTGCCAGACGCCATTTATTATCCGCTTGGGGGTGAATGGGGCACTCTGCCCGCCCTGCCCGCCCTGCCCGCCCTGACTGGGAGAATCAGCCCTGCCCGCCCTGATTCGGCTATGACTGGCTATGACTGAGGGCTTTTTTGTTGCCAGTCAGGGCGGGCATAGCCGAATATTAAGCAGGGGAGATTCCCTAGATGAACCGCTAGATCCCAATCAGGAATTTGGGGTCTAGCTTTTTGCTTGGGCGATCGCTGGTCGGTGCTGCTGAAAAATGTCTTATGTAGGTAACTTCTTTCAGGAATCGACTACTTACATAAGATAGTTTTGGTTCGTTTGCCACGGCCATCGGACTGCCGCTGCCATCCCCAGCTTCACGACAGGACGCGATCGACCTTTAGCCTTTAGCCCCTGTTTTGGGTAGTGCTGGCTTGTCCCACATGAGGGCCAGCAGCTCTTTGGCTAGTGCTGCTGGCGAGCCAATGCCGCGCAAGGTCTTACGTTTGCCTTTGAGCATTAGTTCAATGCGATCGCTTTTCCGCTCTAGCAGTTGGTCAATTGCCTTATCGATCTCGCCATATTGCAGCCAAAGGGAGTTCACCGTTGAAGTTTGCCCGATGCGGTTGCATCTATCTTCTGCCTGCTCCATATCGCCCGGTGTCCATGGTCTATCGACCAAAATTACATAGCTAGCTGCGGTGAGGGTGATACCTACTCCGCCTGCTTTGATAGTGCCAACGAACACCTTTGATTTGCCCGATTGAAACCTGTCAACCACGCCCTGCCGTTGATCCACGGGAGTTGCACCAGTGAGCAATTCGCCGCCTAATTCGGCATGTATTGCCTTGGCTGATTCGAGAAATTCTGTGAAAATCACCACCGACTGCCCTTGCTCTAATAGCTCTTGAGCCAATGCGATCGCCGCTGCCGCCTTATATTCAGAGCCAATCTTTCTCAAGATGTTCAGCGTGACCAGAGCCTCAGCATTGCCATCCACCTCACCCCTTTCGGAGCGATCGCGATAGTCCTGAATCAGCTCATCAATCTTCCCTCTGTAGGCTTTGGCGGCAGAAGCCTCTAGCGCCACTGGTATCTGCTGCCGGATCTTGGGCGGCAGATTAATGCATTCGCTTTTTTTGCGGCGCAGCATCACATCTTCGGTTAGCTTGGCCAGCTCATTCAGATGGGCGGCTCCGGTGACATCCCAAGCGGTTCGCCCATTGCCAATGCTTTTTTGGCGAGCGTTGCAAAAGTATTCTTGGTAGTAGCCCTTATCCCTTGCCAGCGAATGGCTACAGGCCAAAAGTAGCGGCAGTAGATTGATGGGACGACCGTTTTTGATCGGCGTTCCTGTCAAGCCCCAAAATGATATGCATTGGGGCGATCGCGCTAGCTCTAGCGCTGCCTTTGTTCGTGCTGAGCGGCTGTCCTGCATGTAGTGGCACTCATCAGCTATCAGTACGTACTGCTGGGTTTGGAGGGGTTTGGGCAGCTTCGCCCATGAGAAAACCTCAATTGCGATTCCGACGCCCTGTGCTTCTCTTAGCCAGTTGTCTTTCAAGGAAGCTGGGCAAATTACAAAGATAGGGCAACCGTGTACTGCCGCCATAGCCTTGGCAGCGACCAGCGCAGATATGGTTTTGCCCAGCCCCATGTCATCAGCTAGGATGCATCCTGGCAAAATGCCACCGCCTTTGTGATAGGCGAGCAGCCATCGGATGGCTTCCTTTTGGTGAGGGAATAGGAAGCGGTGTGGGGAATACCCAGGTAGAGCCTCTTCTAGCTTTGCCGCCTCAATGAGGCGGATAATGCCTGCCGCTGCTTCTGTAGCTCTGGCGAATTCAGCAGCGCCCTGGCCAGCGATCGCCTGTTCGATTTCAGGAGCGATCGCAAACTTCTCTAGGTCTTCCCCGAGGCCAGCTAGCAAAGCCTTCGTGCTACTGATAGGAAAATTCCACGACTTTTTTATCTTGTCCCAGGAATATTGTGGGACTGATTTATAGATAGAAGTGTCGATAGCTCCATAGGGGCTATACACGGCAACTGTCTTGCCATGCAGCTCAATCCGATAGCCAGGGGTCAAGCCATCCGCTGGCTTAGATGGGGCGATCGCTTCACAAGTTGGCACCGCAGACACAGACGCATCGACAGGCACGATCTCAAGAATGGCTCGAATCGGCTGATTGCGGAGTTTAGTAAATGCCGCCTCAATATTGGGCAGGCGATCGCTCGCCATTTTGAACAGGTGCGGAGAGGTTGTGCCGATCCTCGCCACGCCGTAATCAAAGTCCAGCAATCGACACTGCTGCCTCAACATCATTTGGGTACTAAGCGGCGTCACTAGAGCCAGCGCCTCTTGCCAGAGGAAATTTAGGAGAGCGCGTTTAGGCGGTACAGTCTGGGGAGCTTGATTGAGAACGGGCTTGTCACTGGACATGGATCTCCTTGGGGTTAAGCGGAGTGACTTCGTTTTGCACACTAACGGGATTTGTATAGATCTTCTGGTTTTTAGTGTGCTAAACGGAGTCACTCCGCTTTAGAGTTGGGATGGAATCGGCTAAACCTAAAGCGGAATGACTTCGTTTTGCACACTAACGGGATTTGTATAGATCTTCTGGTTTTTAGTGTGCTTCTCATACTCACTCCGCTTTAGCTCTAGGTCAGATTCAGCGGATTCGGCTGCCGCCTTTTGGGTGTCTCTCTCTAGCCAGCGCG
>Ga0209490_10002971_pt1 | contig 15941 bp, 14 predicted proteins | sample MAT06_FD_187209 | JGI IMG/M metagenome (GOLD analysis project Ga0209490, IMG submission 187209) | Freshwater microbial communities from Lake Fryxell liftoff mats and glacier meltwater in Antarctica - MAT-06 (SPAdes) (version 2) | ecosystem: Environmental > Aquatic > Freshwater > Ice > Liftoff...
GCCGCGCTTCGAGTAGCTTTGAACTTCAGGTCGGTTCCGCTCAGCAGACCAAGCGAAGGTTGCAATGTCCGCACAAGAAGCGGTTCCTGCGTCCACTCAGACGCCAGTTTCCACTCAATCCACGCCCGACGTGAAGAGCGTGATGTGGGACGCGATCGGCGCGAACTTCGAGGTCGGTGCCGGTCGCGCCGACCGGGCTCGAGGGGGATCCCGACTTCGCGCCGTACGTGTCGAAGCGCGAGGTCGCCTTCACGGGTGGCATCGACGGCTTCATCAGCACCGCGAACGCGATGAAGAACCAGCAGATCATCGCAGCCGACAAGGTCAAGGTGCTCGAGCTGCTCGGGCTCCAGGCCGGTCGCTACGGGTCGGCGAAGATGATCCTCGCGGCGATGGGCTCCGCCGGAGCGGGTGCCGCGCGTGGGTCGACCGCCGGTGCTGCCAAGCCGGCGCGCCTCGGCAAGCCGTCGATGTTCTATACCCTCGCCTTTCCCGAGAACATCTACGTCTCCCAGAACCGCGACTACGGCCTCACGTCGGGTGACGAGCCCGAGCTGCAGTGCACGAACATGCCTGCGCAGGCGTTCCTCGACGGCCCCTTGATGGTCAAGTCCTGATGTCGTTCGTGTTCGAGGGTGAGACCTACACGCCGGCCGAAGTGCTGCCGACCTTGCGTGACGCGGCCGCCGGCCGATCGCGCGCGGCCGATCCCGACGGGCGCATGAACCCCGAGTCGTGGGGACAGGCGTTCGCGTTCGCGGTCGCGGAGAGCCCGCTCGTCGATGCACTGGGCGATGCCGTGCGCGCACTGTTCGCGAGTGACGATCCGGCCGAACAACGGCTGGCGCAGCTCATTCAGACGCAGCACGCGCTCGTTTCCGCGCAAGAGCTCTGGAACGAGCTGTTCGCGCTCGCGCCAGCTACGCTCACGAACGGTGGTGAGCGCGTCGACAACGCGCGCAACCTGCTCTCGTCGCTGCTCGCGACGATGGCGAAAGGCCAGGCCGACATCGATCCGCGTGCGTGGGATCTGGCGCTCCGCCCGGACCTGGACAGCAACGTGCGCGGCGCGCTCTTGCGCCTGCTCGGCTCGCTCGAGCCAGCGCGCGCGGCGAGCGAGGTCGACCTGTACCTGAGCGCCGCCGCCGCCGACACGCTGCGCCGCATCCAGTACGCGGTCGGTGGCGCTGGCTCGGTCGCGCTCGAGCGCTTTGTCGACACGGTCGCGGCCGCCCTCGATCGGCTCGGTCGCCCCCTGCCTGCAAGCTCGCTCACCGCGTTGGCCGAGATGGCCGCCGCGCGACAGAAGGCCGGCAAGTAGCCGCTTAGGTGGGGCCGCGTGCAAGGCACTTGTCACCGAGCGACTCGAGCTCAGCGCAATGCCTTGGGTTCATCATGGGGGCAGGCCATCCTCAGTCAGTTGCCAATGGCATTCAGCTGCAACGATGATGACCTCCCGCGACGTCGGTGGCCGCCCCCGGCGCTGAGCGAGGCGACGCGGGTGCGGCTTGCGGGCCGCTACATCGAAGCTCTATGAGCGCCTTACCGGCGAGTCGTTCGTTGCGAGCGAGGGGCGGGTTGTCAGGGTGCGACCCGGGCCTACGCTCGCAGCCATGCCCGTTCAAAATAGCCATTTCGTCAGGTCGCTCACGCGGCGCCTGTGTTCGCTGCTCGCCGCATTGCTCGTGCTCGGCGGGTCCACTGCCAGCCTCGCGCAGCCCGAGGTGCACGTCACCTACGAGACCGGTGGGGCGGCGATCCTGCAAAACGATGGTCGGTACGGGGCAAATGGCACGGCGTTCGATGCGGAAAAAACGGGCCAGTCGCGCAATCTGCTGATCGCGCAGAGGACCAGCGTCGAGCTCGGGCTAGGGCGCCATCGGGTGGTGTTATTGTACGCGCCGTTCGCCGCGCAGACGCGTGTGCGGCTTGCGGATGGGCTGACGTTCAATGACACGACCTTCGCGGCGGGCACGGTCGTCGACCACGCCTATCTCTTCGATGGCTATCGCGCTTCGTACCTTTATGAGGTCGTGAAGTGTGAGCTCGAGCTCGCGTTCGGTGGGTCGATCCAGATCCGCAACGCCGATGTCGCGTTCACGGCAGTCGACGGGTCGGCCTACGTCAATGAGTCGGACATCGGTATCGTGTTCGCGCTCAAGGCCCGGCTGCGCTATGCGCCGACCGGGTGGGCGGTGTGGGGGCAGCTCGAAGCGGACGCGTTCTCGACCTTCGGCCTGATCGATGCGGTCGACGGGGGCATCTACGATGTTGCGCTCACGCTCGGGGTGCGGCTCGCGCGCCCGCTCGACGTGTTGTTCACGACGCGCCTCGTGGGCGGCGGCGCCAAGGTCGAGGACAAGGACATCGAAAACTGGGCCAACTTCTTCTCGCTGGCGCTCGGGGTGCGCGTGAAGCTCGACCAGCTCTGGTGACAAGCGCGGGCGTACGGTACGCCGAATCCGCGCATGCGCCCCTTTCTCACCCCTCGGGCACCTCGACGTCGGCCTTCGTGATTTCGGCTATCACCCGCGTCGCGTAGGACCCCGGCGGCAACGCGAACGACAGCTCGAGCGCGTTCGAATCGACCCTGCGGACCGTGACGTCGACCAGCGGCACCCGATAGCAGCGGCGTGCACCTTCGGCTTCGCCGCGGCCGTTGGCGAACGCGGCGCGCGCTAGGCCGCATCCCGCGAGCACCGCATCCTCGCGTGCCCGCGCCGGCCCATGGGCCTCGGGTCGCTCGTGCGCGCCAGGCAGTGGACCCGTCACGTCGACCTCATGCCGGACGAGGCGCTCGCTGTCGACGTCGACCTCGGTCGTCGTGAAGAGGCCGCCGTTACGCCGCTGCAAGACGTCGCCCTCGATGACCCGCTCCCACAGGCCGTCGGCGATGCGGGCGGCGAGGCAGCGGTTGAAGACCTCGCTCTGGAGGGCCGAGATAGCGAGCCTGCGCAGATGTCGATCGTGCGTGGCATGGCGGGCGCGCGGGTGCCCGCCGACGCCGAGCAGCGCCGCGCCGAGGACCGCATTGTCGCGTTGTCGGCCAAAGCGCTGCGGTCCAAAGAAGTTCGGAAGGCCCGTCGTGCGCAGGCGCTCGATGATCGCATCCGCCCGTGAGAGCGCGTTCGCGTCGGCACCGCGTACGACCAACGTGAAGCGGTTGCCCTTGGAATGACCGAGCCGGAGCTTGTTGCCGTGGCGCGAGGCGGCCAGGACCTTGATGCGTGGGTCGTCGATCACGACCGCGTCCTTGGCGGTCGCGAGGCTCAGCCACTGGCGGGTGAGGGCCTGTCGATCCTTCTGCCCCGCGTAGCCGATGTCGCGTTCGGGCACACCCGTCGCCTGCGCGATGAGCTTCACCGCGTCCTGGGTCGTGAGCTGCCGCTTCTCGATCCACAGGTAGAGGTGTTGGCCCTCGCCGCTCGGCAGGTAGGCCGGCAGCTCCTCGACGACGAAGTCCTCGGGGCTCACCTTGATAGTCCCGCCGGTGCCGGGCAGGTCGGCCGTCAGCAGCGGCAGCGGTCGCGGCAGGAGGTCGAGTGGGTCGGGCGGGTTGAGTGACATGGCGCCGGACTTAGACCCATAAGTCCATGATGTGCAATGATGGACATCGACCCTGATATTGCTTTATGGGTGACTCATGAAGACCACGGTCGACATCGATGACGCCCTGCTGGTTGCCGCAAAAAAGCGCGCTGCCGAGCAGCGACGTCCCTTGCGGGCGCTCATCGAAGATGGTCTCCGGGCCCAGCTCGCGCAGCGGTCGACGCGCGCGAAGGCGCCTTCCGTGCGTTGGATTGTGGTTGATGGCGGGCTTCCAACGGGTGTGGACTTCGCCGACCGCGTGGCGATGAGCGAGTGGATCCGCGGCGCGCGCGAGTCCGCAACGTCATCGTGAGGTCATGATCGCGGTCGACACGAACCTGCTCGTCTATGCACATCGGGCTGGCGCTCCGCAACATCGTGCGGCACAGGCCGCTCTCACGCGGGCGATGCGTGACCGCGGTGGCTGGGGCACAGCACTCCCATGCGTTGCTGAGTTCTGGATGGTCGCGACCCATCCGGCCGCGTCCGGCCGTCCATCGACCGTCGAAGAGGCACTTGGGTTCCTCGATGCGTTGCGCCAGGAAGGCATGATGGTGGTGCTCGAACCGCGGGCAGGCATGGGCGAGCGGCTCGCCAGCCTTGCCGCGCGCCTGGGTGTGCGCGGTCCGAGGATCTTCGACCTGCAGATCGGGCTGTGCGCGCTCGAGCACGGCGCCACCGAGCTTTGGAGCCATGACCGCGGTTTCGTTGCGCCGCCTGGCCTGCGCGTCGTTGATCCGTTGTAGCGAGCGCTGCCGCCGACAGTGGTAGCCGGGGCGCCGCTCTTTCGCTATGACGTGCGGCGCGGCCCGCTGGCCGGTTCCGACGAGGACGACGCCTCTTGAAGCTCACACACGTCCGCGTGACGAAATACCGTTGTATCGAGGACTCGACCGACGTCTCGATCGAGCCCGACATCACCGCCCTCATCGGGCGCAACGAGTCCGGTAAGACCTGCTTCCTCGAAGCGCTGCGTCGCTTGAACGCGCTCGACGGGTCGCGCTTCGACATCACCGCTGACTACCCGCGCGCCCAGCTCGGCGCCTATCGCCGCCGCCACGCCCGCTCGCCCGACACCGCCATCACGGCCCAGCTCGAGCTCGACGAAAGCGAGGTGCGTGACGTCGAAAAGCGCTTTGGTAAGGGCGTCTTGCGCAGCCGCGTCGTGAGCGTCAAGCGCGACTACAAAAACCAGATTGTGGCCGAGCTGCCCGTCTCCGAGAGCCTCGTCATCAAGCAGATCGTGCAGCGCCGCGCCGACCTCGAAGACGCGGCCCGCACCGCCGCGCTCGGGGCCGAGACGTTCCAGGCGCTGGCGACCGCGTTGGCGCCCTACGTCGAGGCGAGCAAAGGCGCCGCCGTGATAGCCCAGGTCGCACGGCACCTCGCGGGCAGCCCGCTGCAGACGCGCATCTGGGCCGAGACGCTGCAGGCGCGGCTGCCGCGCTTCGTGTCGTTTGGCGAGGACGACGTGATGCCGGGGGCGATCGCGCTGACGCACCTGCTCGACCCGACGATGCGCAACAATCCCGGCGTGTCGACGGTCTTGGCGCTGCTCGAGCTGGCGGGCGTCGAGCCGGCCGAGCTCGACCCGCAGGACCAATCTTATGAGGAGCTGGTCGCGCGCATCGAGACGGCCGCGCTGGCGATTACCGACGAGCTCGTGACGTGGTGGAGCGGGGACAAGGACCTCGAGGTGACGATCGATGTCGCCAACGCGGGCGCCAACGATCCCGGCTTTGCGCGCGGCACGCCGGTCCTGCGGATCCGCATCGGCAATCGCAAAAAACGCACGTCGCTGCCACTTGGCGAGCGTAGCCGTGGCTTCGCGTGGTTCTTCAGCTTCCTCGTGCGCCTGTGCCAGTTGGGCGAGTCGACGGCACCGCTGGTGATTCTGCTCGACGAGCCGGGACTGTCGCTGCACGCCGGGATGCAGGGCGACTTCCTGCGGTTTTTGGAAGAGCGGCTGAGCCCATCGCACCAGGTGATCTACACGACCCATTCGCCGTTCATGCTCGACGTCGCGCGGCTCGAACGTTCGCGCGGGGTGACGCTGTCGCCGACCCGCGGCACGCTGGTGTCGGCCGACCTGTCGACCATTGACGCGACCACGTTGATGCCGCTGAAGGCCGCGCTCGGGGCGGCGCTGGTCGAGGGTATGCTGCCCAATATCGGAGGCGCGACGTTGGTCGTGCGCGAGGCATCGGACCTCATCTGGTTGCGCGCGATGTCGATGGAGACGCAGCGCCGGAAGAAGGGCGGGCTCGACCCGCGCTACGAGATCGTGCCGCTCGGGGCGGGCTCGGCGTTGGTGCCGTACGCGCTCCTCACGGCGCGGCCGGACCGGCGGCTGGTGCTCCTGCGTGAGGGCGCTGACGATCCCAAGATCGCGAAGAGCCCGGCCAGTGTGTCCTTGCATGGCGTCGCAATCGTATCGTTGGCGAGCTTCCTCGGGCCCGCCGGCAACAAGGTCGGCGCGACCCTCGAGGACCTCGTCGAAGTGCCATTGTGGCTCTCGCTCGTGACCGAGGCGCACAAGCTGTCGCCGCCGATGTCCGAGGACGAGCTCGGCAAAGAGGGCGGCATCATCCCGCGCACGATCAAGGGCCTCGAAGGCAGCGGCGAGACGCTCGACCGGTTGCGCGTCGCCGAGACCGCCATCCGCCGCGCCGGGTCAGCCCTGCCGCCCGCGATGGTCGACCGCTTCGCGCGCCTCTTCGAAGCCCTGAACGCACACATCGCTCAATTCAAAGGTGCCTCATGACCGCGAGCGATACCCCGAACACTTCGAACTTCATCCGTGACCTGGTCGCCGAGCACCTCGCCAGCGGCCGCTACCCCCACGTCGTCACGCGCTTCCCGCCCGAGCCCAACGGCTATCTGCACATCGGCCACGCCAAGGCGATTTGCCTGAACTTCGGGCTCGCCAAGCACTTCGGCGGCGTCTGCCACCTGCGCATGGACGACACCAATCCCACCAAGGAGGAGACCGAGTACGTCGAGTCGATCGCCAACGATGTGCGCTGGCTCGGCTTCGAGTGGAAAGGGCAGGACGTCGCGGGCGGGGTCATCCCGTTCTACGCGTCCGACTACTTCGACCAGCTCTATGCGTGGGCCGAGCTGCTCGTGAACAACGGCAAGGCGTACGTCGACTCGGTGTCACGCGACGAGCTGCGTAAGAATCGCGGAACGCTTGGTGAAGCGGGCGTCGAGTCGCCGTTCCGGAGCCGCTCGATCGGCGAGAACCTCGATCTCCTGCGGCGCATGAAGGCCGGCGCGTTCGAAGAGGGCGAGCACGTGCTGCGCGCCAAGATCGACCTCGCGTCGCCGAACATGCTGATGCGCGACCCGCTGATGTACCGGATCCTGAAGGCGCACCATCACCGGACTGGTGACACGTGGTGCATCTACCCGATGTACGACTACGCGCACGGGCTGTCGGACGCGCTCGAAGGCATCACGCACTCGATCTGCACGCTCGAGTTCGAGAACAACCGCGAGCTCTACGACTGGTTCCTCGACAACGTCGGCTTTGCCGAGCCGCGGCCGCACCAGTACGAGTTCGCGCGCCTGGCACTCGACTACACGGTGATGAGCAAGCGCAAGCTGCTCGTGCTCGTGAAGGACGGCCACGTCTTGGGCTGGGACGACCCGCGGATGCCGACCCTCGCGGGGCTGCGTCGACGCGGCGTGCGACCCGAAGCGATCCGCGCGTTCGCCGACATGATCGGCGTCGCCAAGACGAACTCGACCGTCGACATCGGCAAGCTCGAGTTCTGCATCCGTGAGGACCTGAACCTTGTCTCGCCGCGCGTGATGGCGGTCTTGAACCCGCTCGAGGTGGTGATAGAGACGCTGCCCGAAGGGCACTTCGAAGAGATCGACGCGCCCTACTGGCCGCACGATATTCCGCGCGAAGGCTCTCGCAAATTGCCACTCTCGCGCACGATCTACATCGAGCGCGACGACTTCATGGAGGACCCTCCCAAGGACTTCCATCGCCTCGTGCCGGGCGGCGAGGTGCGGCTGCGCTACGGCTACGTCATCCGCTGCGAGCGGGTCGAGAAGGACGCCGCTGGCGCGATTTCGCGCCTCGTATGCAGCCATGACCGGGACACGCGCCATGGTGGGGCAGGGGCGGCCAGGAAGGTGAAGGGCACCGTGCACTGGGTGTCGGCCGCACATGCGCTGCCGGCCGAGGTGCGCGTGTACGAACGCCTCTTCTCGGTGGCGGCGCCCGACCGCGAGGACGGCGACTTTCTGTCGTTTTTGAACCCGCACTCGAAGACGGTCGTGACCGCGATGGTCGAGCCGGCGCTGGCAGACCTGCCGGCCGGACGTCATGTGCAGTTCGAGCGTCAGGGGTACTTCTTCAGTGACCCCGTCGACCATCACATCGGTGCCGACGTGGCCGTGCGCGTCTTCAACAAGGTCGTGGGCCTGCGCGACTCGTACGCCAACCTGGTCAACCGGGCAGAGGCACCCGTCTTCATCGGCTTGGTCGAGTCAAACGAGGAGTCGCTGCCAATCAAGGCGAAGTTGGGCAGCACGCGTCCGGACAAGCTGACGCGGGCCGAGGTTCGCGAGCGTCGCTTCAGCGCCGACCCGACCCTGCGCGCGCGCTTCGAGGACTTCAAGGCGCGCCTCGGGCTGCCCGAGGACGACGCGGAGCTGCTAGCCGAGAGCCACGCGTTGGCCGACTTCTTCGAAGCCGCGGTCGTCGCGTACGGCGGGGCAAACGCGCCGCAGAGCCTCGCGAAGTGGACCATCAACGAACTCCTGCGTGAGTTGAAAGAGCGCGATCTGGCGGGGCTGCCGCTGACGCCAGTCGCCTTCGCGCGGCTGGTCGCGCTGGCCGACGCGGGCGCGATCTCGACGACCGCGGGCAAGCAGGTGTTTGCCGAGCTGGTCACGAGCGGCGGCGAGCCGGCGGCGATCGTGGAGCGCCTCGGGCTCGCACAGGTGTCGGACGAGTCTGCCATTGAGGCCGCGGCCGATGCGGTGCTTGCGCGCAACGCCGACCAGGTCGCGAAGTATCGCGGTGGCAAGCCGCAGTTGCTGGGCTTCTTCGTCGGGCAGGTGATGAAGGCGATGGGCGGCCGGGGCAACCCGGAGCGGGTCGCGAGCATCGTAAAGGCCCTGCTCGGATAGACTCGGATAGGAGGTGTCAGATGGCGACGATCAACATTACGAAAGAGAATATCGAGACTGTGATTGCCGACAACCCGATGGTGGTCGTCGACTTCTGGGCTGGCTGGTGCGCGCCTTGCCGGCAGTTCGCGCCGATCTTCGAGCGCGCCTCGAACGAGCACGAGGACTTCGTGTTCGGCAAGGTCGACACCGAGGCGGAGCGCGAGATCGCGGGGCACTTCGGGATTAGCTCGATTCCTACCCTGGTGATTTTCCGCGACGGCATCGGTGTCTACCAGGAGGCCGGCGCGATGCCGCCGCGCGCGCTCGACCAGGTGCTGCAGGCGACGCGTGAGCTCGACATGATCGCCGTCAAGGAGGAGCTCGCGCGCCGTGAGAAGGAAGGGCCCGGTGGCGACACGCCCTGGGAGCTCGCCGACGACGAGTGATGCGGCGCCGTACCTTCATCGCGATCTTCCTGGCGCTGGTGCTGGGCCAGACGTTCATGGGCTTCATGGGCGCGGGCGACCGCTTCGTGCTGGGCCACAACGGCTGGAACAGCTCGGCCTACCTGCAGTCGGCGCGCAATACGCTGCGCTGGGGCACGCTCTTCCCGGTGCAGTACTACACCGGGCGCACGCCGCCGACGGTGCACGACGGGTACACGCATCACCCGCTCGGCATGCACCTGCACAATACGCTCGCGGTCCGGCTCTTCGGTGACCACGAGGGCTCCATTCGCGCGGTGCCGGCCTTCTTCGGCGTGCTGGCGCTCATCGCATTGATGATGGTCGTGCGGCTCCTCTACGACGAACGCACGGCGCTCTTCGCGGGCGCCATCTTCGTGTTGCTGCCAACGAACGCGATCTTCACGAACATGTCCAACCACGAGAACGGGTTCATCTTCTGGACCTTCTTGTGGGGCTACGCCTATCTGCGTTTCCTACGCGCGCGTTATCCGGTGCCGACCGCCGCTGACGCGACTGCCTTGCCTGCGCAGACACCCTGGCGGCGCTGGTTCGGGTTCATGCTGGTCGCGTTCTTCTTCGCGGCGATGTGGGATTGGCCGGCGTATTACTGCGCGTTGATCTTCGCGCTGCATTGGTTCTCGGTGTTGCTGAAGCGCCTGCGCGCGTCGGACGGACCTCGAGGCCTTCGGCAGGATGGCGAAGCCTGGACTGCGGTCCCGGCGCTGCGCAGGATGTTGCCCGACATCGGGCTGCTAGCGCTGTTTTCGCTCGTGGTGGTTGGCTTGTTCGTCGGGCACTTCTTGCTGGTGACCGCGGTCGTCGGCTCGTTGTCCGAGCTGCACGGGGTGTTCGAGGCGCGCCAGGTGGTCGGCCGCGCGATGATGCTGAACCACCTGAAGGTGGTGCCGCTCCTGATGTTCACGGCGCCGGTGCTGCTGGTCGCGTTCGGCTGGCTCGGCCATCGCGGGTGGCAGGCGGCGCGCGGGCGGCTCGTGCGGCGTGACCTGATAGCCCTCACGTTCGGGATAGCGGGCCTCCTCCACTACTACATCTTCCGTGGCACCGCGGTGATCCACGAGTTCTGGGGCTGGACGCTGGTGCCATTCACGGCGATCGCCTGCGCCTACGTGTTGTCGACATCGATCGACCGGCTGCGGGCGTGGATGTCGGCACGCTGGCAGTGGAACCGACGGCTCGTGATGGCGGTCGCGGTGGCGGTCCCGACGCTAGCGATCATGGGCAACCTCGCCTACCGCTTCGTCGACCTCGTGCCGCGGGGGCGCGCCGTCGGCGGGTCGCTCTGGTTTGTCGAGCACACGCGGCCGGTGCAGGAGGAGTACGTCTCGACGCGCGAGATGATCCGCTTTGCGGACATGGTGAAGGCCGAGACCACGCGCCAGGTGGGCGTGCTGGTCGACCCCGCGTTCGAGCGCATCTTCGGCTTCGAGCCGCGCTTCGCTATCACCCTCGACCGTGAGGTCGTCACCCAGTCGCTGCGCACCCCGCCGCCGTCCGAACAGCTCGGCATCAACGAGGGCTGGGTGTACCTAGCGCCCGCGTCGGTCATGTCCGAGCGGCGCATCATCGAGCTCGCGCTGATCCACCCGGTGCTCATCTACGATGGCTACGTGATGGTCGACCTGCGCCGTCAGGAGATCGAGGTACGGGTGCTCAAGAGCGAGCCGTGCGAGCGCGACTTCTGGACCTGGTACTGGGGCGGACCCTGGGCCGATGCGGTCGAGCCGGTGCGGCAACCCGCCGAGGAGGAGCGGCTCATGAAAGCTATCGGCGACTTCCGGTCGGCGCACCCGCGCTGACGTGAATCTAAGGAATGTGGCGGGGGCTGTCGCCAGGTCCGGCGACGAACCCGGCCAGCTCGCCCGCGCAGTGAAATCCCGTGAGGAGGGCTATCATCGGAGCGCTCGCGGCGAGGTCAGGTCGCAGCGATGGATAGCGTAGGGCCGTTCGCACGAGCACCCGCGCCGCGGCCACCGGAATGCGCCAGCCAAGGCTGAGATCCTTGGCCAGCTCCAGCGCCCAACGTGCGCCGTGAAGCTCGGCGCGCCGCACGGAGGCGACGTGGCGACCGTCGTGGAAGTGATGCATGCAGCTGCCGCGCAGGCCGAGCGACTGGATGTGCAGCACCTGGATACGGGGGTCATTGAGGGCCAGGCCTTTCGCCTGTAGTTCGGCGCGCAGGTCGGCCCGTTGCAGCGTCGTCGCCGGGTGCTGGTCGAACAGCCGCCGCTTGTAGGTGATGTTCGCCTGGCCGGTGAGGGGTGCGTTCCAAGGTCCGAGTTCGGGCGGCAGTGCCTGGATATTACTCATGAAGTAGCTGGCCCAGCCGATGGGATCGGTCGATCCATTGACGACCGCGCCGCCGATCATCAAGGCATCGGCATGCTCTGCATGGGCCGCGAGCACCTGGCGGCAGTAGTCGGACGGCACCGTGACGTGGTCTTCGGTGACCGCCACCACATCACCACGGGCCGCTGCGATACCCATCGCGCGCAGCTCGAAGACGGTGGCGCCGGGCGCCCGCAACCAGGTGATGCGGTCCAGCGGATGGTCGGGCGGCAGGGCCGCGCCGGTGCCGTCGGCGATTACGATCTCGGCGCCGAGCGCGTTCACCTCGGGCCAGACCGAGCCGAGCGGCAATGCCACTTCTGGCCAGCGATGGGTCGTCGGGATGACGACCGAGAGCGGCGGCGCCATGGTCAGACCACCGAGGCGCCCGCTGGGCGGGGCGGGTAATGGCGGGATTGGCGTCGGATGCGCAGGATGTCGCGCAGCATCCGCAGGCTATCGGGCAGCACGCGCACGGTCGAGCCTGGGCGATGGGCCATGACGATCGGCATGCGGTAGAGGCGGAGCTCCCAGCGCCGGACGAGGTAGAGAAGCTCGATGTCGAAGCCGAAGCGACCGATCGTCAGCGCCGCGAAGAGGGCCTTTGCAATGTCGCCGCGAAACGCCTTGAAGCCGCACTGCGTATCGGGGATCCCGAGGCCCAGAAGGAGATCGACGATGCCGTTCAAGGTCCCGCTCGCGAGCCTTCGCAGCGGCGAATAGCCGTGTCGTCCCTCGCCTCCGAGGTCGCGCGCTCCTGCGACCACGTCGGCTCCGGCAGCGATCGCCTGCACCGCCTCGTCGACGTGCACGAGCGGATAGGACAGGTCGGCATCGAAGAACAAGACGACCTCGCCGTCGGCGGCCGCGACGCCGGTCGCGAGCGCGTGACCCTTGCCACCGTTGACCGCCTGGCGGAGGGCGCGCACCCGCACGCCACCCGCATCAGCCGCGCGTTCGGCGGCTTCGAGCAGGGCCCAGGTGCCATCACTGCTGCCGTCGTCGATAAGCACCAGCTCGCTCGCATACGCCAACCCGGCGAGGTAGCGCGTCACCTCGGGGATGGTGTCGCCGATCCGCGCCGCCTCGTTGTAGCAGGGGATCAGCACACTCAGCCTGGGTCTCGCCGCGGGACTCAAAACGTCGGACCCCCCGGGACCCGTGGCGGTGTTTCCTGCGGCTCGACGATTGCTGGCGCCTCCGTCGGTTCGTTGGTCGGCGTCACGGCCTCGGGCGGCATCGCCGGCTCCGGGTCCACCGTCTCATCATCGGGGGGTGCCGTGCGCTCGCCCGCGCGGTTGGGGAGGTCGAACTTCGAGGCGGGTAGGGTGTGCTCCGGCAGCTCGAGGGTGCCCGCCTGCTCGCGCAGCGCGCGTGCGTCGGTGCAGGTGAGGCTCACCGATTCGAGGTAGTCGCCCTGGCGTCCGGTGATCCCCACCGCGACCCAGCCAACCGGGCACATGCGCTCGAAGTCACGGCCACCTTCACCGCCGACGCGCGGCCCGTTCTTGCCGTCCTCACAGACCGGTTCGAGCGCGTCCACGACCTCGGCGGAGCGGCCGCGCAGGCCGATCATCAAGGTCTGACCGGGGCACATCGTATCGGTCGCCCGCCCGCCGCGCCCGCCGACCATCGCCAACTCGCGCTCGAGCGTGCGGGTGCCACGCGTGCCGGGCATCTTGGCGACCGGCGTGCAGACCGGCACCAGCGCATCGACCACCCTGCCCGAGCGCGCATCGAAGCCCTTGAGCGCCTGCCCCAGCGGGCACTCGCGCCGATACATCAGGCGGCTCGTGTTGCCGCCGGCGCGCTTCAACGACACCGTCGTCGGCCAGCGTGGGTCGACGGTCTCGATTAGGACGACGTTCTCCGCGCGCAGGGCGCCGACCTCAGCGCGCAGACGGTCATTGTCGGAGCGTAGCCCGGAAATCACCTCGTCGGTCTCTTGACCGTGGCAGCCGCTAAGGCCCATCGTCAGCGCCGCGAGGAGGGCGCTCACGCACACGCGTCCCCAACCGGGGCCCGGCCCAACCCTGCGCTTACAATCGATGCAGCCGTCCTTCATCCGATGTCCATTGCTGGCGACGGCAGCTGACTACCGTTCTGGTCGCGTTTGGGCAACTGCGGACCGCCGCCGCATCGTTCGGTTGACATGGCAGCGGCCGATCGGTAGCCAGCCCGCCATGCGCGTAGCCCACCTCGCCGTTTGCGTCCTCCTCCTCAACGCCTGCTCCGACGACAAGGCCGCGTCGGTCGCGGATACGACCGTCCCCGACAGCATGGGCGATACCTCCGGCGACACGGTGGGCGGCGAAACGACCGTCGGGCCAGACGCGACCGTTCCCGACACGACCGTTCCCGACGCGCCCGAGCCCGACACGAGCGTGCCCGACGCGCCCGAGCCCGACACGCGTGAGACCGACACCGCCGCCTGCGAGTATCTCGACGAGCGCGAACTCATCACCTGCGGCCAGGCCAACGTGCAGATCCTGCACTGGAAGGACTTCGGCCCGGCCGGCTGCGCGCCCTACTACACGCGCGGCGCGGATCGCTACGAGACGATCGAAGCGCTCGCGACCGCCGAGGGTTGTGACGCGACCTGCGTCTATGTCGCCCGCCAGGCGGTCTCTTTCATCCGCTGCGACGGATTGGGGCGCTCCGGTTGGGAGACGCACAACGCCGACGGCGAAGGTTGCCTCGAGGCGCTTTACAGCACGTCCGACGGGATCTTCGCCGACCTCTGTCTCTGGGCCCAGTACGCCTGTTACTGCGAAGGGTGATATGACTCCCCCACGGACGCGACATCGCGTCGTCGGAGGATCTCATGAGCACCGCTCGCACCTGGCTCGTCGCCTACGACTTCTCGGACCATGCCAAGCTCGCGTTCGACCGCGCGCGTGAGCAGCTCTCGGCGCTCGGCGGCGGCCGCATCGTGCTGGTCCATGTGCACGCCCCTGCAAGCGACGGCGTCGGCATCGACATCGGCGCCATCGGCCCCGGGTTTGCCGCGCGTGAAGACGCGATCTGCCAAGAGGCCGAGCGCAACCTCGCGGCCCTTGTCGCCAGCCTGTCGCCCGCGGCCGGCGGCCCCATCAGCTACGAGCCGCGCGTCGTCACCGGCCGCATCGCCGACCAGATCGTCGCGCTCGGCCACGAGGTCGCCGCCGAGCAGCTCGTCGTCGGCAGCCATGGCCGCCGCGGGTTCGAGCGCTTCCTCATCGGCAGCGTCGCCGAGCGCGTATTGCGTCTTGCCAACGGACCGGTGCTGATCGTCAAGTCCTGACCCACACCACGCCCGCCCGTCTGACCACCACCTCGACCACCTCGACCGAACGGCTTGACCGCACGGCCAAGCTCTGAGTATCCTAGCTCCCTAGGGCGACGCGGCTCCGCCACGAAGTCGCCCACTCCGTCCGAAGAGGATCCAGAGATGAACTCACTCTCTCGCCGTCGCGTCGCGACCATGATCAGCAGTGCCGCTCTCGGCCTCGCCCTCATCGCCGCCCCGGTCCACGCGCTGCCGACCATCGACCACAACACGGGCACCTGGGTCGACTTGTACGACGACTCGAACGGCGTCGCCCCGGTGTCGGCCAGTATCAACGGCATTGCTGGTCAGGCGGGCATCGTTCGCGACCCGCTCGGTCGTGACGTCAACCTCGCGCCCGGCGCCGCCTCCGGCTACTGGTTCACCTCGGAGATCGTACCGGCCTCTTTCAGCGCCTGGAAGTCGCTCTATATCGGCTACTCCGCCTCGCTCGCGGGACAGGTGAAGGTCGAGGTCTGGGACGTCACGGTGGGCGACCTGAACGGGAATCTCGTCCTCGGTCCCGTCAACCCGGGCTCATCGGAGGATCCGAACTTCCTCGGCAAGGTGTCGCTCGCGACTGTGCCGGCCTCGGCCAAGCGCCTGCGCATCCGCGTGCTCTTCAACCAGCTCGGCGCGCCCATCGGGCCCAGCGTGACAGCCGTCAAGGCGACATTCAGCCCGCTCTCGGTGCTGCAGGCCACGCTATCCACGCCGTTCGCCCGCACCGACTCGGGCGACGCGATCCAGGTCCGGATGCCGGTCTCGGTTTCGTTCGTGAACGCAACTGCCTATGTCGCATACGTCAACTTCAAGGCCGTGCGCAACGACAACAACTATCAACAGGTACCGACCCTCGGCTTCGATGGCGCGACGCTCGGCGGAGTCTACACCGCCAGCGCCATCACGATCGCGGGCATACCGATCCCCGCGCGCTCGGTCTACTGGACCCTCGCTTCGCAAGAGGCCGGCAAGACCTACGCCTACAACGCTACGTTCCGCACCCCGAACGGCCTCGCCCGGGACGTCGCCTTCGACTTCGAAGGCAAGGTCTTCGCCAGCAACGCCGCCACCGTCACGACGGCGATCGCCTCAACGGC
>Ga0209490_10002974_pt1 | contig 15936 bp, 16 predicted proteins | sample MAT06_FD_187209 | JGI IMG/M metagenome (GOLD analysis project Ga0209490, IMG submission 187209) | Freshwater microbial communities from Lake Fryxell liftoff mats and glacier meltwater in Antarctica - MAT-06 (SPAdes) (version 2) | ecosystem: Environmental > Aquatic > Freshwater > Ice > Liftoff...
CAGCCTACTCGCCAAGTTCAGGGATGATACTAACGCTGCGATCCGAGAGGGCATCAGCCTGAATCCCATTCTGCACAGTTTCCAGAAGGTAGTGAACACCTATGGGGTCGAGCCCGTGCTCTACGGTGCCTTCTTGGACAGCATGGCCATGGACCTTACCGATACGGCGCATGATCAACGCTCCTATGAAACCTACATACTTGGCAGTGCTGAAGTGGTTGGGCTCATGTGCTTGCGCGTGTTCTGTGAAGGCGATGATGCACACTACCAACGTTTGAAACCGGCAGCGATGAAATTGGGTGCCGCATTCCAAAAGGTGAATTTCCTGCGCGACCTCAAGGACGATCACAATAACCTTGGCCGAAGCTACTTTCCCGGTATCGATATAAAGGAAATGACCAGCGGGACCAAACAGCACATCGAAGCGGACATCCAAGCGGACTTCGATGCTGCGCTGATCGGCATACGGCAACTTCCCAAGGGGGCGCGCTTCGGGGTCTACGTGGCCTACGTGTACTATATCTCGCTCTTCAACAAGATCAAGGCGTTGCCCTGCGAACGGATCTTAACGGAGCGTATCCGCGTTCGCAACCGCCGCAAGCTGGCCCTGCTCACAACAAGCTACCTGCGCCACAGCTTCGGACTTCTTTGACACGGTCATGAATGCGGCCCCATCCACCAGCGACCAGGTCGTGCTTGTGAATGAGCACGACCTGGTGATCGGCACTATGGACAAGTTGGAAGCGCACCAGCTTGGTGCCTTGCACCGGGCTTTCTCCATCTTCCTGTTCGACCCAGAAGGGCGTCTATTGCTTCAGCAACGGGCAGTCAACAAATATCATTCGGGATCGCTCTGGACCAATACCTGCTGTAGTCACCCACGTCCGGATGAATCGCTTTCCGATGCTGCTACGCGCAGGCTCAGAGAAGAAATGGGGATGGAAGCAACGATGGACCTGCGCTTTTCCTTCCTCTACAAAGCAGATGTAGGTGGGGGCCTGACCGAGCATGAATTGGACCATGTCTTATTCGGTGAGGTAGCGATCGATCCCAGCCCAAACCCGGAAGAAGTGCGTGACTGGAGGTTCATTGGGATCCCCGAACTTCAGGAGGAAATGGCGAACTCCCCAGAGCGTTTCACTATTTGGCTCCACAAGTGCTGGCCCATGATCGCGGCAGAGCTGAAGGAAAGGCAGGCATGAAAAAGCCCAAGGTCTGCATCCATTGGTTCCGAAGGGACCTCCGCTTGAACGACAACCACGGTTTGTTCAAGGCGCTTTCCGAACACGGCGATGTGTTACCGCTGTTCATTTTCGACACGGATATACTCGATAAGTTAGAACGGAAAGACGACCGCCGTGTTGACTTCCTGCATCGCACGTTGGAGGCCCTACAGCGCCAGCTGATAAGCTTGGGGAGCACGATCCTTGTGGAATATGGTAAGCCTGAACAGGTGTTGGAGCAATTGCTGGATCGCTACAACATCACGGCAGTGACCGTGAACCACGATCACGAGCCGTATGCGATCCAACGTGACGCACGGATCGCCGCCTTGTTGGGATCGCGGGGTGTAGCTATGCGCAGTTTCAAGGACATCAGCATTTTCGAGCGCAGCGAGGTGACCAAGGAAGACGGCAACCCATACACGGTATTTACCCCGTACGCGCGCAAATGGCGCACACAGTTGACCGATCAAATGCTAGAACCGTTCCCAAGTGGAACGCTACAGGATCGGTTCCACCAATGTTCTGCCACACAGCTACCAACGCTCGGCTCCATGGGTTTCCAGCGCACCGACCTGGACATTCCCGGCTTGGGACTGGACGCGGCAACCTTGGCCAACTACCGCGATGCGCGGAACATTCCTTCGGTGAATGGCACCAGCCGCATGAGCACGCACCTGCGCTTTGGCACCGTGAGCGTTCGAGAATTGGCGCGCAAAGGGCAGGCGCATAGCCCAACCTACCTCAACGAGTTGATCTGGCGTGAATTCTTCATGCAGATCCTGTGGCACTTCCCGCATTCAGAAAAGGCGTTCAAGCCGGCATACGACAACATACCCTGGCGCCCCGATGAAGAGGGCTTCCGCAGGTGGTGCGAAGGACGAACGGGCTATCCCTTGGTCGATGCTGGCATGCGCGAACTGGACCAGACCGGACTGATGCATAACCGCGTACGCATGGTGGTAGCCAGCTTCCTTACGAAACATCTGCTCATCGACTGGCGCTGGGGCGAAGCGCACTTCGCTGCACGCTTGCTCGACTTCGAACTAAGCAGCAACAACGGGGGCTGGCAATGGGCCTCAGGGTCGGGCTGCGATGCGGCCCCATACTTCCGTGTATTCAATCCGCAGTTGCAGCAGGAGCGATTCGACCCAGCGTTAAACTATGTGAAGAAATGGGTGCCCGAGTATGGTACAGGGAACTATCCCTCCCCATTGGTCGTTCATGAGGTGGCCCGGAAAAGAGCCATTGAAACCTACAAGACAGCGCTCTCCTCTGCGGTCAAGCGCAACGACCAACAAACAACCTTATTCGCATAGCCATGCCACGTAAGAAGAAACACCTCATCCTCACTCAGCCTGTACGGGCTGGACTTCAGTCCATCAAGGTGCGCCTGGATGCCCGAACCATCATCACTTTGGCCAGCGAAAAAGCGCTAGCCTTCTGGCGTCAGCGGTATCCGAAATTGGAAGTGCTCGGCTGATCCATTCCTGGACCGCAACGCAATGCCACGTAAAAAGCCCACGATCATTCTTTCTCGTCCGATCAAGGTCGGCATCAAAGAGATCAAGGTCCGGTTGGATAGCCGCACGATGATCACGGTCTCTAGCCTGAAAGCGCTGGCAGTTTGGAAATTGAGGTACCCGAAGTTGGAAGTTATCGGTTGACCCATGGCACAACATCTGCTGGAACGGTCCCAATTCCTCCCCATTCCGTTAGAAGAGGCTTGGGCATTCTTCAGCAGTCCGAAGAACCTGGCGGTGATAACGCCGCCTGAAATGGGCTTCGTCATTCAACAACCCTTTGATGAGCGCCCCACCTTTACTGGGCAGCGTATTTCTTACACCGTAAGGCCTATGTTGGGCATACCGTTGAAATGGACCACATTGATCCTGGATGTGGATGCGCCGCACCGGTTCGTGGATACCCAGGAAGTAGGTCCATACAAGCGCTGGTGGCATCGGCACACTTTTGAGGCCGTTGAGGGCGGGGTCTTGATGCATGATCGCGTTGAATATGAACTACCCATGGGTCCGCTTGGAGAACTTGCACACAATATCTTTGTGCGACAACGCCTGAAGACCATTTTCGACTTTCGGGAAACGACCTTGAATACGCTTTTCCCCAAGCGCTGAGGATCGGAATGGTGCATGCGACGTTGTAGCTTCCTATGAGCTCTTGGACGATCTTCTGCATTGTGTCTGCCACCTTCTTCGCCATGGAGTTCGTGGCGTGGGCAACACACAAATATGTCATGCACGGCCTTTTGTGGGCGCTGCATTCCGATCACCATAAAAAGGACCATTACGGGTTCTTGGAACGCAACGACACGTTCTTCCTGATCTTCGCTGTTCCATCCATGATCCTCTTCATCACGGGCAGCATACAGGGCCTGGATACACCTTGGCTCTGGATCGGCTTGGGCATACTCACATACGGTATCGCCTATTTCATCGTACACGAAGTGTTCATTCACCAGCGGATCAAGTGGCTGAAACGGACCAACAATCCGTATTTGCTCGCCATTCGCAAAGCGCACAAGGTGCACCACAAGAACCTGGGGAAGGAGGACGGAGAGTGCTTCGGCATGTTGTTGGTGCCTTTCAAGTACTATTGGGAAGCACGCAGGTCATTGGCTGCGCAGCGTGCTAACTGAACAATAGCGCCACCTCTTCCCGTTCACACGAACACGAGCGTGTTGATCGCAGGAGGTCGGTCGCCCTTACCGCGCACAGGGCTGGGCTACCTTTGATCGCCTGTTGCGAACGACCAGGCACGATGCGCAACCGCATGAGCGACCAACTACGGCAGATCGGGAGTTATTTAGGGCATTTGGTAAAGGCCAGTAACCGCCACGGTGTACACAGCCCCTTCGTGTATGATCTGATCTCCAATGTTCTTCGGCCAAGTGTGGAGTTGCCAGAGTTCCAGACCATAGAAGCGTTGCGGGACGACCTCTTGGATAGCGACCAGACCATTCGCATCAACGATCTTGGGGCTGGCTCACGCGTCTTCGACCTGCCTGTTCGGCGCGTGGCCGATATGGCGAGGTCTGCCTTGAAACCGGCTGCCCAAGCCCAACTATTGTTCCGACTTTGTCGGTATTTCCAAGCCGAGAACATCCTGGAGCTCGGCACCTCATTCGGTATCACGACGCTCTACCTCGCACTGGGTGCTGAACAAGGCACCGTACATACGCTGGAGGGCTGCCCGCAGACCATGCACATAGCGCAACACCATTTCGATCAGTTGAAGCAAAGCAACATAGAACCGGTGCTCGGCAGCTTCCGAAGCAAACTTGGGGAGACCCTGCACCGTATGGAGCGCTTGGACCTCGCCTTCATTGATGGGCACCACGCCAAAGAACCTACGTTGGAGTATTTCCGGCAATGTCTGGCCAAAGCGCACAGTGGTACCGTCATCGTGTTCGACGACATCCACTGGAGCCATGGCATGGAACAAGCGTGGGACGCGATCAAGGCCGAACCACGCGTAACCGTGACCATCGACCTGTACAACATGGGCTTGGTGTTCTTGAGGACCGAACAGGCCAAGGAGCATTTCACCTTGCGGTACTGAACGAGTTCGCGCTTGGCGTGTTCCATTCCTCAACACGCTTCTGCACATTCGCGTGACCGAACGAACCGCGCAACCTGTAACCAACACCCCATGAAGATCTACACACGATCGGGCGACAAAGGGCAAACCAGCTTATTGGGGGGTACGCGCGTATCCAAGGACAGCTTGCGGATCGAGGCTTACGGCACAGTGGATGAATTGAACAGCCACATCGGCCTGCTGCGCGACCATCTGCAAGGGGCGCGCGATGAATTGCTGGTGCCGATACAGGAAATGCTGTTCAGCCTGGGATCGCGTTTGGCAAGCGGCAGCGAGGAACAGGCCGAAACCTTCAAGGTGCCCAAAATGCAGGACCAGGACATTACAGGCATGGAGCACGCCATGGATGCCATGGACAAGGAATTGCCGGAGATGCGCAACTTCATACTACCCGGCGGGCACCTTGCGGCCTCGCAAGCCCATGTGTGCAGAACCGTTTGCAGGCGGGCCGAACGGCTGGTGGTGAGCCTTGCCGCCCAAGAGGAGGTTCCGGAGGTAGTGATCAGGTACTTGAACCGGTTGAGCGACCTTCTTTTCGTACTCGCCCGGCACGTCGCATTTGTGAACGGGGTGGCCGATACCCCATGGAAGCCGCGTGGTTGAAGGGAAATTCGTCGGTTGATAAGTCCCGACGCATCGGAACGCGATCCGGTTATATTTGCGGCCAATTTCACAGCCTCTAACACGGCATTTTCGATGTACTGGACACTGGAACTAGCCTCCTATTTGGAAGATGCGCCCTGGCCTGCGACGAAGGACGAGTTGATCGATTTCGCCATGCGCACCGGCGCGCCGCTGGAAGTCGTAGAGAACCTGCAAGGGATCGAGGACGACGAAGAGGTCTTCGAGACCATCGAAGACATTTGGCCCGATTACCCGTCAAAGGAGGATTTCTTCTTCAACGAAGACGAATACTGAACAGCCAACCATTCTGGGAACCCCGGTCCGAGCAGCGCTCACGGCCGGGGTTCTTGCTTCTTATACCATTTGGAAGTACAGATCCACCCGATCCCGGTGGCGGGACGGGTTCTGCTTGCTCCCCGAAGGGTCGGGACAATGACGTTTTTTCCGCATTACTTCTCCGAGGAGGTCGCCCTGCGAATGTTTCATCCCGCTGGCGGGGAAAATAGCGGCGCATCTTTGGCTGGATCTGTAATGCGAAATGGTATTACACCAGCTTGCTGACGGGATGGCAGGCCCCCACAACGGCAAGGTCTCTGCTGGAGGCAGTCCACTACCTTTGCCACCCCAATAAAGGACCCCGTCGATCAGCGATCGGCAGTCCGCTTCCTCCCTATGATCGGATCCCTTACCAACGCACTCAAGAAAGTATTCGGCGACAAGGCCCAGCGCGACCTGAAAGAGGTAACGCCACTGGTTGAAAAGACCAAGGCCGAATATGCCAAGCTTGCCAACTTGAGCCACGACGAACTGCGGGAGCGCACCACCGCTCTAAAAGCACGTATCACCGATCGCACCAAAGCCAACGACGAGCGTGTGGATGCGCTTCGTGCCGAGATCGAAGCCGACCAGCACATGGACATCCATGAGCGCGAACAGCGTTATCAGGAGGTGGATAAGCTGTTGGAGCAAAGTGTGAAGCAGATCGAAGAGGTCTTGTTGGAGATCCTGCCCGAAGCCTTTGCGGTGGTCAAGGAAACTGCCCGCCGCTTCAAAGAGAACAGCGAGATCCGAGTGCGCGCTACCCAACTGGACCGGGACCTTGCCATCAAGCGCCCCGACGCCATTCGCATAGAAGGGGATCATGCGATCTGGAAGAACACCTGGATAGCCGCAGGCAATGCGATCCTTTGGGACATGTTGCACTACGATGTGCAGCTGATCGGTGGTGTTGCGCTCCATTCTGGCAAGATCGCCGAGATGGGTACAGGAGAAGGAAAGACCTTGGTGAGCACATTGCCGATCTACTTGAATGCCTTGGCAGGCCGGGGCGTACACTTGGTGACCGTGAACGACTACCTGGCCAAACGCGATGCAGAATGGATGGGCCCGATGCACGAGTTCCATGGCATGCGCGTGGATTGCATCGACAAACACCAGCCCAACAGTGCCGAGCGGCGCAACGCTTACCTCGCCGACATCACTTACGGCACCAACAACGAATTCGGCTTCGATTACCTGCGCGACAACATGGCCCATGCGCCAACCGCCTTGGTACAGCGCAAGCACCACTTCGCCATTGTGGATGAGGTGGACAGCGTTCTGGTGGACGATGCGCGAACACCGCTCATCATCAGTGGCCCTACGCCGAAAGGGGAGATCCACCAGTTCGACGAGTACAAGCCGCGCGTGGAACGGCTGTACAACGCACAGAAGCAACTCGTTTCCAAGCTGATCACCGAAGCCAAGGAGAACCTGAAGGGTCTAGGCGACGGCAACGCATCGAAAGAACAGCTGGAGAAAGGCGGCATGGCCCTGCTGCGCGCCTATCGTGGCCTGCCGAAGAACGGTGCACTGATCAAATTGCTCAGCGAGAACGGGGTGCGCGCACACCTGCAGAAGACCGAGAACAACTACATGCAAGACCAGGGCAAGGACATGCCCAAGGTCGATATCGAACTCTACTTCACCATAGACGAGAAACAGCATGGCATCGAACTCACCGAGAAGGGAGTTGACCTGATCAGCGGCGATGTGAACGATCCTTCCTTCTTCATCATGCCCGATGTGGGCGGGAACATCGCGGACATCGAAAAAAGCGGCGCGGCAACCGAAGAGAAAGCCAAGCGCAAAGATGAACTGCTGCGCGACTTCGCCATCAAGAGCGAGCGCATCCACACGGTGAACCAATTGATCCGTGCCTACGCCTTGTACGAAATGGATGTGGAGTACGTGGTGATGGACGGCAAGGTGAAGATCGTGGATGAGCAGACCGGCCGTATCCTGGAAGGGCGCCGCTACAGCGATGGATTGCACCAGGCTATTGAAAGCAAGGAAAAGGTAAAAGTGGAAGCCGCCACCCAGACCTACGCCACGGTGACCTTGCAGAACTACTTCCGCATGTACCACAAGCTGGCGGGTATGACCGGAACGGCCGAAACGGAAGCACAGGAACTGTGGGACATCTACAAGCTGGACGTGATGGTGATCCCCACCAACCGCCCCGTGGTGCGGAAGGATGCCGAGGACATGGTCTTCAAGACCAAGCGAGAGAAGTACAACGCGGTGATCGACGAGATCGCGGCACTGCGCGAAGCGAACCGGCCCGTGTTGGTGGGTACCACGAGCGTTGAGGTGAGCGAGCTCATGAGCAAGATGCTCACCATGCGCAAGATCCCGCACAACGTATTGAACGCGAAACAGCACCAGCGTGAGGCGGAGATCGTTCAGCAAGCCGGTCTGCCAGGCACGGTCACCATTGCCACCAACATGGCTGGTCGTGGTACGGATATCAAGCTTGGACCTGGTGTGAAGGAAGCTGGTGGCCTCGCCATCATCGGTACGGAGAAGCATGAAAGCCGCCGTGTGGACCGCCAGTTGCGCGGGCGCGCAGGCCGCCAGGGGGATCCCGGAAGCAGCCAGTTCTATGTGTCGTTGGAAGATGACCTCATGCGCCTCTTCAACAGCGAACGCATCGCCAAGTTGATGGACCGCATGGGCCTGAAAGAAGGTGAGGTGATCCAACACAGCATGGTCACCGCCAGCATCGAGCGCGCGCAGAAAAAGGTGGAGGAGAACAACTTCGGCATCCGGAAACGTTTGCTGGAGTATGATGATGTGATGAACAGCCAGCGGACGGTGATCTACAAGCGCCGCCACCATGCCCTGTTCGGAGAGCGGTTGAAGCTGGATGTGCTCAACATGTTCTACGAAGTGAGCGCTGGCATCGTGAACGAATACCACGAAAGCGGTGACCTCGATGGTTTCCAGTTGGAGCTATTCCGGAAGCTGAGCACCGAAAGCCCAGTGGATGCGGAAGGCTTCAAGACCATCAAGGCCGAAGAGTTGAGCGAGCGCGTGTACGAAGCCGCGATGTCCACCTACGAGCGCCACGGCAAGATCACTGCGGACCAGGCCATGCCGGTGATCACCGATGTGTTCTTGAACCAAGGCCAGCAGTACGAGAACATCGTGGTGCCGATCACCGATGGTATGAAGACCATGCAGGTGGTGACCAACTTGCAAAAGACCTACAAGAGCCAGGGCCAGGAGTTGATCGCCAGCGTGGAGAAGTACATCACGCTTGCCATTATCGACAACGAGTGGAAAGAGCACCTGCGCGAAATGGACGAGCTGCGCCGCAGCGTGCAGAACGCCTCCATTGAACAGAAGGACCCCTTATTGATCTATAAGCTGGAGAGCTTCAACCTGTTCAAGGCCATGATCGAGCGCATGAACGGCGACGTGGTCGGTTTCCTGGCCAAGGCCGGATTGCCAAGTGCGCAGCCTCAAGTGCAACAAGCACCAGCGCCACGCGCACCGCAACAGCGTGTAGAGACCAGCCGTACCGAGGTGCCCCAATATGCAGGCGGTGCCAATTCAGCGAGTGCGCCGCGCCCTACCGCTGGCCAAGCAGCACCGGGCCGCGGTGCCATGCCTCCGCCACAGCGGCGCTTGCCTAACACACCCGTGCGCGTGGAGAAAGCGCCCGGTCGCAATGATCCCTGCCCTTGCGGAAGCGGCAAGAAGTACAAGCAGTGCCACGGGAAGGAAGGTTAGTGCGACCAGATAGACCTGATAAGCCGAAGGCCCTCGATCACTCGAGGGCCTTCCTGCTTATGGTGTATGTAGTTGGGTTCTAGAATTGGACGGGCAGGCGCATTTGCACCCGCACGGGGACACCCTTTTCGGCACCTGGCTGCCAGGGTGATGTGGACTTGATCACGTCCACCACTTGTTCATCGATCTTAGCACCTTTGCCTTCGATCACTTTCACATCGGTGAGATCACCGTTCTTCTCTACCACGAAACTTGCTGTTACCCGACCACGCAATTCCTTGCCTTCGGGATCACTCACGGTCTGCTTGATCTTCGCCGCCAACGCTTTCTCACCACCAGCAACGGCAGGCATGATCTCCGACCGCGTGTAGAGTATGTTCGCGAGCACTTCGGGATCGTACACCTTCTCGGCCATGGGTCGGCCCCATACATCAAAGCGTTCCCAAACGCCGGTTTTGTAGCCCAATGCGTAAAGACCTTGGCTCTCCACCTTACCATTGACATGGTAGAACACGAAGGCCCCTTCCTCAATGGTCAAGCCCTCATCCTTGAAACGGCATTCCGCTTTCAGCTTTCCATCCATCGTATACATCTTGCCTATGAAGAGGTCACCATCGCGGCCATCAGGCTGCAGGAAATAGGTGGCTTTGCCTTTGGAAGTGGGTTCCAGGACATCGCTTAAGAATACACGTGCAAGTTTGGGGTCTTGCGCCTGCACTGTGCATACCAAGCAGGCCGACAAGAAAACGGTTCGTATGATGAGAGTAAAGGGTTGCACGTCGCTTGGGTGGTTGGATAGTGCCACCTCGTACGCACCGAACGCACGCAGGGTTACACGGGGATCAACCCGCCCACCCTTCCCGATCCAAACTCCGGTACTGGATAGCCTCGGCCAAATGCTCGGTGCGAATGTCCGGGCTGGCGGCCATATCGGCGATGGTGCGGCTCACCTTCAAGATGCGGTCGTAGGCACGGGCGCTAAGGCCCAACCGATCCATGGCCTTCTCTAAAAGGGCTTGGCCTATCGGGTCAATACGGCAGATCTCGCGTAACTCCTTGCTGCCCATTTGTGCATTGCAATGGATCTTTTTGCCTACGTATCGATCCTGCTGCACGCGGCGAGCGGTGATCACGCGTTCGCGCATGTCGGCACTTTTCTCGCTCTGTCGTTCCGCGCTCAGTTCGCTGAATGGGACCGGCGTCACTTCAATGTGGATATCGATACGGTCCAATAGCGGGCCACTCACCTTGTTCAGATACTTCTGCACCACCCCAGGGGCGCAAACGCATTTCTTATCCGGATGATTGTAATAGCCGCAGGGGCACGGATTCATGGCAGCAACGAGCATGAAACTCGCAGGGTACTCCACGGTGAATTTCGCACGGCTGATGGTGATCACACGATCTTCCAAGGGTTGGCGCAAGACCTCCAGCACCTGACGTTTGAACTCGGGCAACTCATCCAGGAACAGCACACCGTTGTGGGCCAAACTGATCTCACCCGGTTGTGGGAACGAGCCGCCGCCGACCAAGGCCACATCACTGATCGTGTGGTGCGGGGAACGATAGGGTCGTACGCTCAGCAAGCTATCCTCCTTTCTCAATTTACCGGCCACGCTGTGGATCTTGGTGGTCTCCAAGGCCTCATCAATAGTGAGCGGTGGCAGGATCGTAGGCAGCCGTTTCGCAAGCATGGTCTTGCCCGCGCCAGGCGGCCCTATCAAGATCAAATTGTGGCCACCAGCTGCGGCGATCTCAAAGGCCCGCTTGATGTTCTCCTGTCCCTTCACATCCGCGATATCCACCTGATAGCTGCGGCTACTGTTCGCGAATTCGGCCTCAATGTCCACCACGGTGGGTTGAATGGCGGAGCGGCCATGCAGCAGGTCCACCACATCGGTCAGGTGTTCAACCCCGTATACCGAGAGTCCCGTTACGATAGCGGCTTCGCGCGCGTTCGCAGCTGGCAGGATCACGCCTTTGAACCCTTGTCGTTTCGCTTCCAGCGCGATGGGTAAGGCGCCCTTAATGGGGCGCACACCGCCATCCAACGAAAGCTCACCCATCACCAGATGCGTCTCCAACATGGCGGCTGGAGCTTGATCCGTAGCCGCCAGCAAACCCACCGCCAGCGGCAGATCGTAGGCGGTACCCTCTTTGCGGATATCGGCCGGTGCCAAGTTGATCGTTACGCCTTTCCCCCGTGGGAAGTACAAGCCGTTGTTGCGCAGCGCAGCATCCATGCGTTGCTGGCTCTCCTTTACCGCACTATCCGGTAGGCCGACCAAAAAGAAGAATGCGCCGTTCTCCACATTCACCTCAGCGGTAACGATGGTGGCGTTGATCCCGAATACGGCGCTGCCGAAGACCTTGACGAGCATGAGTTGCTAAAGCTGTTCGGCCCTGCGTGGCTGCGCGAGGTCCCGTTCGATGTGATCGATGAAGGCGTGGATCACCTTGATGTGTATTTCCTGGATACGGTCCGCAAAACCGTGGTGTGGAACACGGACCTCCACGGTACTGAGGTCGGCCAATCGACCGCCATCCTTACCGGTAAGGCTGATGACGTGCATGTTCTTGCTCCGTGCCATTTCCGCGGCGCGTAGCACATTCGGGCTGTTGCCACTCGTACTGATGGCCAGCAGCACATCGCCTTCGCGCCCATGTGCTTGTACGAAACGGGAAAAGACATGCTCAAAGCCATGGTCGTTGCCCACACAGGTCAGGTGGCTGGGGTCGCTGATGCTAAGGGCTGCGATGGGTTCGCGATCATCGCGGAAACGACCGGTCAATTCCTCGGCGAAGTGCATGGCATCGCACATGCTACCGCCGTTGCCGCAGCTGATCACTTTGGCACCTTGCTTGAGGCAATAGCTCATGAACGCTGCCGCCTGTTCCACGGCAATGATGTTCGCAGGATCGGCCAGGAAACGACCGAGCACATCACTGGCTTCGGTGAAATGGGAACGGATACGGTCAACGCTCATCAACGCCAAAGATGCAGCAGATCGGCAGAACAGAGCTTGATCAGCGGCTGGCGCGGAGGCTGAGTTGCCTCATGGCATCCAAACCGCGCCGCAGGAAGCCCGCGTATTCGGTCTTATCCGGCGTGTAGCCCACGGGATCGGTCAGCAGTTTGCCATCCGGGCTCAGGAGCACGTAGAGCGGTTGGCTGGCGCTTACGAAATTCTCCGATTGCAAGGTGGCCCATTTATTCCCCTTGGTTATGATGGGCTTCTTGGTACCGTTGGAGGTTTCGTGGATGAACTGTTCCTCCTTGGGCAGCTCGCGTTTATCATCAACGTACAAGGAGACCAGGACATAATCGTTCTCAATGATCTCCTTGATCCCATTCTCCGGCCACACGTGCTCTTCCATTTTGCGGCAGTTCACGCACGCCCATCCGGTAAAGTCGATCATGAGGGGTTTGTTGACGCTACGAGCGTGGGCCATGGCTTCTTCCAGATCGTGGAACGCCTCGGCTTTCTTCGGCAAAAGCCAGCTGTAACCCGTGGGCGGGGCCAAGCCGCTCATCAGCGCCACTGGCGTAAAGGTCTTTTCTTCAGGATCCACACGCAGGCCCATGGCCAGGTAAAGGGTGGCTGCAGTGAAGACCGCAATGAAACCCCAGCGCACCGTGCTCCGGGACTTCACCGGACTATCATGCGGAAAGCGGATGAAGCCAAAGAGGTAGAGCACGATCCCCAATGCACAAAGCACCCAGACCACCATGAAGAGTTCGTACGGCACGATCATCCATTGCTTCACCAGATCCGCATTGCTCAGGAACTTGAACGCGAGCGCGATCTCTGCGAAACCAAGCACCACCTTCACACTGTTGAGCCAGCTGCCGCTGCGGGGCAGTGAATTGAGCCAGCTGGGGAAGAGTGCGAAAAGCGCGAAAGGCAGAGCCAATGCCAAGCCGAAACCACCAAGGCCAGCGGTCAATTGCCATGCTCCGCCATCAGCGGTCAATGCACCAGCCAGCAAAGAACCCAAGATGGGGCCTGTGCAACTGAAGGAGACCAGTGCCAAAGTGAGCGCCATGAAAAAGATCCCGATAAGGCCGCCGAATTTCGAGGCTTTCTGGTCCATGCTATTGACCCAGCTGCTTGGCAGCGTGATCTCGAAGTAGCCGAAGAAGGAGACGGCGAACACCAGGAAGATCACGAAGAAGAAGATGTTCAACCAAGGGTTGGTACTGATCTCGTTGAAGATCTCGGGGTTCACTGAACCCAGCAAGTGGAACGGCAGGCTGAAGAGCAGGTAGATACCGAGGATGAAGCCCCCATAAATGAGCGCGTTCTTCAATCCTTTGTTCTTATCGTCACTGCCTTTGGTGAAGAAGCTCACCGTAAGCGGGATCATCGGGAACACACAGGGCGTGAGCAACGCGACGAGACCGCCAATGAAACCAAGGAAGAAGATGGTCCACAGGGTCTTGGTCTCGACAACGGATGCTTCACCGCGGATCACAGGAGCATTGAGGTCCACATTGGCCAACTTCAACTCAGCGGAACCGGAACGCACAGCGAGGTTGGCGAAGCGCGGATCATCCTTGTTGAACGGCACAGTACCCAACTCGAACTTACCGGTACCTAGGTGAACGATATAGTACACCACCGCCGGTGGCAAACAGGTCACATCATTGCAGGTCATGTAATCGATGAACCCCGTAATGGGTAAGCCAGGATCCTGAACCGTGATCCGTTGGGTGAAGGTCGCCCCGTCTTTGAACTTCTTCACCTCCAAGCCGAAGATCTCATCCATGCCTTCAATGATCTTCAGACCCGTTTCATTGGCCATACCGCTTGGCGTTACGCCAGGGAGCGAGTCCACTTTGATGGACGTAGGCCAGGGGCCCATATCACCGTAATTCTTCTGCGAGTAGACCGACCAACCATGTTCAATGGTGGCTTGGAAGGCGATCTCCCATGCGGCATCCACCTGCGTGGTGGAAACCGACCATTTCACTGGATCGGCCGCTGCATCAACGTTGGGCGGTTGCGCCTTCGCTGGAAGCACAGCGAAGAGCAGGAGGAGCAGACTCACGAATTTCTTCATCGATCAAGGCTTCAATTCCCGGTCAGGGACATCCAGCACAAAGGAAACCGTTGTGGGTGGCAAGCAGGTTTTGTCATTGCAGACCATGTACTCGACTTCACCCTTCAAGACGAACGAACCTGTTCCCTTAGGTTCCAACCGTTGAATAAAGCGGGCGGTATTGGAGTGGTATCGCACCTGCATGCTGAAGTTCGGGTCATAGACCTCCTCAGGCGTGGGCTCGACCAACGGGGATATGAGTTTATAGGAATCAGATGCTGTGAAGTGGATGGTGGTTGGCACTGGGCCATCATCATTTGCCAGCGTGGTAGAGTACATATGCCAACCCTCTTGGATCGTCGCTATCAGTTCAACGGCCATTAGCCCTTGATCAATGCTAACCACCTTGAACTTCCACGCCACGACCGGATCAGCATTGGGCGCTGTAAGCAACGCGGCTAAAAGAAGAATGGGATGCATAGCGTTCGGGTGGTGGCAAAAATAGGTCCACCCTTACGGTTGTAGGCAGGTGCTTGATCGGATCCTAGGGATCCTATGGGATATCCACGCTGACCACGCGCGCCACCGGGATGGTCATGCCATACTTCAACACGATATTCTCCGGGTCGAAGGTCCAGATCGTGGTTTCCACCGCTTTCAAGCCTTCATCGTCCTGAAAAACGATCCGGCACTTCCCGTGCTCCGAGTTGCCCAAACGCGTGGCTTCTTCCATATTGTGGAGGATACCAGAGCGCTCACTCTCGCTCAACATCAGTGGCTGACGTGGAAAGCGCAGCGAAGAGATCTGTTCTTTCGGGATGATCCGTGCGTTGGTTGGCAGCATGATAATGGGGACTTGAATGTTAAGGAGGTCTGAAGTTAAGCACACCCGCTCCCGTTTCCCGCAAGCAGGCCAAAATTCTCTTCGCCAACCCTTAGAAGCCTGACCACTGACAACGCCATACCCGTTGGGTGGACGGCCCCGCCAAGCCCTCTTCGGCCAACCGGTAACCGCACAACCAGCGAATGCGTCCTTCTTGCACGAGCACGTAAGCGCGTTCCTTACGATCCCGCGGGACCTTCGCATCGATCAGGAGATCGCTGACCAACTTGCTGCCGGAAAGTCCAACGGGGCGAAAACGATCACCTGCCTGCCATGGCCGCAATTCCAGTGGAAAGGTGAGGTGATCGGCATCGAACCATGCCACATTTTGGCCAGCCTGGAGTTGCACCTCCGAGGGGTGGACCAGCGCGAATTCCATCGGCACATCGGCGGGCATGGCATCTGTCGAGGTCAAGATCCAGCTTGGAGCGTTCTTGGCTATAGTGTACACCACCAGTTCCTCCCGATCCACGAGCACAGCAGAGGAAA
>Ga0209490_10002977_pt1 | contig 15922 bp, 12 predicted proteins | sample MAT06_FD_187209 | JGI IMG/M metagenome (GOLD analysis project Ga0209490, IMG submission 187209) | Freshwater microbial communities from Lake Fryxell liftoff mats and glacier meltwater in Antarctica - MAT-06 (SPAdes) (version 2) | ecosystem: Environmental > Aquatic > Freshwater > Ice > Liftoff...
GGCCAAACCGTTAATCCAGGCAAACTCAGACTCCTGGCAGCGGCATTACTGGGTGCTTAAAAACCTGCCCAGCTCAGTAAACACTCTATCTTTCAGGTAAGGATGGCGACAATCAGGAATATGCTTACACTGAGAAAAATTGGGATGAATTATTCTGTGTAATTCAACCCATGCAGGTTACAAAAAGTTACTAGCTGTAGTGAAGCGATCGCAGCTTATTCTTTTTGTAGTGGCATTGCTGCAAAATATTCTTGTATGAACAGAACGCTAGCGATCGCCAATGCGTTGAAGTAAAAGGCGATCGCTATGGATAATGCCATAATCGAACATTATAAATTCAGGGAAGGTATTTTATTTGAAGGGATTTACTATCCTAAGCCGCTGCTTGACCACTAAAAATTGACTGTTGCGTTATGTCTATTCCAATGGATACCCTACGACAAAATTAGACTGTTGCCCAGACAACAAATCCGCTTCCTTTACTGCCTCCTGATTCAGTCGTTGCTCTTGCCAAGCTAGTCCCATAATAAAGGCAACTGAAATCATGTAGCCAGGTTCTTCCATTTGGGTAAAAATCAAGCCAATCACAAATACACTCAGCAATGTGATCTTCAAGATATCGTTCAGGCCAAAGTATCGCCACGTTAGATAACCCAAATACAAATAAGCCCCTAAACCCAGCAACCCTAAATCTCCCCAAATCCCAGACCAACCAAAGATGGGGCTGAATAAGCTAGAGCCACTCGTCAGCCAAAAACCAGCGACAAAATCCATGGATTGCTGGCCAATGGTCGTTGTCGTTGAACCCAAAGGACCCAAGATGGCTGCATAATCTCTGAGAAACCATGCTCCCAGACGACTAACAGTATGACCCGGCCCAAGTCCTAGCAGCCAATTTAGAGGAGAATCATAATGGTCAGCAATCAACCGAATTGAGTAAAACTTAGCATACCAAGCTAACCCATCTGAACCATAGAGTTCTGGTCTGGCCCAAGCTGTGTAAGCTGCAAATGCCTCTACGTTTTGAGCCAACCATATACCAATAAACCCAATCAGCAGTAGACCGATTACAAGCTTTAAAGTCTTGGCAATATCTTTTGAATTAAGCAGGATGAAGAGAACCCAGGCTACCCCAAAGGCAAGCACAAGCTGCTTGGAATCAGAAAATAACAAATGGAACAGCGCGGCAGATGCTACAACACCTCGGATCCACAGTGGAGATCCTTTACTATTGGTAAAAAAGTACAGAGTAAATATAAAAGATACTGTCGCCGAAACATAATTGCCGGCTCCCGATACAAAAAAGACGCCTCCACAGCCATCTGTTCCGTTCAGTCCTCCGGCATTTATCCGTCCTGCATCAATTAGAGGTTTCTGCAGCGCGGCCAGTAAGAAGTTAATCAATACGGAACCATAAAGCACCTTCTTTATTTTTGCAAATGCTTTGGCGGATAGAGGAAGACAGCCAAATGCCAACAAAAACATAAAAGGTTCGCCCAGCATCATGAAACTGACGATCGCATTGATTAATCCAGCATCGTTCCAAAGCGCACTAGCAATGGTGACACCAAACAATAGCGATAGACCGGTCAGAAACGAGTAGGCAAGCGAAATTTGCTTCCGATCTCTGGTTCGAGTTGTGGTTATAACAACGGCGCATACAGCGGGGATTAGCCCAAAGTGTAATAAATTGAGTAGGGAAAATCGAATTGTTGTGGCGAGAATGCGTGAGTAAAAAACACTACAAAAAGCCAGGATAATCAAGTTTGAGTTCTTGAGGCAGTCGTTCTTTTTCTGCATTTAGATCAATTCCGAATACGATTGCAAACATTGAGCGGCGATCGCGGTTTTTGAGAATCGTAGATGAATATCTGCTTTTCCTGGTGTACTTAATTCTAGCGATTGGGTCATTGCTTGCGCTAGATTTTTGACCGCGTCCTCTGCCAAATCAAAATAAGTGCAACTGGAGGAACCTACTTCTCTAAAGATGGGGATATCTGAACAGACGACCTTGCATAAAAAGTGTAGTGCTTCTACTAAAGGAATGCAGAATCCTTCTAGGGCTGAAGGCATGACAAAAAGTTGACAGTTTTGATAAAGCCAGCAGAGTTCACTGTCTTCGATCGCAGATAGCATCAGGACAGAGTCTTCAAGTGAAAGCTCTCGAATCAAATTAAGTAAGCTGTCTGTTTCGGGACCCAGACTTCCAACAATCAGCAACTTTGTTGGGACGGTAAACCAATGCTCGTGAACTAGTTGTGCGTAGGCACGGAGTAACAAGTCAAAATTTTTATTTTTACGATGTTGTCCTACACTGAGTATATAAGGGGCATTAAAATCTTTCGGTAGATCTTTTGGTTGTATCGATTCAGTCTGTTCAAAATCGACGAAATTGTAAATTACACTGGTTCTTTTGCGATCAGAAACAACTTCAGGAAAATAATTTTCTAAATCATTAAGAGTTACTTTAGAAACACAGATTAATCCATCACTACTACGGATACACTGCTGTAAAAATAAGCGATTGAATAGAACTTGCTGGTAACCAAAATTCTCAGGAACTTGGTAGGGATATAGATCGTGAATGGTTGCGACTACAGGACAAGAAAAGCGCGATCGCAAGAATGGCAATGGAAACGCTAAATGTACGATACTAGGGTTGATTTTTTGAACGAGCTTTGGCAAGCCAAACAGATACCAAAGATTTCTCGAAATCGAACTGTTTTTAATATCAATGCCAACAATTTTAATTTTAGGAGACGAAAGAGCAAACGCCGTTGCAAAATAATCTTTTTGCCAGACTCCAGTCACTAACGTAACCTTGCTCACCGGGTCTAAATCTGCTAAGCAACGAGCTAAATTTGCGGCATGTCTACAAACGCCAGTTGGGTTGAGAGGGCGATGTAAAACAACAATTAAAATATGCATTATCTTAGGCAGAAATAAGTGAATTAAAACCTATCGTGCTCCGACTTGAAATGTAACCAGACAAAGCAACCTCCTGCTCTTGCAGTCACAGTGGTGGCGATCGCTCAAACTTTCAAAGAAGACTTCGCTTGATTCGGCTCCGGTTTTGCCACCAATCCTTCATAGATATGGGCAAACTGTTTGCCTTTTGCCTCCCAGCTATAGTAATCCTTAATTTTCTGTTGCCCTGCCCGTCCCATTTGCACCCGCAATTCATGATCCTCAGCCAGCTTAACCATTGCTTCTGCCAGATCTCGCACTGCCTGTTCAGGGCTTTCTGCCGCGACTCTGATCCCAACATCGGGAGTCACTAACTCCGACGGGCCTCCCAGATCCAGACAGAGCACCGGTCTACCGGTTGCCATTGCTTCAAGGGGCACCCATCCACCGGAATCATGCAAACTGGGATGAACGAGGACAGAACTTTGCCCTAACTTAACTAACACCTCGTCTCGCGGTAATAGTCCGAAGAACTTGACCTGATCAGCAATTCCCAACTCTTGAGCCAACGCTTGCAACCGATTTAGTTCAGGTCCCTCACCTAACACCCAATACTCAGCACCTGAAAGCTTAGCTTGAGCAAATGCTCTAATCCCCAAGTAAATCCCTTTCCAGTGCAGCAGCCGCGCAATATTAATAAACCGAATCGGAGCAGCTAGAGGCAATGGGCATTCACTTAGTTGGGCAATTTCTAACTCACTTAACCCTGATTCAGACAGTCGTTCTACCCGCTCAGTGCCTAATTGATAGATTCGTTGGGCGGTATCTTTTGTTGTGGCGTAGATTAGAGCACTCCGCTGCGCCGTCAACCGGGTGAATAAATCACACTCACCGACAAAGCGCCATACCCCCCGTAGCGTTTCGTACACCTTGTTTTTGAAGCTAAAGTCTACCCAAAAAGGTGCCGGAGCAGACTCGCCGCCGCCTACAGGTCCCCAAATAAAAGGAATTGGTAATAGAGATAGAAAACTAGGGGAGGAATAACGAACAAAAGTCACATGATGGGACACATCAAATTCCACTTCACGATGCAGCTTGCGAGCCACAAAATAAGCCTGGATTTGCCAGAGGTAGTAATGGAGTTGCATCGCGCCCGCCTGCCCCCAGCGCAAACTGTCCTGCCAAAAGGGCAAGGTAAAGTAGACAAAGTGTAGATTGGGGTTAGGATGGCGCTCTAACTCAGCCTCGATCGACCCCCGGCTCTCATCCGGTCGAGTCAAGACCCAAACCTCGTGGTGTTTGGCAACCTCACTCGCAACATTCCAACCAACTCCGCGCTCAGAGCCTTTTCCAGGTTCGCAGGAGTAGGCAGAGATTAATATTTTCATAGACTTAGCATCTCCAGATAACATACGATTGCTGTCCCGATCGCTAGACTCTTTCCCATGCGTATATTCAGTCAGACAGATGATAGATCTTGCATGAATTGGATTCAGTGACCCTAGGGCTGATTCAAATACCCAACCAATGCTTAAACTTATTTTTGCTTTTTGCCAGATAAGCTACGAGCAGCCAACTGAATAGGAAAGTGGGAATAGAAATAACTAACATCGAAGCAACTGATATAGCACTGCTGGTATCGAACCAAAGATGAGTTACCACAGGCTTGACTGTGTTCATAATAAACGGATGGATTAAATAAATCCCAAAAGAACATGCACCAACACTAATCATAAACCGCTCTGAGAAACTGGCTGCAAAGTAATTGGAGACAGAAAGACAACTGAAAAGCAAGCTGTAGGCCAGAAGAAGTTCTGATAAAGCTCCAGGCAAAAACTTCCTTCCTAGAAGATTACACAGCACAAACAAAGTGATCCAGCCTGTAGGCTGGATCTTGGCAAGCAAGTACTTCATCTGCTGTGGATGCCAGTTTAAGCTCAATGAGATTAAGAAGTAGGGTAAACATCGGATCACCCAGGCCACTTCTACCATGACTAATCTGAGCCCAGGGTACTGCTCGAAATTAATCCCCCAGGCACCTAATAGCTTTTCAAAAGCAATATCTTCACCCAACTGAAATGAATTTCCAGTCGCTTCAAGCAGCCAATATAGGCTAACTCCTAGCATTGAAATTAATCCTAAGCGATACCCACGAACTTTCAACCTGTCTAACAACGGCATCAATAGTGTTAAGACCGTGCCAGCAAACAAAAGAGGCAAAAAGTAAAGGTGATAGGAAACCCCTCCCATAAAGACGAGCGATAGGGGATCTTGCAAAAGTTGCTGCACTCGATTGGGTTTATGAGTCAGCGTAAACACGATGACTCGAGAAATCAAAAACAGCATACTCCAGGTGACATAAGGAATCAAAATCCGTTCAACTCTGGATTGCCAAAATTTGCGGGAATAGCCAATCTCGGACTTAGTCGTCACAAAGTAGAACGCTGTCGCCAAAAAAAAAGGCACCGCAAAATAGAATAGATGTCGAAATTCGATAGCAATAGAGCTAATCGGCAAGCCCCAAGTTTCATCTCCCGAATGAACTAGAATCACGGCGTAGGTTGACAATCCTCTGCCAAACTCGATACCAAGAAACCTCGTTTTACTCATGATCCTAATTTTTTAGCTGTTTCATCGAACAATCACCCTTATAACCTTTTTTTGTATCGAAAGATGTATTCCTTATATCTAGGCTTGAAAAAGATAAAGCCCAATAAAGTAATGAGATTTTCAAGACTCATAACTCAACAGTGAGATAGAGTTTTCCATGCTTGTCTTTAACGTCTTTAACATCCTCCTAAAGCAACTTTTTCATACACCTCTGCTACTCGTTCTGCCGTCTTTCGCCAGGTAAAAGAATGCACTCTAAGTAATCCTTTCTCAATCAATCTAGATCGAAAATCTGCATTGTGACAGAGTTGAAGCACTGCTTCTGACATCGCCTTCATATCAATGGGATCAACTAAAATGGCTGCATCGCCTGCGACCTCTGGCAATGAAGAAACATCGGATGTGATCACCGGAGTTCCACAAGCCATCGCTTCTAGCACCGTTAATCCAAATCCTTCGTAAAGCGACGGTGCGAGTAGAATATCCGCAGCATTGTAAATCTGGAGTAAGAGATCTTGGTTGGGCTTACCTAAATAGGTAACTTTTTGTTCAAGCTGATGATTTTGGATAAACGTTTTTTGGTCGGCGGTAAAGTCATCTCCAGCTTTCCATAGTCGAATCGGAATGCCCTGCTGAACTAATGTGTGGACGACCTTAAGCACACTTAGAAGATTTTTACGGTGGTGAGATGAGCCAACATTTAACAAACAAATTTCATCCGGAGAGTCTGTATATTTTTGTCTGAGATGTTCGACGGATTGGTTGGGAAGGGAGTGAAAGTGTTTTTCGGTTCCATTGGGAACGACGACGATTTTTTGATGCTCAATTCCAAGTATTCTTTCAACATCGCTTGCGGTATTGGAGGATACTGTAACGACGCGGTTTGCTTTCAACATGCCCCGCACTGAATAGTCCAACATAGCTGTGCTGAACGCAGGGAAGCGAGCTTGTTCTCGCAGTAGTTCGGGGTAAACATATTGAACTAAGTCATGACATGTCACCACAATCGGTTTGCCCAAATTTGCGAGCCAGTAAGCAACGTGAGCATTGCTGTGATCGATGATATGAAACAGGTCAGTTGCTTGCTGTTTCACCTTACGAGGATGTCGCCAGAAACGTTCGTAATATTTACGCAGTCCAGTTCCCGAATGCCATGAATTGTCTTCGCCATCCCACCAGGGATCGGGTGCGATTTCAGCAATTGTCCACTCTGGTCGAATTTGTCTCAGTTCTGAGACTAAGTTATCAGCATAGACATCCATGCTGATCGCATTACCCCGCTCGCGGCGAACGATCGTTAGATGCATTAGACTAATCTTTCACCTCACTAATTCTCCGGGATGCTGTGGGTTTGGATCGATCGCCAAAGTTGAATTAGCCGCTCAGCGATGCGCTGATGGCTATAGTGCTGATCGACGCGATTAAGGCCATACTCACTTGTTTGTTGCCACCACTGCGGATCCTGAATCAATCGTTCCAGAATCAGCGTTAATCCTTGCACATCTTCTTCCTGAAATACTAAATCCGATCGCCCAATAACATTGGGAATTTCACCAGAAGTCGATCCGACTACCGGAATCCCCATTGCCATGGCTTCAATCAGCACATGTCCAAACTGCTCTTTCCATCCAGGAGTGGTACGGGAGGGCAATACCAGCACATCAAAAGCCCCCAGTTCTTTAGGGGCTTGCTCATGGCGTACTGCTCCGCGCCAGATGACTGAATCAGCAACCTGCTGGTTTTCAGCTTCTTGTCTAAGGGTGGCTTCATCAGCCCCGGAACCACACAAAGTCACACAGACGTTTAATCCCCGCTGCCGTAACTCCCGCAGCGCAGCGAAAATCAAATCTATCCCTTTAGAGTGAGCTAATCGTCCCAAAAAGCCGATATTGAAGGGGCGATTGCTCCCTTCAGATCCTGAGTGCGCGGTAACTTGGCGTTCATGGGGCGAGAAAAAGTTAGGGTCAACGCCCATTTGCGGCATGACCTCTAGCAACCCGCTGTAGCCCCATTTTCGCATAATGTTGGCTCCATCCTGATTACCAGGAATAATCACTTTGGCTGTGTTAAGCACAAACTGGCAAATCCACCAGCGAGGAGTGGGCAATTGCCGTTCCAGATTTTCCCAGCCAAAAATCACCATTGGTGTCTTTGTGAGACGGCTCCAAAGGGCAAGCTCAAAAGTGCTGAGAGAAAACACCTCCTCTTCCACCTGAAGAATATCGGGTTTGAAGTTGTTGAGAACGTGCCAGAGATCCCAAGGGGCGTACATATGAGCACCACCTTTTCCAGAAAGTAAGACAGGTGCGGAGTAAAGATGCAGCTTAGGATAGGGGTTTTCAAGAGGCAATGGGCGGTTCCATTCCAATGCTTTCCAGTTGCTTGGTGCTAATAGACCTACTTCGACATTTCCTGTTTGAGCGATCGCATTGAGTTTGCCCTGATTCACCCCCACGACATAAGCATGGCTGACAAACAATACTCGCAATTTTCTTGTCGTCTCAACGCTGGCGAGATGGGAAGCATCTGTAGTTGTTTTAGTTATAGGGATACCAGCCATCGTCATCTTCTCTCTGAGGTTAATGCTATGAGCTTGTCAGGGTTCGCAATTGCTGAATTGTCCAACTGATCACTTTCGGACGGTAGTGAGGTGCATAGAGCCAGGTAATTGCGGGTTCTGCTAGGGATAGCGGCATAAACCCAACCCAGAGAAACCATAAGCTGTAAATTAACCGCTTTGGCCAGTTAAAGTCAGAGTACTTCCATAAAGAGCGAATTCCCTGATAAACCAGCGTATAAGCCCGATCTTCAGGAATGGGATGATTTAGTGGATCAAGCCGCAATGAGTTGATCCGTGACCACAATCGTCCGATCGATCGCTGCTTCAAGTCAGGCGGAACCTCATATCCCAACTCGGTCGCCTTCTTCACCAGCAAGGTATAATTCTGCAAGTCATGGCGTACAAACCGTTGAAACTTGGCTGGGCTGACCGTTGCCAATGCCCATTGATTTGTTCCGTGAATGCGATAGCCCCCTAAAGGTTCTTCGATCGCTGCCACCTCACCGTAGAAGGGAATTAAGGTTGATAAGTAATCATCGGCTGTGAGTTTGTATTCGTCCGGGATGGGAAATAACTCTTTGAGGGCATTCCGGTTTAAGGCATTCCCACTGGTGGGTGTACTGGTATAACCGCCGCTTGTCAATAAATTACGCCATACCTCGCCCGTTGAAAGCAGACCAGACCCCTGAGGCATGGAATAGCCCAAATCTTGCTGCTCCCCATCCACGACTTTGAGCCGATAATGAACTTTAGCCAGGTTGGGTTGCCAAATCTGAACGATGCTCTCAACGGCATTGGACATTAAATAATCATCTGAGTCTAAAAAGAGGATGATGTCACCCTGGCTTTTCGCAAACCCACTATTAAACGCGGCTGCCTGTTTGCCGTTGGGTTGCAGGATGGGAATGATGCGATCGCCATACCCAGCAATAATTTCCCGAGAGTTATCCGTGGAACCGTCGTCCACAACAATCACTTCAGTATTGGGATAAGTCTGGCTTAGCGCACTATCGATTGCCTCTGCTAAGAAGCGATCGTAGTTGTAGTTATTGATGATGATACTGACCAGCGTATCTACTTTCACAACCCTAACCTCTTTAGATCTTCAACAGATGGGATAAAGATATCCAAAAAAAAGCTTAAACTATATTCATTTATTTGTCTTGATTTACAGGATTGTCTTGAGCAAATCTTTAACTTTCTGTCCAGCTACCCGCCAGTTTAGCCGTGATTCATATTCATGGAAAGCAGATCGGGCAAGATCTTGATAGCTTGAATAGTTGGTAAATAGATTTGTGATGTAGTCACAATAATGGGTAATATCGGCACTGGGATCAAATAATCGACCATTAATATCGTTATGAACCATGGTTGGCACTCCGCCAACTGTCGTTGATAAGCAAGGAACACCCAGTGAGTTCGCTTCACAAAATACGATCGGGGTACAGTCGGCTAATGTTGGTAAAATCAGAAAATGAGACTCCATTAATAATTTCTGAATCTTAGCTTTCCCTGCTTCTGTCGATTTGCTGATGAAACCCAATGGTTCCACAAATTCAGGCAGGGTTTCTTCAATTAAAGGTTCACAACCAACAATCGTCAATTTAGTTTTTAGACCAGCTTGATTTAGCTTTTTTGCCACCTGGTAAGCGACATTCCCGCCCTTCCTAATCCAATCCACCCCTAGAAATAGCAAGTTACAACAATCACTAGGTCTAGAGTCTATAACAGCTTGAATCGAATCAGAGGTAAATGGACTTTCGGTATTGGAACCAAACGAAATAACTTTAACTTTAGAAGGGTCAGCGCCATAATCATGGACGGCAGATTTTGCTGCCCAATCCGATGAATAAATAGCCAGCTTACATCTTTCTAAAGCAAGCTGCTCTATGTGGTGCCAATCTCGAATTACCTCTTCAGGTAAATTACTATAAAGAGGATAGAAGTTCTGGACATTAGCAAATGTTCCATCTGCCCAAAAAACGATGGGCTGCTCACAGTCAAGATAGGCGATCGGATTGATTGTCGCACTAAAAACAATATCTGATTTTGAGTGAGCTAGTTTATGTGTAATTTGTCGCGCATAATTTCTGAGAGTAGCGGGATCCGCATCTTTTTGATAATTCTTAGCATAAAAAGCTTTATAAAAACGACTCTTGATCTTACGAGCAGCCTCCAGAGCAACAGAGTCACTTAAAGGCCCAATATATTCTAAAGAAAGAACCTGCTTTTCAAGTGACTGGGCAATGTAATAACCTGTCCCCGACCATTCATTAGAACCCTTCAAGCTCCGTGCATCATAGGTTGTTACATAAGCTACTTTCATATATGGCTCATCTCGGTTGATTTAAGGGCATTCAAGCGTTGCTATGCGATTGATCTAGAACGACTTCCTGGTAACTACCCGATTTGACCACCCGACCGTGCTCAAGCTGATAAATGCGATCGCAATGTTCAATCGTAGAAAGGCGATGAGCAATGATAATAATTGTTTTCGTCCCGCTTAAAGCTTTTGTCGCTTCAGTCACTAGCCTTTCAGTTTCAGTGTCTAATGCAGCAGTAGCCTCATCAAATACCAAAATCTCCCGTTCATGGTAGAGAACACGCGCAATACCTACTCGTTGGCGTTGCCCTCCAGATAAAAGAATGCCTCGCTCACCTACAGCAGTTTTTATACCATCTGGCAGTCGCTCAATCACTTCACTCAACTGAGCCATCTCGATCGCTTTTCTCAGCCGATCTTGATTAATAAGGTGATCTGGAACACCAAACGCAATGTTTCGCTCCAAGGTGTCATCAATCAAAAAGATAGACTGAGGCACATAGCCAAGCATATTTTGCCAAGCTCGTAAATTGTCATATACCGAAACTCCGTCTACTTTTATATCTCCAGCCTGAGGGATAAAAAGACCAAGGATTAGATCTACCAAAGTCGTTTTACCAGCGCCAGACTTACCAATCAATCCAATAGACTGTCCTTTCTGAATGGTTAAGGAAATGTTATCAAGTGATTTCCTCTCGGTATCGGGATATCGAAAAGTAATTTTGTCTAAGACGATCTGTTTTTGATATGACAAGCTTGAGTTACTGAGATCGAGATAAAGATTATTAGAAAGGTTACTACGATTAGCGACAGGCAAAATTGTCTGACCTCCTTCTACTTCCTTCAGTTCAAAGGACAAGCGATCGATCGCAAAGGTATTAGATTTAACCGTATTAATGTTACTGACTAAATTACTGACTGCTGGTAAAAGCCGAATTGAGGCAAGCGCAAAAATGCCTAGAATGGCAGTTAAGTTTTCCTCTTTGCCCCGACTCAATATGATGAACAGCAATGTAAAGCAAACTAGAAAGGTAATCATGAAAGCTTCGATTACAAAGCGTGGAAGATTACCGTAACCTTGAGCCAAGGTCAAATTTTTAGCATACCTTTCGGTTTGCTCCTTCATTTGCTGTTCAAAGTAAGACTCACAACCAATGACACGCACTTCTTTGAGTCCACCGAGTCCGTGGTTTAGGATGCGAATCATCTCCCCAGAAGCTTCCCATCCTTCTTGACTCCAGAATGCTAAGCGATTTCTTAAAAGCTTTATCAACCCAAAAACAACTGGCGAAAGTATAGCAATTAGGATTAAAGCCATGGAGCTAGCATTGACTAGTAACAGAATCAATGCTAAAGCAATTACAGCATTAGAGATAGATGTCAGAAGTGGCATTACTACACCAATACAAACATTATCTGTCGTACTTATAATATTCTGAATTAGTGTTGCTGAATTAATACGTAAGTGAAAACTATAAGGAGCTTCAAGATATGCTTTTAAAAGTTTATAAGATAATTCAGCCTTTAGATTATAACCAAACTGAAATACTGCTGTTTGAGCCCTAAAACTCAAAAATGCTTTGATATAGAAAGAAATAAGAACCAATACACCCAAAGCAATCAAGAAATACTGCTCAGAGCCAAAGTTTAACTTCTGATAGGTTAGGTTTAGCCAATAATTAGTTTCGATTAACCCTGGACTAGTAGCAACGGCAATGAATGGACCAATCATCCCCGTGCCTAAAACCTCTAAGGCAGAGATGAAAATAAATAGAAAAGCCATCTTAATCAAGGCTTTGTAATGCCCTTTTGTAAGATATAAAAGCTTAGGAATAAATTGAGACATTGCTGTTGACCAGTTTTGAATGGAAACCAATGTTATCTAAAATCAGCTCACTAACAAATCAATCACTTAATAAGCATTTACTTCAAAATGTTAAAGATTGGAATGCTCCTATTCATTCTTTATAGCCCAAGCACACATCAACCATCACTAAATCACTTGAGTATTTTTGAGAGGCTCGACTTTAAATTATAGTATAAAGGACGAGATTTAATGACTGCTCGACGTGAACTAAAGAAAAGCTGTTGTTGCAATTGAGACATGGAGCACCAACTTTTATAAGCAGGTAGAGCAGTATGCATTAAAAAGTTTTGCCATTTTTCAACCATCACATCTGGTTGCGTTTCCTTAGCACGAATCCATCCGTTTTGAACCATCGATTGCCGTAGTTCTTTGTCATCGCGAAGTTGTCTCAGAGCAAAAATTACCTCCTCTACTGAGGTTACTTCTAAATAATCTAAAGTGGTTTTCCGTTCAGCTTGAAAGGCAGATTCATAACCTAAAATTGCTGGCACGCCTGAATGCCAAGCACTGTAAAGCTTTGAGGCTGGTTTGCCGCGCCAGCTATTCTGCCGACCAAAACTTCGTATAGCCAGAATTACGTCCGTGTTGGCATAATCATGCCATTCGTCATGGCTCAATTTCGTCTGAAACCTTAAGCCTAAACTTTTGAGTTGGTCGTTCCAAACTTGGCTTTGTAATTCATTCACTAGGTTGACTGAGTTACCCAAAAAAGTTACGTTCTCAAAGGCATCTCCTCGTTCAAGATCTCGAGGTATGATTGAGGGCTGCGGCCAGTGTGGGATGAAATGACTTTCCCAGAGTTCCATAAAGCGCTTAGGAATAGCTTGGTGGGGATTTTGAACTACGTGGAGTTGAGCAAAGGGATGCCGATCCACGTCTGCTCTCAAACAAATTAGTAATAATTTTGCTCCTGGCTGCAAGGAGCTATCTAAAAAATCACGGTGAGACACGACAATGCCCTCATCAGGCATCGTTTCTACGAGTTTACAGGGAAAGCCGTAGTCGTTGAGGTACAGGTAAGTTTGCAGTGTCCAAAAGCACCCGCCACTTTGCATTGGAGATATGGAGTGCTCGGCACACTGCCATTGCCAATAGGAAACTGCATCTTTCGGCAGGCTATGAACAGATAGCTTGCTTTTAGGAAAATAAAAATAAATTGATGGTAGTTCTTCGAGCTTAGTCCTGCTGGTAGCGCTGGCATTGGGAACGTGAGTCGTTGATTGAGTCATAAACATTGCCTTGTAGACTGGACTAATATGATTACCCTAGCCACATGAAAATTTAAAGTTTACAAGATGATTTCAAGGTGAACCATAGACTACTAAAGAGCTACCAAGTTGCCTCATAACAATTCCTAACTGTTAATGAATCTCGACTTGAACTTTTGGAGCTTGTGTGCGACTCTAAGTTGGATTTGCTTCCAGAAAGTAAATCGCCACCCGAACCATTCTGTCTTGTCTACGTAGTAGAAGAAATGTTCTTTAAAGTGCATATCGCGACAGTTCCATGGTTTTATGCTTGCTGCAAAGTGAATAATATAAGGATGCTGAATAAGGTTTTTGTAAACATGCTCTGAGAATGGACTATCTCCCCACGAAGCGTATTCATAAATACCAGGTGTATGATTCCATCGAGGATCAATTTCTCCCCATTGACCTGCCAAGAGAGCATTAAGAACATCCTGATCATGAAAACGTATATAGCTTTTATTTTTCTTAAGGTACTCTATAGCTTTAACCATAATTTTGTCAGTTCGCCACTTCTTGAGATTGACAACCAAAACGCCTGCATTAAAGTACTTAGCATCTGAAGCAATTTGTAGTTCTTCGTAGTTCAACAATCCATTATGTGCAGATACAGAACGTATCCATAGATCTGGTGCTGCCAACAAATAATTCTCCTTCAAATCAAGATTCCATAGGTGCATAAGATCTTCTTCAACCACCAAATCGCAGTCAAGGTAGATCACTTTTTCAACTGATTCAGGAAGTAATTCAGGCAAGAGTAATCGATAGTATGTGGCAATAGATATAGCGTTTTTGTGTATTGTTATCCCTTCTTCCTCACAGTATTTATTAACCTCTTCAATGTCTTTGAACAAAGAAGAATCAGGTTTCGCCACAAATTTGATTTCGCAATTTGCAAAATTCAACGACTTCAGTATTTTTTCCTTTCTATATTTTTTTATCCCTCCATCAACAATGAACACAATGATATTGCTTTGATATTTAAGGTTTTCAAGAACAGAACGGATCATAACTGTTAGCGGCATTGCATACTTATCATCCGCTGCACAAACTAAAAATATGGCTTCATTTCCTTGACATGAACTTAGGATCTGCTTGTCGTTTAAGCTATTAATCTTTGGAAACATAGTAAGGTCACTTGTGCTAGATATTGTATGAGATCACTAGAAAATGAAATTCAAACTTAGATGCATAAAAGTAATATCTAGGTGAAAGAACAGAGCAAGTCTTTAATATCCTTTAAGGCGAAAACACAAAAATTTATAGTAAGCTCCTCTAGCCAAAGTTTTGATGAAGAAGATAAATGTTTCAGAATCCAAGCGAAATCTTACTACGTTAAATGCCAGTTTTATCAATTGGTTAGCAGAATTTCGTCCAAAATAATGTCTGTAAAAACCATCTGCTGGCATTGATTCTAGAAAAGAAAGGACAGGCTTTCTGCCTGATTCTCTTAATTTTGAGTTTAAATATGCATCGGGTATCAAGCGTGTTGCTTCTTCTACTTCTTGGTTGTTCTCTTTCTGAAGCCAAGCATTCTTGCCGTGAAATCGATACTTGGTGAGAATGAAATTAGCTGAGTAGGTTGAACCCAAAAGCGATGCAGCTTTGACCATGAAATTATCTGCACAGCTCTTGTAAGAATTAACAGGCAAGGGAAACACTTGACAAGCAAGCGTACGAGAGAGAGCAATGCAACTGCTAGGCATTCCAATGTATGGAATATACCGATACTTAGCTGCAAATTTGTAGACCTGATCAGCTGTACACACTTCGTTTATCTCTCTCTTAAAGAAATAATTGCCTTCTTTAAGATATTGTTCTCCTCTGATTTGAGCCAATTCAGTCCAGTCTGGGTAACAAGTATTTGGAGTAATGCTATCGATTAAAGAATCCTCTGCATCAATTGCCTCAAAAGAATTGAAAGAAATAAACGGTAAGTCAATAAGGTTATGACGAGCAAAAAAGCTTACTATCCTTTGGACTTTCTCATGATGAAATAAATCATCAGAGTCAAGAAAGAATATGATTTCTCCCTTCGCAGCTTTGAATCCTTCGTTCAGAGCTGAAGCTTGACCGCCGTTGTTCTTCAGAACAGGAATAATCTGATCTCCATAGTCAGCAATAATGCTGCGTGATTTATCAGTTGAGCCATCATCTACTACAATGACCTCAATATTAGAGTAGGTTTGATCTAAAGCACTGTCGATCGAATCTGCAAGGAAGCGATCGTAGTTATAGTTGTTAATTAGGATGCTAACAAGTGGTTCGGTTCTCATAAGTTTAGATTTAACCCAACGCGAATGCTTGTCTTCAAGAGCTTCAACTTTATCAGCAACTGATTGAACTTAAGAAGTAGAAACATTTCTAACAGTAAATATACTACGGACGTTGCTTAACTGGTTGTACAC
>Ga0209490_10002980_pt1 | contig 15916 bp, 13 predicted proteins | sample MAT06_FD_187209 | JGI IMG/M metagenome (GOLD analysis project Ga0209490, IMG submission 187209) | Freshwater microbial communities from Lake Fryxell liftoff mats and glacier meltwater in Antarctica - MAT-06 (SPAdes) (version 2) | ecosystem: Environmental > Aquatic > Freshwater > Ice > Liftoff...
ACAAAAAATCAGAAGCTACAATAATGAAACAAGCATAACGGGATACACCCCAAGGGCTTTCTTGCAGACAAATATCGAAACCTGAAAAATCTTTACCAATAATAATTTCACCGATTAAACCGGGAAGCTTTAAAATAATACCGATCGCGATCGCATCCTGAATTGACCCATAAACTGTTCTCCCAAGTTGACCCATTAACCCATAGAACACCTGATCGACAAATTCTAAAACATTCATCACAGCCTTGCGCGTGAGTTTACCCGATCGCGTAGTCACTGGAGGAGATTGCTCTACAGGAGTTGGACTCGATGGGGATGGTGTCGGATTCGGCGGCGGATTCGGCGGCGTAGTCATTACGGCACGGTATAAATTTATTATATATCTCAACTATATGTGAGATCGGACACCAATATCAATCACAAGCAAGATGCCTTTTTCAACTATTATAGCTCGTATTGAAGACACATTTTCCTTAAATTGGTGTCCTTTTGTACCCCATTTGATATCTTTTTGATACCCGATCGCCGTATTCGTTCTAGCTTGGCTCAGTTGGAGGCAGACCGGCTCGAAAAATCTTCTCGGCTGTCAACCTCAATTCTGGAAAAGCCAGCGACTCAACTATGTCATCTCCCTGAAACTGGTTGATTTGATATTCCCCGTCAACTAACTGGTAAACCGAGATAGTAGGTTGTTTCGGATTGCCAATGAAGCGTCTGCCGCCCAAAGCAGCATAATCCACAACCCAATATTCCGGGATACCCAGTCTTTCATAATCAGCTACTTTAACCAGGTAATCATCTTGCCAGTTCGTACTGACTACTTCTACAGCCAGTCGCACCGAAGACCCCATCGTGATGATAGATTCTTTTTTCCAGCGTGGTTCGTTTGCAAGTGCGGTTCTGTCTAGGACTATTACGTCTGGTTGATAACCTGCTTCGTCACGGGAAAGCTTGAGTAGGCAGTCACCTGGAATTGAGTAGGGTAATTCACGACGGTCAATTTCAACTGCTAGTTTTGAGCTTAGAAAACCCGTAACGTCGGAATGGTCGCCAGTTCCTAAAGGCATTTCAACAATTACTCCATTGTGTAGTTCGTACTTGTGGACAGAGTTCTCTGGATACCAAGCAACGAACTCATCAAACGTGATTGTTTTGGATATGGTTTGGATCATGTTGTGGTTTCCTCTGTCTAGTGATTAGTATGCGGCAAGATCAAAGATGGCACACGGCTTTATCTCAATTTGAGATAAAGCCGTATATAGGAAGTGAAGTGTGCTATGATTTCGCGTCCACAATGTCAAAATACCGATCGCACCGATCGACTGAATCTGAAATCAGTATCTGGGCGATCGACAGTTGTGAGCGATTGTATCTTATTTTTAAATTAGGCTGGAAACACCAAAGACAAATCCAGAGACAAATCGGGAAAACCCGGAATTGCAACAGCTTCATCGGGCAGAACAACTCGTTGCGATCGATAATTGAAATCTCCTTGTCTTTTTTGATCAGGTTCGCTGTACATTTCCAGTTGATTATCAACCAAGTTAAATATCCAATAATTAGAAATCCCTGCTTCCGCGTAGAGAGATAACTTAGTTTCGCGATCTTACTTCAAAGTAGAATCCGAAACCTCAATTACCAACAAGATATCCGCAGTATTACTAATTTTAACCGCCCGATCTTCTTCAACCCGCTCTCTAGTGGGTGCAAGTTTGTGTAGACGCGAATTCAATTCGCTCGGTCTTCTTACACCATCTGATTCGAGGATACATCAGGGGCGATCGCCCGACCAACTTCACCCGCAAGCACTTGCGTAGCAGACGCAGCAGTCAATTGCCCGTAAGAACTTCCACCCAAACCATTAACTTGACGCATCAAAGTGCCCATTTCCAAAGCATTCATCGCATAATTCCAGCCCAGATTGCTCTTAATTCCCGCCCTTTCCAAAGCTTGCTGCATGGTATCAGTCGTCACCACCCCAAAAATCACCGGCACCCCACTTTGAAAAGCAGCCGCAGCAATTCCCTTAGCAACCTCACCAGCTACAAAATCGAAATGAGGAGTTTGGCCGCGAATTACCGCACCCAGACAGATTACCGCATCATAGCGGCCAGAAAGAGCAGCTTGGCGGGCTACCAAAGGAATTTCAAAACTTCCCGGAACCCAATAAAAATCAACTTGATTCCCATGAGGATTGATATCAACCCCGTGGCGTTTCAAACAATCTTCACATCCTGCCAAAAGTTTGTTGACAATCAAATCGTTAAAACGACCGATGACGATCGCAAACCGCAAGGATTCTGTCTGAGTAAAAGTTCCCTCGAAAACAGTCATAATGTTCTAGTTTAGTTTTTAGGTTTTAGATTTTAGTTTTTTGTTGGTGAGAAGGCAAAAGTTAGAAAGCCGAAACATTTCATCTGAACCTCAAGTGCAAAAATATATAGGTTCGCACGGTCTAAAACAATCCGAGTTTCTACCAAATAATGAATGCTTTTAATCGCTGGTTAATGCCTTCAACCTTCTATCTTTTACCTTCTTTCTTCGATAGTATTGAGTGGGTTTAAACCACCAAAAAGTTCAAAACACCCACTGCAATAACCAGTAAGAACCAGAGAGCAGAACCCACAGAAATTAGGGTTTTAGACTGATTCCAGTTTTGGGGAGAGGCATAGGCAACCGGGACGCCAATTACCATCACAAATGACAGCAGTACCAGACCGAGTAAAACGACTTGAAACAGAATTGATAACATCTTTTCTCCTTTCGATATGGCGGTGGATTGATGAGAATTGTCACTCCCCAGCGTGAATGTGTGGGGATTCTACAGTTTTTGAAAGTCTTGCAACGATCAATCGGGAGATTATCGGCTTATAAAATTCGACTCGCCCGTGCAAATTCTCAGTTGCGCAAACAGGCGTTAGCGACTCTTGAGATTTTAATCAATTTTATCATTGTTCGCTACTGCACAGAAAACTGGAAAGGTTAAGTTACAGCCCAAAGCCGTGCCAACTTAAGGTCAAACCATCAGTCCGACAGGGACTGAAGTCCCTGTCTCAAAGCTGAAGTCCTCTGAAGAGGACTGAAGAACTCATCAGTCCTCTTCAGAGGACTTTCGCTATTAGCCAGGGACTTCAGTCCCTGGCGGTCTTTCGAGCTAAGCTGAAACCAATGGTTAAACCCTGATCGCCACACATGGAATGCAGCGATCGGTTTCTAAGCTAGCTCCGACGTTTTGGCTGAGCTGGAGCTGGGATGTGCAACCCAATGTAAGCCCCGACAGCAACCTTGGTCAGATCGCCGAACATAGGACGGGTGCTGGGGTCAATGACAGCCAACAGTAGAGATCCGAGAACGAGCATCAGAACGATGACCGCTAGGATGCGATCTTGAGACAATGGACTTCTCATGATAAGTTAGGGAATTAATGAATTAACGAATCAACGCCTAGAGAATACTCTAGGTGTTTCTTTTCTAGATTTTGTCGGGGGTTGACCCGACAGTCAAGCAAAATCTTCAACGAGTCTTAAAAGACCTCGCTTTATTCCTTGCTGTATTCCTTTCACAGCATCTGTTTGCGGTTTCTTCCCGGATGTGTTGAGTCCCGTTGCCCGATCGCCCGATCCGGTATCCGAGCACCAGAAATTGCTACTGTGGGAGTGAGAGATGCGGGATTTTCGGCTATGGACTTAGTTTTGTGTCACACAACAGCAGATTTTGACAGCTTGGGCGCGGCGGTGGGACTTTGTGTGCTGTACCCAGGTAGCAGAATTGTGCTGACTGGCGGTTGTCACCCGACGGTGCGAGATTTTTTGGCGCTACACCGCGACGAGTATCCGCTGATTGAACGTCGATCGGTCAATCCGCAACAAATTCGATCTATCAGTATAGTAGATGCGTCACAGCGCGATCGACTAGGAAAAGCCGCCGAATGGCTAGACTTGCCACACATCAACGAAATAGCCGTTTTCGATCATCATTTACAAGCTGATTTGGACATCCCCGCTACTGTCACCCAAATCGAAGCAGTCGGCGCAACCACCACATTAATTGTCGAAAAACTGCGCGAAAAAATCAAAAATGCAGCAGAAAATGGCGATACAGTATCCCGCCTCCTACCTTCAGAAGCCACAGTCATGGCCCTCGGTATCCACGTCGATACAGGTTCCCTCACCTTTGAGGGCGCAACCGCGCGAGATGCAATGGCTTTAGCGTGGTTAATGGAACAGGGAGCGAGTTTGCGGGTAATCGCGGAATATGTAGAACCCGGTTTGTCTCCGCAATTGCAGGATTTGCTCAAGGAAGCGCTGAATAATTTGCGATCGCAAACCTTGCATGGTTATACAGTAGCTTCAGTATTACTATCTACTGAATCTTATGTTCCCGGACTTTCGGCGCTGGCTTCCCGCTTGCTGGATTTGACTGAAACCGATGCTCTACTTTTAGGCAATGTTTATAACTTTAGCGAAAACGACAACCGCAACATCGGTGAATCGCCAGTTTCCAACCGCTTAGCTATTATCGGTCGATCGCGCATCGAAGGCACAAACCTCAGCGAATTGTTCAAACCTTTCGGCGGCGGAGGCCACGCCCGCGCCGCATCCCTCGCCACCCGCGATGTTGATCCGCTGCTGACTTTGAATCAATTAGCCGACCAACTCAAAGCTCAAATCCCCCATCCTCCAACCGCCCGCGAATTAATGTCATCTCCAGTGCGGAGCATTCGCCCAGAAACTTCCGTGGGAGAAGCTCACCGTATCCTCCTGCGTTACGGGCATTCGGGGCTGCCTGTAGTCGATGCGGGCGATCGACTGACGGGTATTATCTCGCGCCGCGACATTGACATTGCCTTGCACCACGGTTTCAGTCACGCCCCGGTTAAGGGTTACATGACTCCGCAACTAAAAACGATCGCCCCGGATACCTTGCTGCCAGAAATTGAAGCTTTAATGGTGACTTATGATATCGGGCGTTTGCCAGTATTGGAAAACGGCCAATTGGTGGGAATTGTGACTCGCACTGACGTTTTGCGGGAATTGCACCAGCAAAAAGCGCGAGATAGCGGCAGTAATACTGAGTTGTCTAATTGTCCCATGCCCGAATCGGTTGAGCAGTTGTTGCGATCGGGCATTAGTAGCGAATTATGGCAATTATTGTCGATCGCAGCCAATATTGCCCAAGAACGCGGCTGGCAACTTTATATTGTCGGTGGAGCAGTCCGGGATTTACTGTTAGCCACGGATGATAAACTGGCACTCACTGATATTGATTTGGTAGTCGATGGCAACTGCGGCACCGACGATTCCGGTGCTGGAGTAGAGTTAGCTGCATCGCTGCAAAAGCTTTACCCAGACTCGCGTTTAGACGTTCACGGTCAATTTCAAACCGCCGCGCTTTTATGGCACAAAGACTCTGCTTTCGGCTCGCTGTGGCTGGATATCGCTACGGCTCGTACTGAATTTTATCCTTATCCGGCTGCAAATCCTGAAGTTGAAGCGAGTTCGATCCGCCAAGATTTGTACCGCAGGGATTTTACAATTAATGCGCTGGCTGTGCGGTTGGGTATTCCTCGCAGCGGTGAATTGTTGGATTTTTTTGGCGGTTTGCTAGATTTGGAAGCGCGCCAAATTCGAGTTTTGCACGCCAACAGTTTTATCGAAGATCCGACGCGAATTTATCGGGCTGTGCGGTTTGCGGTGCGGCTGGGATTTTCCATTGAGTCGCAGACTGAAGGATACATCCGCAACGCTTTGGAAAGTGGGATTTATTACCGCATTCAGGGGAAAAATGGCAGAGCTCCGGCTTTAGAAACTCGGCTGAAAAGTGAGTTAAAGTACATTTTGCAAGCTCCTTATTGGCAGGCTGCTTTGCAAATGCTGGGAGATTTGCAGGCTTTGCGCTGTATTCATCCTACTTTGGAGTTGGATCGGGAGTTGTGGCGCAGGTTGCGTTTACTCGATCGATGTTTGAATGGGAGGAAGTTCGGCAACGGATTTCGTAACGGATTTAACGGATGTAACGGATTGATTTTGAAAGAGGCAACTATTGCCAATTCCAGATTACCAATTCCCAATTCCCGATTCCCAGTTATCAATATTCCTGATTGGCAGATGCGGCTGGAAGTTTTGATCGCTTATTTAGCACCGGAATATCGGGTTAAGGTGGCTACAAATCTTCAGTTACCTGCTGACAGTATTAAACGGCTGGAACTTTTGGAAGTTGGAAATCAGGAATTAGCAAAGGGTTTACTGAAGTGTAATTTACCCAGTCAATTGGTATTTCTGTTGCGGAATTATGAGTTACCGCTGCTAATTGCGATCGCCCTACAAAGCCCCCGAAGTATCCGTCGCCAGATTTGGGAATACCTCACCAAGTGGGCAAATATTGAGTCGCCTTTAAACGGCAACGACTTGAAGGCCTTGGGTTACAAGCCGGGGCCTGGGTTTAAACGGATGTTGGATGATTTGTTGGCGGCTGCGTTGGATGGCGATTTGGGCGATCGGGCTACTGCCATCTCTTTCTTAGCACAACGTTATCCTCAATCTTAGCATGGTGTGTGTTAGCAGCGCGTTATTTTATCTATAATTGATTAGCTAATTGCTGACACACCATACTCAACTTTTACCATCCGTTAAATCCGTGATAAAATCCGTTGCTAATCTTCCTTATTCCATCCGTTAAATCCGTGACAAAATCCGTTGCTAATCTTCCTTATTCTATCCGTTAAATCCCGTACATTGCTCGTTGCTAATCTTCCTTCACAAACCGATCGCACATTATCAATTTTCCAATAATTTACGTGAAAAAACAGCGTCCTCCAGCTTTGATCGCAATTGTCCTTTACAAAAGTTTTGTTGCTTCCCTCTTGACAGTAACTTCAATCGCTTTGCTTTTAGCACTAAAAAATCATCAAGCCTTAGAAGATTTTTCGGAATCTTATTTGTTAGAAAGCAAACTAAAAATCATTGAGTTTTTATTAGACAAAGTTCTAAGTGTTAAGCAAAAAACCTTATTATTTAGCGGACTAGCGGCAGCACTTTATGCAGGTTTGACTGCTGTTGAAGCGGTTGGCTTGTGGTACGAAAAAGGCTGGGCAACAATTTTAGTATTAGTGCTAGTAGGCATCAGTATTCCGCCAGAAATATATGAGTTATTTCAGGGTGTCACCGTACTTAAGTTAGCCGTACTTGTCGCGAATATAGCTGTCTTATGGTATTTGCTGCACCATTTGCCGAAGCACGGTAACAGTTGACAGTTGACAGTTGACAGTTAACTATCAATTTCAATTTAAAACTATAAAATTGTTCAAAAGTCAAGTAAATATTTAAATATTTACATAGATCAGTCAATTGTAAAGATTTATTAAAAAAAAAAGGGGTTATACCCCCCATGCGTTATGGTCAAATTATATAGATGCACCCTGATGGCTTTCCCGTTCCACAAGAGCGGGATTTTTATTGGGCAAATATTGTGTTAAGTTTTAAGACAATTGCTACAGATAAATTGATATGGCAGAGATCAAGCCAAAAGTAGGGCGCAGGTCGATCGAACATTAGTCCTAAACAAAGCGAAATAACCCAAAGGCGGTAGCATAGTTTGGGAACCGGCATCAACTGAAGATGAACTTAGCGACAGCAACAGTCCTGCAACAGGGCAAATACACAATCAACGCGACTTTAGGCATAGGAGGGTTCGGCATTACTTACCGAGCTATCCACACCCATCTGAATAAAACAGTCGTACTCAAAACCCTCAACGAAAGTCTGCGCCAACACCCAGCATCAGCCCAGTTTCAGCAGCAGTTTATTGCCGAAGCCCAACGCCTGTCACGGTGCCAGCATTCCAACATCGTCAGGGCGATCGACTTTTTTGAAGAAGCCGGACAGTCTTTTGTCGCGATGGACTACATTCCCGGCAAAACTCTCGCCCAAATAGTCGAAACCGATGGGCCGCTAGCAGAAGCCGAGGCCCTGCACTACATTTGGCAAATAGCATCAGCCGTAAGCACAGTTCACCACAGCGGATTGCTGCACGGAGACATCAATCCCGAAAATATGATCCGGCGAGATGATTCTCATCTAGTAATGTTAATAGACTTTGGCATTGCTCGCGACTTTACCATCGGCACCAAACAAACCCACACTAACTGGCTGTGTCCAGGGTATGCGCCGATCGAACAATACCTCTCTGACGGTAAATGTACACCTGCTACAGACATCTACGCGATCGCAGCCACCCTCTACTACTTACTCTCCGGCGTGCCGCCCGTAGCAGCACCCCTGCGCGATCGAATTCCCCTGGCTTGTTTGCGGCAATTTCAGCCCAACCTCAGCCCCCGAATCGAGCGAGCAATCCTTCAAGGACTCGAAACCGACCCCCAGAAACGCCCCCAGACAGTGGAAAATTGGCTTACCATGCTGCAAGAAACAGAGCGAGTACCCGCAGAGAGAACAGGCAAGCAAAGTCTGCGATTGCCCGCACCTCCCCCGCCGCAATTGACTTTCCTGGCCTTTGTCGTCACGGCTGCAATTGCAGGCTGGATGGGTTTTGACCTGGCATGGCGGTACAACAGCACCAGTGTCAGCAGCAACGGATCGACAACTCAAGCCTTCCCATCTCTCGAAGATTTGCTCAAATCCCGCGATTTGTCAGGGCCGATGTTCGGGCAGCCGTCTGTCGAAAGCAGCCCTCTCCCCCCGATCGACGAACTCAACAAGGACTCCCAACCCACGTCAGACAGCAGCCAAATTCCCGAACCGATCGATCCATCAACAGCTAGCACCCAACCTTCTGCGCTCCCCAGTCCAGAAACCCCCGCTCCAGAACCCGAAACGTCACCTTCACCATCCCCGACGCCCGAGTCCGAAGCGCAGCCTTCTGAACCCCCAATTCCAGAGCCTCAACCCCGAATCGAACCCTTACCCGAACCAGCATCCGCACCATTACCGGAAGTTGCGCCCCTGCCATCGGCAGTGCCACCGCCGGGCTACTCGCCTCCGGCATCCGTTCAGCCTGCTACCACAAGTGCTGAAACCTTGCCGCCGTTGGAATCGGAGCCCCCAGGACTACCGTCGCCCACCGTGCGATCGGCCCAATCACCAATACCAAGCCGCAGTGGCAGCAATTCAGATAGTTCGATCGCCCCTTACTCCCCGCCCCCTGTTGCCGAACCGACTTTGCCTTTTCCCGAACCTGGGACAAATTAGGATTATTTTCGTTGCTAAGTGCTGATCAACACTTAATTTTATGAGTCAGTAAATATCCATTGATTGTGGATCAAATAACGCCCTTCCGTGCCACCGACTATCTTGCAAAATCCGCAATTGACTGAAAAAATTCTAATAGTCCGGGGCTGAGTTTATCAAATATTTTCTATTCCTTCTACAATCCAAATGCTCGTCGGAAAAATTTGCATAAACATTTGATATTTTGATGTGATTTATGTTAAGCTTGAGGCACAACACAAATTATGTGATGTCGCTCATTACTTTGGTGAAACCTATCAAGGTTGAGAAAAAAATGAGCAGCAACACTGGCTCTGAGCACCATCTTAGGTGGTCGAGGTGGGGCTGGGGAGGCGATCGGGATAGTTCGATCGCGCCCCATAAAAAAAGTCGTTTGTTTTTGTGCAAGCTCCAAGTCACGCATTATTTTCCCCAAACTTTCTTTCTTTAGAAGCAAGCACCATCGGGGATAAGCAAGTTATAATTTGTTGCGGAAGCGCACAGAGATTTTTTTATGAGTAAACCCCCAGTTCATGCTTTTTTTGTAGGCAGAGCACTTGCCGAAGCACTGTACGAGCAATTAGAAGGCGCAGCAACCAACGCTTTCTCTGAACTCGGCAAATTTGACGCCGAACAAAGAGAACGGCTGCGCCAATTCACCGATCGAGTTGTGGAACGGGCAAATCGAGCAGCCGATGGGGCGATGCAGACCAGAACTGGCACTGCAACCACCATTCAAGACATTTCTCCCACCGACTTGCAAGCAACTATTGACGAGCTACGCGCTGAAGTGGCATTGGTGCGATCGGAATTGCAGCGCTACCGCAGCAGTTTGCCCTAATTAGGGCTGCCACAAAAACTATTTACTACATGACGAGCGCAAAGCGATGATGCTCTCCTGCGCTCCTTCCTACCTGCCATCAAAGCAACAACATAAAATAAGCAATTTGGGAACCCAAGTGTCTGCTCTCCTTGATGAATCTGTTAATCGCCAGCGCTCCCCCAAGCGGACTGGCGACGCCACCGATGAGCCAAAAACTGCTAGTAAATCCTACAAAAGTAAAGCTTATCGCTGGAATCGCGAAAAATACTCCCGGAAGCGCCGCTTCTTCGACATTTGGGCCTTTGTCCTGCTCTGGCTGGCTTCGCTGTGGCTCGACAGCAAAAATTGGAGCTACTGGGGAGGCGTAACTGAAGAAAAGAAAGTTTCCAGACGCCGCTTTCAAGCTATCTGGGTTCGAGAAACACTCTTGGATTTAGGCCCGACTTTCATTAAAGTTGGACAATTATTTTCCACCCGCGCCGATTTGTTCCCCGCAGAGTTTGTCGAAGAACTTTCTAAGCTGCAAGACAAAGTGCCTGCTTTCAGCTACGAACAGTTAGAGGTAATTGTCGAGCAAGATTTGGGCAAGACAGTTCAAGAACTCTACCACAGCTTTGACCCGGTTCCTCTGGCTGCTGCCAGTCTGGGTCAGGTACACAAAGCTCAACTACACTCCGGCCCGGAAGTTGTGGTAAAGGTGCAGCGCCCTGGACTGCGGAAGCTGTTCGAGATTGATTTGCAAATTCTGAAGGGAATTGCTCGCTATTTTCAAAACCATCCTAAGTGGGGCCGCGGCCGAGATTGGATGGGGATTTATGAGGAATGTTGTCGCATTCTCTGGCTGGAAATTGACTATCTCCATGAAGGCCGCAATGCTGATACTTTTCGCCGCAATTTTAGCACCTGCGACTGGGTGCAGGTGCCGCGAGTTTATTGGCGGTACGCGGCTCCGCGAGTCCTGACTTTGGAATACCTGCCGGGCATTAAAATCAGTCACTACGAAGCTTTGGAAGCTGCGGGTATCGATCGCAAATTAATCGCTCAGTTAGGCGCCAAAGCTTATTTGCGGCAGTTGCTCAACGATGGTTTTTTCCATGCTGACCCACACCCAGGCAATATCGCTGTTAGTGCTGACGGATCTCTGATTTTCTACGATTTCGGCATGATGGGGCAAATTCAGTCCAACGTCCGCGAAGGACTGATGGAGACTCTCTACGGCATTGCTTCCAAGGATGGACAGCGGATTATGGATTCTCTGATCAATTTGGGAGCTTTGGTTCCTACGGGTGATATGAGTCCGGTGCGCCGATCGATCCAGTATATGCTGGATAACTTCATGGATAAGCCTTTTGAAGAGCAGTCTGTGAGCGCGATTACCGACGACCTTTACGATATTGCTTACGACCAACCTTTTCGCTTCCCAGCTACCTTTACTTTTGTAATGCGAGCTTTTTCGACGATTGAAGGCGTAGGCCGGGGTTTAGACCCTGAGTTTAACTTTATGGAGGTGGCACAACCTTTTGCCATGCAGCTTATGACTAATGGAAATGGCTCTGATCCAACTAGCAGCATTTTTAACGAAATCGGCCGTCAGGCGGCTCAGGTGAGTTCAACCGCTTTGGGTTTGCCACGCCGGATTGAGGAGACTATTGATAAACTCGAACAGGGAGATTTACGGATTCGTGTCCGTTCTGCCGAAGCTGAGCGGTTGATGCGCCGCATGACCAGCGTTCAAATGGGCACCAATTATACTTTGATGATGAGTGCTTTTACTTTGTCGGCAACAATCTTGTTTGTCAGCAATCAAGTCTGGCCTGCGGTCGCGGTGGCTGTACTAGCTGCGGGTGCAGGGTTGGCTCTGCTGCGTTTGTTCAAGCGGATAGATCGTTTGGACAGGATGTCATAATTGTGCTCTTTGGGATTTTAAATTTCAGGTTTGAGATTTCTCGCTAGCCAAAAGTTAACCTCAAATGTTAGGTTTTGGCTGGCTGACAACAGAGTTGTAAAATTGACAGCAGTTAAGCTGTCGCGCATCCAAACTCTATATTCAGCGCGGGCTACAACATCCCACCCCACTCATTGTTTAATTGTTTTTTGACATACAACTTAAATGCAGAGCAGCTGATCCGCTGGCTAAAAACCCGTTGATTGCTATATTTATCGTCAGCCAAACCTCTAATTTTTTACAGAAATCCAGTTTTTTTGCAGGCGCTGCTGAACATACTTGATTTACTGAAATTTTAAGACGGAATTAGGATCAGACGATCTACGATATAAGATTAAAGAAGTGCAATTTTTCCAGAACTGCCGATCGCGGGCGGCAGAAATTTCAATTTCTGTTCGGGATTTAAGTTTTGGAACCAAAGGTTGTACCAGTTAAATCAAGCTTTTAAGTTCGATGAGTCCAATCACCCAATCTATGAAACGCTCTTTCGCAGGTAAGACAGACACAGGGTTAGTTCGTTCCGTAAATCAGGATTCGTACTACATAGACTCTGACGGGCGATTTTTCATAGTGGCAGACGGCATGGGAGGACACGCCGGAGGTCAAGAAGCCAGCCGGATTGCAACTGGGGCGATTCAATCTTATTTGCTCGAACATTGGGAAGAGCCTGAAGATACTCCGCTGTTGTTGGAAAAGGCTTTTTTAATTGCAAATCAAGCAATTTTGACGGATCAGCTTGACCATCCCGAGCGTGCTGATATGGGTACTACGGCTGTGGTTCTCGTTTTTAGGGATGAGGGTAGACCTTGGTGTGCTAATATCGGTGACTCTCGCTTGTACAAGCTGCACGGAGCTCGCTTGGAGCAGATTACTGAAGACCAGACTTGGGTCGCTCAGGCAGTAAAAAGAAAAGCTCTGACTGTTGACCAGGCTCGCAGTCACCCTTGGCGTCACGTTTTGTCCCAGTGTCTGGGTCGCGATGATTTGCGCGAAATAGATATTCTGCCGATCGATGTAAAACCTGGGGATCGCTTGCTACTGTGTAGTGACGGCTTGACTGAAGAACTTTCTGATCCTTTGATTGCTTCGCCTCTGAAGTCCATTCGCGCCTGCGAGGGTGCTGCAACGGCTTTGATTGAAGCAGCTAAGGATAAAGGGGGACGCGACAATATTACTGTGGTGATTGTGACGATCGACCTCAAGTGATATCCTCTCCGAAAATCGAAAAATCCTAAAATCTAAAATCTAAAATCGCATGACTCGCGTTATCGGTTTGATCAGCGGTACATCAGTGGATGGCATTGATGCTGCTTTGGTAGATGTGGTCGGTTCTCAAACAGACTTGAAAGTGCAGTTGGTGGCCGGCAAGACTTTCCCTTATCCCCCTAATTTGCGATCGCAAATTCTCTCGGTTTGCAGTGGCGAGGCTTTGTCACTGACAGAACTCGCCGAATTAGATGATGCCATCGCCCAAGAATTTGCCACAGCAGCCTTGACAATTCAAACAGAATATGATCAAGCCGAATTGATCGGCTCTCATGGTCAAACTGTCTACCACCGACCGTCAGGGAAGACCTCCATGAGCAGCTATTCTGCTGCACCGAGGCCCGGAAGTGAAATGGGTTACAGCTTGCAACTCGGGCGGGGGGCGCTAATTGCGCAATTGACAGGCATTACTACTGTGAGTAACTTTCGATCGGCAGACATTGCAGCAGGAGGTCAAGGAGCACCCTTAGTCCCCATAGTTGATGCCTGCCTGCTGGCCGAACCCAACCGCAGCCTCTGCATCCAAAATTTGGGCGGAATTGGCAATGTTACCTATCTTCCGGCCACATCCAAGGGGGAAAACAAGGACGAATCCGAGATTTATAGTCTTGGGAATGGCATCTTGGGTTGGGATACAGGGCCGGCGAATTCCCTTTTAGACTTGGCAGTCGATCACTTCTCTGCTGGAACTAAAATTTGTGACGAAGGTGGAGCTTGGGCCGCCAGCGGAACTCCCTGTCAAGCTTTAGTCGAGGATTGGCTCGCCGAGGAATTCTTCCACCAACCACCGCCGAAATCTACTGGGCGAGAGTTATTTGGTGTAGACTATTTTGGCCGGTGTTTGGTTAAAGCCTCGGCTTATAACCTCAGTCATGCTGACTTGCTGGCTACTCTGACAGAACTGACTGTTGCCTCGATAGTGAGCAGTTACCAAAGTTTTTTGCCGGCGATGCCCGATCGAGTTTTGTTGTGCGGGGGTGGCAGCCACAATCTCTACTTAAAACGCCGATTACAAGCTCAATTGCATCCAGTGGAAGTGTTGACTACTTCTGAGGCAGGCTTGAGTGTAGATTTTAAAGAGGCGATCGCTTTCGCGGTTTTAGCCCAATGGCGGGTGCGGGGCATTCCCGGCAATCTGCCTCAAGTTACTGGTGCCCGAGCACCGGTACTTTTAGGAGAAATTAACTCTTGTTGGCACAGTTGGGCGTGATAGCATAGAGTCTGAGGGACAACGGCTGTGCGTTGTTGCACCAGCATTGTAGCCAGCAGGAAAAGCATAGGAACAGCACTGTGGCTCACACGTTTTTAATGGAATCTGGCCAATGGACGCTCGAAGGAAGTTGGATTGAGCGCAATGGCGTGCCAATTACGGTTAAAGGCAAAACTTTAGTGAGCTGGAACCGAACAGATTGGTTCAGTATGGTGACGAAGCTCGTGTTTCCCGGAGGCGATCGCGAAGAGATTATTTTGCAGTACCGAGGACACCTCAACAACGATGAACGGCAGTATACTTTTGTGCTCCAACACAGCGAACTCGGCCGCGTCGAGGGCGAAGGTTGGATTGCTCCCCAGTCGATCGTCCAGCGTTATTGGGTACTCGGAGACGAACGTCAGCGACGGACTGGTTTTGATACCCTTCACCGCGTAGATGACAACCGCTACTACCAATCTAGTGGCATTATGTCTGGTCATTACTTGACCAGTACAATGGAGGCGACTCTGGAACGTCAGCCGGATTGACACTCAAGCGGGCTAAAGCCACGCTCGATTCTTGCTTCTACGAATCGACTTGCCGATGCAGAATTGCTTCAACATCAGTAGCGGTCAATTCTCCACAAGCGTTCAGGGTATCACTACCCCAAGTGACCGTATCCCTACTGTACCTAATCCCCGACTTAGGATGTTCTTCGCTGCGTTGTGATCTCTATCCAAGACACATCCACATCTACAGGCGTGGGTTCGTGTTGACAGACTTTTCTTAACAATCGTTCCGCAGCTAGAGCATTCTTGACTTGTTCCGTTTGGTGAAACGGCAATCGTAATCCTTCCGAATACTTTGCCAAAATATTCCATCCGTTAGAGTCGATAGGGGCATCACCACCCCTACCTCTCCTTCAGAACCGGACGTGAGACTTTCACCTCATCCGGCTCCTTGATAAAACCACCCTTGTTATGGGTACGATTCAAAACGGATTGTCGTCATAGTTCTTAATTAGAGAACCATCAGATGCCGTTTTTGTGTCATGGCAGTGTCTATGTAGAAGTTGGAGGTTTTTATACTCATCCTTTCCACCTAACAATTTAGGTGTTATATGGTCAACTTCTACAATGTCTGTACTTGAGAAGTACAAACCGCAGTGAGTGCAAATACCCTTTTGTTCTTTCAAAAGTTTTGATACTCTTGTAGGTGTTTCTGGGTATCCTCCTCTTCGTTTACTCCAATAAGTCCAATCACCGTTGTAGGGACTAACTTCACCTTTTACTTTAACGTGTCTAACAATAGGTGTCGCTGTATGGTTCGCTAGCTTTAACCCCAGAAGTGTTGAATGATAGAAAAAGATTGCCAGGATTGGCAAACAAATGTATAATGACAGAGCTATAAAATATTAAAAATCAACTAAAATGCTATTTTCTAACTTCCCCAAAATTGTGAAAAGGTAT
>Ga0209490_10002987_pt1 | contig 15894 bp, 15 predicted proteins | sample MAT06_FD_187209 | JGI IMG/M metagenome (GOLD analysis project Ga0209490, IMG submission 187209) | Freshwater microbial communities from Lake Fryxell liftoff mats and glacier meltwater in Antarctica - MAT-06 (SPAdes) (version 2) | ecosystem: Environmental > Aquatic > Freshwater > Ice > Liftoff...
GCTCTCGCGTGCCGCCGAGGTCTTGATTCGTGAAGCGCGGGCTGAACTCGGCAGCGCGCTGCACGAACTCGTGGACGACGCGGTCAAGCGGGCTTTGCAGCGCCGCGGCGGCAGTCGCTGGTAGGACTGGCGGACGCGTTGTCGGGCGCGCGTCAGGCGCGTGTCGGCCGCGAGGGGCTGTTCTGCGTTGAGACAAGGCGCCGTGATCAGCCGGTGCTGCTGCAGGCTCAAAGGGGTGCTTGGGCATGGTGGGCCCAATGGGCACAACGGGCATTTTGGGTTATCGTAATTTGCTTTTGTTTTTGACAGTTCGCTGACGCGACAACATTTCCAACTGGAGGTATTTGCATGCAAGTCAAACTGAATATGATCGTCGCCGCCCTTTTCGGAGCTTCGGCGCTGATGGCGGGCGGTTCGGCATACGCGCAGGACATGGTCGTGAAGATCGGTCACGTCGGCCCCACCAGCGGCGCTATCGCGCACCTGGGCAGGGACAATGAAAACGGCGCCCGCATGGCCATCGAAGAGCTCAACGCCAAGGGCGTGATGATCGGCGGCAAGAAGGTCAAGCTGGAATTGCTGGCCGAAGACGACGCCGGCGATCCCAAGCAAGGCACCGCTGCCGCGCAGAAGCTGGTCGACAGCAAGGTCATGGGCGTGATCGGCCACCTGAACAGCGGCACCACGATCCCGGCGTCCAAGATCTACAGCGACGCAGGCATTCCGCAGATCAGCCCCAGCGCCACCAACCCGAAGTACACGCGTCAGGGCTACAAGACGACGTTCCGCGTCGTGGCCGACGACGTGCATCTCGGTGGCACGCTGGGCAAGTACGCTGTCACCTCGCTGAAGGGCAAGAGCATTGCCGTCATCGACGACCGCACCGCCTACGGGCAAGGGGTTGCCGACGAGTTCATGAAGGGCGTGGCCGCTGCCGGCGGCAAGACGGTGGGCCGCGAGTTCACCAGCGACAAGGCCACCGACTTCACCGCCATCCTGACCAGCCTGAAGGCCAAGAAGCCCGACGTCGTCTTCTTCGGCGGCATGGACGCGGTGGCTGGCCCGATGATGCGCCAGATGAAGCAATTGGGCATCGAGGCCAAGTTCATGGGCGGCGATGGCATCTGCACGGGCGAACTGCCGAAGCTGGCTGCCGGCACGATGGCCGACGGCCAGGTCGTCTGCGCCGAAGCGGGTGGCGTGGAAGGCACTGCCAAGAAGTCGATGGAAGACTTCTACGCTGCCTACAAGAAGAAGTACAACATGGACGTGCAGGTCTACGCCCCGTACGTGTACGACGCCGTCAATGTGATGGTGGCTGCCATGGTGAAGGCCGGCTCGGCAGAACCGGCAAAGTACCTGCCGGTGCTGGCCAAGATCGAACACAAGGGTGTCACGGGCAACATTGCCTTCGATGCAAAGGGCGACATCAAGAACGGGGCGCTGACGCTCTACACCTACAAGGGTGGCAAGCGCGAGCAGATCGCCGTGGTTCGCTAAGCGCACACTGTGCGGCCTCCGGGCCGCACGGCAGGACAACAAAAAACCCGCCTCGGCGGGTTTTTTGTGGGTCGTGCGAAGCCTTACCTCAGCTTCACTTCCTTGTACAGGACATGCTTGCGTGCCTTCGGGTCAAACTTCAGGAACTCAAGCTTTTCCGGCGTGGTCTTCTTGTTCTTGCTTGTGGTGTAGAAGTGCCCGGTGCCTGCCGTCGACTCCAACTTGATCTTTTCGCGTCCGCCTTTGCTGGCCATGCTGTGCTCCTAGGTGTTCAGATTTCGCCGCGGGCGCGCAGGTCGACAAGGACCTTGTCGATGCCCACCTTGTCGATCAGGCGCAGCGCCGCGTTGGTGATGCGCAGGCGAATCCAGCGGTTCTCGGCCTCGACCCAGAACCGGCGGTACTGCAGGTTGGGCAGGAAGCGTCGCTTGGTCTTGTTGTTCGCGTGCGAAACGTTGTTGCCCACCATTGGGCGCTTGCCAGTGACTTGACAGACGCGTGCCATGACGCTCTCCAGGAATGTTCCTGAACCCGTGGTACGGATCCAGCGTTTGGTTACCGCTGCCGCTCGGCGCTGTCGTTGGAGTGAACCTCGGTTGACCCTTAAACACGACATGCCACGCTCAGCAAAGCCCGCAATTGTAGCCTGAGTTTCAGCCCTGCTGTTCCAGGAAGCGCTGCGCGTCCAGTGCTGCCATGCAGCCGGTGCCAGCACTGGTAATGGCCTGGCGGTAGATGTGGTCCTGCACGTCACCCGAAGCGAATACGCCCGGCACGCTGGTCATGGTGGCCATGCCGTCGAGGCCGGTCTTGGTGATGATGTAGCCGTCCTTCATCTCCAGTTGTCCCTTGAAGATGTCCGTATTGGGCTGGTGGCCGATGGCGATGAAGCACCCCTTCAAGGCGATTTCCTTGGTGGCGCTGCTTTCTGGCGTTGCCGCGTTGGTGCTTCTCAGCCGCACGCCGGTGACGCCACTGGCGTCGCCCAGCACCTCGTCCAACGTGTTCCACAGGTGCAACTCGATCTTGCCCGTGGCCACTTTTGCCTTGACCTTGTCGATGAGGATGGCCTCGGCGCGGAACTTGTCGCGGCGGTGGATCAGGTGCACCTTCTCGGCAATGTTGCTGAGGTAGAGCGCTTCTTCGACGGCGGTATTGCCGCCGCCCACCACGCACACCGTGTCGCCACGGTAGAAGAAGCCGTCGCAAGTGGCGCAGCCACTCACGCCCTTGCCCATGAAGGCGGTCTCGCTTGCCAGCCCCAGGTACTTGGCGCTGGCCCCGGTGGAGATGACCAGGGAGTCGCAGGTGTAAGTGCCCGAATCGCCGACCAAGGTGAAGGGGCGTCGGCTGAAGTCGACCGTGTGGATGTGGTCGAAGACGATCTTCGTGTTGAAGCGCTCGGCGTGCTTGAGGAAACGCTCCATCAGATCAGGGCCCTGCACCCCGGCCACGTCGGCGGGCCAGTTGTCAACGTCGGTGGTCGTCATCAGCTGCCCGCCCTGGGCGATGCCTGTGATGAGCATGGGCTCGAGGTTGGCGCGCGCGGCATACAGCGCGGCCGTGTAGCCGGCCGGGCCCGAGCCGAGGATGAGAACGCGTGCGTGCTGTGTAGGGGTCGTCATGGCAGTCGTGTGAGAGAGGTCGAGGCGGTGGTCGGAGCGTCGCGCCGAACCGACGCAGCAAAGGTACATGGGGCCAGCCCGCTAGGGCCGCAAGCGCATCAATGGGCACAATAGCCAGATTCTTGCAGACGGCGCCAGCGCTGATGTGCCACGCAAGGGAAGACAACAAGAGGAGCCCTGTCGATGTCGATGCTGTCCAACCTGGACCTGATCCGCCGCGTGCCTTTGTTCTCCATGCTCACTGCCGAACAGGCACAGGCGATTGCTGACAGCGTGGTCAAGCGCCGCTTTCGCCGCGGCGAACTGGTGGTCGAGCAGGGCCGCAAGAGCAACAGCTTGTTCATCTTGCTCAACGGTCGCGCCCGCGTGCTGACCGCCGACACCCGCGGCCGTGAAGTCATCCTGGCCGTGCTGGAAGCCGGCGACTACGTGGGCGAAATGAGCCTCATCGACAACGAACCGCACAGCGCCACCGTGCGCGCCGAGATCCAGACCGACATGCTGGTGCTGGCCCGCGCCGACTTCACGCGCTGCCTGCCCGAGAACAGCACGCTCAGCTACGGCATCCTGCGCGGCCTCGTCAAACGCTTGCGCAATGCCGACCGCCAGATCGAGAGCCTGGCGCTGCTGGATGTCTATGGCCGCGTCGCACGCACGCTGCTGGACATGGCCGAAGAACTGGATGGCATCAAGATCATTCGCCACAAGGTCAGCCGCCAGGACATGGCCAAGGTCGTAGGCGCTTCGCGCGAGATGGTCAGCCGCGTGATGAAAGACCTGGAAGAGCGCGGCGTCATCGAGACGCAGGAAAACGGCTCGGTAGTCATCAAGGAACGTCTGCCCAAGGATTGAGGTGGCCGGGCCGAGGTGGGTGCGCGGCGCCTGCCGCGCGGACCGAGGCAAGACCTCGATCCGCCACAATGCAAGCCATGACATTTCCGCTCGGTTCCCTGCAAGGTGAAGGCACGACATCGCTGAGTGCGCCTGGTGAAACCGACGCGCCGCGCTGGCGTCAGCAGGCGGCCTTGTTGTTGGGAGGCCTGGCCTGGCTGCTCTTCCTGCTGGCCATGCTCACGCACCATGGTGCAGATACTGCGTTCAGCACCTCGGGCACGGGCCAGGCGCTGCACAACAAGGTCGGTGTCCTGGGCGCACGCGTCTCTGACATGGCGCTCTTTCTTTTCGGCTTTTCGGCCTGGTGGCTGGTGCCGGTGGCGCTGCGCGCCTGGCTGTCAGCGCTGGCGCGTTTTCTGCGCGGCCCATCCGAAACCCCGCAGCCGCCACGCTGGATGTTTTGGCTAGGCCTTGCTCTGTTGATCGCGGCGAGCAGTTCACTCGAATGGACGCGCCTGTATCGCTGGGAATCGATGCTGCCCGGCCATGCTGGCGGCGTCACGGGCTACACCCTGGGGCCGCTGTCGATGCACTGGCTGGGTTTCGCCGGTTCGGGCGTGCTGTGGATTGCCATGCTGGTGGTGGGCAGTGCACTGTCACTGCGGTTTTCTTGGTTGCACCTGTCCGATGCCATCGGCGCCGGCATGGGTCGGCTGCGCGAAAGCCGCCAAGGCAAACGCGAGGCCGACGAAGACCGCCGTCTGGGCGAGATGGCTGCGCGCGAACGTGAAGCCGTGGTGGCCGTCCAGCGGCAAGAGGTGCATGAGCATGTGCCGGTGCTCATCGAGCCGGTGCTCGTGGACCTGCCGCCGTCGCCGCGGGTGGCCAAGGAGCGGCAGCAGCCGCTCTTCAAGGAACTGGTGGACACCAAGCTGCCGCAGGTGGATTTGCTGGACGCCGCCGGCATGCGCCAGGAACTCGTCACACCCGAGACCATCGAGATGACCTCGCGGCTCATCGAGAAGAAGCTCAAGGACTTCGGCGTCGAAGTGCGTGTGGTGGCGGCCAGCCCCGGCCCGGTGATCACGCGCTACGAGATCGAGCCGGCCACAGGCGTGAAGGGCGCGCAGATCGTCGGCCTCGCCAAAGACCTGGCGCGCAGCCTTTCGCTGGTGAGCATCCGCGTGGTGGAGGTCATTCCGGGCAAAAACTACATGGCGCTGGAACTGCCGAATGCACGCCGGCAGACCATCAAGCTCAGCGAGATCTTGGGCAGCGAGGTCTACAACGATTCATCCAGCCAGCTGACCATGGGCCTGGGCAAGGACATCGTCGGCAAGCCCATCGTGGCCGACTTGGCCAAGATGCCGCATTGCCTGGTGGCCGGCACCACGGGCTCGGGCAAGAGCGTGGGCATCAACGCGATGATCCTCTCGCTGCTTTACAAAGCGGAAGCGCGCGATGTGCGGCTCATCCTCATCGACCCCAAGATGCTGGAGATGAGCGTCTACGAAGGTATCCCGCATCTGCTGGCGCCTGTGGTTACCGACATGAAGCAGGCCGCCAACGCGCTGAACTGGTGCGTGGGCGAAATGGAGCGCCGCTACAAGCTGATGAGCAAGCTGGGCGTGCGCAACCTCGGCGGCTACAACAAGAAGATCGCCGAGGCGGCCGAGCGCGGCGAGAAGTTGCCGAACCCCTGCAGCCTGACGCCCGATGAGCCCGAACCGCTGGAGCGCCTGCCCCACGTGGTGGTGGTGATCGACGAACTCGCCGACCTGATGATGGTGGTGGGCAAGAAGATCGAGGAGCTGATCGCGCGGCTGGCGCAGAAGGCGCGCGCTTCGGGCATGCACCTGATCCTGGCCACGCAACGGCCCAGCGTCGACGTCATCACCGGTCTCATCAAGGCCAACATCCCGACACGCATCAGTTTCCAGGTCAGCAGCAAGATCGACAGCCGCACCATCCTTGACCAGATGGGCGCCGAGGCGCTGCTGGGCATGGGCGACATGCTGTACATGGCCAGCGGCACGGGCTTGCCAGTGCGTGTGCACGGCGCCTTTGTCAGCGACGAGGAAGTGCACCGCGTTGTGAATTACCTGAAGACCCAGGGCGAGCCCAACTACATCGAAGGCATTCTCGAAGGCGGCGTGCTCGACGGCGAGGGTGATGCAGCCTTGGGTGGCAGCACGGCCGGTGGTGGCGAAAGCGACGCGATGTACGACAACGCGGTGGCCGTGGTGCTGCAGCACAAGCGGGCCAGCATCTCGCTGGTGCAGCGCCATTTGCGCATTGGCTACAACCGCGCCGCACGATTGCTGGAACAAATGGAGCAATCCGGGCTCGTATCTGCCATGGGACACAACGGCAACCGGGATCTCATCGTCCCGAAAAGGGACGGCTGATGCGGCGGATGAGCGTCTTGCTGGCCACTCTGGCCTTCTTCGCATCGGGAAGTGCCCGCGCTGACGCGGTGGACACGCTGCGCGAATTTGTCAGCCAAGTGAAGAGCGGGCGCGCAGACTTCACGCAGACCGTTACCTCTGCCGATGGCGCGCGCAAGAAGACGAGCAGCGGGCAGTTCGAGTTTCAGCGCCCCAACCGTTTTCGCTTCACCTATACCAAGCCCTTCGAGCAGACCATCGTGGCTGATGGCGTGAAGGTGTGGATCTACGACGCCGACCTCAACCAAGCCAGTTCACGGCCCGTGGCTCAGGCGCTGGGGGCCAGTCCGGCCACGCTCCTGGTAGGCGGTGACGTGGACAAGGACTTCGTGCTGAAGGCCGAGGCCCCGCGCGACGGGCTGGCCTGGGTACTGGCCACGCCCAAGGTGAAAGACGGCCCGTTCCAGTTCCTGCGCATGGGTTTCCGCGGCAAGGAACTCGCTGCGGTCGAGATCACCGACAGCTTCGGCCAGCGCTCGCTGCTGCAGTTCAGCGGCTACCAGGCGAATGTGGCCATGGACGCTGCACGCTTTCGCTTCACGGCGCCGGCCGGCGCCGACGTCATCGAGCAATAGATTTCTTCGCGGTGCATGAGGCCGGGCTCGGCCGCACAGCGCAGCGACAATCGGCCCATGCCCGCTCAGGACGGACTTTTCCTCGACGACACGGGCTCGCTCGATCGCCCGACGATCGCCACGCCCGCATCGACGGCGACAACCTCCACCGTGCCACTGGCGGAACGCCTGCGGCCGCGCCATCTGGATGAGGTGGTGGGCCAGCGGCATCTGCTGGCGCAGGGCCGGCCGCTGCGCGTGGCCTTTGAGACGGGCCGGCTGCCGTCGATGATCCTCTGGGGCCCGCCCGGCGTCGGCAAGACGACACTGGCGCGGCTTCTCGCCGGTGCCACCGGGGCGCATTTCATCGTGCTCTCGGCGGTTCTGGCCGGCGTGAAGGACATTCGCGAAGCCGTGGAACAGGCCGGCGCCGTGCGCCGCGGTGGCAAGGCCACGGTGGTGTTTGTCGATGAGGTGCACCGCTTCAACAAGGCGCAGCAGGACGCCTTCCTGCCGCATGTGGAGGCTGGCCTCTTCAGCTTCATCGGCGCGACGACCGAAAACCCTTCCTTCGAGGTCAACTCGGCTTTGCTCTCGCGTGCCACCGTGCACGTGCTGAAAGCGCTGGACGAGGCCGAGCTGTCCGAGCTGATCACACGCGCGTCTGCCGTGCTGGCGGCGCCGCCGCTCACGCCTGCAGCGCAACAGCAGCTGGTGGCGCATGCCGATGGCGACGCGCGCCGTCTTCTGAACGCTTTCGACAATCTGGTGGCTGCAAACGCTGGCGCACCCGAGCTGGGCGATGTGCAGCTGGAAGCCACGCTGGGCGAGTTGCTGCGCCGTGGCGACAAGGGCGGCGATGTCTTCTACGACACCATCTCTGCCCTGCACAAGAGTGTGCGCGGCAGCGACCCCGACGCCGCGCTGTACTGGCTGGCGCGTCTGCTCGACGCCGGCATGGACCCGCGATACGCGGCTCGCCGCATCGTCCGCATGGCGTCCGAGGAAGTGGGTCTGGCCGACCCGCGCGCGCTGCGCCTGGCGCTGGACGCCGCAGAGGTCCAAGAGCGCCTGGGTTCGCCCGAAGGAGAGCTGGCGCTGGCGCAGGCGGTGGTGTACCTGGCGGTGGCGCCCAAATCGAATGCCGTCTACAAAGGGTGGAACGCCGTGCGCGAGCTGGTGCGCAGCGACGGCAGCCGCCCGGTGCCCATGCACCTGCGCAACGCGCCCACCCGGTTGATGAAAGGCCTGGGCCACGGCGCAGGCTATCGCTATGCACACGACGAGGAAGGCGGCTATGCCGCGGGCGAGCGCTACCTGCCCGAAGGCTTGCCGCAGCAGCAGTTCTACAAGCCGGCGGGCCGTGGCCTTGAAGGCCGCATCGCCGAACGCCTGGCCGAACTGCGTGCACTGGACGAAGCCGCGAAGACATCTCGTTAGACCGCGTCGCGCTGTCAACAACTCAGGCGCTGTCGACGGGGTAAGCCCCGCTCGGGGGCCTCGCCTGGCGAATCTAGAATCCGGCCCCACTGCAAGCCCTGCAGCCTTGCCGGGCCCAGCATGGCCGCTTTCTTGCATGCACCCCGCGTGGGCCCGAAAAGGCAGCGGCAACCGGAGTTCTCTCGATGGAAACCTTCTTCCAGCAAATCATCAACGGGCTGGTGCTGGGCAGCATGTATGCGCTGGTGGCGTTGGGCTACACCATGGTCTACGGCATCATCAATCTCATCAACTTCGCCCATGGCGAAGTGCTGATGGTGGGCGCGCTGGTCAGCTGGACGGTGGTATCCATGCTGGCCGACTCGGGTATGCCCGGCTACGTGATCATGGGCTTGTCGCTCTTGTGTTCCATCGCCATCTGCGCCGCGCTGAACTTCAGCATCGAGAAGCTGGCCTACCGCCCCCTTCGCTCAGCGCCCAGGCTGGCACCGCTGATCACCGCGATGGGCGTGAGTCTGCTGCTGCAGACGCTGGCGATGATCATCTGGAAGCCCAACCCCAAGCCCTACCCGCTGCTGCTGCCCACAGAGCCCATCAACCTGGGCGGGCCCGTCATCACCGTCACGCAGTGCCTGATCCTGGGCCTGACCACGGTGCTGCTGGCCGCACTGATGTACCTGGTGAACCGCACCAAGCTGGGCCGCGCGATGCGTGCCACGGCCGAGAACCCTCGCGTGGCCGCGCTGATGGGCGTCAGGCCCGACATGGTGATCAGCGCCACCTTCATCATCGGCGCTGCGCTGGCCGCCGTGGCCGGCGTGATGTGGGCCGCCAACTACGGCACCGTGCAGCACAGCATGGGCTTCCTGCCGGGGCTGAAGGCCTTCACCGCCGCGGTGCTGGGCGGCATCGGCAACCTGGCGGGCGCCGTGGTGGGCGGGCTGTTGCTGGGCCTGGTGGAGGCGCTGGGCGCGGGTTACCTCGGCGCACTCACCGGCGGTCTGCTGGGCAGCCATTACGCCGACATCTTTGCCTTCGTCGCTTTGATCCTGGTGCTGACGCTGCGGCCTCAAGGCCTGCTAGGCGAACGCGTTGCCGACCGGGCCTGAAGGAGCGGCCGCGATGAAACACAAGATCTTCGTCTTCTTCATCTGCGCGCTGGCCCTGCTGGCGCTGCCGCTGGTGGCGCAGTACTTCGGCCAGGGTTGGGTGCGCATCATGTCGCTCTCGCTGTTGTACGTGCTGCTGGCGCTGGGCCTGAACATCGTGGTCGGCTACGCCGGGCTGCTGGACCTGGGCTATGTCGCGTTCTACGCCGTGGGCGCCTATATGTACGCGCTGCTGGCCAGCCCGCACCTGTGGGAGAACTTCCCCTGGGTGGCCGCGATGTTCCCTGACGGCCTGCACACGCCGGTGTGGGCAGTGGTGCCGCTGGCGGCAGGGCTGGCGGCCATCGTGGGCGTGCTGCTGGGCACGCCGGTGTTGAAGCTGCGTGGCGACTATCTCGCCATCGTGACGCTGGGCTTCGGCGAAATCATCCGCGTGTTCCTGAACAACCTCGAGCACCCGGTGAACATCACCAACGGGCCGCGCGGCCTGGACCGCATCGACTCGATGAACCTCTTCGGCTTCAGCTTCGGCCAGGCCCTGGAGATCGGCAGCTACCGCATCAGCTCGGTGGTGCTTTACTACTACCTCTTCCTCTTCCTGGTGGTGGTCAGCGTCGTCATCTGCCACCGGCTGGAAAGAAGCCGCATCGGCCGCGCATGGATGGCCATACGCGAAGACGAAATTGCGGCCAAGGCGATGGGCATCAACACCCGCAACATGAAGCTGCTGGCCTTCGGCATGGGCGCCACCTTCGGCGGTGTGTCGGGTTCGATGTTCGCTTCCTTCCAGGGCTTCGTCTCGCCCGAGAGTTTCAGCCTGCAAGAAAGCGTGCTGATCGTGGCCATGGTGGTGCTGGGCGGCATGGGGCATCTGCCGGGCGTGATTCTGGGCGCGGTGATGCTGGCCGCGCTGCCCGAGGTGCTGCGCTACGTGGCCGGGCCGCTGCAGCAGATGACGGGCGGGCGCCTGGACGCTTCCATCCTGCGCCAGCTGCTTATTGCGCTGGCCATGATCGGCATCATGCTGGCGCGGCCACGCGGCTTGTGGCCCGCCCGTGAACACGGCAAGGCTGCGCCGCAGCCATTGACGAATTGACGGCCAGGCGCAGCATGAGCACACCACTTAGCTCCAACACTTTCGCGGCAACCACGGCAGCAACCCATACGCCCGTGCTGAAGGTGCAAGGCGTCAGCAAGCGGTTTGGCGGGCTGCAGGCCTTGTCGGACGTCGGCGTCACCATCATGCCGGGGCAGGTCTACGGCCTGATCGGGCCCAACGGCGCCGGCAAGACCACCTTCTTCAACGTCATCACCGGCCTCTACACGCCCGACGGCGGCACTTTCGAACTCGGCGGCGCGCCGTACAAGCCCAGCGCGGTGCACGAAGTAGCCAAGGCGGGCATTGCGCGCACCTTCCAGAACATCCGGCTCTTTGCCGAGATGACCGCGCTGGAAAACGTGATGGTTGGCCGACACGTGCGTACCAGTTCAGGCCTGGGCGGCGCCATCTTTCGCACGGCGGGCTTCAAGGCCGAAGAGGCGGCCATCGCTGCGCGCTCGCAAGAGTTGCTCGACTACGTGGGCATCGGCAAATACGCCGTGTACAAGGCGCGCACGCTCAGCTATGGCGACCAGCGCAGGCTGGAGATCGCACGTGCGCTGGCCACTGACCCCAAGCTGATTGCGCTGGACGAACCGGCCGCCGGCATGAACGCCACCGAGAAGGTGGTGCTGCGCGAACTCATCGATCGCATCCGCAAGGACGGCCGCACGATTCTGCTGATCGAACACGACGTGAAGCTGGTGATGGGTTTGTGCGACCGCGTGACGGTGCTTGATTACGGCAAGCAGATCGCCGAAGGCAACCCTGCCGAGGTGCAGAAGAACGCAAAGGTGATCGAGGCCTACCTCGGCTCCAGTGCGCACTAACGAGAAGAAGCGGGCGGCAGGCGATGACTCAGTCGATGTTGAAAGTGACCGGCCTGAAGGTGGCGTATGGCGGCATTCAGGCGGTGAAGGGTGTCAGCTTCGAGGTGCTGCAGGGTGAACTGGTCAGCCTCATCGGTGCCAACGGCGCCGGCAAGACCACCACACTGAAGGCCATCACCGGCACCCAGCCGGTGGCCGAGGGCGGCATTGAATTTTTGGGCCGCGACATCAAGGGTCAGGGCCCCTGGGATCTCGTGAAACAAGGCCTGGTGATGGTGCCGGAAGGGCGCGGCACCTTCACGCGCATGACCATCACCGAGAACCTGCAGATGGGCGCCTTCGTCCGCAACGACAAAGAGATCGACGCCGACATCGACAAGGTCTTCGCGATCTTCCCGCGCCTGAAGGAGCGCCGCAAACAGTTGGCCGGCACCATGAGCGGCGGTGAACAGCAGATGCTGGCGATGGGCCGCGCACTGATGGCGCGCCCGAAGGTGCTGCTGCTGGACGAACCCAGCATGGGCCTGAGTCCCATCATGGTCGACAAGATCTTCGAGGTGGTGGCCGACATCCACAAGCGCGGCACCACCGTGCTGCTGGTGGAGCAGAACGCCAGCCGAGCCCTGGGCCTGGCCAACCGCGGCTATGTCATGGACTCTGGCGAAATCACCATGACCGGCGACGCCAAGGACTTGCTGTCCGACCCCCGCGTACGCGCAGCGTACCTTGGCGAGTGACCTACGCGCAGCGTACCTTGGCGAGTAACCTGCGCGCAGCGTACCTTGGTGAGTAACCTGCGCGCAGCGTACCTTGACGAGTGACCCCCGCGCCGCCTACGTGGGTGAATGAACGTCTGCTGCCTGCTTGTCGGCTTCCGAAGTGAAGCTGTCGGCGTAGAACTCATCGGCCGGCAGCCCGCACAGGGCCACGAAATCGCGCTCGGCAGATTCGACGACGACGGGCGAGCCACAGGCGTAAACCTGGTGGCCCGACAGATCAGCAAAATCTTGCATCACGGCGTGGTGCACAAAGCCGGTGCGGCCGGCCCAGCCGTCTTCCGGCAGCGCGTTGCTCACCACCGGCACGTAGCGCAGCCAGGGCAGCTCGGCGGCCGCCTCTTCGCACCAGGCGTTTTCGTAGAGGTCGGCCGGGCGGCGGCCGCCCCAGTAGAGCACGGCCGTACGCGTGTTCGCCTTGTGCTGTAGCTGCTGGATCAGCGCCTTGATGGGCGCGAAGCCGGTGCCGCTGGCCATCAGCACCATGGGCTTGTTCGCCGCCTCGCGCAGGAAGAAGCTGCCGTACGGGCCCTCCATGCGCAGGATGTCTTTCTCCTTCATTGCACTGAAGACATGGTCCGTGAACTTGCCCCCGGGCATGTGGCGCACGTGCAGCTCGATGGCCGGCGGGCTGCCCAGCAGGTGCGGCGCATTGGCCATGCTGTAGCTGCGGCGCGCACCGTCGCGCAGGATGAACTCGACATATTGGCCGGCGCGGTACTGCAGGTTCTGGTTGGCCGGCAATTGCAGCTTCAGCACCGCGACGTCGGCACTGGGCCGCGCGATGCTCAGCACGCGCGAAGGCAGCTTCAGCACCGGGTGTTCGCCCGCGCCGGGCACGCTGCGCGCCTCGACCACGCAATCGGTCTGCGGCTGGGCGCAGCAGGTCAGGATGAAACCCTGCTCTTCTTCCACGGCCGAGAGCGCCTTGCTCTGGTGGGCGCGGTGCACGACGCGGCCTTCCAGCAGCCGGCTCTTGCACGAGCCGCAGGCGCCATCGCGGCAGCCGTAAGGCAGGCCCACGCCTTGTCGAATGGCGGCGGGCAGGATGGCCTCGTCGGCGTCGACCGTGAAGGTTCGTTGTGAAGGTTTCAGGGTGATCTGGAAGCTCATGACGGCGGGGCTGATGGCGGGGCGGATGGCAGGCGGAACGCAGGAAAACAGCAGAAAAACAGCGGGCAGACAGCGGGCAGACAGCAGACAGACAGCCGGCAAGTGGGCGCGAGCGCGCTCTTAAACTCGGCGTCCAATTGTGCCCGCGCGTCGGGCGTCAGCCTGCCCACCACCCGCCATGCCCTTGCCCGCCTTGTTACCCCCGGCCGCCGCGCGTCGACCCACGCTCTTGATCGTGGGCTGCGGCGACGTGGGCCAGCGCGTGCTGCCACTGGTGCTGCCGGGCTGGCGCGTGCTGGCGTTGACATCGAGTCTCTCGCGCCTGAACGAACTGCGCGCTCTCGGCGCCACGCCGCTGCTGGGCAACCTCGACGAGCCCGCCAGCCTGGGCCGCCTCGCTGGCCTGGCCGATGCGGTGCTGCATCTGGCACCACCGCCGCTGCAAGGCACAACCGACCCGCGCACCCGCGCCCTGCTGCGCGCCCTGGCCCGCGGCGGACGCGTGCAGCGCCTCGTCTACGGCAGCACCAGCGGTGTGTACGGCGATTGCGGCGGCGCCAGTTTCGACGAAACACGCACCGTCGCGCCAGCCACCGACCGCGCCCGCCGTCGCGTCGATGCCGAAGCGCAGCTGCGTTGGTTCGGCCGCCGCACTGGTGCGCGCGTGACGCTGCTTCGCATTCCCGGCATCTACGCCAGCAACCGGCCCGGCGGCCACCCGCGTGAGCGGCTGGCACGGGGCACCGCAGTGCTGGCGCCCGAGCACGACGTCTACACCAACCATATCCACGCCGACGACTTGGCGCGAGCCTGCGTGGCCGCGCTCTACCGCGGGCGGCCACAGCGCGTGCTGCACGCCAGCGACGACACGGATCTGAAGATGGGCGACTACTTCGACCTTGCGGCCGACCTGTGCGGCCTGCCGCGCCCGCCGCGTGTCACGCGAGAAGAAGCGCGTGGAACGTTGAGCCCGATGCTGATGAGTTTCATGAGCGAATCACGCCGCCTGCACAACCACCGGCTGAAGGCTGAACTGCGGCTGCGGCTGCGCTACCCCACGGTGAAAGAGGGGTTGCAACAGGGCTGAGGAGCGGACGCTGTTCACTGTTCAGGCGCGGTTCAGGCACTGATCAGGCACCCCGCAGCCTGGCAGAGCCGCTCAGATGCCTTGCGCGCGCTTCATGGTCCACGCCCGATCCACGGCCTGCACGGTGATGGTCATGGGCCTGCCGCCGCGCTCAATTTCCAGTTCCACCGCGCGTTCCGGGCGCGCGTCGGCCCACAGCGCTTTCCACAGCTGGGCCAGCGCCACCACTTTCACGCCGTCCAGGCGTGTGATGCGGTCGCCCACCTGCAGGCCGGCGACGTCGGCGGGGCTGTCGTCGGCAACCCGCAGCACACGAAGCTGGCCGGCCTGCTCGGCGCAGTTCAACCCCAGCCAGGGCCTCGCGCTGGCGAGCGAGCGGCCTTGTGCGCGCATCTCGGCCAGCACTGGCAGCAGCAGTTCCACCGGCACGAAGAGGTTGCCCGGCGCGCGCTGCTGGCCGGGGCCGCGCGCATCTGGCACGACCAAGGAGCCCACGCCCAACAGTTCGCCACGCGTGTTAAAGAGGGCGGCGCCGCTGTGCAGCCGCGCGGGAGGTGAGGTGAAGAGCGCGCCTTCGACGTGGTATTCCCAGAAGCCGGAAAACGCGCGGCGCGAGACGAGCTTCACTGTCTCGACATCGCCGTCATTGCCGCCGCTGACCACGGTGAGTGGCGTCTCGCCCGGCTCTGCGCTGCGGGCGGCCAGTGGCACTGGCGCACGGTTAAGCGGTGCCAGGGCCTGCACCAGGCCGAAGCCGGTAGCCACGTCGTAGGCCACCACCCGCGCGGGCAGGCGGCGGCCGTCATCGGTGACGATCTGCACGCTCTCGGCTTCCAGCACGAGGTAGCCGATGGTCAGCACCAGGCCGTCGTCGCTGATCAGCACACCCGAGCCCTGGCGTTCCATGCCGAGCGTCTGCGCCGACCTTGCGCCATCGACGATTTGCACCTCGATGCCGACGACGGCTTCGTGCGCGCGCTGCAGCGCACGTGATTGCGTTTCAATCTCGGAAGCTGCCGCAGGGCCAGCCAGCACGGTCGCCATGAGCGCAACCGCCGCAGGCGTAGCCGCGCGTCGCACCCAGCCTTGCCAGCGAGTTGGGAAATGATTCAACATCTGCTGTCTCCCCGCGCCACCGACACGTTATGTGCCAGCGTCATGAGCCACAGCATGAGGCCACCGGCGCGCCGGCGCCGGCGCCGGGCAGGGGAAATTGCCGCCGATCGTTCAGCGGCGGCTGCCGAAAGGCGGCTGGCGCCGCCAGTAACGAATCATGAGAAAGCCGCCCACCATGCCGCCGAGGTGCGCGAAGTGCGCCACGCTACCCGTGTTCATCAGCCCCATCACCAGTTCGAGCGCGCCGAAGACGATGACGAAGGTGCGCGCCTTCATCGGGATGGGCGGGAACAGCGGCATGATGATCCGGTCGGGGAACAGCATACCGAAGGCCAGCAGCAGCGCAAACAGCCCGCCTGAGGCA
>Ga0209490_10002990_pt1 | contig 15886 bp, 7 predicted proteins | sample MAT06_FD_187209 | JGI IMG/M metagenome (GOLD analysis project Ga0209490, IMG submission 187209) | Freshwater microbial communities from Lake Fryxell liftoff mats and glacier meltwater in Antarctica - MAT-06 (SPAdes) (version 2) | ecosystem: Environmental > Aquatic > Freshwater > Ice > Liftoff...
GATCGCCAGCGTGGCGCGCATCGCGGGGCGCAGCTTTCCGCAGAACGACGATGCGCTCGCGCTGCGGCCCGATGTGTATCTGCGAAATGCGCGCGTCGTCGTGCGCTGCGAGACAGGGAGTGGGCAACTCGTGTTGGTGCTGGTCGGAGCCAGCATCATCGGGGGCATTCAGGTCGGGGCGCCGGGGCGCTACGCGAAGGCGGAGCCGATCGGCGCGTTCAGCTTCGGGTCGACCGTCGTGATGTTCTGGCCGCGTGCGTGGGGTGCGTGCGAGCGGGCTCCCGGCGAGCGGGTGAAGCTCGGCGAGACGCTCGTCCGCTAGAGCGCCTGGTGTCAAATGCTATGGCGGGCGGCTGCGGCGCCACTCGATCGGTCGCTTGTGCGGAGTACGTCAAGTACACCTCCGCGCTCACTTCCCTCGTTCCTTGCATCCGCTCCGTCTCGCTGTTTGCCACCCGCCACCTACGGGGAGCGGACTACTCGATTGCGACCCATTCAGTCCTGAAAACAGGGTGTTGGGTCTATAACGGGTAGGCCTGACCCCAACGGGTTAGCGGCGCGGGGTGCGCTCGGTGAAGATCGGGCGATCCTTGCGTGCGGGTCGGACGTCGCGTGCGGGTCGGGCGTCGGCACGTGCGGGGCGGGCGGCCTGAGCCGGGCGGCTCGACAGGGGCGGGCGGCCGGAGGGGCGCCGCGAGCTGCGCTGGTCGGCCAGCGTGTCGACGCGCACGAGCGACGAGCTCGGCAGGGTAGGCCGCGTGTCGATGTCGCGCGAGACGCCGCGCGGCTCACCCATGCCCAGCGAGAGGAACAAGTCGCGCATCTCGTCGAGCGAGAGGTGGCGCCACTGTCCGCGCGGCAGTGTGCCGAGGCGCAGGTTCATGATGCGCAGGCGCTCGAGCCGGCGCACGTGGTTGCCGATCGCTTCCGCCATCTTGCGGATCTGACGGTTGCGGCCTTCGGTCAGGACGATGCGCAGGGTCATCGGACCGAGCCGGGTAACCTCGCACGGCTTTGTGCGGCCCTTGCCGTCGCCGATGTCGACGCCGCGCGCGAGGCGGCTCAGCTGGTCGTCGGCGAGCGGCTGCGACAGCTCGACGAGGTACTCTTTTTCGTGCTCGTACTCGCCGCGCAGGATGCGGTTGACGATCTCGCCGCGGTTCGTGAGCAGGATGAGCCCCTCGGACATCACGTCGAGGCGGCCGATGTGCACGAGCCGCTCGGGGTAGGCGACCGCGTCGAGGAGGTTGTTCGGGACCTTCGGGTCCGACGTGCACTCGATGCCGACGGGCTTATTGTAGGCGATAACGATCGGCCGCGCCGTGCGCTGTACGAGCACACGCCCGTCGAGGGCGACCTTGTCCTTGGGACCGACCTTCGTGCCGAGCACCGCCGGCGCGCCATTGACGGCCACGCGGCCACCCTCGATCCAGCGGTCGGCCTCGCGGCGTGAGCAGATGCCCTGGTCGGTGAACCAGCGATTGAGGCGGATGCCAGCGGCATCGGAGGCGGACTTTTGCGTTGTCATGTCACACCCTATGATTCGCATCATTGGTGGGGAGTTGGCGCGCTATCGGACGCCGGGGCGTCGAGCGCGAGGAAGCGCCGATAGTGCATCGCGTGCCACGCCGTCAAGAAGCGGGTGAGTCGCGTCGTGACTTTGGGCTCGCGCGCGGCAAGGTCGTGCTGCTCGCCCGGGTCCTTCGTCAGGTCATAGAGCTCGGGCCGATTGGCATCCCTATCGAGCACGAGCTTCCAGTCGCCGGCCGCGTCACTCGCGTGCACCGCGAACTGCAGGGCGCGATGATCGGTGAACGACACGACCGGTGGCGAGCGCGGTTCGAGCAATGAATGACCCTCGTGAAGTGGGTCCGGCGCAAGCCCGAGGAGGGCCAACACGGTCGGCGCCAGATCGCGCAACGACCCGCGCTGGGGCGCGTGCAGCGGCGTCGTCAGAGGGTTGCGCGGCAAGACCAATGCGAACGGCACGTGCAGGTTCTCTTCATAGAGGAAGAGCGTGTGCGCGAAGTTGCCGGGGTGCTCCTGGAAGGCCTGGCCATGGTCGCCGAACACGACGATCAACGTATCGTCGAGCAGGCCGCGCGTGCGCAGGCCTTCGATAAGGAGGCCCGTCGCGACGTCGCCGACGAACAGGTCATTGCGGTACGCGTCGGCCTCGGTCGCCTGCGGAAACGGTCGCGGCGCATCGCCCGGGGCGTGGTAGGGATGGTGGCCCGCAATCGGGAGAAAAGCCGCGAAGAAGGGCTTGCGCAATGGCAATGCGTCGACCCAGCGGAGCACGCGTCGGGCCGTCTCGCGGTCGTCGGTGCCGAACGACGACATGAACGGACCTTTGATGTCCAATGCGTCGAGGGTCGTATCGAACCCGCGCTCGGCAATCACGTCGCGCATGCCGAGGTAGGCGAAGTGGCCCGAATGGAAGAGCCCGGTCGCGTAGCCCGCGGCATTCAGGGTGGCCGGCAGGCACGCGGCGCGATGGAGCTTGGCAGCGTGGCGCGCGGCGTCCGCGTTGGGCAGCGGCGTCTGCGAGCACAGGTAGGCGAAGAGGCCTTTGATCGACTCGGGGTAGGGCGTCGTGATGCGGTCGAAGAGCACGGCGCGTTCGAGGAGGCGCGTGAGGTGCGGGGTCGGATCGTCAGGCAGCTTGGGATTGAACGCGCGAAGGTGCCGCGCGCCATGCGACTCGAGCACGATGACGAGCACGTTGCGGCCCTTCGCGGCGCCCGTCAGGTGGCGCAGGTCGAGCGTCGGACCGTGGTCGGGTAACGCCAGATCGGCGGCGTCGGCGGCGTGCTCGGAGCTTGTGGCTTCGGTGCTCGGATGGCTGGGAATGGCCGTCTGTACGAGCCCGATGAGCGCGTTGCGATGCACCCCGAGGGTCGCCACCTGCGAGAGCAGGAACGGGCCGGTCAGCGCGCAGACGAACGTGAGCGCGAGCGCGACCCGGGCAGACGTGAGTCGTCGCGGGGGTGGCGCTTTGCGTGACCGCGTGGGCGGCGGCGCACGCGGCGAGCGCAGCGCGAGCACCAGGTAGACGAGCGGTGGCGTGAGCATCGCGAGCACGTTCGCCGGCGTCATCTGGTCGCTCACCGAGTCGGACAACGCACCGCCCACCGCGGCCAACATCGAGGCAGTGAGCGGGGTCGAGAACAGGCGCGTCACGGGGATGTTGAGCGCCGAATAGACGACCAATAGCAGGCCCACAGTCAACGCGATGCGCGCCGCGCGCCGCGATGTGTGCGTCAGGCGTTGCAGCAGCAGATCGCAGCCCAGGAACCCGAGCACCACCCACGCGTCCTGATAGGTCAGCACGATCGGCGACGCGAACGCGAGCGGCGGGGCGATCCCGTCGCTCGCACGCAGGCCGAGCACCAGCAGCTTCGTCAGCACGAGCGCCACCCCGAGGGCTAGCGCACGGGCGCTCGGCGGGCGCACGCGAAGATCAGCGGCCAGGGAACTTCAAGGCGCCGTCGGTCGACCAGCCAAGCGGGGTCACGACCGGGTCGAGGCGCACCTCGGCCCAGCTCGCGGACACACCGTTGGGACCGGTCTCAGGCGAGGGCGCGACCTCGAGCTGGAAGAAGCGCTCGGCGAGCTCGGCCTTGGGGCGACCGAGGAGCTGGAAGAGCGCCGCCGAGGCCTCCTCGGGCTCGAGCATACGCGGCTGCCAGCGGCCGAATATCTTGGCGTTCTCGGCAAAGGCCTCGGTCATGCCGGTGCGCACGAACGGGTAGCCGACCGAAAACGCGGTGATCTTGGCGGCGTCTTTGCCGAGGTTCTGGCGCAGGATCTTGGGCAGCGCCAGGACCGCCCAGTTGGCCGCGCAGTACCCGGGTACGCCAGCGCCTGGGTCGTGCGCCTGGCGCGACGAGATGTAGACGATCGTCAGCTCGGTGCCGGCGTGCAGGGCTTCGCTGGCGAACAGGTGGGTCATCGCCATGAAGCCGTCGAGCTTTGTGTCGATGACGTCCTTGGACTGCTCGAGGTTCTTGACGAAGGCCTGCCGCACGCGCGCGCGGCGGCCCGCCGGCGACTCGTCGTCCTTGGCCTTGGGGGCCTTGCCAAAGACGTAGCCGTCCTCCGAGCGACCGCTGTTGCAGATCAGCAGGTCGGGCGGACCGTTCATCTTCTCGATGACGTACGAGCGCATCGCCCACACGTCGCGTGCGTTCGTCACGTCGGCCTGCACCGGGAACGCCTTGCCACCGGCCGCATTGATAGCGTCCACCGTCTGCAGGCCCTCCTCATAGGAGGCATGGAAGTGAACCGCGACCGCGGCCGCGCCCGAGAGCCCGGCGGCGTAAGCGAACGCCTGGCCCAGACCGTTGTGCTTGCCACTGCCCGTGATGAAGACGCGGCGACCGGCGACGGCGGCGGCGATGTCAGCGGGCAGCGTGAAGGGGCGTGGATCGGGGGTCGTGCTCATGGTTCTCCTTGCGACGGGGGCCGCATGACGCGGCGCATCATGGTACTGAGGCCGAACCTTTCTGCCAATCGGTTAGATTGGGGTAGATTGGGGTTAGATTGGGGTAGATGAGGGTCGAGAAGCTTCCGCCGGGGCGGTCGATTTGATATGAGCCGCGCCAGCAGCACGGCCAGCAGGGGAGCGGAGCATGACGACGCGCAGCGAGAAGGACACCATGGGCGAGATCGCCGTGGCCGACGACAAGCTCTGGGGCGCACAGACCCAGCGCTCGCTCCAGAACTTCGCGATTGGCGAAAGCCGCTTCACCCGCCCGATGCTTCGCGCGTTCGGGATCCTCAAGAAGGGTGCGGCCAAGGTCAACGTCGACCTGGGCTTGCTGGCGGCGGACAAGCAGGGGCTCATCGCGCGCGTGTGCGATGAGGTGATTTCCGGCATGCACGACGCGCACTTCCCGCTGGTCGTGTTCCAGACCGGGTCGGGCACCCAGACCAACATGAACGTCAACGAGGTGGTCTCGAACCGGGCCATCCAGATCGTGGGCGGCGTGCTCGGCAGCAAGAAGCCGATCCACCCAAACGACGACGTCAACAAGTCCCAGTCCTCTAACGATACGTTCCCGACCGCGATGCACATCGCCGCCGCCGAGGAGCTCTTGCATCGCCTCGTGCCGGCGGTGAAAGCGCTGCGTGGCGTGCTCGACGACAAGGCAAAGGCCTTCGCTGACATCGTGAAGATCGGACGCACGCATTTGCAGGACGCGACGCCGCTCACGCTCGGCCAGGAGATCTCGGGCTGGGTCGCCCAGCTCGACCATGGGCTTGCGCGCATCGACGCGGTGTTGCCGCACCTCTATGAGCTGGCGTTGGGCGGCACGGCTGTCGGCACCGGGCTCAACTCGCATCCCGAGTACGCGGTACGGGTGGCGGCCGAGATTGCGGCGCTGACCGGGCTGCCGTTCGTCACGGCGCCAAACAAGTTCGAGTCGCTCGCGGCGCACGACGCGCTGAGCTTTGCGTCCGGAGCGCTGCGCACGCTCGCCGGCAGCCTCATGAAGATCGCCAATGACCTGCGTTGGCTGTCGTCCGGGCCGCGCTCGGGCATCGGCGAGCTGCGCATCCCGGAGAATGAGCCCGGCTCGTCGATCATGCCGGGCAAGGTCAACCCGACCCAGTGCGAGGCGCTGACGATGATTGTGTGCCAGGTTTATGGCAACGACGCGGCCATCGCGTTCGCGGCCTCGCAGGGCAACTTCGAGCTCAACGTCTATAAGCCCGTCATCATCCACAACTTCTTGGAATCAGTCAGGCTCTTGAGCGACGGCTGCGACTCGTTCCGCACCCACTGCGCCATCGGCATCGAGCCGAATCGGGCGCGCATCCAGCGCCTGGTCGACGACTCGCTGATGCTCGTGACCGCGCTCAATACCCACATCGGGTACGACAAGTCGGCGGCGATCGCGAAGAAGGCGTTCAAGGACGAGTCGACCTTGAAGGCGGCCGCCCTGGCGCTGGGCTACGTGACCTCGGACGAGTTCGATCGATGGGTCGATCCCAGGGCCATGACCGAGCCGAACCCCTGAGACCCGACCTACCGCTACCTACCGCTACATGCCTCCGTCACCGTGGCTGCCCCCTCGAGGTGCTCTTATGATCCGCTCCTTCCGTACCGCTTTTGTTTCGTCCACGCTGCTCGTCGCCTGCTTCGCCCCGCTCGCGGCTTGCAGTGACGACCACGAGGCGCTCCAGACCGCTGGCTTCGAGGAGGCGTACGCCCAGAACGAGCTCGGCAAGACCGACACCGGGGGCTGCTCGGGCGTGGTCGTGCCGGACAAGTCCGCTTTCGCCAAGCGCGTCACGTTGACGTTCGACGATGGTCCAAACCCGCTAACGACCCCGAAAGTCCTCGACATCCTGAAGGAACACGGCATCCAGGCCACCTTCTTCATCAATGGCTCGCGCGTGCGCGGCGAGGCCGAGCGCGCCATCCTGAGGCGCATCATTGCCGAAGGGCACATCCTCGCGAACCACTCGCAGAGCCACCTCAACCTGAAGACGGTGTCAGCGAGCAAGCTCGAGAGCGAGATCCAGAAGACCCACGCCGAGATCGTCGCCGTCGGTGTCACCCCGCGCTACTTCCGCTTCCCGTTCGGGTCGGCGTCGTGCGCGGGCATGAAGCGCGTGCAGGACCTCGGCTACATCGTCACCGGCTGGCACATCGACACCGCCGACTGGTGCTTCGCCAAGAGCTCGACCGGCTACTGCTCGCCCAGCACCTTCCGTTACGTGCCCGACCAGTTCCGCCAGAGCCTCGAGGGCTACGCGATGTCGCAGGTGCGCGCCAAGGACGGCGGCATCCTCTTGTTCCACGACATCCACCCGAACACTGTCGCCGTGCTCCCAAACATCATCGAGACGCTCGAGGACGAGGGCTACGCGTTCGTCAACCTCGACAACCAGACCTACTTCCCGCGCTTGAACGGCGTCACGCCGCCGGCCGTGAAGTTCGTCGGCGACGAGTGCGCGGGCGACCTCGACTGCAACTTCTCGGGCAAGACCTCGGCCGGCCTCTGCCACAACTTCACGCCCGCCGAGGCCGAGCTCGAGACCGGCTTCTGCACCCTGCCGTGCGAGGGCTCGTGCCCCGACAAGGCCGGCAAGAGCGGGACCTTCTGCACGACCTTGGACGACGGTGCGACCGGGCGCTGCGTCGCCAAGAGCGGCGCGCTGAACCAGGAGTGTGCGGCGATCTTCGGGACCCAGGTCGTCACCGCGGATCGCTTCATCGGGACGAGCAGCGCGGCCGCGGCCAGCGCGGACGTGTGCCTGCCCGAGTGAGGGCAGCGCCCCGCCTCGTGGCTATCGTGTCAAGCGACCCACCCCGATAACAGTGCAAAGCTGCGTCGGGAGTGGACCGGCGCGCGGTATTTGATCATCCTCCCCGGATGTTGCCGCGCCCGTTCCTGATCCTCTGGCTTGCGTTGAGCATCGCGAGTACCGCGTGCGCGCCGCTCATTCGATTCGGTGAGATCGAGCCACCCGAAGGCGCACGCACGCTGGTCGACCTCGAGGTGCAGCCGCAGCGCAAGACCCACGTCGCGGCCGACGAGCTGGCGGCGGCGGTCTCCGACACCAGCGTCGGCGTGCTCATCACGACGCCCCTGCCGGTCGTTGCGTCGAGCGAAGCGCAGGACGAGATGGCAAGCAATGTCCAAGGGTTGTCGGTAACTGCCGAGGATGCGGTGGTCGACGAGGCGCAGCTCGCGACCGATGCGCGGCGACTCGAGAGCATCTACATGGCGCGTGGCTACTTCCGCGCCAAGAACCTCGGCCACAAGATCATCGTGCGCGGCAAGGACCGCGCGGTCGTCGAGTTCGACATCAGCGAAGGCGCCGAGACGACCGTCACGGAGATCCGCTTTCTCGGTGCCTGCGAGCTGAAGGAGGATCCGGACAGCGAGAAGCTGAAACGCCTGCGCTCGCTGTGCGGCGACGCGCGCGACGTTATCCCGATGTTGGTCGGAGATGTGTGGACCGAAAGCGCGTACGCCAATGGGCTCGACGTGTTGGCGCGGGCGTGGCGGGCGGCGGGCTTCCTTCACGCGCGCGTCATCGGTGATACCTGGGTGTCGCGCGACCGCTATCAGGCGGCGGTCTGGTACCAGATCGACAGCGGGCCGCTCGTGCGGGTGAAAGGTGAGGTGCTGGTCGAGGGCAACGTGAACGTCGGGCTCGATCGGATCCGGCGCCGCATCGACATCAAAGAAGGCGACGTCATCGACGACGAGCTGCTGCGCACGACTGAGCGCAACATCCAGGAGCTCGGTCCGTTCTTCTCGGTGCAGGCGGCAGTCATCCGCGAGGCCGCCGTCGAACCGCCAGCGAACGCGCCGCCCATCAAGCTCGAGCCGCCGCCGATGCCGGGCCCGGTCGAGCTGGCACCCGGGGCCCCCGCGACCGATGGCCCGAAGGGCACGCCAGTGCCTGAGATCGGCGGGCCGACATCGCCGTCGTCGCCGGCGCCCGAGCCGCTGCCCAAGGTCGCGCCCGAGGCGCCGGTGCCCGAGGTGGTGCCCGGGGAGGAGGCCAAGCCAGAGGCCCCCAAGGGCGACGCGCCCGACGATGCGGTCGCGCCCGAAGTCGCACCAGTCGACACGCTCGAAGGTGATCCACCAAAGACCACGCCGACCGACGCGGTCGCGCCATCCGTGCTGCGACCCGCGCAAATGCAGGTCAAGGTGCAGGTGGCCGAGGCGCCGCGCTGGGAGTTCACGGTCGGGCCGAGCGTCGTGACCGACTTCGCGCGCCTCGACCTCGCGCTGCCGATGGCGTTCACGCACCGGAACCTGTTCAGCGAGGTCGTCGCGGTGACCGCGTCGGCGCGCCCGGCGGTCGTGCTGCCGGATTGCTTCGCGAGCAAGCAGGGCTGCTTCGACGAACCCGAGTTCGGTCTCGACGCGAAGCTTGGCTTCCAGGTGCCGTCGTTCTTCGAGGAGTACACGCGGCTGGCGGTCGACGCGACCTACAAGCGCGACCCGTCGCAGGACACGAAGAGCCAGGAGATAGGCGCCTCCCTCGGCTTCTCGCGGCGCCTCCTGCCGGGCCTCACGGCGCGCCTCGGATATAACATCGCCTTCTTCAACTACTTCGGATCGAGCGTCCTGTCGGGGCTCACGCCAGCCGAAGCCGACCAGCAGCAGACGACCCTCATCGAGGACGCCGCCCTGCGTTTCCAGAAGCGGGACTTCCTCGCATGGATCGACGCGGCCCTGGTGCTCGACCTGCGCGACTCGCCGCTGGACGCGCGCAACGGCTTCTTCGCGTCGCTGTCGCTGAACCTGTCGGCGCGCTACGTCGGGAGCGACGTCCCCTACACGCGTCTGCTTGGCGACGTGCGCGGGTACTACACGCCGCGCTTTCTGAAGTGGCTCACGCTCGCAGCACGCGTGAAGCTCGGCGCGAACTTCTTCGAGACCGACATGGGCACGCCGCAGCCGGCGCGCTTCAAGTCGGGCGGCGCGACGAGCATGCGCGGCTTCGCGACCGACCGCGTTGGCGACTACATCTGCTCGACCCCGTCGGTCGCCTTGCGCCGCTACTTCTCGCCCGACCCGCCCCCGAAGACCTTTCTCAACAATCCGAAGTGCGGCAACGGCTCGACCGACCGCACCTACATCGGCGGCAACTACATCATAGAGTCGAACTTCGAGGTGCGCTTCCACCTGCGCGGCGGCATCGGGCTCGTCTGGTTCGCGGATGTCGGGCGCGTCTGGAGCATCGGCGGCTTCAGCCTCGACGACATCTACGTCGCGACCGGGCCCGGCTTCCGCTACGACCTGCCGGTCGGTCCGCTGCGCTTCGACCTCGGGTTCCTGCTCGGTGAGCGGCGCGCGACCGAGATCCACTTCTCGCTCGGGCAGGCGTTCTGATGGCGGACGAACCCGCACACGCCGCAAGTGCGCCGCCTGACGTACCTGCCAAGACGCCGCCCGCGCCGGCTGCCGGGACCCCGCAGCAGCCGCCCAAGCCGCCCAAGCCGCCCAAGCCGAAGGTCCGCTTCCGTGCCCTGCGCATGATCCTGAAGACGCTCGCGTGGACCGTCGGGATCGTGGTGCTGCTGCTGCTGCTGGTGTTCGCATTTCTGCAGACAGCGCCTGGCAAGAACCTGGTGAAGGGCATCGTGCTCGGCGTGCTCAACGATACGTTCCGCGGTCGGGTGGAGCTCGACGAGCTCGATGGGTTCCTGCCGTTCGACGCCGAGCTCGTCGGGGTGCGCGCGTACGATCCCGAAGGCAAGCTGGTGCTGAGCGTCGAGCGGCTCACCGCGGATTTCGAACCGCTCGGGCTGTTCGACACGACCATCCACTTGTCGAACGTGCTCGTCACGAACCCGACAGTCGAGATCTTCGACGACCAGAATCGCATCGCCTTATTGCGCGCGTTCGAGCCCCGCGCGCCGTCGACCGACAACACACCCTCACCCTGGATTGTGCGCTTCGAGGGCGTGCACCTCGACGGCGGACGCGTCGACTCGGTCGCGCCGGGCGTAGACCTGACGCTCACCGAGCTCGAACTCGATCTGTCGCTGGGCTTGGCCCCCGACGGCTTGAAGTGGCCGCACGTCGAACTGCGCGCGCGTCCGGTCGGCGATTCCGAGCTGGTCGCCATGCTCGGCGGGCGTGACCCGAGCGAGACCGGCGGCAGGGTCGTCGTGCGCACGAGCGGCGGCCTATCGGGCGACACGCTGCGACTCGACACCTTCGAGGTCATCGCCGGCGAGCACGCAGTTGCGTTGAACGGCAGGGTCGGCCTCGAGCCGCCGATGGTCGCCGATGTCGACATCACGGATCTGAAGGTCTCGCTCGATCGCCTGCCCTCCGCCATCCGGGCGATGCTGGTGCCGAAGAACCCGGATGGGACCTTCGGCAGCGACAACGATCAGCGCGTCACAAGCGACCTGCAGGGGCGCGGTCACGCTACCCTTGATCTCAATGGCGAGGCGACCGTCGAGCTGACCGTCGGCACACCGTACGGTCTTGCACTGGTGTACGGCGCCGCCACGGTGCGTGCGCCCGGCGCTACGGAGTTCTCGCTCCTCGACTGGGCGGCGACGGTCGACCTCGTCGACGTCGTGCCGCCGCCAACACTACGCGACCAGCTGCCGACGCAGGTGCGTTCCGCGCGCGCCGACATTCGCGTCGAAGCGAACGGGCGCGGCATGCCGCTCGCGGACGACGGCACGATCCGACTCGAAGTGAAGATCAACGAGCGCGCCCCGCACGACGATGGAGCCTTGACGTTGGTGCTGACGCGCATCGAGAACGACCCACGCGATGGCGCCAGCACCTTCGAGCTCGAGCTGGCGGCCGAGTCGCTCGACCTGCAACCGTGGTTGGCGATCGCCGGCGAGCCGGAGATCCTGGGCGAAATCGCGGTCCTCTACGCAAGCGGCACGTTGGCGCTGCCCTCGGGCGGGCTTCCGCGCATCGCCGCGGCGGCGAGCTTCGATGCGTCCGCCAGGGGTCGCCTGGTGGCGGCGAACAAGATCATCGGCGCGCCGCACCTCAGCGGCAGCGCGAACGTGCAGTGGGACGGAGCGGGCGCACCCAGTGGCCGGGTCGATCTGTCCGGCGTCGGCCTCGGCTTCGATCTCGGCGGCGTCGAGAAGCTCGACGTCGGCTTCGACGTGCGCGCGCGCTCGGACGGCGCAGCCGAGGTGGAAGGCAGCGTCAAGGCCGCGGGCCTACGCTGGGACAAGGTGACGGTCGCCACGCTCGAGCTGCCGTTGAACCTCGTCATCGAAGGCATTGGCAGCGACAAGCTGCGACCGACCGGACACGTCGGCTGGCGCGCGACCGGTGTCGACCTCGGCGAGCAACGCGTCGCCAGTGCCTCGGGCGACTACGACATCACGACCGAGCGCGACGGCATGCGCGTACGCGGGGTCACGCGCGGGGTGAAGCTGTTCCTCGGGGGCGGAATCGATGGCGGCGCCAAGAGCGTCGAGCTGCTGGTCGACGCATGGATCGGACCCGGCGCCGACGGGGCGCCGATCGGCGGGCCTATCACGGCACGCGTCTCGGGCGATTTGATAGGACCCAGCCAGGGCCAACGCAAGGTCGACCGCGTGACGTTCGACGACCTGCTGGTGGCGTTGCCGCGCGGGCCGACCGGGCCGGTCGATGTGCAGGGGGCCATCCGCGTAAGTGGCGTCGCCGCGCCCGAGGTGAAGGTCGACCTCGCGACGGTCGACCTCGACCTGCGGCTCGACCCAGCGACGTTGGCACTCGCGGGCGATGCGCGGCTCGACCTCGGTGGGGTGGTCTTGCCCGAGGGCCGGCGCATCGACCAGGCGCACATCGACGCGACCGCCACGCCCGATGGCAAGATCACCTATCGGGGATCCGCCACGCGCGGCAAGAAGGGTGAAAAAGGGCCTGACGGCAAGCCGGCCGAGATCCTGGTCGCGCAGTTCGAAGGCAGCGTCACATTGCCCGGTCGTCGCCGCGGGCTGTCGGTCGTCGTCGACTCACTCCAGCTCGGGCGGCTCGGCGAGCTGACGAACGTGCTCGTCCTAAAGGATGCACGTTACGGCAGCAACGGCTGGGTGACGCTCGGCGAGCTGGTCGTCCGGTCGTCACGGACGGCTGGCTCACTCGTCGTGAAGGGGCGCTTCCGGCCAAGCGATGGCGCGGTCGAGGCGAGCATCGAGGGTAACGCGTTGTCGATCCCGAGCTGGGTCAAGCTGACGACCGATGCGTTTGGCTGGGCGGGCCTGCCGCCACCCGAGGGCGTCCCGGAAGAACTCGGGGGCGAACTCGGCATGACGCTCGCCCTGAGCGGCACGCTGGCGCGCCCGACGCTGGTCGCGGCCTTGGCGCTGGACCACCTGAAGTGGGGCGAGCGCGAGGGCGCGGGTGCCAAGATCGACGTGAAGCTCGACGCGCTCGGCGTGCACGTCCTGGCGGCGCTGCAATGGCACGCAGGCGGCAACCTCTCGTTCGAGGCGTCGCTGCCGGCGTTCATGTCGCTGTCGCCATTCGGGCTGACCTGGCGCGACAACGAGCAGATCCGTCTCGCCCTGTCGGTCGACGAGTCGGACCTCTCGGAGATCTTCGCCTGGGCCGACGCATTGTCGGTGACCGGCACGCCGACGGGCGACCAGCTCCGCCAAAAGGCCGGGGTCGAGACCCTCGATGGCAAGTTCCGTTTCGATCTCCTGGTCGACGGCACGCCCGCCGATCCAAACCTGCGCACGACGTTCATCGGCTATCCGCTCGATATCGGGCGCTGGAAGGATGGCAGTCTCGTGCTCGAAGGCTCGGCGCGCGGCGACACGACGGCGTTCCGGATGGTGCTGGCCGACAGCTCCGAGCGCACTCAGGCGCAGATCGACATCGAGCTGCCCTTCGGGATCGCGCGCGCCATTCGCAAGGCGGACCCGATCGCGTGGATGCGTGACGAGCTCGAGACCAAGGAGTTCTCGATAGAGCTCGACCTGCCGCGCTTCGTCATCGCCGACACCCCGCTCGTCGTCATCGCCCCCGAAAGCATCGCCGACCTCGAGGCCTCGCTCGACCTGACCATCGCCGGCACGCTAAGGCACCCGGTCATCGAAGGCACGGCCGAGCTCACGTCGCCCGAAGCGAGCCCGGTCGATGTCGGCTTCAACCTCACCATCGGGACCCATGACGACATCGTCGAGGCCTACTTCGCCGCGGCGCGCCCCAACGGCGAAACGCTGATCGACGGCTCGCTCACCGTGCCCGACCTCGGCAAGGTGCTGATGGAGCCTTCGACCGCGCTGAAACTGTTCGAGAACCCGGCACTTGTCGTCGACATCCACAGCGCCGACATCCCGTCGTTCGACTTCTGGGAGCTCAACCAGAGCATCGGCGCCCTGGCCGTGCAGATGTTCCCCGACGGTCGCGTGATGCTCGACATCAGCGCCAAGGGATCGCCCCAGGGACTCGTTGCCAACGTCTCGACCCGCATCCGTACTGTCACGCCCAAAGGCATGAAGCCGCCGTCCATGAACGACTCGACGGTGGTGCGGCGCAACGCGGCCGACGACGTGCGCCTCGCCGTGCTGATCGGACCCGACGACATCAAGCTCAACATGGCGATGATCCAGGACGTGAGGTCGGTGCCGCCGACGATGATCATCCAGGCGACGCTCAAGGCGGGTTTGAAGCAGTTCATGAACCCGCCCAGTGGCAAGCTCGTCGTCTCCGACATCGGCATCGAAGGCCGCATCGTCGCCAACGAGTTCCGCCTCGAAGGCTTCGCGTCGTCGTTCCGTGACATCCTCGGCATCTCGGGCGGGCAGCTCGGCGGGCAGCTGCTCATCTCCGGCACGGTCAGCCAGCCGCGCTTCGAGCAGAGCCTCACCGCGCAGTTCCAACCGCTCGTCGTGGCGCCACTCGGCTGGAAGTACGACTTCGCGACGGTCACGGTCGAGTTCGCCAACGGCACCGATTGGACGCTCACCCTCGGCGAGCTCTACGACGAGAGCCGCAAGACCACCGTCGAGCCATTGGAGCGCTGCGGCTTCACCCCGCCCTCGCCGCCGCCGAAGGCCCCAACCGCCGAGGAAAACCCCATCGACTGGCGCGAGCACGGCTACCTGACGGTGGCACTCAAGGGCTCGCTGGCGTCACTCGATCCGAAGCGCATGACGCTCGGCGGCTGCATCGGATTGCGCGACTTCCCGGGCCTCGACAAAAACGACATGAAGGCGCGCGTCGACGGCCAGTTGGAGCTGGCGGGCACCATGGCCGAGCCCGAGCTGCGCGGCAAGGTCACCGTGGTAGAAGCCGTACTGGCACCGAAGCTCAAGTCGAAGACGGTGCGGCCTATCGGCAATCCATTGGATGTGACAATCGTGCGCGGGCCGCCGGTACCGCCGCCGATCCGCCCCGAGCGCAACCCCTACAAGACCAGCATCCTGATCGACATCGACGTCGCCATCCCGAAGAAGTCGACCCGCCTCGAGCCGAGCCTGACGCAGCTCTACGGCGAGGTGCGGGCCCTGCTTTATCCCAGTGGCAACCTGCGGATCCGGACGGCCGGCGGCGAGCTCGGCCTGGTCGGCACGATCGATGTGCCGAGTGAACGGGTGCTGCTCTACGGGCGAGACTTCACCGTCGACAAGGACTCGAAGGTGGTGTTCACGGGCGACATGACGTCGGATCCACAGCTGTTTTTCACCGCACGCTACAACATCGAGCACATCGATCTGTCGTCGATCGGTCTCAGCACTACGGTCGATTCCGAGGTGGTCGTGCGCGTGACCGGCACCCCGACCCAGCTGCGCTTGAAGTTCACCTCGACGCCCGCGATGGACGAGACGAACATCCTCTCGGTCGTGGCGCTCGGTGTGCCGGCGGGCGGTGGCGCTGCGGTCGGCGACGCCGTGTCGGCGCAGCTCTTCACGGCGGTCATGGGCATGGCGACGCTGCAGTTCGCGCGCGACTTCCAGCAGCGCCTGGCGCTCGACGTCTTGCGCATCGAGGCGCGTTCCGCGGACCCGACCGACTCGCGGTTGACAGCCGGAAAGCGCCTCGCCGACAACCTCATCCTGAACTACTACCTCGACCTGGCGCCCGATGAAGGTGAAGACGCGAACGCGGGCTCGCTCGAGTATCGGCTCACGCGCTACCTGTCGATCCTCGCGCGCGGCGGCGACTCGGGCGACGTCGGGCTCGAGCTGAACCTGCGCTTCCAGGACTGAGGACATCGTGGTTTGATTGGCTGCCGGAGTGGCATGTAGAGTGGCATGTAGAGTGGCATGTAGAGTGGCATGTAGAGTGGCATGTAGAGTGGCATGTGGAGGCCTCGTGCTGAAAGACGTCGGTGTCACCTTGGTGGTCGCGGTGCTGGTCGGAGCTTGCGGGAGTGACGACCGCGCCGGTCTCGCGCAGGAGGTCGGCGGAGACGGGGT
>Ga0209490_10002992_pt1 | contig 15885 bp, 8 predicted proteins | sample MAT06_FD_187209 | JGI IMG/M metagenome (GOLD analysis project Ga0209490, IMG submission 187209) | Freshwater microbial communities from Lake Fryxell liftoff mats and glacier meltwater in Antarctica - MAT-06 (SPAdes) (version 2) | ecosystem: Environmental > Aquatic > Freshwater > Ice > Liftoff...
CGTCTTGCCACTGCCCCAATTGTTGATAGGTCTGTGCCAGATTACCGAGAGCGATCGCTTGCCCCATTGAATCATTTTCTGATTGATATGTTTGAACGGCTTGTTGTAAAAGCGTGACTGCCTCCGTAAATCGTCGGGCATCAAATTGCGATCTTCCCGATTGCACTAAGGCCTCGGCGCTCTGAGATGCACTTTGCATTAAACTTTGATGAACCGGACGCACTTGCGGAATACGAGCGATCGCTGGAGATGCCAAAATACAAAAGAACGTTAGGAAAAAGATCGTGAGAACCTGAATCAAGGATTTCTTTGTTCTGTTCACTTCTTTCCCTCCAAAAATCGACTATCCCATATTTTATTCTACGCTTAACGTTTGGAAAGACCGGATTTAAAACTCCTTTTGGGCAACTCGAATATGACTAATTCTGGGCAGGGCAACAAATTTAACATCAACATTGGACAGGTCACAGGTGGAGACGTGCAGGTAGGCGATCGCACCTACCATGGCCCTCAAACTACTACTCCATCTTCGAGCCAGCAATCTGCTCCCAGCGGGGTCAATCCCAGCATACCCAAACGCACCATTCTCCTCCTTGCTGCTAGCCCAACCGATCAAGCCAGACTCCGCCTAGATATGGAAGTGCGAGAAATAGATCAAGGGTTACGGCTAGGGCAGCAAAGAGATCAATTTAATTTGCAGCAGCGTTGGGCAATTCGTCCCGATGATCTTCGGCGCGCCCTCCTCGACTTTCAGCCCCAGATTTTACATTTCTGTGGACATGGAGAAGGGACAGCGGGATTAGTTTTAGAAGGTCAAGCTGGAACTAGCAAGCTGATTTCTACAGAAGCCCTAGCTAGCCTCTTTCAACAATTTGCGAACCGAGGGCTAGAATGCATCATCCTAAATGCTTGTTACTCCGATGTTCAGGCAACTGCGATCGCCCAACACATTCCCTATGTCATTGGAATGAACAGCGCAATTGGCGATACGGCAGCTGTTAAGTTTTCAGTGGGGTTTTACGACGCCCTGGGAGCCGGATGGTCGTACCCGGATGCTTATAAGCTGGGGTGTAATGCGATCGCCTTAGAAGGGATTGCCCAAGATGCAATTCCAGTCTTGAAAGCCCTACTGGAGAATACATAACCATTCATACCAAAGTTCAGCAACACCCACTTTCTTAGAATACCTTGATTGAAATGTCTGGGTATTGACCGTTCTTTTGTGAAGCAAAACCCTTCAAAATGCCGAATACCTTACTGAGAAGTACACTCCGCTCTCCTGCCAGGTTCGTTCACTCGCAGGCGATCGCGTGCTGCGATCGAGCTTAATCAGCGGAATGCCCCAATCCAATCGTGCCGAAAAATCATCGCCCATGCGCCACAGCAACCCTGCGCCGACCCCAATGAGGCTATTCGGACTCGGATCTTCCCCAGCATGATTCCAAGTAGTGCCCAGATCAATAAACGGCGTCAGTTGCAGAATGCCTTTGACCTCGGGAACTCGTAAAATGGGCAATCGTAACTCTGTAGACAACAGCGCACCATTATCCGTTAATAATGCATCTTGACGATATCCGCGCACGGTTTCTTGTCCGCCCAGTCCAAACTGTTCCAGCGGCACTAAAGAATCTCCTGAAAGCTGCACATCCGTTCGCACTAGCAAAAGGCTGTCAGGTGCCAAAAGACGCACCCATTGCGCTTGCCCTCGCCAAGCCAAGAATCGGCTGTCAGGTGCAGCATCGTTAATAGTTGAATTCAGCAAATTTAGCCCCAGGCTGAACTGCGATCGCGCTGCCAATACCTGCCGACTGCTGCGCCGAGTCCACTCTTGCGAAAACCGCAGCGCCGAGACGCGAGTGCGTCCTTCTTCATCCGCACCGAGGGAAGGAAAGGGCTGGTTATCTGCTAAGAACTCAGCTCTGCTTTCTTGCCGCGATGCGGTCAGGCTGAGGGCAAATTCTTCAGTCGGTGACTGGAACAACGGCTGACGATAGGACAACTCGTAATAGCGAGAGTTAGCATCAATATCGAGAGCGGTTCTGAATTGATCGGGCGCAATAATTGAACTCCAGGTTGTGCCATAGGCAAGACGAAGAGTGCCATTTCGAGGGTTCAGCGGCAAGATGTAGCTGGTGTCTATGCCGTTGCTGCCGTCGGTATTGCTGTAGTTGAGGCTAAAGCGATCGCCTAGACCCGTTAAGTTAGCTTGAGTCACCTCAACTTGACGACGGAAGCTGCCGACGCTGGGCGATCGTCCATTATCAATCGAGGGCGTTACGCTAAAGGTATCTGCCTCTGTGACCTGCACTTGCAAAAGGCTGGTTCCAAGACGCGCCCCAGTCTGTAAATCTGCTGAAATAGTTGCAATTAGTGGGTCAAGCTGCAACAACTGTAAGCCCCGCAGCAAACGCGGCACATTCAAAGGCGTAGAAGCAGCAAGGCGAATGCGGCTACTGATATAAGCCTGCTGCAACCGTCGAGTGCCCGTGACGTTAATGTCTTCCAGGCTGCCTTCAATCACTTGAATTTTTACCACGCCGCCTTCTAGGGTTTGAGGTGGAATAAAAGCGCCAGAGGTGACATAGCCCTGCTCCACATAAAGCCGGGTCACCTGCGTCCGAACCTGAAGCAATTCTGTAAAAGAGAGTTCACGTCCAGTAAACGGTGCCGTGACCTTAGCAAAATCCTTAGCGCTGAAAACGGTGCTGCCTTCTACAACAAACGCATTCACAAACAGGGTTGCCGGAACATCGCCCGGAATCTCTGGTGCGGCGGGAAGGGCAGGGGAAGGCAACAGCTCATCTGGAGGAGGCAAAGGAGGCAGGGGTTGCTCTGGCAAAGGGGCTTCGGGTATAGGGTCGCGTGGAGGAATAACAGGTTGAGGATTTTCTGGAAGGCGATCGGGGATAACGGGCGGAATCCTATCAGCCGTTAATGCCGATGCCGACGCGATCGGCACTTCGGCAAAGGCAATTAAAAGAAAGAACAGTGAAGAAAACGGGTTAAAAGCCATATTTTAGTACCAGAATATCTAGTAGATTAATGATTTGTAATGCTTTTCCAGTGCGGATGTAACTACTCATCCGTAGGAATGGGTGAGTAGTTATCTTTTTAAGTTTCTTAGAGCCGATCTTGCGCACTTAAGAAGAGAAGAAAATACTCTTAAATTAATGTGCCTATGTGGTTTACATTCGACAGCTAGGTGCTACTGCCAATTTCCGACCAACACAAACGCACTCCAAAAATAGGGCTGCTGATATCTGGGGTTAGTTCCAGTTAGCATCGAGATCTGGGCTTGACGGAGTGATTCAGCTTTGGTCTGACTCCGGTTTGCTAGTCTTTGATACAGATTTACCATCAACTGACTGGTCGCTGCATCATTAACCTTCCACAGCGAGGCAATTGTACTCCTAGCCCCTGCTCGAACGGCGATGCCTGCTAACCCCAAGGTTGCCCGATCATCCCCTCTGGCAGTTTCACACGCACTTAGCACCAACAGCTCAATTGGACGGCGACGACTCAGATCTGAGCTTTGTAGAAGTTGATTGAGTTGATTGATATTAAGTCGTTTGTCCCAAGTCAGGAGGAACGTCTCTTCTAACCGTGAACTAAAGTTGCCGTGGGTGGCTAAATGCACAATTGGATAGGGAGCATTCCCAATCGCCGCTTTGAGATTTTCCTCAGTAAATTTTTGATTGAGTAATTCTTGACCACGCACCTGTTGTTGAATTTTTTGAAGTTCAATATCGACATTTTCTAAAGCTGGAAAGCCATCGCGGGATTGACTTATCCCCGCGAGTAACGCACTAGGGGCTTGCCGCTGTAATACTTGAGAAGATAAAAGTGTCAATCCTGGGGTAAGGGCCACAGCATATTTTTCAACCAAATACTGGGTTCCATCGTGTAAAACAGCGACAGGAACGTTTCGTAAAATCCCATCAAGGACAAAGACTAGGGTTTTAACATTGGCATTAGCAGCTAGGTCTGCTTCAAAGGGTCGAATTAGTCCGTTGTAAAGCTCTTGGGCAATAGGTAAAACTTGGCGGTTGGCATTTTCCTGTTTGAGAACCTGTAACAGTTGTTTGGCAGTTCGTTCGATCTGCGTTTGGGAGATTGGGACAGTGTAATGTCTTAAAAGCGCTGGGGATGAAGAGGATTGGGATAGCTTAGGCGGGCTTAGAATAATTTCTAGGCGATCATTCAAAATAATTGGATAAACAATAGCTGCCTGTTGATCAATATCTTCTGCCTGAACAGTATTTAGACAAGCTTGTCTAAAAAAGTTATCAAGCTCAGCTAACTGCAAGCTCTCGATCGTATCTCTAGCTTGTACAAGAGCCTCTTGACTAGGTTCTATCTCAGGGCGCAACAGCAGCTCAACCAGTTGACGATAAATCGGTTCAACGCTCTCTCGAAACAGAAATTGCTGCTCTGGATTAACGACTAAATCACTCCTCAGGGCTTTGAGCGTGGAAACTGCATTATTGTAAGCGCCGATCGCCTTCTCTGCTTGACCCTGTGCTCTCAGAATGCGCCCAAGCTGCCATGCCCAAAGGTAATTAATATCGCTTTGATTAAGGGGTTGCGAGAGTGTGATGGCTTGTTCCGTCAGCTTTTGAGCTTCTGACCACTGATGTGTCTTTTCATAAAGTGCGCCCAAATTACCGAGTACCAAAGATTCGACTCTAGGATCACCAAGCTGTTGCGCTTGTTGCCGTGCGATTGCCAACCGTTGAGCAATTTTTTTTAGATCCGTAGGGTTAGGTGTATTGTTCTCTCCTTGTAATATTAGTTTTAACCAGTTTTGAGAAAAGTTGACTTGAGCATAGAGGACGGCGCGGCTAGGGGGTAGCTGATCCAACTCGGATTGGATTTTAGGCAGTAAATCGACTGCTATTGGCTGCTTCGTATCGATGAAGATTCGCAATTGGTTAAGGTGCGCCTCTACTTGTGTGAGGGGAGAACCCGTCGCTGCTTGTTGATAGCGCTGTAAGGCTTCAGTTGAGTTGCCTTGTGCGTAGGCGATGTTGCCTAAACTGAGTTGCGTGGCAGCGATCGCCTCGGGTCGCTGGAGCCGCTGGGCAATCTCTAAGCTTTGTTGCAGGATGGTTTGAGCTTTTTCAAAGTTACCTGTAGCCCTTAAAGAGTCACCCAAGTTGCGAAGAGCGAGCACTTTCATCAGCGAATCAGGTTGGGCTGCTAGAGATTGGGTCAAGTTTTCTAAAATCAAACTTGCCTGACGATAAAGACCTAAGGCTTGCAAGGCTTTTGCCTGATGAATAATGTTTTGGGTGATGCCTGAGACATCTTGCAACTGCTTATAAATTTCAGATGCCTGTTTCCAGGTATCAATCGCTTGTTCAGATTGTCCTTGTGCTAATTGCAATTTTCCTTGAACATCCAAAGCTTGAGCAAAAACCGCAGACTCTTGGGGATAATTTTTTAGAAGGGATAGACTCAGAGCGATCGCATCTTTGGCTTTAGCCCACTCTCCGATTTGTTGATATACCAACGATAAATTACTGAGGGCGATCGATTGCCCAATCGTATTGTCTTGAATTTGATATTCTTGAGCCGCGTTTTGAAGTTGTTCAATAGCCTCTAGGAATCGTCCAGATTCATAGAGTGTTCTGCTTTTATCTACTAAGATTTGTGGTGTATCAGCAATACCCACGGGCGATAAGCTAGCCAGACTTGGAGAGATAAACGTACAAATAAAAGCAAAGACTAAAATAATGCAATAGCGACAGAAATATTTATAGTTTTTGATCATGGTTTCTCCGATGAACACCTGGGTGTAGGTAACGTGAAATGACATGAAGTCGTTTGAGCTACTGGTATGACTTTGACCGATTGGAATCAACTACCCTTCTGCAAACAGATAGGGTATCAAAATCAGAAGAGACTTAATTGCTCATCGCGATTCAACTTGAGATAGTTATTCCTCTGATTTTGCATATACCTGGAGATCATCTCTTCATCTCCATATCTGCCCACCGTACTCGCAGAATACTGCTATGGATTGCTTAATGCCTAATGACAATGTCCAGAAGATAATGCAGGTGTATAAGGAGTAGCTTGAGGCGTTTGAGCTACTAGTAGAACTTTGCCATCTGTTCCTACGACCCATCCCTGAGCTTCAGTCATGATGGGCTGAGGACTTCTTGTGGCTTGTTCGGTTGCTTTGCCTCCCAATCTTTCTAGATTGCTTTCGCCCTGACCCCTGGTAGGGTTGCTTTCTTCAATCCAAATTATTGCATCGTCTTCGCTAGCCAAAACATCACTGGGATTAGGAGGGAGACTGCCACGACCCGTTACGACAAAGTTACCGATTTCATTGGTAGTGACTCGACCTCCCGCAGGACATTGCTGGGCAATTTGTTGAGAGGCATCTAGTACATCAGCGGGCAATTCTATTAAGCCGCGACTGGGTTCAGTATCCGAAGAATTGATGGTTACCTGTCCATTTAGATTTGGGCTAGTTTGGGAGATGGCGGTAATATCGCTGGTTGTCAGTTGGCTGGGATTTAGCTGCTCTAAATTGTCAGTTCCTAAGCGAGTCTGAAGCGCTTCGCGAGTCAACGGCGTAATCCCCACGATCCCTTGAGCTGAGATCTCTACTTGTCCGCCCTTTCCTGCGAATGCATTGGCGGTAATGTCACTATTTTCAGAAGGAATCGCAACTATCAGCGGCCCATTAACTCGAATATTGCCGCCTGCTCCTCCTAACTGACTTGTTCCCGCACTCGCAGAAATGCTGCTGTTTCGACGCAGCAATAGCAAATTTTGCAAGGTCAAATTGACATCTCCGCCATTTCCTTGTTGTGTTGTTGCTTCGAGGGTTCCTTGATTGATTAAGAATAAACTGTTTCCAGAAATATTCACACTTCCGGCATTTGCAAGCTGACCAATGCTATTTACTGCAATCCTTCCCCTATTATTTACTGAAACTTGATCAGCCTGAATATTGATATTGCCGCCTGAGCCACCTGCTGACACTCCTATAGTACTTGCAGTAATAGAACCGCCCTCTCCAACAGTTACTTGAGGAGCTTGAATCGTTAGATCACCTGCACTTTGATTACTAATCAGGGAGTCTGTAGAAATGGTACCATTAAAAATCTCAATAGAATTCTTAGCACTGATTCGTAACGTTCCACTTGTACCTGTTCCAAGCGTGCCAGCTGAGATTAAACCTCCGTCTATATTGATGTTACTAGCACTGATCGTAAGATTCCCTCCTTGTCCATTATTAAACGTGTCTGCTAGAATCGCTCCATCGCTCAATACATCAACTGACTCTCTTGCTTGAATCGTTAAGTTGCCTGATGCACCGATAATGCTAGTGCTACTGACTATACCGCCAGTGCGAACAGTTAGCGTTCCTGTGTCGATATCAAGGTTTGCACCTCTTGCACCAATGGGTGCAGGTAAAACTCCAATAGATGCGCTGTTGCTTACGATGAGGTGCTCGGAGCGAATCGAAATCTCGCTAGGCTGTTTTCCAAGAGATGGGAAGATATTGATTTGCGAGCCATCTGTAAGGTTTACAGTCTCGCCTCTCAAACGAATTGAGCCATTTCTTTGAAGACTATCTGCATTGAGTGAAGCAGTCTGCGAGAGACGAATGTTGCCAAACTGCTGAAATTCTCCATATCCCAACTTCCAACCCCGTTCCACTCCGATAAGGTGAACCAATCCAGGTGCAGCAAGGCTGCCGATTTCGATTCTGCCACCAGGTGCACCCAAACTACCCCCTTCTAGACTGATATTTCCCCCGACAAAGGCTAGAGTCCCGCCCGTTAGCAGTTGTAGCCCCACAGAAGCGACACCATTGCCTTGTATCCTAATCCTACCTGCGGATTGTCCGAACTGTAATCCAACTGGAGCACTGACTGTCAGAAGTGGGGTAGATGCAACTGACCCAAAGCGGGTTCCATCTTGAAATACGAGACTTTCTGCGGTACTAGCGACAAACGATCGCCCCACGTCTAAAGAAGCATTGGCACCAAAAACGATGCCATTGGGGTTGATCAAAAACAGATTGACATCCAGACTTGTCGTTGAAATACGTCCATCAATAAACGAAGCTGATTCCCCTGTTACCCGCGTTATGATATTTCGGACGCTTGAATCGCTATCAAAATTCACTTCTTCGCCCAAATCTAGGTTGAACTGCCTAAAGCTATGAAACAGATTGAGACCAGTAGTTTGTCCGTCAGCTTGACGTATAGTATAAACAGGTCCTTGTAAAGTTCTAGCCGGACTCAATGTGCCATCGGTCGTGATGCTTTGTGCAGATGTAGTAGAGCAGAACAAAGTCGTGTGCTCTAGTAGAATGATTGGTAGTAGGACACTTGTATTCCCAAAAAATTTCCACCAACTTTTATTTTTCATAGAATCTTGTACACGATTTTTATGTATAAAATAATATACTATGCATATTCGGACTTCAATTCTGCAATATCTCTTTCATTAATTATTTATATCCAATAAAAGAGGAGCATTATTCACAATGGCGATCGCATTTAGTTCTGCTACTAGTTTCGGTGTAGGAACCCAACCCGTTGAAATGGCTGTAGGAGATCTTAATGGTGATGGCAGGCTGGATGTTGTCTCAGCTAATTATGGATCTGGAAATCTCTCGGCTTTGCTAGGCAATGGAGCGGGCGGGTTTGGCAGTCCAGTCAATTTTGCCGTTGGCAATGCGCCAACCGATGTAGTAACTATAGATCTCAACGGGGATGGCAGACTTGATCTGATTGCTACCAATGCAGGATCGAATAGTGTTTCAGTATTATTGGGTAATGGGGCAGGAATCTTTGGCTCTGCGAAGAACTTTTCTACAGGTATCGCACCTTTTGCTGTCGTTGCTCGCGATATTAATGGAGATAATCGAGCCGACCTAATTGTGGCAAATCGAGGGGCTGCCAGTTTCTCAGTTTTACTTGGCGACGGTGCTGGTAACTTTACCTCTCCAATTGATTTCGGAGTTGGAGTTTCACCTGCTGATCTGGTAGTTGCCGACTTTAATGGTGATGGTTTTCTTGATGTTGTTACCGCAAACGCTGGCTCTAACAACGTTTCTATTCTGTTGCGATCGGGTAATAGCTTTACCTTGTCTAAAAACTTTTCCGTTGGCACAGCCCCTCTCTCTATCGTCACGGGAGACTTTAATGGTGACGGTAAGGCTGACATTGCCACGGCAAATTATCGTTCTGAAAACGTGTCGGTTTTACTTGGAGATGGATTGGGAGGATTTGGATCTGCTACGAACCTGAGAGTTGGTTCATACCCTAGCTCTGTTGTGGCTCAAGATTTGGATGGTGACGGTCAACTCGATCTGGCAGTTGCCAATTCGAGTGGGACGAGTTTGTCAGTGTTAGGAGGTACGAGTGGCGGTAGCTTTAGATCCGTCGTTAGTTTTGAAGTGAGTCGAACAAATTATGGTGTAATTGCCGGCGATTTCAATGGGGATGGCAAGGCTGACTTAGTTGCTGCCAATTTGCTCTCTAATCGTATCTCTATCTTGTTGAACCAATCTATAGGTTTATCCCCAAGTTCTCCACCACCATCATCTCCTGGTTCTAGCAGTTTGGTGATTCTCAAGCCATCAGGTTTAATCGATGCCTCTAACGAAAATCAGGGAGCGATAGTAGTTGATCTCTTGACTGGGAGCTTAACGATCAATCGTGTGCCACCCATTACTCTGGATGTGAGAGGCTATTTCAATGTGATTGGCACTCCACTCAACGATAGTATAGTTGGTAGTTTTGTCGCTAATTCGTTAAATGGTAGTGCTGGTGATGATGTCTTATTGGGGTTAGCGGGTAATGATGTGCTGATCGGAGCAGCAGGCAATGATAGTTTGATTGGCGACTTAGGCAATGATATTCTCAATAGCGGCTCAGGTACTGATGTCCTCACAGGCGGTGATGGGCGCGATCGTTTTTTGTTTGACACAGACATTCGGTTCAAAAAGAATGCCATTGGCACGGATAGAATTCTAGACTTCGCCCGCAGTCAGGATAAGATTGTTCTAGACCGAACAACATTTACAGCTCTCCGAGGTAAGCGATTAGGCTTTCAAGCAGTTAAGAATGTGGCTCAGGCTCGAAGAAGTCAGGCTCAAGTCACCTACGTCCGCAAAACTGGCAGCTTGTTCTATAACCCGAACGGTGCTGTAAAGGGTTTTGGAGAGGGTGGCTTGTTTGCCATTGTTAATACGCCGGGCGCACCCAAAATTGCATTATCTACATCAGATTTTGAGGTTCGGGCGTGATCTTCCATGCTCCTTACATCAGTCGTTCATCTTCAGAGATATGTTCTTTGGTACCTAATTGCCCTTACCTGCTATGAACAGTTTCCGCTTAAAAGTTCAGAAAGTTGAGCAAACCTGTTTATTTGAGTTGTCATGGGGAGAAGGACGCCAGGTTGAGACACAGGTGCGTTATTCATTGACATTGACTGGGGCATACCAAAAATGGCGGCAGGCTTATTTTGGCTATTATCAGACGGTTGACACAGCTTGGTTTCGTGGACGGATCGGGAAGGGTGGTCTTTTGGAGCTATCACAAAAGACTGAGTGGCATTCCCAACTGGTTCAGGCGGAGGCAGCGCTGCTCTACGAATTTCAACATTGGTTGCGGGATGCTGATCTCCATGGCATCAGAGAAAAACTGGCAGAACTATCCCAGTCTTCTACGTTACATCAGCAGGCACAGATCCAAGAAATATTTTTAATCTGCTCTGACCCTGAACTGGAACAACTACCTTGGGAGGCTTGGGAGATTGGCAGTGAGTTTGGGCAAACAGGGGCGCTACGTTTGATTCGTACATCTGCGAATATTCGGACGGCAACGGGTAGACATCGACGAGGGAGGGTAAGAATTTTAGCAATTTTAGGAGATGAAACGGGGCTAAATTTTCAGGTCGATCGCCAAGCTGTGGTTTCGCTCTCTAGTCTGGCTGAGATTCAGTTTGTGGGATGGCAAGAGGCACTGTCGCCTGTGCAACTCATTACCCAAATTAAAAATGCGATCGTCGATCCTCAAGGATGGGATATTTTGTTTTTTGCTGGGCATAGTAATGAGACTCAACTGACGGGGGGGGAATTGGGCATCGCACCCAGCGTTTCGATTACAGTGAGTGAAATTACTACTGAGTTGATGAAAGCTAAAGACTTGGGACTGCAGGTTGCAATCTTCAACTCTTGTAGCGGGTTGAGTATTGCTAAAGCACTAATTGATATAGGCTTTGGTCAAGTCGCAATCATGCGTGAACCGATTCATAATCGAGTTGCTCAAGAGTTTTTGATAATACTTCTAAATCAGTTAGCAACACGGCAAAATATTTATGATTGTCTTCGTTCTACCTGCCGTTCTCTGCAAATTGATAAAAGACATGCCTACCCATCAGCCTTTCTAGTTCCATCACTGTTTTGTCATCCCAATGCTACGTTGTTTCGGATGGCTCCGGGGTGGAAGCAACGTTTGTTTCAAGCGATCCCTTCTCGGTTAGAAGCGATCGCTCTCCTGGGGTGTGCTGCTCTTAGCCTCATTCCTCCAGTTGCAGGCGTGTTATTGGATCAGCGGATGGGTGTACAAGCCGTTTATCGGGATTGGACGCATCAGATTCCTGCAATTGAACATCCTCCTGTTGCCCTGGTACAGATTGATCGAGAGTCTACGCAACGTGATGCCCGCCTTTCAAAACCCAATCCGATTAATCGCAGCTATTTAGCTGATGTCCTAAAGCGTGTGTCGGATCAAGGGGCTAAGGTCATTGGTATTGACTATTATCTCGATCGCATTGAAACTCTATCTGAGACTCAAGCGCTGCGACAAGAAGTACATCGGGCTGTAGAAAAGAATCAAGCCTGGATTGTTTTTGGAACGACGCAGGACGATGAATATAATGGGCGATTTACAGCCACTAATCAAGATCTGGCAAGCCCAAATTGGAGCCTCCAGGGAAACACAACGCTGTCTGGCTTACCGTTTCCTAACCGCGCCCATTTACCCTATAACTTTGAAGACTGTCGAACTATCTGCCCTTTCGGGTATTTGCTCTCTGCCATTCAGATTGCGGATCGAAATTTAGACAATTTATCACCACCACAATTAGCAAGTCGTTTAAATCTGCGAACTCAATTGTTTGATGCGATCGCATCCCAAAAAACAGAGAACTCTGCGCTTGCTTTTTTGGAGCGATCGCGCATTTTAATGATTCCAGCGATTCTGTTTGAGCATCTGGGAATTCTCTCATCGCAACCGATTATCGATTTATCAATTCCTCCCGATCGCGTTTATCAGCGTATCCCTGCCTGGAAACTTCTGGATGACTCAATGCAAATCTCCGATCCAACTCATCAAGTTGTGCTGATTGCTCCAGGAGGATATGTTGAAGCGGGAGGAGTCTCTAAAGATCAGTCTGATTTTCAAGAGGCATTACCTGCTGCTCTCGCTTACTGGCAAGATCGCCCTACTCATTATCCTGCTCTCTATACCTATGCTGAAACTTATGCTTACACCATTCATCATCTTATTTACCAGCGTTTGGTGATTCCTATCCCTGATATATTGTTGATCGCGCTTGCCATAATCTTTGGTAGATGGACTGTTGCTCTATTAAGAGAGCGTCAACGTCAATCTAACTGGAGTCGCCAGCAGAAGAATTATGCGATCGGTCTTTTTTCTGGAATTACAGGCTTATATGGATTGACCAGCTTGCAATTATATATTTCTGCTGCTGTATTATTACCGATTGTGTTGCCTTCTGTGGTTTTCTGGATGTATATTTTGCCGATGTTTTGGAGAAAGTCAGATGCTTAAAACGCCTGTTTTATTGAGTGTCGCAGTAGGTATTTTTATAGGTGCCGCTTCATTACCTACTTTTGCAGAATCATCTCCTAGATTACAAGATGCAGGCCTAGAACAAGTATTGGAGGCTTTCCGTAGAAGACGATCGCCATGGCAAGGGATCTCTCGGGGGGACGGACAACTTTGTGCAGTTTCCCCTGGCGTAATCGGTGACGAAAATATGATTTGGAGCGATCGCCCATTCTTCATCTGGCAGGGAAATGCTCGAACCATTCAGGTGCTTGATTTTTCTACACAGAACCTCGTCTGGAGTTCGCCCATTACACAAGCCGATCAAATAGCAATGGTGATAAATCTTCCCTTACAGCAAGGGGCGCAGTATGTTTGGATCTTGTCGGATGGAAAAAATAGTTATGAATCTCTGTTTAAAATTATGCCTACTGAGGCTAGAGATCAACTTACCAAAGATCTACAAAAACTAGAACAAGATCTTCAGTCTAACGGTGCAACAGATGAAGCGATTGCTGTTGCGCAAGCGAATTACTTTAGTCAAAAAAACTTATGGTCAGATGCGTTGCAGAGGCTTTATAGTGTAGAAAATCCTTCAGTAGAGGTGGTGCAGGCTCAGCAGCAGTTGATGGCTGAACTTTGCCGCCAGGGTTCATGAACGATAAAGGTTCTTGGTGAAGAAGAAGCGATCGCTCAATTGATGGACTGAGCGATCGCTTCTTATCAGTATAATTAACTTGCCAGTGGGAAAGGAACATCGTCTTGAGACACAGGTTCAATCAATAAAGTGATGCCATGAATACCGATAATTTTCACCCACTGATCTGGAAAGACAGATTGTGTCTCGTTCTTGATGTAGAACCGAGCGGGCCAGTAGCTGCCCATTGCTTTGACACGTCCAATGCTATTTGTGGTAACGACTTTTTCAACTTGTCCAATGATGGGCTGTTGAAAAAACTGGGTCTCGTGAGGGATTAATCTGAGGCTCATCACTATTCTCCTAGTTGGTAATGGAGTATGGGAGATTCAAACTCTTTCCTGAAGCGGTTCGTTGACAAAAATATCTATCTCTCTTGTTGAAGCAGGTATGCAGGGGATGACAGCCCTCAATCAAGAGGGTTCAGAATGAAGCTTCATAAGCCATTACCAATTAGAATAAACGGTGCCCAGTAGTAGGGATGATTCAGGCGATCGCGCACTTCTGCTCTCAAGCTATCTCGGGAGCTTTCGACAATGACTGTACCTCGGCGATCGCCGAGGGCAGAATCATTTCCAGTGATCAAAGCAACTTGGGCAAGGCGGAGGGCTTCGGCTTTGGGTTTGCCGCTTTGCAGGGCGGTGTAGAAGGCGTTCATCAAGATTTGAGTGCCGCCATCGTTGACTGACCAGAGAGATGCGACTACGGCTCTGGCTCCCTGATTTTGGAACTGATAGCCTAGACCTAGAATCTGTTCACCGTTGTTGTCAAAGCCGCCTAGTCCGGTTTCACAGGCGCTGAGGACGACGAGGTCGATGTTGTTCAAGCTCCAGTCGCCGATGTCGCGGAGGGTGGGGTGGTCGCCGTTGCCAAAGAGGATGAATGATTGGCTGGCATCTCCAGGAACGATGGCGGCATGGGTGGCTAGATGCAAAATGTTGTGAGTGCCCAGGTTAGATTGGATTGCCTGTAAGCTAAAGGCGCTATCGATGAATAACTGAGTATTGTCGGTGGTTTGAGCCAGGGCTTTTACTTCTGTTCCAGCGAATGGTAAACCACTGAAAGACAGGGTTTGCTGCCCAATGGTAATAGGAAAGGTGCGGGCTGCGTCGGCGAAGGCTCCTGCTAGGATTTTGGGATTGGGGTTGGGTAGGGTAACGAGTTCTTCGAGGGAGGCGGCAGTGATGTTGTTAATGCGGTATCGTTGCGCCAGCCATTGGTTGCCGTCGTGCAGGGCGGCGAGGGGAATGTAGCGTAAAGAGCTATCGGGGGCGTAGATGATGGTTTTGGCGTTGGCGTTGGCAAGGTCGGCTTCTATGGGTTTGATTAGCCATTGGTAGAGCTGTTGGGCAGGGGTGACGGCATCTTGGTTGGGGTCTTGGAGGGCTTGGCGGAAGGTGGTGATGGCTTGGTTGAGCTGTTCGCGGGTAACTTTGACGGTGCGGCGCAGGGGTGGAGCGTTGGGGGTGGTAATGATAAGTTCTAGGCGATCGTCGAGGACGAGGGGGTAGAGGACAACGGCGTTGAGTTGACCGAGTTGGTCGCTGAGGCGATCGAGGGCGCCGAGGCTAATGGTTTGGTCGCGGGCTTCAAAGCTGAGTTGTTCGATAAGTTGGCGAACTTCGGGGGTGCGGGCGAATTCGTTGAACTTGGCTTTGATGGTTACGAGGAGGCTGATGAGTTGATCGCGTCGTTGGTTTTCTTGTGGAGTGAGGGGGGGTTGTTGAGATGCTTTTTCCTGGAGTTGTGCGAGTTCTTGACCTAGTTCAATGGCGCTTGTTTGGATCTGTTTATATTTGTCAAGAATTTCTTGTTCTTGTTTAATGTATTCAACGCCACTAGCGGTTGCAGGATTACCGCGCACGTTGCGTAGATACTCTTCTAGTTCTTGGACTTTAAGCAAGTCTAGAATCCTTTGGGCTTCTAATACGCGGTCTTGTTGCAGCAGCAGATCGGCGAGGCGGCGGTAGGTGGAAGAGATTGTGTCGGTGAAGGATTTTTGTTGATCGGTGGGGAGGACACGGAGATCTTTACGGATGGATTCCCAGGTGTTGACAGATTGTTTGAAGAAGACAATTGCCAGCTCTGGTTGCTTTTGGTTTTCTAGTAGAAAGCCAATATTGTTGAGAGTGGTGCCTTCCATATTGCGATTGCCAATTTCCTTGACAATGGCTAATGCTTGTTGATAAAACTCCAGCGCTTTGGGGTATTGTCCGAGGCTGTGGTAAACCAAGCCAATATTGTTGAGAGTGGTGCCTTCCGTATTGCGATTGCCAATTTCCTTGCCGATGGCTAATGCTTGTTGATAAAACTCCAGCGCTTTAGGGTATTGTCCGAGGCTTTGGTAAACCAAGCCAA
>Ga0209490_10002993_pt1 | contig 15881 bp, 13 predicted proteins | sample MAT06_FD_187209 | JGI IMG/M metagenome (GOLD analysis project Ga0209490, IMG submission 187209) | Freshwater microbial communities from Lake Fryxell liftoff mats and glacier meltwater in Antarctica - MAT-06 (SPAdes) (version 2) | ecosystem: Environmental > Aquatic > Freshwater > Ice > Liftoff...
AGTCGCCAAAGCGCACCTGAGCAAGCTTCGAGACGAGATCCGGATGGGGTTCGCGGGTTTGTGGGTCTTCGTCCGGCGCCTCGGGACGGCGCGACCTGCGACTGGTAGGCAGCTCGGGAGTGGGCGTGGGCGTGGGCGCGGGCTCGGGCGCGGGCTCGGGTGGGGGCTCGGGTGGGGGCTCAGGCGCGGGGGCGGGCTCCGTCGGCTCACCGCGCGAGAAACGCGCGAGCCTGACCACCGCATCGGCCCCGTTCGGCACCTCGACGAACGCGGCCTCGGCCGCGACCTCGAGCACCCAGCCGCGTGCACGCGCCCCGTCGGCGCCGGTCGGGACGATCACCACGTCGGGCGTGATGCCGCGAAGAAAGGTCCAGGCGCTCTGCTTGCCAACCGCGCCGAGCACCTGATGCCCGGCCGAGCGCAGCTCGTGCGACAGGCGACGGGTTTCCTCGACATCGAAGCCGACCACCAGCGCGTTCACGATCTCTCCTTGACCCTTCAAGGGCCTCCTCGATGCATGACCCTAGCGCCCGAAACCCGCGACCGACAAGGTGATCTGAACTGTGGGACGAAAATCCGCAAACGGAGGCGACATCCTCGGGATTTTGCGCTAAAGGCGCCCCGCTCGCCCGCCCCGTACCCCGCGGGCGTTGTTGTTTCGTGCCCGAGGGCAGCCGTTTTGCGGCCTTCGCGCAACCACCCCGAGGAGGACTGCCGTGATTTGTGGACTGTCTCGCAGCGCTTGGACCGGCCTAGGCCGGACCACAGGGGCCATGCTGGCCCTGGCGCTCGTCTTGTTGCCTTCGCTCGCCTTCGCGAGCGAGATCCCGCCGCTCCCGGACCTCGACAAGGTCACGTTCTTCGGCGGTATCACCGGTAAGACCCTCCTCTACATCGGGCTTGGCGTGTGCGTGCTGGGCGGGCTTTTCGGCGTCATGTACGCCAAGCAGCTCAAGAACCTGCCGGTCCACAAGTCGATGCTCGACGTTTCCGAGCTCATCTACGCGACCTGCAAGGCCTACCTGCGTAAGCAGGGCAAGTTCATCCTCGTCCTCTTCGTCTTCATCGGCGCCGTCATGGTCGCCTACCTGAGCCTGCGCGGCGGCCATGTGCCCGCCCCCGGCAGCGCGGCTGAGGCGGCCCACCTGGCCGAGCCGAGCCTCATCGTCAAGATCATCGTGACGCTGGCTTTCGGCCTGGTCGGCATCGCCGGCAGCTATGGCGTCGCCTGGTTCGGCATCCGCATCAACACCTACGCGAACTCGCGCGCAGCCTTCGCCGGCCTAAAGGGCCTGCCGTTCCCGACCTACGCCATTCCGCTGAAGGCCGGCATGTCGATCGGCATGCTGCTCATCTCGACCGAGCTCATCATGATGCTCGCGATCATCCTGTTCGTGCCCCCGTCGATCGCCGGCATCTCGTTCCTCGGCTTCGCGGTCGGCGAGTCGCTCGGCGCCGCGGCACTGCGTATCGCGGGCGGCATCTTCACAAAGATCGCCGACATCGGCTCCGACCTCATGAAGATCGTCTTCAACATCAAGGAAGACGACGCGCGTAACCCCGGCGTCATCGCCGACTGCGTTGGCGACAATGCCGGCGATTCGGTCGGGCCTTCCGCCGACGGATTCGAGACCTACGGCGTTACCGGCGTCGCCCTCATCACCTTCATTCTTCTCGCCGTCCCCAACGAAGTGATCCAGGTCCAACTGCTCGTCTGGATCTTCGTCATGCGCATCATGATGGTCATCACCTCGGCCGTTTCTTACTTCATCAACGAGGCCATGGCGAAGGCCAAGTACGGGAAGGCCAAGGAGATGGACTTCGAGAAGCCGCTGACGAACCTCGTGTTCCTGACCTCGTTTATTTCGATCGTCGTCACCTATGGTGTCTCGGCCCTGCTCATCCCGACCATTGGCGGCGACGCCAGCCAGTGGTGGAAGCTCTCGACCATCATCACTTGCGGCACGATCGCCGGCGCGCTCATCCCCGAGCTCGTCAAGGTCTTCACCTCGACCCATTCGGCGCACGTCAAAGAAGTCGTCCAGGCCTCTCGCGAAGGCGGCGCCTCGCTCAACATCCTGGCGGGTCTCACGGCTGGCAACTTCTCGGCCTACTGGCTCGGGATGGCCATCGTCGGCCTGATGGCTATCGCCTACTTCGTGTCGCACCTCGGCTTCCAGTCGGACGTGTTCGTCATCAGCCCGCTGGCGGCCGGCGTCTTCGCGTTCGGCCTCGTGGCCTTCGGCTTCCTCGGCATGGGTCCGGTCACCATCGCGGTCGACTCGTACGGCCCTGTGACCGACAACGCTCAGTCGGTGTTCGAGCTCTCGCTCATCGAGACCGCCCCGAACATCCGTGAGGAGCTCAAGCGCGACTTCGGCTTCGAGCCGGACTTCGAGGCTGGCAAGCACTTCCTCGAGGCCAACGACGGCGCGGGCAACACGTTCAAGGCGACGGCCAAGCCGGTGCTCATTGGCACGGCGGTCGTCGGCGCCACGACCCTCATCTTCTCGATCATCATGTTGCTCGCGAAGGACCCCAATAACCCGTCCGCTCCCGCGGATCTCATGAGCGTCGTGAAGGATCTGTCGATTCTGAATGCGCCCTTCCTGCTCGGTCTCGTCACCGGCGGCGCCATCATCTACTGGTTCACGGGCGCTTCGATGCAGGCCGTCTCGACCGGTGCCTATCGCGCGGTCGAGTACATCAAGGCCAACATCAAGCTCGACGGCTCGAGCGACCGCGCCTCGGTGGCGGACTCGACCAAGGTCGTCGAGATCTGCACCGATTACGCGCAGCAGGGCATGAAGAACATCTTCTTCGGCATCTTCTTCTCGACGCTCGCCTTCGCCTTCGCCGACCCGCCGTTCTTCATCGGCTACCTCATCTCGATCGCACTCTTCGGCCTCTATCAGGCGATCTTCATGGCGAACGCAGGCGGTGCCTGGGACAACGCCAAGAAACTCGTCGAGGTCGAGCTCAAGATGAAGAACACCCCGCTGCACGAGGCGTGCGTCGTCGGCGACACGGTCGGCGATCCGTTCAAGGACACCTCGTCGGTCGCGATGAACCCCGTCATCAAGTTCACCACCCTCTTCGGCCTGCTCGCGGTCGAGCTCTCGCTCCAGCTCGTCGACAAGCCCACGCTCAAGTGGGGCCTGTCGGGCGCGTTCTTCCTCGTGTCGACCTACTTCGTGTGGCGCTCGTTCTACGGGATGCGCATCAAGTCGCTGAAGAGCTGATCGCTCAGTCCTGAAATCGCATTGGCCCCGAGTCGCAAGGCTCGGGGCCTTTTCGTTTTCAGGGCTCGGCTGGCGACCGCGGCAACCTCACATCGCGTTCGAGCAGGAGGCACATGCGGGTCAGCTCGGCCCACTCGCGCAGGCGCGCATCGACCGCGGCCCGGCTCATCGAGACCGCCTGCGGACCGGGCTTGCCGACGAGCGCGCGACTCGCCTCGGATGCGGCGATGAGCCGCGCGCTCACCGCCTCACGTGTCATCGCCACCATGGTGGGCCTCCTCGAGTCGTTGCAGATCCCAGAGGTCCTGCGGGCGTCCGGCGGCGAGCTTCAAGGTTATGAGGCCGTCGCGGCTTACTACGCTCAGGTTGCCATCGAGGAAGCCCGCGCGGACACGCGACCCCCATGGCCCCGCGAGCACTTCATCGGCGTGCAGGAGATCGAGCAGCAGCGGCTGGCCATCGACGAGCTTCGAGACCCGGGTAATCGAAACGCCACTTGCCGAAAATCGCATCGGTTGCGCGACGAAGACGAAGCCGCAGCGACGGGCGGCGGCGAGCACGTCATTGAGCGCCTCGGGCGGCACCAGCAGGTCGATGTCCTTCGTCGCGCGTGGCGCCCCGTGGATCGCGACCGCGAGCGCCCCACAGACGGCATACGGCAGCGAGGCGGTCTCCAGCTCGTGGACCAGCGCCTTCAGCTCATCATAGAGGTCCATATTCGGAGCCTGCCGCATCGCGTCGCGAATGTCATGGAGTGCGCGCGTCGGTGCTCGCCGGTACGTGTCAGGGGCCCGAAGTGCCGCAGTCACTGAGCGGTACGAGCGCGCCGCCGTCACCGAGCTCGACGGTGCGGTCGACGCCGGCGACCTTCACGATGTGGCTGCCGCGCGGCAGGAACAAGGTCTGGACCTGGTTTGGGCCGATCTCCAGATCGAGGCCGCCCGCGCGCACCTTGATCGTGTCGGCGCTCGTGCACGTGCCGAACGGACCTTCGAGTACCAGCGGCTGGAGGCCGGAGGTGAAGACCTGCGGGCCGCAGCCGAGCTCGATCACGACCGGGCCCGAGCCGGCCAGCGACAAGGCGCGCGTTTCGGTGCGGCCGTTGTCGATGATCGTCAGCTCGATGTCGCCGCGCGGCAGGTTGAACGAGCGACTCTCGCCCGGGCGCAGGACCGCGAGGAGCTGGTCGCCGAGCCGGAACTCAGCGGGCCCACGCAGGCCTGCCCGGCAACCCGCGAGGTGGTTCACGAGCTCGACCGGTTCATGGGTCGGGGTCGGGGCGCAGCGCGGGTCGCGTTCGCCCTTGGGGTCGTCGGGAGTACCCACGCACAGGCGCGCATCGTTGATGACGTCGGGAGGTGGCGGAACGGTCGAAGCCCCGGTGGCGCCGCAGGCGAGGTGCGCCGCGGCGACGACGTAGACGGTGATCGCCCGGGCGAGGTGAACGCCGGTTTGAAGCGTCGTTGGAGTGGCTACACGAGGTCGCATCGGCGGGACTGTTGCAGCGTTGCGCGCTGCCGGCAAGCGTTCGTGTGGTGCCGACCCAAGGCCACCTCAGGCCGGGAGGACTTGAATCCAGGGCCACCCGGCGCGACTCTATGCGCCGTGTCGGCCGCGCCCGGACATAACGAAGGACCCTCGGTCGCAGCCCCTGCCGCGATCGATCGGGGTGCGTTGACGCGTGCTATCGCCTGGGCCAGTGCCGCTTACAGCGCATGTGATGTGTGCGCCGAAAAGTGTGGGGTCGACCGCACGGTCGGCCCGGCCGGCGTGTGTGGCCTCGGTGAGGCAGGCCGCGTCTACAAGGAGTACCTGCACTATGGGGAAGAGCGCCGCCTCGTGCCGAGCCACACCGTCTACCTGTCGGGCTGCAACTTCCGCTGCGCGTTCTGCAGCGACTGGGCCCAGGTCGACGCACCGCAAGCGCACGGCGTCACGCTCTCACCGCGGGCGCTGGCGCTGCGAATCACGCAACGACGGGCCGAGGGCGCACGCAACGTGAACTTCGTCGGCGGGCTGCCCGACGTCAACGTGCTGTATCTCCTGCGCGTGCTCGAGCACGTCGCGGAAGACACCCACGTCGTCTGGAACACCAACCTCTGGACGACCGAGACGGCGATCGACCACCTCGTCGACATCGTCTGGACCTGGCTTGTCGACGTGAAGTTCGGCAATGACCATTGCGCGCGCAAGCTCTCGCAATCGAAAGACTATTGGGCGACGACAACGCGCCTGTTCGCGCATCTTCAGGCCCAGGTCGCAAGGCGCGCACTTGCGGCCGCGACGCACAGCGCCCCCGGGCGCGCCGTGCTGGTGCGTCACCTGCTGATGCCTGGCCACCTGGAGTGTTGCACGAAGCCCGTGCTGCGTTGGCTTTGCACGCACGCGCGCGGCACGCCCGTGAACCTGATGACGGGCTATCTGCCCTATCGGCTCGGCGCGAGCACGCAACCGATCGGGCGCCGCGTGCCGAGCGCGGAGGTCAGCGCGGGCGTCGACTTTTTTCGCGGCCTGGGCTTCCTGGACGCGATGGTCGACGGGCAGGACGCGGCGGAATGTGCTTTCGTAGGCACCGGTTCGAGCGCCGACGTCACGGTCGTTGCGGACGCAACGCAGCGCGAACCTATCTGACAGGATCGCGGCGAGCGAGACGGACATGGGGATGAGACAAGGGAGCGGTATGAAGGTCGCATCGATGAGCGCGCGAAACAGTGCCGTCGCCGGGCTCGTGGCATTGGGGCTCGTGCTCGCGCCGGTCGCGCACGCCGAGTGGCCGTTCACGCTCGCGACCCCCGACAAGACGGCGGCCGCGCTGGTGACGCCCGTGCGCGTGTACAAGCTCGGCGGCACCGCGCGCGAGAAGGCGTCGCCATGGGACCTCTTCGGTGGCGACGGTGCGCTGATCATGCCGGAGCTGCTGGCGCAGCTCGCCGCCGACACGAAGTTGGACGCTGTTCGCACGATCCTCCTGAAGCTCGGCGAGGTGGCGCTCGGACCGGCCCAGGCGGAGGAGCTGGCGACCGCGCTGCTGACCGCCAAGAAGGCGAAGAAGCGGGTCGTCGTCTACCTCGGTCGCGGCGACCTCGTGTCGCTCTTCGCGAGCGCCCCGGCCGATCTCGTCGCGATAACGCCCGAGAGCTCGGTGTTCGCGCCGGGTCTGCAGGCCGAGATCTCGTTCTATAAAGATCTCCTCGGCACGCTCGGGGTCGAGGCCGACATCGAGTCAGTCGGCCAATACAAGTCTGCGATGGAGCCGTTCACGCGCACGACGCTCTCGGACGCGGCGCGCGAGAACCTCGAGTCGCTGATCGACGGGCTCTACAAGTCGCTCGTCGCGGGCATCGGTCAGCCGCGCAAGCTCGACCTGGCCAAGGTCGAAGCCGCCATCGACAAGGGCCTCCTGACCGCGGAGGCGGCCAAGGCGGCCGGCCTCGTCGACGAGCTGAGCTACTGGGGCGAGCTGCTCGAGGCCGAGACGAAGGGCAAGCCGGGCGACGCGAGCGTGGCGTGGCCGATCGCGAATGGCACTCCAGAGTTCGGGTCGATCTTCGACATCTTCAAGCTCATCTCCGGCGACAGCACGCCGCCGCCCGAGACCGAGCCGAAGATCGCCGTGCTCGTGGCCGAAGGGCCGATCGTCGATGGGCGCGACCCGAGCGACTTCATGAACACGGACAACGTTATCGCGGTCGAGGACTTCCTGGACGAGCTGCGCGCGATCGAGAACGACCCGATGGTGAAGGGCTTGGTCGTGCGCATCGACAGCCCGGGCGGCTCGGCGCTCGCGTCCGACCTCATCTGGCGCGAGCTCGAGCGGGTCGGCAAGAAGCTGCCTGTGGTCGCCTCGATGGGCAACGTCGCGGCCTCGGGCGGGTACTACATCGCGGCGGCGGCGAAGAAGATCTACGCCGACGCGACGACGCTCACCGGGTCGATCGGCGTCTTTGGCGGCAAGATGGTCTACGGCGGCATGCTCGAGAAGCTCGGCGTTCACACGGTCGTCATCGCGCGCGGCAAGAACGCCGGGATGTTCTCGGGCCTCACGCGCTTCTCGGACTCCGAGCGCGAGGTGATGCGCGCGAGCATGCAGCACACCTACAAAACGTTCGTGAACCGCGTCGCCAAGGGCCGCAGCATGAGCTTCGACGCGGTCGACAAGGTGGCCCAGGGGCGCGTGTGGACGGGCAAGCAGGCGCTCGAGGTGGGGCTCGTCGACAAGCTCGGCGGCCTCGACGAGGCGGTGCGCGAAGCGGCGCGCCTGTCGAAGGCGTGGTCGGCGGGACAGGACCCGAAGGTGCAGCTCTACCCGAAGAAGAAGACGCTGCTGGATCTCCTCGGCAAGAGCTCGAGCGATGTGCAGCGGCTCCGCTTCGGCGGGCACCTGATGACGCTCGCGAAGGCGTTGCCGGCACCGATCGCCGGGCCTGCGGGACGTCTTGCGCGGGTCGTCGAGTCGCTCGTCGGTGATGGCTCGGTGTTGGCAATGCTTCCGATGGCGATCGAGCTGCGGTGATCCGCCAGGAGGCGTGTGCTCACGAATCGTTCGTTGCTTTGGCCGAGCCAGCTCGGGCGCTACGCTTGCGAAGAGCGGAGCGCGACGGATAAGCATGTCCACGACCCCCTCTGACACCCTGCACAAGCGCGGAACCGCCCTTGGGATCGCCGGTCAGGCGTGCCTACTCGGTGCGTGGCTGCTCGGCGTGCTCGGGGCGCTCTCGCCGAGCCCCATAGGGTTGCTCGGGGCCGTCGCGGCGGTGACCGGGATCGTGCTCAGCTGCGTCGCCTTCTTCCTGATGCGCGCTCGCTGGGGGGTCCTTGGGCCGGTCGCTGGCTGGCTCCTGTCGCTCGGTGTGGGGGCGAGTGTGGTGCTGTTCCTGGCGATCCCGGCGCAACGCGAATGGGGTAAGCTCGGCGCGATGCTCGGCGCGATTGGAGCGCTGGCGGTCGTCATCACGACGAGCCACCTCATCGCGGGCGTGGGACTTCTGCGTCGTGGCTCGGGACCGCTCGGACTCGCCGTCGTCGCGATGCAAGCGCTGGTGATTGTGGTCGGCCTCGTGTGGCTCGTGGCCCACGTGGAGCTCGGTTTCGTCGCGGCCATTGCTTCATTCGCGGGGCACGGGGCATTGCTGGCGGGGTTTATCGCGATGCGACGCCCCTGACAGTGTCGCCTGGCTTCGGATCCAAACCGTGATGCAGCGTCGCTCCTTCGGTCGCTTGTGCGCCGTACGACGAGTACGGCTCCGCGCTTCCTTCAGTCGCTCCTTGCCTCACGATTCGTCTCCTTCGCCATCCGACATTGTTTAGAGCGCGTCGCTCAGCGGCCGCCGCGGAAGCCGCCGTCATTCGAGCCAACGATGAAGTCGAGCTCCTGGTTTTTGCGGCCGGCGGGGCGCGACGCCTCTGCGATACGCGCGGCGCGGCGCTTGGCGCGCTCCGCTGAGATGCGGGTCGGGGTGATGGGCTCCGGCGTCGTATGCGGTTTGGGCTTCTTGTCGTCGTCGCTCATCGGATCGCTCCCGTCAGGAGGTGCGTGCGCGCGACCATCGGTCGCGAGTCCCATGCATTATGGGCTCCAAGCCCCCCGAGCACAACAAGCGGTCGAGAATTGATCGAGGTTTGACGACGCCTGGGCCTGGCCGGGTTAGATTCCGACGATCGTGCGCTCGTGCGCCGACCTGGGCTCACGCGGCTGTCGGGTCGCCCTTCTCCGGGGCTGTCGCCGATGTTACCCCAGGCGCGCGGCCCCCACAGAGAAGCCCACGAGATGTCGATCCGAACCGTCGCCAATCACCGCAAAGCGAACCCAGGTTGAAGGCCTTCGGCAGGATGGCGAAGCCTGGACTGAAGGCCCGCAAGATCCTCGTCTGGGCGACGACGTTCGGCGCGGACCTGTGGTCGCTCACGCGCTGGCTTGCTGGGCGCGACGATGTCGACGTGCGCGTCGTGCTCGAGAACCCGGCAGGCTTCCGACGCGAAGGCATCGCCTCGCTGTTCCCGCTGGCGGTACCACTCGTGCGCCGGGGGCCGGTCGAGAACCTCATGGGGATCCCGGGATTTCGCCCCGACATCACGGTCCTCGACAATCGTGTGCCGTTGCGCGGCGCCTCCGACAAGGGGTTCGTCCTGTGGCACGGCTTCGGCTGGAAGGGCCCCAACGACCGCGACGAGTTCCGCGTCCTGCACGCACAGCTCCGGCGTGCCTGGGGCGAGCCGCTGGCGGCGAACCCGAACTTCCGCTGGTCGTGCTTTGGGCCCTGGGACTTCGTGCACCGCACCGAGGTCTCGGGCTTCCACCCGAGCAACTGCCGCATCGTTGGCGCGGCGTCGCATGACGACCTGCGCGTGCCGTTCGAGAAAGGCCGCGCGCAGGCGTTCTACCCGTTCGACATCGTGCGCAGAAAGACGGTTCTGTTCGCGCCGACGTGGCACTACGGCGAGGTGTTCGCCCACTGGGGCAAGGACGCCGAGCTGTTCGAGCGGGTCCTTGGCCACCTCGGACGACGCGGTGTGAACGTCATCCTGCGACTGCACGACTCCTATCGTTTCGAGCCCGCCTACCGCGCGTTCCTCGGCGACCTCGCGCGGCGCCACCCGCACGTGCTCCTGAAGTTCAAAGACCAGCACCCGGACAACTTCCTCGACCTGCAGGTGGCCGATACTTTGATCACCAACTACTCGTCGATCGCGAACCTCTACTACGCGACGCGCCGACCAACGCTGCACATCTACCCGGTCGCGAACGCGGACGAGTCGTTCACGTGGCGGACCTACACGCTGCTCGGCGTGCAGAAGCGGCAGGTGAAGAACGCGCGCTTCGTCTGGAAGCTACCGCCCGAGGACCACGGCGGGCTCCTGGCGCACGACTTCGAGACGCTGATGCGGCAGCTCGACCAGGCGCTCGACGAGCCGGATTGCTGTACGGCGATCGCCCAGTCGTTCCTCGACCGGCACATGCTCGGCGCCGACGGCCGCAACTGCGAACGGATCTACGCCGCGCTGACCGAGCTCGCGAACGCCTAAACAGGGTCGGATGGCGAAGGAGACAAATCGGGAGGCCAGGAGCGACTGGAGGAAGCGCGGAGCCGTACTCGTCGTACGGCGCACAAGCGACCGAAGGAGCGACGCTGCATCACGGTTCGGATCCGAAGCCAGGCGACCCTGTTTTAGAGCGCCGCCGTCAGGTGACGACCCGCACGATAGCGAAGGCGATGGCCCCAAGCGCAATCGGGAAGGTCGCGAGCGCGAAGTTGCGACCACCGACCGGCAACGTCGGTGCACCTGCCGTCGCGGCGCGGGTGCCGCTCTTGCACTCGGCCAGGCCCCGCGTTCCGAGGTACACGACCGACGGTCCGAGGATGCAGCAGATCGCAAGACCGAGGCTCGAGTCGGTGAGCACGACTGGCCACAAGGCGACCGCGGTCGCGAAGGCGGCGATGCCGTTGCCGGTGACCGACACGCGTTGCGAGGCGGCGACCGCCAGGCCGCCGACCTTGAGCTCGTCACCCTCGTCGGCATCGCGGCCCTGGTATAGCGACTCGAGGGGCACGCGGTGGGTGAAGTACCAGCCAAACGCGAACATCAAGGCCGCGACCGCGAGGCCACCGACGATCTCGATCATGAACAGCTCGGTGTCGCCCATGTCGCCGCTGAGCGCGTGGGCCTTGCCGGCGAGCCAGTCGCCATTCGAGGTCGACAGGAACCAGACACCCATCACGAGGCCGGCGGCCGACGGCGGCGCGAGCTTGCTCATGCTCGAAAGGCCAACCGGCGACAGGAAAAGCTCGGCGACGGTCGAGAAGAAATAGAAGCCGACCAAGTACCACGGGCTGACCCCATTGTGGCCGGCGGCGGGCAACATCACGACGAAGGCGAGCGCCATGAAGACGAGTGCTGTCGCGAACTTCCGGATGTCATTGAACCGCAGCTTCTTCTGAATGACCCAGGTGAAGAGCCAGGCGAAGACGGGCGACAGGAGCATGATGAAGACCGAGTTCACGGACTGGAACCACTCGGCCGGGAACGGGTTGCCGAACGCGACCGTCGCGGTGCGCTCGTCGGCAAAGGCGTTCATGGTGCTGGCAGCCTGCTCGAACAACGCGAAGAAGCGATGCAGCCGATCGCCAATGCGATCATCGCGAGGATGCCCTGGCGTTCCTTACCGGGCGCCGCCTTCGTGTAGAGCACCACGAACGTCAGCACGAACAAGGTCAGGAGGAGCACGCCGAAGATGTTCGAGATACGCTCCTTCGTGAGGTTGTAGCCACCCTGGTCGATGAGATAGAGGGCCAACGGGAAAGCGATGAGCGCACCGATGATCGACAAGAGGATGATGCGGTTGCGCTTGGTCTCGACGGCGGTGTGGCCGCTCGGCGGTTCGCCGACGCCCGCGAGATTGGCACGCCCAAACCAGAACTGCGTGAGCCCGACCGCCATGCCGACGGCCGCCGCGCCGAACGCGACGTGCCACGAGTGGTGGGCCTCCAGGCCAATATTGACGAGGAATGCCTTGAAGCCATCGTTGCGCGCGAGCCAGCCGCAGATGATCGGCGACGCGAAGGCCCCGATGTTGATGCCCATGTAGAAGATCGAGAAGCCGCCGTCGCGGCGCGGGTCACCCTTGGCGTAGAGCTGGCCGACCATCGAGCTGACGTTGGGCTTGAGGAAGCCTGTGCCGAGCACGAGGCACGCCAGGCCCGCATAGAACAAGCCGATGGAAGGCACGGCCAGGAGGATATGGCCGATCATGATGATGATGCCGCCGACCATCACCGCGCGCTTCTGGCCGAGGAACTTGTCCGCGATCCAGCCGCCCGGCAGCGACATCATGTAGACGGCCGACATGTAGAGCGCCAGCACCGACCCGGACTGCGAGTCGTTGTAGCCGAGCCCGCCGTCGGCGACCGCCAGCCCCATGAAGGGCAGGAAGATCGCGCGCATGCCGTAGAAGCTGAAGCGCTCCCACATCTCGGTGAAGAACAGGGTCGAGAGCCCCCGCGGATGGCCTACCGCAACGGCAGCCGCAGGCGATACGGCGGAGCCGACGGGGCTCTTGTCTAACGAACTCGAGGGTGCAGCCATGTGCGGGACCCTACACAAGGGGTCCGCGGCTGCATAGCGCACCTTTCACCAACGAACGCGACCACGCGATTCGAGTGAAATCAGCTCTTTTGGAAGGCGGCGACGCGGTAGGTGTCGGTCCCGTCGACCATCGTGTCGTAGAGGTTCGTACCGGGGTGGCGGTAGAAGTTCTTGAGCGCGAGCTCAGCCTCGACGCGGCGGCGCTTGCCGACGAACGGGATCTTGAAGCCGTGGAACTTGTTCAAGCACTGCTCGACGTAGGCCTCGACGCGGGCGTGGTCCTCGTCGCGCGCCTTGATCGCTTCGGCGGTGACGTCGTGCACGTGGACCTGGCGCATGCCGATCTTCTCGAGCTGCTCGAAGCACGGCTTCCACGTGGCGTCGGGGATGGCGTTGCCCCACACGAGGAAGCCGCCCTTCTTCATGGTCCGGTAGACGACGTCGAAGAAGCGGCGGTCCTCGTCCGAGACGATGCCGGCGTGCTCCGTGATGTGGGTCTCGCAGATGACGACGATGTCGGCGACGCCCTCGCCGAGCGGGAGCTTCGTCACGTCGCCGTGGGTCGCGACGAGGCGGTCGTTGAGCTGCGGCACGAAGCTGCGGTTGCACGTCTCGATGGCGGCGCGCTGCATGTCGACGGCCTGGTAAGTGCACTCGGGCAGGACCTGGCTGCAGATGTGGTGGGCGCCGGCGCCCGTGCCACAACCGAGCTCGACGACATGGACTTTGCCGTTCTGCGCGGCGATGTAGTCCTTGACCTGGTCGAACTGGAAGAGGCCGGTGTAGGCGTTCTTGCCGAAGCGCTGCGGGTCGGCGGGCGGCGTCGGGCGCTGTCCCCAGCTCTCTGGCCAGGCATAGCCCCAGGTGTTGAAGGTGAACTCGTACTTCTCGCCGGTCTCGCTCGCGACCTTTCCGATGGTCCGATACATCGCGTAGAGCAACGAGTAGATCGACTGCTTGGTGTAGTCATCCTCGGACACGTCGCCATTGACGGTGGACACCTTGCTCTTGCGCTTGAACGCGCCGCTCATCACCCAGGCGGCGAGGATCATCTGGAGCTTGGCGGGTGAGTAGCTGCGGCCCGAGTCGAGTGCTGTAAGAATGTCCATCTGAGTCGTCTCCGATTTTAGCTGCGCGGTGCCGGTCCGCCCGCGGGGCGCGAGATATGCGCCAGTGGGACATTGCACTCAATCGCTGCGCTGCGTCTTGACCAAACGTTGACGCGCGGCTGCGGCGGCCGGCGACGCGCCTCGGACTTGACGACCAGCCCTGATGTGACAAGAGTCTCAGCGCGTCTTCACAGGGAGCCCGGCAATGCGTGAGCAAGGAAAGCGTACCTTCTTCGGCGGAACCACGTACGAGGGCCCGGCGCCGGCGGTACCGATCGAGCATGCCGAGGGTCGCGTGGCGTTCCTTCGGCGGGTCTACGCGTGGATGTTCGCGGGCATCGTCGCAACCGTCTTCGGCGCCGGCATCGCCATCAAGAGCGGCTTCGCCGAGAGCATGCTGAGCTGGGGCGTGCTGCCGCGGATCCTGTTCGTGCTCGCCTGGGTGGGCGGCGCCTACCTCGTGCAGAAGGTGCGGCACACACCGACCTTGAACGTGGTCGCCTTCGCGCTCTATGGGGCCTTCACGGGCGCGGTCATCTCGACCCTCATCGTCGTCGCGATGTTCATGGCCAAAGCCAATGGCAGCCATGAGTCGGCCTATCTGCTACAGGCGGGCGGTCTGACGCTGCTGGCGTTCGGCGCCATCTCCGGCTACGCGTTCTTCACCAAGCGCGACTTCAGCTTCCTCCGCAGCTTCCTCATGGTCGGGTCGATCGTGCTCCTCGGCGCGCTCATCATCGGCATGTTCGTCGAGTCGACCGCCCTCCAGATCGTCATCTCGGCCGCGGGCGTGCTGCTCTTCTCGGGCTTCGTGCTCTACGACACGCAGAAGGTCCTCAAGACCTATCCCGACGGCGAGCACGTCGCGGGCGCTATCACGCTGTTCCTCGATTTCGTGATGCTGTTCGTTTACATCCTGCGCTTCATCCTGATGATCGCGGGCGGCGGGCGGCGCGACTGAGCCCAGACCGAGGTTACAAGCGGCGGTCAGCCGCTCTGTCAGCCGCTCTGTCAGCCGCTCTGTCAGCCGCTCTGTCAGCCGCTCTGTCAGCCGCTCTGTCAGCCGCTCTGTCAGCCGCTCTGTCAATCCTCGGTCACACGGCCGTATCGAGGTTCGGCGGCGGGACAACGGTGCTAACTCGCTTCGCACGAGTGCCGTAGTCCTCGTGTTCGGAGCCCCCTTGATCAACCCCGCTGACATCCGTTCGTTGCGTTTCGAGATCGCCCAGGCGGGCCTCTTCGAGCGCCGTGAAGCCGCGACCACCGGCAAGCTCGTGCTGTTCCTCGCGATGGCGTTCGGCCTCATCGCGCTGCACACCCAGCTGCCGTTGTGGGGCACCGTGCTGCTGCTTCCCGTGACCGCGTTCTTCCTGTCGGCGGCCGCGATGATCGGCCACGAAGGGGGTCATCGCAGCTTCTCCAGGAGCTCGTTCCGTAACGACCTCGTGTACCATTTCTTGTTCCCAATGCTTGGCGGCCTGAGCGCGTTGCAGTGGAAGGACAAGCACAACGTCCGCCACCACGGGCACCCGAACATCATCGATGTCGACGACGACATGGAGCTGTGGCCGCTCGCACACACGCGCGCCACGCACCTGAAGGCCGGCCGCACCCGTCGCTTCGTGCAGCGCCATGCGCAGGCCTGGCTGTGGTGGCCGATGACGCTGCTCTTCACCTGGTCGATGAAGGTCGACAGCGTCGGCTTCCTCATCCGCCACGCCAAAAAGCACGGTATCAGCCGCGCCTGGATGATGGATGCGACGGCCCAGGTCCTGCACTACGTCGTCTGGCTCGTGCTGCCGTCGCTGGCGTTCGGCTTCCTGCCAGTCTTCGGCTTCTACCTGGCGCTGTTCGCGCTCTTGAGCTTGATGCTCGCGCTGGTCTTCACGCCCGGGCACATGGGCCTGCCGATTCGCCACGACCACCCCGACGGCTGGACGTTGCAGTTCGAGACGACCCGCAACCTCGCGATGCCGCGTTGGCTGTCCTTCTTCTTCATCGGTCTCGACCATCAGATCGAGCACCACCTGTTCCCGAAGATCCCGCACGGGAACCTCGCCAAGGCGGCGGTCATCGTCCGGCCATGGGCGGAACGACTCGGTGTGCCCTACCATCGCATCCCGTATCTGAGCGCCGTGGCCGCGGTGACGCGTTATGTCGGGCGCGCCTGGAACTACGACGCGGTGCCAGTCGGGGCGCCGGCGGGCATGCTCGAGGGGCTGCCGCTCAGCGTGACGGAGCTTGTGGTGGAGCCGAGCCTCGCGAAGATGCAGTGGATCGAGCCGGTGGCGAAGCTCGCGTCCGAAGGGACCTCGGCTGGCGTCTAGGTGGCTGGTGTCAAACAGCGAGGCGGAGCGGATGCAAGGAACGAGGGAAGGGAGCGCGGAGGTGTACTTGACGTACTCCGCACAAGCGACCGACCGAGTGACGCCGCAGCCGCCCGCCGCAG
>Ga0209490_10002996_pt1 | contig 15867 bp, 15 predicted proteins | sample MAT06_FD_187209 | JGI IMG/M metagenome (GOLD analysis project Ga0209490, IMG submission 187209) | Freshwater microbial communities from Lake Fryxell liftoff mats and glacier meltwater in Antarctica - MAT-06 (SPAdes) (version 2) | ecosystem: Environmental > Aquatic > Freshwater > Ice > Liftoff...
AAGCTTGTCGATGCGGTGGCTGGCCAGAAACCATGATCAGCCTGGCCGGGCGCGACATCCTGCATTCCTGGGGCAAGTTCGTGCTTACCGGGGTCGGCTTGGGTCTGCTGATCGGCGTGACGCTGACGATGGCCGGTGTCTACCGCGGCATGGTCGACGACGCCCGCATGCTGCTGAACAACAGCCGCGCCGACCTGTGGGTGGTGCAACAAGACACGCAGGGGCCGTATGCCGAAGCCTCTGGCATTCGCGACGACGTGGTGCGAAGCATTCTCGGCATGCCCGGCGTGGCGCGCGCCGCCAACGTCACCTACCTAACGATGCAAGTGAGCAGCGAAACCACCGACGTGCGCGCGATGGTGGTGGGCTTCGAAGTCGGCCAGCCGGGGCTTCCCGGCGCGCCGGGCTATCTGGTCGCCGGGCGCCACATCACGCGCAGCCACTACGAGGCCGTGGCTGACGTGAAAACCGGATTCGCGCTGGGCGAGCGCGTGCGCATCCGGCGCCACGACTACACCGTGGTCGGCCTCACCCAACGCATGGTGTCGTCGGGCGGCGACCCGATGGTCTTCATCCCGCTGAAAGACGCGCAGGAAGCGCAGTTCCTGAAAGACAACGACGCCATCCTGAACGAGCGCGCGCGCACCGCTGCCAACCCGGGCCTGAACCGGCCCGGCGTGCCTGGGCTGCTGCAGGCCATTCAAGCCTCGCAGGCCAGCAACCACAACGTCAACGCCGTGCTGGTGCAACTGAAGCCGGGCTTCGAGGCCGAGGCAGTGGCCGAACCGATCCGCCGCTGGAAGCACCTGGAGGCCTTCACCCGGGTGCAGATGGAAGAGATCCTGGTGGCCAAGCTGATCGCCACGTCTGCCAGGCAGATCGCCATGTTCTTGGTCATTCTGGCCATCGTCAGCGCGGCCATCGTGGCCTTCATCATCTACACGATGACGCTCTCGAAGATCCGCGAGATCGCCGTGCTCAAGCTGATCGGCACGCGCAACCGCACCATCGCCGGCATGATCCTGCAGCAGGCGCTGGGGCTGGGCTTGATCGGCTTCATCGTCGGCAAGGTGGCGGCCACTTTCTGGGCGCCCATCTTCCCCAAGTACGTGTTGCTGGAGCCCGGTGACGCGGTGCGCGGGCTGGTCGCGGTGATGGTGATTTGCGCACTGGCCAGCACGCTGGCGATACGGGCTGCGCTGAAGGTCGACCCGGCCGCGGCCATCGGCGGATGACGGCTCGACTCGACATGACCGAACCCGGCATCCGCATCGAGGGCTTGAGCAAACGCTACGGCGAGGGCAGCACTGCAGTCGACGCGTTGAAAGACGTGAACATGGTGGTGGCGCCTGGAGAGGTGGTCGGCCTCATCGGGCCATCCGGCTCAGGAAAAAGCACGCTGCTGAAGTGCCTGGGCGCGGTGATCGAACCCACGGCCGGCCGCATGGCGCTGGGTGGCGAGACCATCTACGACAACGGCTGGAAGATCCCCGACTTGCGTGCGCTGCGGCGCGACCGCATCGGCTTCGTGTTCCAGGCACCCTACCTGATCCCGTTCCTGGATGTCACCGACAACGTTGCGCTGTTGCCGATGCTGGCCGGCCGCCCCAATGCCGAAGCGCGGGCGCGCGCTTTGGAGTTGCTGAACGCGCTGGATGTGGGCCATCGCGCGCGCGCGCAACCCTCTGAGCTGTCGGGTGGCGAGCAGCAGCGGGTCTCGATTGCCCGCGCTTTAGCCAATCGGCCGCCGGTGATCCTGGCCGACGAACCGACCGCCCCGCTCGACAGCGAACGGGCCTTGGCCGTGGTGCGCATCCTGAACCAGATGGCCGTGCAGCACCAGACCGCCATCATCGTCGTCACCCACGACGAGAAGATCATCCCGACCTTCAAGCGCATCTATCACATCAGGGACGGCAGGACCGAAGAAGAGGCCGGTCAAGGCCTCTCGCTGTAGGGCGAGAGGCCCGTCGACCCGACAAAGACTTCATCGACCCTTGAAAGCGGCAGGACCCATGAACTGGATCAGAAAACTCCTCGGCACATCAGCCGCGCAAGTGCCCGCGCCGCGCGTGGATGATGAGGTGCAGCCGCTGCCCGCCGGTACTGTGCTGGTGGACGTGCGCTCGCAAGGCGAGTTCGATGCCGGGCACCTGGAAGGCGCCTTGTTGCTGCCACTCGACCGGATTCAGGCCGACATTGAGCGCTCGGTGCCCGACCGGTCAACGCCCATGGTGCTGTACTGCCGCTCTGGCGCCCGCTCGGACAGGGCATGCGCCGTCCTTGCGCAGATGGGCTATGCCAAGGTCACCAACGGTGGCGGCATCGGCTCGCTGGCCGAGCGTTTGAACCGGGCCATCACCGTGACCGCCGGCCGCTGATCCTTGCCGCGTTGCGCCGGACCAGTTCGACGCTGGACACGCGCAGACACCCGGCCCGCAAGCTCAGGGTCCGTTAAGAAACAATGACTTCGTAATTGAAGAGGTTCGATGGAGTAGTTCCAGTCACCGTGGAACTCGTCTCGGATGAGCTTGATGGCATCGAAGTCGGTGTCGCTGACGACCAGACCCTTGGGGTATGAGTTGGTGTCGATTTCCGAGCGGCCCGTCGGACCGCTTCGCGTTCGAACTGCGCATTGCGGTCGGGACTCTGGTTGCCCTCAATCACCTTGGCATTGCCTTGAAGGCTGTAGCCCTGCGCCTTGAGCAACTGCCCCACCCGAACGTGGCTGACGTTGTGCTCCAGGCGCTTGAGCTCATCGGCCAAGACACGCAGGCTCTTGCAACTCCAGCGCAGGGCCGACTGCGGATCGCCTCGCGTCGTCGGGTTCACGAGCGACAGCAAGTCAGGCACCAGGCTTGGATCCTTCAGCGCCGTCGATTTACGCCCGCCCCCGCTACGGCGCACAACGCCCAGTGAAGCCGCAACGAACCCGCCCATGAACTCGCTGTGCGGCGCGTCCAACTCCTGCGGCCCAGCGCTGATGGTGTCTCTCGCAAGCCCCGTCGCCGCAGCGACTTGAGCCATTCCTCCGCATCCGATCACCCGTGCCTCGGCAGCCGCCAAGGCCCGCCGGCGAGACGTGACTGCTGGATGGCGCGGTTCGAAGGGTTGATCAGCGTTGCCCTTGCGTCCCGTTCGCTGGTGAAGACGCCTCGCGCCCTCAATGCGTTTACCGCCGAATGCTGCCTCAGACCACGACGGGTACAACATGGCGCTTGCTTCGCGCGTTCCCGAAGAGAAGACCCGTCAGCGCCAAGCCCGCAAGCAGCACCGTCGACGGCTCTGCGACCGTGCCGCCACCGCCACCTCCGTTATAGCCGTTGCTGTTGCAGCCCGTGCTCGAAATATTGTCTTGAATCAGCGTCACCTGAGACTCGGCTGACAGCAGCCTGCCGCACGCCATGGTCAGATTGCCGTCACTGCTGTTGAGCTGGTTCGCGAGAACATTGCCGGCAAACGTCGGGCCGTTCAGAGTCGCGGCAGTGCCCACCGTCCAGTACAGCCCCACATTCGCGCCGTCACCGACATTGATGACGCTGACGTTCGAGGTGGTCGAGGTGACGAGCGTGCTTGAGAACCGGAAGCGCCATACGGCAGTATTACTACCGCCGCCGTCGAGAACGAGGTTCCCCGTCAGGTTAGGTGGTCGCCGCGCCGACGTCATAGGTTCCCGGGGCGATGAAGCCGAAATTGCCAGCCTGGAACGCGTCCAGATCCCCAAGAGGGATCACAGTGCCTACCCCTGCGTTGACCGCAAGAATCGCAGCGTCGAGCTGAACCTGCGCGTTCTGTGCGATCGCCGTATTGGCCTGCAACGAGCCGGACGTGAAGACATAACCTCCGCCAATCGAGGCATTGGGTGCCGAGCCCAGATTGCCTCCGATGGTGCTGGTCGGGACATTGGTGACACCGGTGGCGCCCAAGACTGCAAAGCTTGCCAAGTCCGGACCAAGAACGGGGGCAGCGCCTACAGGCGAATGAGCGCCGATAACAGCGATGAGAATCGGTAAACCCAACTTGACGGAGTTCATGACATCTTCTCTTTCATAAGTGAGGGCTTCGTACGAAGCTTTGTGCCGACCAGACCTGCACACAGGTGGCCTGTTCTCTGTGCAAAGGCCGGAAGGCACCATCCCTGGCTCCGGGGGGGGAACTCGTTGTTTCTTGTCGAACCCGGCACTCAAAATAGCTCGTTGTAGCCGCGCCCGGCGGGCATGTGGGCGGGCTGCATTTGAGCGTGTCCCCCTGTCCACGGGGCGGTATTTGGCCTCACTGTCTCGAGCATTCAAATCGAGGCGTTGGTCACCAGCGCATTGGGTCTGCAGGCGCCTTGGGCGGCTGCTGATTTCAAGCTTGACACGGTCAAGGCGTTCGCCGCAGACCTGTACGTCCATGGTCGCACCCCGACTGCGGTCGCTCACGCGCGGTCGCTCACGCCTGCATGGACATGACCGCGGCGCATCCGGTGTCTTGACCTCGTAGGAGAGCCAACGCGAAAAGACGGTGAAAGCTGCGTGTGTCAGCGGTCGCCCGCTTGCGTCACTGCCGGCGAGAAGCTGTCTCTGCAACCAGGCAGATGAACTCTGCGCTTCCTGAACCCGAACCGGTCAGACGCTGCTGAGCTTGAACGAACCCACCACCTTCGAGAGGTTCAAGGCCTGATCCTTCAGGCTTTGCGCTGCCGCTGCCGCTTCTTCCACCAAGGCCGCGTTCTGCTGGGTCATCTGGTCGAGCTGATTGACCGAAACGTTGACCTGCCCGATGCCCTCGGACTGTTCGCTGGCGGCCGTTGAGATCTCGCTGATGATGTCGGTGACGCGCCGCACCGACCCGACAATCTCGTTCATGGTCTGGCCGGCATCGCCCACCAGGCGACTGCCGGACTCGACTTTTTCGACCGATGCGACGATCAGCGCCTTGATCTCTCTGGCGGCCTCGGCGCTGCGTTGCGCCAAGCTGCGCACCTCGCTGGCCACGACGGCGAAGCCGCGGCCTTGCTCACCGGCGCGGGCCGCTTCGACGGCGGCGTTCAGAGCCAGAATGTTGGTCTGGAAGGCGATCCCGTCGATGGTGCCGATGATGTCGGCAATCTTCCTGGAGCTGGCGTTGATGTCATCCATGGTCGTGACCACCTGCGACACCACCGCGCCGCCGCGCGCGGCCACTTCGGCCGCCGCGGCAGCCAGCTGGTTGGCCAGGCGCGCTGAGTCGGCGCTCTGCTTGACCGTGCCGGTGAGCTGCTCCATCGACGATGCGGTCTGCTGCAGGCTGCCGGCGGCCTGTTCGGTGCGGGTCGACAGGTCCTGATTGCCGCTCGCAATCTGTGCGCTGGCGCTGGCGATGCTTTCGGTGGATTGGTGCACCTGCCCGACCAGGCGCTGCAGCGAAGCCTGCATTTCGCCCATCGCCTGCATCATCGGGCGGAACTCGTCGTTGCCGTCCACGACCACCGCCTGGCTCAGGTCACCGGCCGCAATTTGTGCAGCGGCCTTCGATGCCACGGCAACGCGCCGCTGGATGTAGCGCGACAGTCTCCACGAGGCCAGGGCGAGCACACCGATGATGAGGGCGATGACTCCAGCCTGAACGAACTTCGTCGAGCTGGCGTCTTCCTCGGAACTCTTGACCAGACCCGTCAGCATGGCCTCCTGGTACTGGCGCAGGTCTGCCACGCTGGCCAGCAAACGTTCGCGCGCCGGAATCAGGGTGCCCACCAGATGCGCGAAGGCCTCGTCCTTGCGGCCTGCGACCGTCTTGTCCAGATTGGCGCCACCGATCTTCCAGAACTCGGCCAGGCGCTCCTGCAGCACCGCAAACAGCTCCTTGCCCTTGCTGCTCTTGACGTTCTGACTGAACCCCGCAAGGGCCTCGTCGATGAGCTTGCGCTTGGCGCCAACGTCGTCCAGTGTTGCCCGCAGGTCTTCTGGCGTGCTAACCAACATCGCGTGCCTGGCCTGCAGCGAGACGCGCGTGATGTTCAGTTCGACTGTGGCCACGCGCGTCAGTTGCGGCACCAGGCGCGTGGCCGCGTCGGCACTGGTGCGGGCAATGCTGTCCAGATGGCTCCAGGTGTAGGCACCGGCAGCCACCAAGGCAGCGCTCACGACCGTGATGATGGCGACCATGCTGCGGGCGAAACCCAGTGATTGGATGTTCATGTGTGTTCGGTACTCGCTCTTGATCCAGTGAATGAGTGGATTTCGGCACTGAACGCGCCGCACTTAACCTCGCAGCGACGAGTTCATCATTCTGGCCACGAACATATTCTTTCGCGCTGTGTCCGGACTGGATCGATGGAACAGAGGGCGATTCATCGGCCGGGCTCGGCCGGAGCCGGGGCCGGGGCAGGAGCCGAACCGTTTGCGGCACAGTTGCTCCAGCGCCTGGCGGTCGTCGGCGCCGCAACACACGGCGCGTGCCGGTGTCCTGGGTCAGGGCCAGCGCGGCCGACACCGCCAGGGCTGCGGCCAGGGCGGCTCCCTTGGCCAGGTTCAGCCGCAGCCAGGGGCGCCGTGTCTGCACGGGGTTCTTCATGCGGTCTCCTCCATCTGCGGGCGGCGGGTCGACAGCGCCCGCCAGCCCGATCTTCGAACTGAGTGGATGCCGGCGGGGCCCGCATGCCAGGGTGCAGCATGGCCAAAGCCGCCCGAGGCGGGCAGTGCAGTTCGGCGCTGAACTCAGCCAGGAGGCCTGCAGACGCGGAGCGATGCTGTGTCTGCTCGGCTGCCCGCGGCCCGATTTTTTCGTGCCACTATCCTTTGGCGATGCGCGCTGCCGGGCCACAAGTACGCGTGAATGGAAGCGGTCGACCCCGCCACTTACCCCGCAGCAATGGAAGATGCCTCGGGCAACCGCTTCGTGTTGGCCACCCTCGTCATGTTGCTGGCCGCGGGCCTGCAGGCGCTGGGGTTGCTGACGGGCGCATCGGCGCACCGCACACCCCACCGCGTGGCGGTGTGCCTGCTGATTGCCGCCATGGTGGCGGTGTAGGCTCTGAAGGTCTGGTGCTGAAGTTCTGGCACTGAACTTCGGGCACTGAAGTTCTGGCACTGACGCAAGGCGCCGAACGGGTCAACCGGATCGAATGACATCGAACCGGCGCAGCGCACGCTCTCGTTCGCCGATTCGATGCGGCAGCCGTTTGCTCGCTGCCGCGTGACCATTCAAGCCGCATGAACGCCGAAGAAGAACGCGCATCGGCGCAGTCACTCTCGGCGATGGCGCTGCACTGCGCCGCCTGAGACCGTGCAGACGCCAACACCACTGAGGGTGCTTCTGGTAAACCGCACTGAGCTGCATTTCCTGTTCATCTCGGTGGATCGCGCCGCACAGCAGCGGAACAAACTGAGGTTTGTCCACCTTGGCAATCTTCCCCATGCATGTTGTCGGCAGTTTCAAGCCATCGTCGGGTTCGTTGCACGCACCGGATGTCGTCTTCGATGGATCGCGGTTGACGATCGAGGACATCCAGGCCATCGCAAGCCAGGCGCGGGCAGCGCGCCTGTCAGCCGATCCCAAGTTCCGGGATGCGGTCCAGGCCGGCGCCGACTTCGTTGATCGTTTGCTGGCGGAGGACGGCGTCATTTACGGCGTCACGACAGGCTACGGCGACTCATGCACGGTGACCGTTCCGCCTGAGCTGATTCACGAGTTGCCCCAGCGCCTGTACACGTACCACGGCTGCGGCGCGGGTCGCATGCTGGACGATCCCCACGTGAGGGCCGTGCTCGCCGTGCGGCTTGTCTCGCTCTGCCGGGGCCGTTCGGGCGTGAGCGTCGCCTTGATCGAGCAACTCACGGCATTGATCGTGCACGACGTGCTGCCGCGCATTCCGTCCGAGGGCTCTGTCGGCGCCAGCGGTGATCTGACACCGCTGTCGTACGTGGCTGCCGTGCTGTGCGGCGAGCGGCAAGTGCGCCACGCAGGTCTGGAACGGTCAGCGGCCGACGCACTCGCAGCGGTCGGCCTGCGGCCTCTGCGCCTGCGGCCAAAGGAGGGTCTTGCGCTGATGAACGGCACTGCGGTGATGACGGCTCTTGCCTGCGACGCCTTTCATCGCGCGGCGCGCTTGTCACACCTCTCTGCGCGGCTGACTGCGATGAATGTGGTCGCCAGTGCGGGCAATGCAAATCACTTCGATGAAGCGCTCTTCGCGGTCAAGCCACACCCCGGCCAGCAACGCGTCGCGGCTTGGATCCGGGCAGACCTCGCGAGCGAACGTCCGCCGCGCAACGATGCGCGGCTGCAAGACCGCTACTCGCTGCGCTGCGCGCCGCATGTCCTGGGAGTGCTGGAAGACGCGCTTCCCTTCTTTCGCTGCCTCATCGAGAACGAGCTCAACAGCAGCAACGACAACCCCATCATCGATCCGGAAAGCGAACGCGTCTTGCACGGGGGCCACTTTTATGGCGGCCACATTGCTTTTGCCATGGACGCCCTCAAAACGACAGTCGCGAATGTGGCTGACCTGCTCGACCGCCAGTTCGCGATTCTGGTTGACACGCGCTACAACCACGGCTTGCCCAGCAACTTGTCGGGCGCACGACCTGAACGTGCCGCCATCAATCACGGATTGAAGGCGCTGCAGATCAGCGTTTCCGCATGGACGGCCGAGGCCCTCAAGGGAACGATGCCTGCGTCGGTTTTTTCACGGTCGACCGAATGCCACAACCAGGACAAGGTAAGCATGGGCACCATCGCCGCCCGTGACGCCATCCGGGTTCTCGAGCTGACTGAGCAAGTGGTCGCAGCGATGGTCATCGCCTCGCGGCAGGCCGTCGAATTGCGGCAGCGGCGCGACAGCGTGTTGCTCAGCAAGCCGATGGGCGCGCTGTTCGAGACGCTCAAGGACGCGGTGCCTTTCGTCGAAGAAGACCGCGCGCTCGACCATGATCTGCAGCATGTCCTCGCGCTGTTGAGGCAGGACCGCTGGCCGCGTGAAGCCGTGATCTGAAACGGTCACTCGGCTCGGCACCGACCACACCCCATGGATGCGGCGCCGGCCATGGCACGGCCTTAAGCCAAGCTCGAATCAGTTGTCAAATGTGTGGGGTTGACGTCTATCTCGTCACACCTGATCGGCCAATCGCAGGCCTTGCCGCGTTGATTGACCGGCAGCGCCGTCCCGAAGGTAAACGCCTTGGGTTGCTCGGGTGCCGACAGGCGGTCTGACAACCAGCGCGCCAGTTCATCACGCAGCGCAGCCGGGTCAGCGCCGGGCGCCGGCACGATGAAGGCCTTCAGCCGCTGACCTTCGTGGGCCGCCATCGGCCGCACTGCTGCGTCATGCACGGCGGGGTGGGCCAGCAGCGCCTGCCGCACGCGCTCGGGAAACACGTTGATGCCGCCCACCTGCACCGCGGCATCGAGCCGGCCGAGAACGCGAAACTGCCCGTCGGCCAGCCACTCGATGCGGTCTTGCAGCGAATGCGGCCAGCGCACGCCATCGGCCGCGATGCGCACCAGCGTGGCCGCGTCTGCGGCATCGCGCTGCCATTGCGGCATCAGCTGATAGGGCGAGTGTGGTGCGTCGCGCCAACCGATGCCGGCGGTCTCACTGCTGCCGTAGACCTGCAGCAGCCGCTGCAGACCATTGCCTGCGAGCGCCTGCGCCAGTTCGTCCGGACAGGGCGCGGTGGAGGTGACGCCGTGCACGCCCGCCGGCAGTGCCGACGCATGGCGCGCCACCAGCGCCCAGTGCGCCGGGTGGCTGACCAGCAGGTCACCGGCCTGCAGGCGCTGCGGCAGCGCCTGCGGCGTGGCGCTGCGCACGTCGAGGGCCGGGCCGCAGGCCAGCCGTTCTGGCAACAGCACGGTGAGCAGAAAACCGTAGATGTGATGCGCCGGCACGGCAGAGAGCACACGGCGGCGGCCGGCCAGCAGGGCGCCGAGGTGCACCACCTCCTGCTGCAGGTGAGCCAGCTCATGCGTGCAGGGTTTGGGCTGGCCGCTGCTGCCAGAGGTACGAAAAGTGAGTCGGGCGCTGAAATGCTGCAGGCCTTCCGCTGCCAGGCTCACCCAGTCGCCGACGCTGCGGCGGGCGAGCAACAAGTCCTCGATGCCACTTTCGTACAGGTGCAGCGTCTCGTTCAGCGCAGCGGCCACCGACAGCAGCTCAAGCGAGTCCAGCCCCAGGCCGTCGCCATCCAGCCGCAAATCGGCAGACCACGGCCGGGGCGGCAGAGCCGCGCCGCCGGGGCGCAGGTGGGCCACTTCGTCGGCGACCAGGTCCGCAACAAAGCGGTGCAGCGCACCTGCGGCGGCCCACCAGTCCGGACAGCCCTGCGCGCTGGCAGGGCAGTTCGATGCCACGTGCCCGGACGGCAGCGCCGCCATCCTCAGATCCGCTTCACGAAGATCCAGAACGAGCTGCCGCTGATGGAGCTCTTCATGTGCACCTGCACCTTGGTGGCATTCATCTTGTTGTCGAAGACGTACTCGAACATTGCGCTGAACTTGCCCTGCTTGACGCCAGCATCGAACACGCCCTTGAACTGGGGCCGGTTGGTGCAGGGTGCCACTTCTTTGAAAAAGTTCTTGCCGATCACGGCTTTGGGGTCACGGCCGGTGAGGGCACCTTCAGCGGCGTTGTATTTCAGGATCTTGCCGGTGGCATCGACCTCCACCGCCCCAAATGCGAGCTGATTCAGCTGCGTATCGCTCATATTGGCCAGCACGTTTTCGATGTCTGTCTTGCCAAACGCAATACGGTCTACGGTCTACGGTCTACGGTCTACGGTCTACGGTCTACGGTCGAAGTGGTCATGAGAAACCTTTGAATGATGTGGAGGATGAAGGTAAAGCGCCAGGCATCACGAACCGCAGAGGCATCATCAAGTAGCTGTGCACGACGCTGATTTCGGTACGCTGGCGCCGGACTTGAGCCGGGACCAGATTTTTTGCCGCTGCCGTGCATCGCCCAGGTGCGTAGCAGTGCGCCGAATGGCAACGGGCGCCGTCCTTGATGCCCGCCGGGCCAGGAATGCGTGCTAACCGTTCCTCGGCGCCGGCTGCAGCCAGGCACTCAGGGCCTGCGCCTCCAACGGCCGGCTGAACAAGTAGCCCTGGCCCTTGTCGCAGCCGAGCTGTCGCACCAGCGCGGCCTGGGCCTCGGTCTCCACGCCTTCGACGACCGTGCTCATGCCCAGGCTGTTGGCGACCATCACCGTCGCCTGCACCAGCACGCGGTGGTGCAGGCTGGTGTCGACCTGTGACGTGAATGAGCGGTCGATCTTCACGACGTCGACCGGGAACTGGTGCAGGCTGGCCAGCGACGAATAGCCGGTGCCGAAGTCGTCCAGCGCCAGCACCACGCCGAGCGCCTTCAACTGGTGCAGCACGGCCTGCACGGCGGCATTCTGCGCGGCCAGGCTTTCTGTGACTTCGAGTTGCAGGCACTGCGGCGGCAGCGCGCTGGCCGCCAGCAGCGCCTGAACCGAGGCCACGAAATCAGCCTCCTGGAGCTGGGCGCGTGACAGGTTCACCGCAGTCCAGCCAGGCGCCACCGGGCCGAGTTCATCGCGCCAGCAACGCTGCTGGCGCACGGCGGTGGCAAGCACGAAGTCGCCGATCGCGCCGATCAGCCCGCATTCCTCGGCAACGCCGATGAACTCGAGCGGCGGCACGATGCCACGCCGGGGATGGCGCCAGCGCACCAGCGCCTCGACGCCAACGCAGCCGCCGAAGCCGCGGCCAGCGACCACGTCTTGCAGCGCGATGATCGGCTGGTAGACCACGAACAGCTGCCCTTCGGCCAGCGCCAGCCGCAGTTCGGCCTCGGTGAGCGCGCGCTGCATCGCGCGCTCACGCATTGCCGGCTCGAAGGCGACGAAGCGGCCGCCGCCCTGGCGCTTGGCCTCAACCATCGCGATGCTGGCGTCGCGCATCACAGCGGCTGCGTCGCCTTCGGCGCCATCACCCAGCAGCAAGCCGCCGCTGACGCTGCAGGTCAGCGCATGCCCGGCCACGTGGCAGGGCCGGCCGAGCACTTCGACCACGCGCTGGCTGATCACCAGCGCCTCCTCGCTGCTGGCCAGGGACCCGAGCAGCACCACGAACTCGTCGCCGCCGACGCGTGCCGCCATAGATTCGCCGGCGCGCAGCAGGCCGCGCAGGCGCGCCGCCAGCACGCTGAGCAGGCCGTCGCCGACAGCGCTGCCGAACAGGTCGTTGACGCGCTTGAAACGGTCGCAGTTGAGGAACAGCACCGCAAACTGCGGCCCGGCTTCGCGCGCGCGCCGCGCCAGCGCATCGGCGATCAGCGCGCTCAGCGCCGCCCGGTTCGGCATCTGGGTCAGCGCATCGGTCAGCGCGGCATCGCGCAGACGCCGCTCCAGCTGGCTCTGCTCCTGACGAACCTGATGGCTGACATCGTCGAGCACCACCATCAGGCGCCCGCCGTCGATCCTGATGACGCTGATCGACAGCGTGCGCGCGGCCCCGCCGTCGACGACTGGCCGGGTCACGCGCAGGGCGTCGCAGATCACGTCACCTTCACGCTGCGTTGCCTGCGCAAGGCTGCGCAATTGCGGCACCACGCCTTCGAGGACGTCGAACAGGTTGTCCAGCGAGCCGTCGCTAGACAGTGGCATCAGCAGCTGTGCCGAGGTCGGATTGATCATCTCGATATCGCCGCCGGGCGTCGTTTGCACCAGGCCGATCGGCGCCCGGTACAGAAACTGCATCAGCGACTCGTAGGCAGCCGCGGAGACGACACCCGACATCGCGCTCAGCCCGGCTCAGCAAGCACCAGCACCGGACCACAGACCCGGTTGCGGCCGCCGTGCTTGGCTGCGTACAGGGCTTCGTCGGCACGTTTGAGCAGCGCTTCGACGCTGGAGGTGGCGTCATCCATCGTCGCGATGCCGATGCTCACGGTGCAGGCCACCGGGCCGGCGTCGGTCTGCGCCGGCTGCGATTCAAGTGCTGCGCGCAGGCGCTCAGCGACTCGCTGCGCGCTCACCAGATCGGCCGATGGCAGCAGCACGGCGAATTCCTCGCCGCCGATGCGGGCCACCACGTCGACCTGCCGGAACGTCGCGCCCATCAGGCGCGCAATGTGACGCAGCACCGCATCCCCCACCGGGTGGCCATGGGTGTCGTTGATCTTCTTGAAGTGGTCGGCGTCGATCAGTATTAGCGAAAGCGGGCGCGGCAGCCGCCGCCAGCGCCGAAGTTCGGTCTCTGCCGCGTCGAAAAAGGCGCGGCGGTTGCTGATGCCGGTCAGATGGTCGCAGATTGCGGCATGGCGCGCTTCCTCGGCGGCATCGTGGTGGCCCGACATGTCGCGCACGATCAGGCAATAGCCGGTCTCGTCGGCGCCGGACAGCGCTGCGGCAAGCTGGTGGTCATCTGCCAACGCGCGCTGCGGGGCGATCATCGCGCTGCCCCAGAAACGTTTGCCGTCGGCGCGCAGCCGCCAGCCGTCGTCCAGGCTCCAGCCGCTGTGTTCGGCCTCATGCAGGCGGTCAAGCACGCGTTCGGGCGTGATGGCATCCTCGGGGTAGAACACCGCCAACGAGCGGCCGACCACCTCTGGGCCATGGCCAGTGACGCGGCCGATGCTCTCGTTCCACTCGGTCACGCAGCCGCGGGTGTCGAGATCGATCAACGCGTAATCCGCAACCCCGGTAAGGATCGCAGTCAGCCAGATCTCCTGATGGCGCAGCAGGCGCTCTCGCTGCGCCTGCGCCGTGACGTCCTGCAGCATCGCCATGACGAGGCTGCCGTCGAGCTTGATCAGGCTGAACGAGAACAGGCGCCGCCCGCCCTTCGCGCCGCCCGGTGCCAGCAGGTGCACCCCGTCGCAGACCATGCCTTGCGGCGCGGTGAACGCGGCCAGACGCGAGCGCAGGTCGGGTGCGATGTCTTCGAGCGCTGTGAACAGGTTCGACAGGTCGCCGTCGTGCGACAGCGGCATCATGAGCTGCGCGGCAACAGGGTTGATCATCACGATCTCGCCGTCGCTGCGCGCCTGCACCAGGCCGGCCGGAGCCAGGTAGACGAACTGGGTCAGCGCTTCGTATTCCTGGGCCAGGTCACTCTCGGGCTCGGGGCACATCAGGGCTTCCGGTTGACGAGCACGAAGCGACGATCGGCGCGCGGGCTGGCCAGCAGGCGCAATTTGACTTTCACCGGGCGCATGCGAAGCGTGAGCACGTAGTCCAGCGTCAGGTCCAGCGCCTGGTCGGCGGCGGCGGTGTCCTCGAAGCGCTGCGCCACCATGAAATTGTTCATGCAGGGGGCGACCGAAGTGAAGAGCGGGTGGCCGATGACCCGTTCCTTCGACAGGCCGGCCATCTTCGATTCGAGGGCGTTGTAATCGCACACCACGGTGTCGGCAGCCATGCCGATGACTCCGAAGTCGAGCGTATCCAGCTCCCCGGCGTTCAAGGCCAGCAGTTGCTCGAGGATTTCGGGTTGCGAAAATTCCAACGCTAGCTGAGTGTTCATGCAAAGTCCTTTTTGTGGCAGCGCATACCGTCTGCAGGGCGCTGTGTTCCGCTCTTGATATCGGCACGGCGGGATTCGACTTGAGCGAGAGCCCGTCGACTCGACGGCCCCCTGAGTCGATCGGCGGCGCCCCCCGACTAGAGCCGAGGCTGAACGAGCCAGAACCACAGCGCAGTTCCGAGGGTCAGCCACAAAAAAATGATCAAGACAGCGCCGACTCGACTGCTGGGCTTCGAACCCTTGGTCTGAATCCACTTGTCCGCTTGGCTGCGGCAGTCGGCAAGGACGTCAGGGGGCAAGAGCCTGATCGCCAGCCAGATCAGGCCCGGAAGAAGGATCACATCATCGACATAGCCAAGCACGGGAATGAAGTCAGGAATCAGGTCGATGGGGCTGAGCGCGTAGGCCACGACGAAGACCCCAAGGGCCTTCGCATACCACGGCGTCCTCGCGTGCTTGCCGGCAAACCAGAGCGTGACACCGTCGCGTTTGATGCGCTTGGCCCAGCCCTTGAGTTTGTCGCTGATCGTCATCGACGACAGCATGCCATGCTTGGGCGCCACCTCTTGCCGATGCGGTGGCCGATGCGGTGGCCGTCGCTGCCCTCGGCATTGACAGGCCACAGCTTGGGTACGTAGGCCGGTGGCGATCGCCTTCGGGTTTCCCCGGGCGATGAGGCGCCAAACCTCATTCCTGCGAAGCTCTAGCGCAGCCAGTCCGCGCGCCCCTGGGCACCGGGCCGCCTGAAACGTGTCGGCTGGAAGATCTCAGGCCGCTTGCAGTTGCGACCCAGGGGCTGGCGCGGGCGGCGGCGCGGGGGGTCTGCAGACCCCCGAGTTCGTAAACATTCGGTGATCCCGTCGCCGCCATGGCAACGGCGCTGCGTGGATCTCACAGGCGCAACTGGGCCCCGTAGTCGCGACGCAGCGGGTACAGCCAGACGTCCTTGATGGGCAAGGTCTGCTCGTGCGTGAGGGCCTTCTTGCCACGTCCGACGGTTTGTCCAACGTGGATCCAATTGGCGGCGCGGTAGCAGGTGCCTTTGTGGCGGTCGGTCTGCACGAAGGTCTCCAGCAGCACCGGTCGGTAGCCGTAGCGCTGCTGCCAGTCGGCAGGCAGGCGCCGTGCAGCCAACGCCAGCGCCTTCGATGCCAGGCCCTTGCTCATCACCCACGGCAAGATGAGGAAGCGCGCGTTGTTGACCACGCGCTGCAGATTGGCGCTGCGCTGGGTGTCACTCCAGCCGATGAAGGCGTCGCGGCTGGCCAGCTTCCAGGCGCTGGCGCCGAAGCTCAGCAGCGCCACCCAGCGGTCCCCCGCGAACACGGCGTAGCGCATCTGGCTGCCTGAGAGCGGCCTGTAGCCCAACTCGTGATACCGCGCCATGTACTCGTTCCACAGCTTGCTGTGGGG
>Ga0209490_10002998_pt1 | contig 15856 bp, 16 predicted proteins | sample MAT06_FD_187209 | JGI IMG/M metagenome (GOLD analysis project Ga0209490, IMG submission 187209) | Freshwater microbial communities from Lake Fryxell liftoff mats and glacier meltwater in Antarctica - MAT-06 (SPAdes) (version 2) | ecosystem: Environmental > Aquatic > Freshwater > Ice > Liftoff...
CGAATGGCTAGAATCATTTTGGTGTGACCACTGCCAGGAAAGCAAATGGTACCATGTGCGCAAAACTGGCGATCGCACTTATGAACTGGCGATCGCACCGGGTGAGCTTTGGCAGCAGGTCGCAGGCGTGGTTCATCCCCATGGCAATCCATCAGTGGGAGAATTTACTCGTCGGCAATCTCGCATGGTTGGATTTAATGGTGTTAAAGACTTTAGCTTTCTCGTTTGACGATCAACACATTAGCAATCTATGCGAACCTCACGCTCTCAATCTTCCAAAGTTGCGGTCTATACCTCTCGAAGCTGGCTGAAGCAATCCTCATCGCCCTTTCGCACCATGTGGTACGACCTACTGGCTTCGCGATCGCTGGCTCGGCAACTGCTCATTCGAGACATCTCCGCTCAATATCGTCAATCTTTTTTAGGTCTGATTTGGGCGTTTTTGCCAGCCGTTACCACCGCGATCGGATTTACGTTTGCCGCAAAGTCCAAGCTGCTAAATGTGGGTGATACCGATATTCCCTACACGGCATATGTTTTAATTAGCATGACTCTATGGCAAACTTTTCTGGCAGCCTTGAATGGTCCTGTGCAAGCCGTGGCTTCTGGTAAAAGCATTATGTCTCGCATTAACTTTCCCCGCGAAGCCTTAATTTTAGCAAAGCTAGGCGATGTCTTTTTTAACTTTGGGATTAAGCTCATTCCCGTCGTAATTTTATTTATTTGGCTCCGAGTCCCTATTAGTTGGAGCATTTTGCTAGCGCCTGTAGCCTTAATTCATTTAGTCATGTTGGGCACGGCGATCGGGCTGCTCTTGGCTCCCCTGAGCGGACTGTACCAAGATATTTCCAAAGCCCTCACGGTCATCACAGGACTTTGGCTATTTATTACCCCAGTTGTCTATCCCCTACCGCAAGAGGGGTGGTTTGCCACCATCGTCCAGCTTAATCCCGTTACGCCTTTGCTAGTCACCACCCGCGAGCTAGCCACCACAGGAATTGTTTCAAACCCGCAGGGGTTTTGGATTGTTAGCGTCATTGCAGCTGTAGGATTGCTGCTGGCTTGGACAATTTATCGGGTGGCGATGCCTTATGTTGTTGAGCGAGCGAGTTCTTAATGATTAGTATCACAAAGCAAGAAGTTCCAGCAGTTTTGAATCAGCCAGACGACGACGTTATTCTTTCAGTTGATCACGTTTCTAAGCGGTTTTGCCGAGACTTGAAGCGATCGCTCCTCTACGGCATTCAAGATATCACCGCCGATCTAATCGGTATCCGCGAAGCCAGTGAGCAACTACGTCCTCAAGAGTTTTGGGCACTCAATGATGTTAGCTTTCAGTTGCGCCGAGGCGAGGCATTAGGACTAGTCGGTAAAAATGGTAGCGGTAAATCGACGTTGCTGCGAATTATTGCCGGGTTAATTAAGCCTGATAGCGGTTCCGTTAAAATTAAAGGCAGAGTTGCGCCGCTGATTGCACTAGGAGCGGGCTTTAATCCTATCCTGACGGGACGCGAGAATATTTATACCAATATGTCGATTCTGGGACTCTCAAAATTAGAGATTGAGGAACGGTTCGATGCCGTTGTGGAGTTTTCTGAAATTGGCGATGCGATCGATGCTCCGGTGCAAAGCTATAGTTCGGGGATGGCGGCGCGTTTAGGTTTTGCAAGCGCTATTCATACTCAGCCAGATATTCTGTTATTGGATGAGGTTTTAGCAGTTGGAGACATTCAATTTCGGGCAAAATGCTATCGAAAACTAGCTGAGTTGCAGAGGCTAGGGGTTGCTTTTATTCTGGTTTCTCACAATCCACAGTCTATTCTTACAATTTGCAAGCAGGCTGTTTACCTATTGAAAGGTAAACGTATTATGCAGGACGAAGCTTGTACAGTCATGGATCGGTATGAACACGACTTATTTGTTGGTAAGATTGCAAAATCTTCAGGTTTTATGGATTTGTCAGGAAGTTTAGATATTAGCAATCGCAAGCTCAGCTTTGTTTCTCTCTTCTTTAGAGATGAGACAGGTCAACTCCTGCACCCGTTAGAGAGCGGTAAGCCTGCTTATTTTTGTATCAAATTGAAAGCCTATGAACCAGTTGCCAATGTTAGTCTAACTTTTACCATCAAAGAACAGCAGGGGGAAGGCGAGCCTGTGCTGCGAAACAATAGCCAAGAAGAAGGGATGTCCTGGAACCTTTCTACAGGAGAACATGAATTACAGGTGTATCTCCCCTATGTTGGGTTCAAGCCAGGTGCGTACACGATGAAGCTCAATATCAGTCGAGACAGATTTTATATGTTTGACGTTGTCGAAGCATTCAACTTCTCAGTCGAGGGTAAGGGCATGAGTCAATGTAAATTTTACCAGCCTAAACAGTGGAATTTGGTTAGCAAAATCGATGCTTGAAATTAAAGTTACATTAGAAGAACAGAGTCTGACAGTGGCAACAGAGCAACTTGACTGTTGCCCCAATTGCGGTAGTAAACAGATCAAGTTTTGGTGCAAAGGTCATGACCGCCTACATAGCTTGAGTACTCAAGTGTTTGTGTACTCAAACTGCAAAGAATGCGATTTGCTGTTTCTTTCAATTAGACCTCCTGAACAGGAAGTTTATAAATTTTATCCTCCAGACTATGCTCCTTATCAGACTCAACCAAAAGTTGCATCTGAGATTGCAGTAGACCCTCTCTCTGAAAAGCGCTCGATTGCGACTCTGCCTCAAAGAGCGTTGAACAAAATAGTATCTACCTTAAATGAAAAGTATGTAGCTGTCTTTCCAAACTCTCTGCCTCAAAAGCTTCGACAATTTTATAAGCCTGCTACTAACGGACTAAAGCTTTTAGATTTCGGCTGTGGTTCTGAGCGGTTCCTCAATTCAGCACGACAGCAGGGTTGGGAGACTCTAGGCATAGATTTTAGCTTAGATACGATTAAGAAAGTTCAGAGTAGTGGTCATCAAGCGTTCCTCATGTCTCCTAATGTGTGGCAGGAGATAGACAATGAATCACTGGACTGCGTAAGGATGAGTCATGTACTTGAGCACTTGTATCAACCGAAGCAGGTTTTAGCGGCTTTACACTGCAAGATGAAATCCGGCGCGAAAATTCATGTCTCAGTTCCTAATTCCCAAAGTATTGCCGCAACTTTATTTCGATCCTGCTGGTTTGATCTTGACTGTCCAAGACATGTAATATTATATTCTCCCGCTTTGCTAAAGCAACTCCTGATCGAGTCTGATTATTCTGATATTGAGATCGTTCATCAGTCCGTTCCTAAAAACTTTTTGCGCAGTTTAGAGTATTTTCTACAAGATATTCACCAAGAACAAGATTGGATCGGGCAGGACGACGCCACTCGCCAGCAGCTAGAGCAGTTGTTCTTTATTCCTGCAGGTTTATCTGCGCTGATAGGAGCATCCGATCGCTTCCATGTTTTTGCTGTAAAGAAATAATCGCTTGAGTTAAAATTTATGACTCCAAAAGTTGCCTGGATTCCAGCGGCAGACATTAACCGAGCAGGGTCTCGACTCAGAGCTTTTTTGCCCTGTCGCTACTTGAAGCAGGCAGGCTATGACTGTGAGATCTTCAAGTCTAAGAACTCAACTCAGTATGATCTGGTGATCTTTCAAAAGGCATATAGCCCTCAACATCGATCGCTGGCAGAAACCCTCCAGTGTCAAGGCGTGAAGATTGCGTTGGATTTGTGCGATAACGACCTGTATGAACTCAATAATCAAACATGGAAAACTAGAGGTGAAAATCTCAAACAATTTCTTAGCCTAACTGATGCTGTTTCTGTAGCTACGGAAGCGCTGTCGCAGAGAATTCCACATCTACAAACAACAATTATTGATGATGCATTTGACGCCGTTCAGCTAAATCAGTTTTATCATTTGTTTCTGGTGACTCAGGGAACATTTAAGCCGCTGCGAAGTGACTGTCTCAAGCTAATTTGGTTTGGCAATAAAGGCAGACGCAATCCTCTAAGTGGGCTTATTTGTCTTGCCGGAATCTTCCCCATCCTGGAGAAGTTAAACCATCTCTATGCTTTGAGTCTGACAATTGTTAGTGATTCTCAAACATTAGCTCATCAATATACGGAATCGCTAAATTTTCCAGTTCACTATTATCCCTGGTCAAGAACAACTTTTCCTTATGTTCTCAGGCAGCATGATATTTGCCTCATTCCCAATAACATAAATCCTTACACTGTCTGCAAAACCAATAACCGACTACTTTTATCTCTAAGGTTAGGAGTTCCCGTCATTGCTGATGAGATTCCTAGCTACAGCGAATTCAAAGACTTTGCTCTTTTCTCTAACTGGTTCGATAATTTAGTTACTTATGCTGTGAATCCAGAACTCAGAAAAAATCATGTGATTCAAGGGCAGGAGTATATTCGATCGCACTATACCCGCGATCGCACAGTACGTCAGTGGATAGATTTTATCCACTCGATTGTCTAACTCCACCCTGTATTTCAATCTTCACGTAAAGCTATGAGATTCAGCCTGATTGATATTCTTAAGAATTTAAGAGACCGTCTCATCGACAAACTTTACCAGTGGCTTCTTTTAGCAGAACAACGATCGATCGCCACTCAGAACCAAGCTTGGATTAGCCATCTCAAAGCCTGTGGAAATGATCTGAAGGTTCGAGGACTTGTGCAACTTAGCGGTGCAAAGTACATTGAAATCGGGCAAAACGTTCACATTGGAGACAGCGCCTTTATCCGGGGAGAATGCGGTTTAGTGATTGGTGACAACACGCACATTAGCCGTAACCTAGTGCTATACACAGTCAATCACCGCTATAAGGGCGATCGCCTTCCCTATGACGATACAGTGATCAAAAAGCCTGTTGAGATTGGTCGTAATGTCTGGATTGGGATGAATGTTTGCATTACGCCTGGTTCAAAAATTGGGGACGGGGCGATCATTGGTATGGGATCTGTAATTTCGGGAGAAGTACCGCCCTTAAGCATTGTGGGAAATCAAAAAATTCGCATTCTCGGCTATCGCAATCTCCAGCATTACGAAGCCTTAGAAATAGCTAAAGCTTTTGGTGGCGTCAACGGTCGCGTTTTAGAAAACAATCAATCATGAACACTTACACTCTTAGAACAAATTCGATAGCACAGCTTCTTAAACGAGAGGCGGGGCGGCAGTTATGTCGCTCGGTAAAAAGCTTTGTTTTTGTCGCCACTACAGGGCGTAGTGGCAGTAAAACGCTCTATCATCTCTGCAAAAGTATTTCAGGGTGTGCTTCCTTCCATGAACCCTTGCCTGAAATGAATGGCGACATTCTAAGCGCATACAATAGACTCGATGATCAAAAGATGCTGAAATTCTTTAAAGATTTCAAGCTGCCTGCTATCTACAAAGCCTCTCTCAATCAAGATTGGTACATTGAAACGAATCATACATTCATTAAATGCTTTGCAGATGCTGCGGTTGAGGAATTTAGCGATCGCCTTAAAGTCGTTCATATGATAAGAGATCGTCATGAGGTAGCTCGAAGTTGGTTGAATCGCGGTTCAATTCCAGGTCAAGGCGTAAAGGGTGCTTGGCTACTTGATCCGGTCGCACCTCGAAATCTCATTCAGTTTAATGATCTGCGGATTCAAGACGATAGATTCAATCATGATTACTTTAAGTGCCTTTGGTATTGGTATGAAATAGAGGCGCGCATTGCTCAATTTAAACAGCGCTATCCACAAATTCCGGTTTATGTTTTGAAAACAGAAGACCTTAATGACGTTAACGTATTGCTGCCAGTATTTGAAAAACTATTTGCAGGTTTCGATCGCAGTGATTTAATCAAGAAAATTGGTTCGCGGATAAATTCTTCCAAAGAGATTCCCAAGCAACCTAGAGACATTGAACGAGCAGCGATCGACAAGTTTGATACCCTCTGCCAAAGTATCTTGACGAAGAGATGCAAGAACGAGGACGTGATCTGAAAAACAGCTAAATTTATTCCTAGATTTATACATTTCACTCATAGCTATGACTTGCTCTTTGCCGTTGGTTAGCGTTATCGTTCCGTGCTATAATGCAGAGCTATACATTGGTGAGGCGATCGCCAGCGCTCTCAACCAAACTTACCCCAACATCGAGGTAATTGTTGTTGACGATGGATCAAGCGATCGCAGTGTTGAGATTATTCAGTCATTTGGCGATCGCATTCAGCTTCCAGCAGCTTCCCATCTAGGTGCTTGTGCCGCTCGCAATCGAGGTTTACACATGAGTCAAGGGGAATTCATTCAATTTTTGATGCAGACGACGTGCTTCTACCAAATAAGCTAGAAGTGCAAGTACCGATCTTGCAATCAGGGCAAGCCGACTTAGTATTTTGCAATGGTTATTTATTTGGTGACAATCGCCCTTGCCGCCCCATTAAAAAGCTTCTGAGTCTACCTTCTCCTGTAGATATTGATTCATTCGTATACTGTTTATCCCATGGTTTTGGAACAGAGAGTTCTTTACATCGCCGCACTTATCTTGAAAAAGTGAAGGGATTTAGAGAGAATTTACAAGGTGCTCAAGAAGCTGATTTGCATATCCGCCTAGCAATAGCAGGAGTTAGGCTTTACAAGGTCAATGATTTTCTATTCAAGCATCGGAACCACAACGATCCAACAAGAATTACTTGGACAAAGAAGCCACCTGGTTTTATGCTCGATGTATTGCTAGGGTTGTTAGTTTTTATTGAGCAAGATTTTTCAGCAGAATTTACTCAAGCTCGTCGAGATGCTCTAGCCAGTCGAATTTTTCAAAACTCTATTTACGCTTATCGGGATGGGGCTGAGGAATTAGCTAAAGCTGGCTTTCAACAGGTAAAGAAGATTTCTACATCGTTAAATTATCATGAGCGATCGCTCTACAAGTTTTTAGCCAATTATCTTGATCCAATGCTGCTTGAGGCTTTTCTGAAAAAAGCTCGTGTTAGCCGAAACTCAGTTCAGCAATTATTGAATTTAAAAACCACAACCTCCGGCTAAGTAAGCTTTGATTTTCCTATGCGCATTGCCTTCATCACTCCTGAATTTGTCACCGAGCTTTCCTATGCCGGTGGTTTAGCCAACTACCTGGGTAGAGTCACCGTTGCCCTCGCTGAGGCAGGTCACGACATTCACGTTTTCACCCGATCGCAAACCAACGAATCGATCGCCTTCCAGGGCGTTACCGTTCATCGCATCATTCCCATCTGGGATCAGCGTATGATTCTCGATCACGTTGATCCGCTCATTCCTCGCAGCCTCTATAGTCCCTATCAAGATCTCAAAGCGGCATGGTGTTTATGGCAACGCTGGCAATCGGTACAGCGATCGCAGCCCTTCGATATTGTCCAGGTTTCCAACGTTATGTCGGTCGGTCTGTTCTTTCGCTGGGCGCGATCGACCTCAATCATCACCCGCATGTCTAGCTATCGTCCTTTCTGGGATACCGCTGCCGCCATTCCACTGACAGTCGGCGTCAAAACTCGCTGGCTGATGGAGCGGTTAGCAGTTACCGGAACAGAGCTTGTTTACGCCCCGACTCAGTTTGTTGCTAAGCAAGTTGAGCAGGGCTACCACATTCCTCAGGTAGACATTATTGAAACACCGTTTTTCCCTGAACAAGCCGCGCTAGACGAATCTTTGTTTGAGCAACAAGCACAGGGCAAATCTTATGCACTCTATTTTGGGCGAATGACCCCGATGAAAGGAGTGCATATTCTAACGCAGGCTTTACCCGCCGTATTCGATAGTCTACCTGACCTACACATGATTTTTATTGGCGGAGAGGGACTAGCACCGACTTCAGAGCAGAAAACGATGCGTGAGTATGTAGAAATACACCTAGAAAAATATCGCGATCGGATTACGATTCTTGATCCGATGCGTCATGACAAACTTTATCCATTTATTCAGAATGCCAAAGTAATAATTTTGCCGTCGCTTATCGATAATTTACCTAATACCTGCTTAGAATCAATGGGTTTAGGAAAAGTAGTGGTTGCTACAACAGGCACGTGTTTTGAGCAGATCATTACCAATGGGATCTCTGGCATTTTAGTTGAAGCTGGCAACCCAAAGGCTTTAGCAGAAGGCATCAGCCGAGCATGGCAAATGAACGAGTCCACGCGAGTTGAGATGACAACAGCAGCGCAAAACAGCATTAAACGCCTACATCCAGATCAAACCATTCCTCAATTATTGACCTACTACCAGTCCGTCATCGACACAACAAAGTCATGTACCCATGTCTAATATCCTTGTTACAGGCGCAGCGGGTTTTATTGGTTTTCACCTGTGCCAGCAGTTATTGAGTAAAAGTCACACCGTTGTTGGACTAGATAACTTAAATGCCTATTACGATGTTCAGCTTAAACACGATCGGTTACATCAACTCAAGGAGAAAACAGGGTTCCAATTTCATAAGCTAGATCTAAGCGATCGGGCTGCGATAGAACAGGTTTTTACAGAACACTCTTTCGACTGTGTCGTAAATTTGGCAGCTCAAGCCGGAGTTCGGTATTCAGTAACTAACCCTCATGCCTATGTAGACAGCAATTTAGTGGGTTTCGTCAATGTTTTAGAAGGCTGCCGACATTCTCAGGTCAAGCATCTTGTTTTTGCATCCTCCAGCTCAGTATATGGATCGAGCACCCAACTACCATTTTCCGTTCACAATTCAGTCGATCATCCCATCAGCCTCTATGCAGCGACTAAAAAAGCCAATGAGCTAATGGCTCATACCTATAGCCATCTGTATAATCTTCCTGTAACTGGCTTACGATTCTTCACCGTCTACGGACCCTGGGGAAGACCAGATATGGCAATGATCCTGTTTACTAAAGCCATTTTGACAGGAAAACCTATCGATATCTTCAATCATGGTCAGATGCGACGAGATTTTACTTACATTGACGACATCGTTGAAGGAATCATCCGATTAATAGATAGAGTGCCACAGCCAAATCTTAACTGGTCAGGAGATAATCCCGATCCGGCAACCAGCAAAGCACCCTACAGGCTGTACAACATCGGCAACCATCGCCCTGTAGAGTTACTGCATCTAATTCAAGTACTAGAGTCTTGTTTGGGAATTGAAGCACAGAAAAATCTACTTCCTCTACAGCCGGGTGACTTGATTGAAACTCTAGCTGATGTGAATGATTTAGTCCGCGATATAGATTTTAGACCTAACACTTCAATCGAGATTGGAGTCGAACGGTTTGTAGCTTGGTATCGTTCATACTACCAAATTTAAGCAATATGGTTTCTATTAGTAAGCTTCTCTACAACTTAAATCAGCGCTTTGAGCATGGGCTAGGCACAGCCTATTACAGAGATATTGTTCGTCCTAAAATTCTAGGAACTCCTCCAGTTGCCCATACCACTAATTCCACCTGCGAAATTCATGTCTTTACCTGCTCGAAAGACTGGTTAAACCTAATCTGGACGCTCAAGTCGTTCTATTGGGCCTCCAAGAGGCAGTATGCCCTTTGCATCCATGATGACGGCACACTGCTCGAAGAGAATCGTGCAGTTCTACAGCACCATTTTCCCAATGCTCGAATCATCGATCGCCCTAGTGCCGATGCCAAGGTTTTAGCAGAGCTACAGGCTTATCCTCGCTGCTTAGAGTTTCGTCAAAGTAACCATCTTTCACCCAAAGTCTTTGATTTCCTAGCATATTTAGAAAGCGATCGCATGTTGCTACTCGACAGCGACATTTTGTTTTTTGCAGAACCCACCGAACTGCTGCAACGGATCGAAGACCCGACGTATCTCCTTAATACCGTCAATGGGGATGTTTCTAGTGCCTACACGGTTAATCCGCAGGTGGTGGAAGACAAGTTAGGCTTTGATGTAATCGATCGCTTTAACTCCGGCTTAGGTTTGATTCACAAAGCCTCATTTAATCTTGATTGGATTGAAGAATTTCTGGCGCTTCCTGATATTCTGGGGCATTTCTGGCGCATTGAGCAAACACTTTATGCACTGCTTAGTTCGCGCTTTGGTGCAGAGCTGTTGCCGCCTGCCTATGACGTTCATCTGGACGGAGGAATTGGCACTTCCCCTTCTCGGCACTATGTCGGTAAAATTCGTCATTTGATGTATGACGAAGGAATTCGACAGCTCGTAAAGCAGGAATTTTTCAAGAAGCTGAGCAAGTAATATAAATTTTCCATCAATACGTAGTCAGAAGAAGCTGTAGAACTATGTTATTCATTAATCTCAAGGCAAATCTTGGAAATAACTTGTTTCAATATTCCTTTTTAAGGAAGGTTGCAGAGAGCCACAACCAGAATTACTATCTAAGCGGTGACTTCTCTCAAATTACTAAGTACTTCGATTCAGATTTTCGAGTTATTCAGTCGATTTTTAAGTTGTTAATTTGTAAGGTCTTTAGACAGAAAATTACTGTAATAAAGCCAAAGCGTAAAAGTTCAGGGGAAGGAATATTTCGAGAAGATATGTTGAGTATCTCTGATCTGACTCTGAATAGTGAAGAAAAATATGTCTTAGATGGCTGGTTTCAATATTGTGACTACACCTCACCATGCTACATATCTTATAAAAAGAGATACCTAAATAGGGTAACAGAATATTTGGCAGCTAGTAATATTACTGCGCTTGACTCCTACTGCTGCATTCACCTGAGATACAGGGACTACTTCACAACTGACACAGGACGGGCAAACCAATACGGCTGGGTTTTGCCAATTAACTATTATCAGAACGCAGCCAAGATACTGAAAAGTAGCGCTGATCCACTTAAGTTTATTGTCGTCAGCGATGATATCGATCTAGCTAGAAAAACAATGTCTTGGCTACCGGAGAATACACATTTCAGCACGTTGGAAAGTCCTATCTTGGATATGATCTTGATTTCGCTATGTAAATATAAAATCATTACAAACTCTACATTCAGTTGGTGGGGGGCGAGGTTATCGTTCGATGGGGCTACGACATTATGTCCAAACTATTTAATTAGATCAGGAAAACAAGTGAAAATATCTAGCGAAACTTATCCAAAAAATTGGATGAGAATTGAATTTTCTAGCGATCATTCACCTGATGAAATAGCAATATACAATGAGCATTTGCAAAACCTTGACCGCAAGCAATCCATCAAGAAAAAATCAATAACATGGCGAGCTTTCAGTAAAATTCAACGATTATTAGGATCAATATCTAAGCGAGTCTTTCACCTAGTCTGAGATAGAGAATATTTGGAAAAATACTCAAACCATACAAATCAAAGTGGTAAACCACTACGAGAGACTATTTTAGAAAAATGAGTGAGCAGCTTTTGTCAATCAACAGCAAAAAAATCAGCTATAAAGTTACTGTTCAGACAGCACCAATAAAAGTTCTGATGCTGCCCGATTGCCGAGCAGCAAATCCTTATCAAACGCTGTTGGCAGGAGCAATCGAGCAACAAGGCGCGATCGTCTGCTTTCCCCAAGGCTACCGACGTGGCTTGCCACTGCTGCGGGAGGTCTTAGCACAGCGAGTCAATATCATACACCTACACTGGATTTTACCATATATCAAAGGGCAACATTCTTGGCAAAAAGCTTTGTATGGCATCAAGCTCTTGATCGATATTTTTCTAGTTCAACGGCTTGGCGTTCGAGTCATTTGGACAGTACACAACCAAGTTACTCATGATACACCTTTTCCAAAACTAGAAATATGGGTACGTCGTCAGTTAGCAAAGCAAGTCGATCGCATCATCCTACACAATGCCGCTACGCTAGAATCGATCGCCCAAACTTACGGTATCTCTCCAGCCAAAGCGCAGGTTATTCCACACGGTCACTATCGAGATGTTTACTCGTCCAAGATTAGTTCTACGGACGCTCGACGATCGCTAGGATTACCTCTAACAGGCAATATCTACCTCAGTCTAGGATTGCTCAGACCGTACAAAGGCATAGAACAACTGCTGACTCTCTGGCGAGAACATCCAGAGATGGCGGCAGGGAACACGCTGCTAATTGCCGGAAAAGCGGGTTCCGCTTATGCCGAAGAACTGCAAAAGCTGACTGCCGACTTGCCATCGGTAGTTTTGATGCCTGAGTTTATTGAAAGCGAACGCATTCATCTTTTCTTTAGTGCAGCAACGTTTGCAGTGTTGCCCTATCGAAATATCCTCAACTCTGGCAGCTTGATCTTGGCAATGTCATACGGTGTTCCGGTGATTGCGCCTCGCCTTGGTAATATTCCTGAGAGTTTAGGAGCAGCCGATCAACTATTGTATAACGCGGATGATCAATGGGGGCTGCTGGGGGTACTGAAGCAGAGTTTGGATGCAGATGAGCGATCGCTCAGTCAGCATGTAGTGGAGGCGTGCGATCGGCTAGGGTGGGATGAAATTGGTCGTAGAACGAAACAACTTTACGATGAGGTACTCAATGCTAATGGATAGTTATGAACACAATTGAAACAACATTTAATTCTCGATCGTCGGCAACATGTACTCTATCTATTAATATTTGTGTAACTGATCTGCCCTATATTAATTACACGGTTCCGCATCTGGTGCGATCGTGTAATTATCCGTTTACAGAAAAGATGTTAGTAATCGATACTGCCCCAATGAAAGGCAGATACCGCAACAGAGTTTTACCTAGCTTGAGCGAACTAGAAATAGCGGCAGAGAAGCTTGTAGCTCAAGGATATATTGATACGATCGCTAAGGTGGATTATTGTCCTGAAGTCCGAGAGCCGATTATTAAAAAACATCTAGGGCGGGCAAGCTGGGAAACTCACGACTTCCGAGACGCGCCGATTTATGCTTATTTGTTTGCTTACGAAGCAGCGCAGTCAGACTATTTTTTGCACTTTGATGCAGATATGTTGCTTCATCAAGCAGAAGGTTTTAGTTGGATTGATGAAGCAATTGACTGTTTGAGACAAAATTCAGAGGTTTTGACCGTTACCCCGTTACCCGGACCTCCCGATCTAGCTCTGAAGTTAAAACAAAGGGAAATTGTCTACACGACTAATCCATGCGGTTTTTTTGAGTTCAAAGAGTTTACTGCCCGTCGATATTTGTTCGATCGCCGTCGCTTAGATAGCTTGCTGCCAATTCCTTTGAGCTATATTTCCTGGAAACGCCAGCTCATTTCACAGGTCACTCGGCAAAGTGCTATGGAACGTTGGGAGGGTATGATGACTAATCATTTGAATACAAGTCAGTACATTCGAGCTGACCTCACGGCATCACAGGCTTGGACTCTCCATGCGATCGATCATGGTACTCGTTTTCTAGAGTTATTACCGGATATTATTACTCGGATTGAGAAGGGTGATTATCCACCTCAACAGGCTGGCGATTACGATCTACAGCTTGATTTATGGTAGCTCCTTCACAGTTACAAGAAATTTGCACTCACGTCATCAATCAAGTCAATGAAACTTTTCTACTATAACGGCACATCATCGAGTCTCAAAGTTGGCAATTTTGGTGATGACCTTAATCCCTGGCTTTGGCAACGATTGATACCGGATATCCTGAGTATGGATAGTCAAACGGTATTTGTTGGTATTGGTACATTGCTCAATGAGCATCTGCCAGAAATTGCTCAGAAAATTATTTTTGGCTCAGGCGTTGGTTATGGGAAAGTGCCCATCGTAGACTATACCTGGAAAGTTTACTTTGTACGGGGTCAACTTTCTGCCAAAGCGCTGGGTCTAAAACCTGAATTGGGAATTACTGATCCAGCCATCTTAATCCGTAGATTCTTCATACCATCAGGCAAAAAGAACTACAAGTACTCCTTCATGCCCCATTTCTCTGAAGAAATTCATAACGGTGCAGGTTGGAGAGAAATTTGTCTAAATCTTGATTTTCACTATATTGATCCAACTGCACCAGTTGAGCAGATTTTAGCTGAAATATCAGAATCAGAGGTTCTTTTAGCTGAAGCAATGCACGGCGCGATCGTTGCAGATGCTTTAAGAACTCCATGGGTAGCAGTGAAAACAAAAAAAGGAATTTTAGACTTTAAATGGAACGATTGGCTGAGTAGTATAAACCTACCCTACGAACCTTACTCCGTTAGACGAATGGCAAGCATTATCGGCAGGAAAGGATTTTTGAGGACTTGTGATTACCAAGCTATTATATTACAAATGTACTATATAGCACGAACTGCTAGACCCTCACTCAGCAGCCAGTTGAGATGTGATGAATTAGAGGAGAAGGTGATAGAAAAGCTGGAGATATTGAGAACTGACGTTAAAGAAGGATTGTATTAAAGATGAGCTTTGTTACAGCCCAATCGCCTCAAACACCAGTTAAAGTAATTGGAATTTACACCGCCTCGATTAACCACTTTATTGAGACAGTGATCTACTGGCTAACATCTAGTCAGGAAATCAAGGTTTTACTGATTACACCAAGTATGTCTCAAGGTGGCGAACATCCCTGGTGCCTAAAGCGAATTCATCAATACTCGACTGAGACAGGAAACTTGCTAGTAGAGGTGATTGATCCTAGTTCCCAGGCACAGCAAACAGATTATCTCCATATCAGTTTGTCAGGAAAAACACCATTATTTAAATGGCAGCTTAATCGTTGGGTTCTCAAAGCTAATAACATAGGATTGTTATCTCACTCTGATTATAAAAGCCTGAAGCAATCTTTTAAGGAGTTAGCTTACGGATTTCCCTACTATTTTACAGCTAAATCAATTTTGTTCCAAATCTCTACCCAAGATTGGCATCCTTATTTCTTTATTCAACAGCAATCATTTTATTCTCCCACAGTGCATCCTCAACTGATTGTTAATCCTGAGTATCGAAGTCTAGCCTTTGATTCAGAGATTGCTTCTAAAAAACGTAACTTCAAGTTTTTATTTTTAGGTAATCGGAATCCCATAGAGCGTATGCAGGCTTTACAAAATATTAAACAGAAGTTGGATGAAATTGCTAATCCTATCTATTTTGAAAAATATGCCGTTTACCCTCAAGTTTCTTTAGATAGAACTAATCTACTGTGGCTTGAATATGGCGACGAAAGTTCTCAACGAGGGCTAAAGCCACCTGAGTATCTTAGTGCGCTTCATCAAACTGATTTTTGTATCTGTCCTTTGGGTTGGGGTGGAAACTGGACCCATAGAGTAATTGAAGCTATTCTTTGCGGTGCAATTCCAATTCTAGAAGATGAAGGGAGGTACAACATTGGTTTAGTTCACTTGGAAAATTGTATTGTAGTAAAACATAATGATTGGCAGACGGCAGTTGAGCAAGTGTGCAAGTTGGATTCTGAAAAAATCATTGCAATGAGGCTTAGGCTCAAACAACTAAAAGAACAATGCTTACTTCCTCAAAAAGCATCTTGCCGCCTCAGAGAATCAGTAGGGCTATAGCCTTATCTTCATGCAGGTTTTTTACATGTCATTAAAAGTTAGTATCTTAATTCCTTGCTACAATGCCGATCGCTGGATTGCTCAAGCGATCGCCTCTGCCCTTAATCAAACCTACCCTAATACTGAAGTTATTGTAGTAGATGACGGGTCGAGCGATCGCAGTCTAGAAATTATTAAAAGCTTTGGCGATCGCATTCGTTGGGAAACGCAGCCTAATCAGGGCGGCAACATCACTCGCAATCGATTGTTAGAGCTAAGCACAGGCGAATGGTTGCAGTATTTAGATGCTGATGATTATCTGTTACCCAACAAAATTACTCAACAGGTTGATTATTTACCCCAGATTTCTCATGCAGATGTTATTTACAGTCCTAGCCTGCTGGAATTTTGCAATGAACAGTCACGACAAGAAATTTTACCGATTCCGACACCGCATGATCCGTGGATTTTACTAGCTCGTTGGTATTTGCCGCAGACGG
>Ga0209490_10003000_pt1 | contig 15847 bp, 14 predicted proteins | sample MAT06_FD_187209 | JGI IMG/M metagenome (GOLD analysis project Ga0209490, IMG submission 187209) | Freshwater microbial communities from Lake Fryxell liftoff mats and glacier meltwater in Antarctica - MAT-06 (SPAdes) (version 2) | ecosystem: Environmental > Aquatic > Freshwater > Ice > Liftoff...
GGTGTGCGGTGTCTACGCCTGGCAGCTGGCTGGCGGCGGTGCGGCCATCCTGGCCTCGCTGGCCCCGGAACGGCTGGCGGCCATCGAGCTGGCACACGGGGTGGGTGATGGTTCCAAGGCGCCGGTGTGGGGTTTCGTCATCGGTGGCCTGGTGCTGTACGTGGCCTATTACGGCGTCGACCAGGGCCAGGCGCAGCGCACGCTGGCCGCCAAGGACGTGCCCTCGGCACAGCGTGCGCTGCTGATGAACGGCATGGCGCGCTTTCCGCTGACGCTGCTGTACTGCGGCCTGGGCCTGGCCATCGGTGCCGTCTACGCCGGCAGCGAGACCCTGCGCGCCGCCGTGCCGGCCGGCCGGCTGGACTACCTCGTGCCGCGATTCATCGAGCTCTATCTGCCCGCCGGCGTGCGCGGCCTGCTGGTGGCGGCCATCCTGGCCGCAGCCATGAGCAGCCTGGACTCGCTGCTGAACAGCCTCTCGGCCGCGACCATGCGCGACTTCGTCGAGCCCAGGCTGGGGGCAAAGGCGACACCGGCGCGCCGGTTGGGCGTGGCGCGCATCGTCACAGTGGCCTGGGGTGCGCTGATCGTCGTCGCCGGGCTGTGGGTGGGTGATTTCGCCAGCAGCGTGGTGGAGGGCATCAACCGCATCGGCGCGCTGTTCTACGGCCCGCTGCTGGCGGCCTTCGGCTGCGGCATTCTCGACCGCCGCGCGCGCGGCCCGGCCGTGCTGGCCGGTGTGGTGGCGGGCCTCGCGCTGAACCTGGTGCTGAGCTATGGCCTGGGCCCCAAGCTCTTCTGGATGTGGTGGAACCTGAGCGGCCTGCTGGCCGCAGTGGTGGTGACCTGGGGGGTGAGCCGCCTGCTGCCGCCGCCCGCGCCGGAGGCGCTGCAGGGCACGACGTTGAATGCGGCCGCGCTGCAGCAGGCCTGGGCGGCCCGGCGCGGTACCTGGTGGTCGCTGATTGCGGCCAGTCTCGGCATGACGGCCGTGGCGCTGTGGCTGGGCGTACGCTGAGCCGCTGCGGTTGCAGACACGGGAAGCAAAAGCGCGAAGCAGAAGACAAGAAGCAAAAGAAGCGAAGTAAACGACGCGAAGTAAAAGACGCGAAGCACCCGCGAACAAGTTTCAGGAGCTCCCCATGTCATTGCGCCAATTCATTTCCACCCGCAGCCTGCTGAAGACCCTCAGCGCCATCAAGAACAGCATCGTCTACAGCTGGGACGAGGCGGCGCGCATCCTGGGGCTGCAGCCGGACCTCTACACCCAGCCGCTGCATCGCGAGCTGGAGCGCCCGGTCAACGTCATCCTCATCGGCGCCGGCCACCGCGGCAGCATCTACGCCGACTACGCCACCAAGAGCCCGCGCGAGATGCGCGTGGTGGGTGTGGCCGAGCCCAACGCGGCGCGGCGCAAGCGCATTGCGGCGGTGCACGGCATCCCGCCGGAACGCTGCTTCACCGACTGGAAGCCGGTCTTCGAGCCCGGCCCCGGGCATGAAGGCAAGTGGGCCGACGCCGTGATCATCTCCACCCCCGACCGCCTGCACACCGCGCCCTGCCTGCGCGCGCTGGCGCTGGGCTACGACGTGCTGCTGGAAAAACCCGCCGCACCCACCGAGGCCGAGTGCCGGCAGATATTGGCCGCAGCCCAGGCCAGCGGCCGCATCGTGGGCGTCTGCCACGTGCTGCGCTACACGCCCTACTTCCGCGAGTTGAAGGCGCTGATCGACGGCGGCATGGTCGGGCAGGTGATCAGCGTGCAGCACTTGGAGCCGATCGAGCACGTGCACATGAGCCACAGCTATGTGCGCGGCAACTGGCGCAAGAGCGAGGACGCCACGCCCATCATCCTGGCCAAGAGCTGCCACGACACCGACATCCTGCGCTGGCTCGTCGATGCACCGGCGCAAGAGGTGCATTGCTACGGCAACCTGAAGTGGTTCAAGGAGGCCAACGCGCCTGCCGGCAGCACGCCGCGCTGCACCGATGGCTGCAAGGTGGAGCACGAGTGCCCGTATTCGGCGCTGCAGATCTACTACCGCGACCGCAAGCGCCTGTATGTCTTCGACCTGCCGGAGGATCAATCGAAATGGGGCCCGCTGATCATGCAGGGGCTGAACACCACCGACTACGGACGCTGCGTCTACCGCATGGACAACGACCAGCCCGACCATCTGACGGCCAACATCCTGTTCGCCAACGGCGTGACGGCGGGCTTTTCGATGGAGGCCTTCGTCAGCTACGAGGGCCGGCGCACACGCATCATGGGCAGCATGGGCGACATCGTCGGCGACATGGAGAGCTTCACGCTGACCAGCTTCAAGAACGGCAAGCGCCGCAGCTGGAGCATGAAGACCGACGCCCACGGCGGTGGCGACCACCGCATGGTGAAAGACTGGGTGCAGGCAGTGGGGCAGCAGAACCCGGCGCTGCTGAGCTCACCCATCGAGGTCAGCGTGGAAAGCCACCTCATCGCCTATGCAGCTGAAAAGAGCCGGCTGAACCGCACCATCGAGACGGTGCACCTGTAGACCACGCGCACCGGCCGCAGCTGCGGCCGGTGCGCGGCGTGTCAGCGTGCGGTGCTGCGTGCGGTACTGCGTGCGGTGCTGCGTGCAGCCGAGGCCGGCGCCACTGCCCGCGCTGCAGCCTTGGCCCGCGCCGTTGCCGCAAAGTCCACCACCACCAGGATGGGGTCGTGGTCCGACGAGCGGTACGGGTCGAAGCGGTTCGCCGGGTCGGGCGCGCAAGTGGCGCAGAGCGGCTGCTTGAACTCCAGGTTGTAGTCGTAGGCGATCTGCTCGTCGGCGTTGATGTGCCAGAGTTTGGTGGCCACGATCTTCGGCGACATCGAAGCGCTGGAGATGGCGTGGTCCAGGCGCCCGGCCATGGCGTCGAAGACGTAGGTGTAGGCCAGCGCGTTGTAGCGCGCGGCCTGGTCGACGAAGCCGTTGCCGGTGAGCTCGAAGATCGGGTCTTCGGCGCCGTAGGCGTTGAAGTCGCCCACCATCAGCACGTCGTTGGTGCCGCTGTTCTGCTGCAGCTGGGCCACGAAGGTGCGCAGGCGCTGTGTCTGCTGCAGGCGTGTGGCGTTCCAGCAGCCCTGGCCGTCGCCGGCATCCAGGTTGCCGGCGGCGTCGGGGTCGCCGGCGCCGGGGCAGCTGCCCTTGCTCTTCATGTGGTTCACGACGACCGTGAAGCGCTCACCGCCAGGCGCGGCGAAGGTCTGCGCCAGCGTCGGGCGGTTGTTCACGGGGTCGGTATCGCTCACGGCGGCACCCACCAGCGTCACCTTCGCGGGCTTGTAAATCATCGCCACCCGAATGGCATCGGTGCCCGTGCTTTGTGCCGGCAGCGGCGCCACGGCCCAGGGGCCAGAGCGCACCTGCGCGTTGAGCGAATCAACGAGGTTCTGCGCCGCGGCGTTGCCGTTGTTCTGAATCTCCATCAGGCCCACCACGTCGGCGTCCAGGCCGGCCAGTGCGCGCACGATCTTGTCGCGCTGGCGCTGGAACTCGGCCAGGTTGTTGGCGCCGCGGCAGTTGCCTGCGGTAGTGGAACTGCCCACGGTACAGCCTTGGCCGGTCTGGCCATCGGCAGTCTGACCGTTGGTGAAGGTGGTGAAGAAGTTCAACACGTTCATCGCGGCGATCTTGGTCTTGTCGTTGTCCAGACCGGCCAGCGCACGCGGACGCGGGTTGGTGGCCGTGAACACCGGGGCTGCCAGCGGATGCAATCGGTACAGACCGGGGCCTGCACTGGACGTGCCCGACAAGCCGAAGTCCAGCGTGCCGACCAGATTGGCGACGCTGTCGCCGGCGCGCGGCAGGCCGTTGGCGCCGAAGTAAGGCGTCGGGTTCATGTTTTGCAGCGAGGCGCCGTCGTCCAGCATCACGCGGCTGCGTGCCTGCAGGTCTGCCAGAGCCAGCGCCTGCGGCGAGTTCGGGCGGTGGCGGTTGGTCGGCGTTTCGTGGCGGCCGTTGGCACCCAGCGTCAGCTGGCCAAAACGCGCCAGCAGGAAGTTCTGCTGCACCGTCAGCGTGCCCTCGATGCGCACCAGCATGCCCTCGAAGCGCTCCAGGCTCTCGCCCGGCGCCACCGGCAGCGTCACCGACACTGGCGTGATGCTGTAGCCCGTGCCCAGCAGCGAAACGCTGGTCGGGTTGGCGATCTGCGTCAGCGGTGTGGCGGCAGTGCCGGCACCGCTGGCGAACTCGGTCACGGTGCCTGTCACCTGCACCAGGTTGCCCGGCTGCACCTCGGGGTAGACCGTGGCACTGGTAAAGACGAAGAGGCCGTCGGAGGTGGCCGCATCGCCATCGCCCGTGAGGTCTTGAATGAAGAAGCCGTTGCTGTTGACGCGCGTGACGACACCGCTGGTTACGACCAGCTGGCCCGCCAGCGTGCTGGCCGCGCCGCTGCCCTGGATGGCAGGAATGGTGGCCGCCACGGGTGTGCCGCCGCCGCCGCCACCACCGCCGGTGCAGATCTCGGCCGTGGCCGTGCTGTTGCGCGGTGCAGGCGTGCCCACGCTGAAGTCATTGCTGTTGTTGCCGGTGTCATCGCAGCCGCCGCCGTTGCGCAGCGCTGCCGTGGTGTTGCTGAGCGCCGGCGTGGGCGTGCCCTCGATGCCGTTGGCGGTGCCGTAGCTCACGGCGTCGACCAGCGCCGGGCCAACGGGCACGGTGCCCGACAGTGCTGCGGCGGTGTTGGCCAGCGCCACCTTGCCGTTGGCGCCGGCCATGGCGATGGTGCCGGTCACGTCACCCGGCACGTCCACCGTACCGCCGGTTCCCGCTGCCTGGCGTATCAGCAGGTAGGCGCCCGCCGCCATGGTGGTGCCGGCCGGCAGCGTGGTCACCTGCCAGGTGCCGCCCGTGGCCGATGCGTACTGCACCGACCAGCCGCCCACGCTTTGCGCGCTGGTACTGCGGTTCTTCAGTTCGATGAAGTCATGGCGCAGCGTGGCGCCTGAATTGCCACCGCCGCCGTAGACCTGGCTGATGACGACTTGGGCATGAGCCGAATTGGAGAAGGCCGAGAAGGCAGCAAAGGCGAGCGGCAGCAGCGCAACGCGCAGCCTGGTGTCTTGGCAGGAGATCAGCTTGTACAGGCTCATGAATGTCACAGGTTCAGGGCGGTTGGGGGCAAAAAGCAGCGGCGGGCGGGCAGGCGGCAGGTGTGATGAAGGCGGCCGAGTAATCAGCCGCGACGGCGCGCGACGAAACCGATAGCGGCCAGGCCAGCCAGCCACAGCGCCACGGTGCCAGGCTCGGGAACCGCGGTCACACTGAAGCTGACGTTGTCCAGCGCCAGGCCGTGGTCGTTGCCGGCGTCGTTGAGGTCGACCCAGCGCAGCCAGAGCGTGTCGCCGACGGCCCATGCAGCGCCGACCGTACCGCCCAGGTTGGCCACGCTGCCGGCACCGTTGCCGTCGACCGCACCAGCGGTGGCGCCGACCACCGGTGAAGTAAAGCCAAAACCTGGCAGCGGCGTGAAAGCGGCGGCTGCGAGGGTGGCGCCGAAGCCGTATTCGAAGGCCAGCGTTTGCGCGCTGGTGTTGCCACCGTTGCGCCATTGCTCACCACCGTAGACGAGGCTGAAGCTGTCCAGCAGGACGCCGCTGTTGTTCGTCAGGGCCAGCACGATAGAGCCCGTGAAGCTACCCGAGGCGACGGCGCCCAGCGCCCGCTCGGTGCTGCCTGTGCTGCCGTAGCTGTAAATGGCGCCGGTGTTGGACGTGCCGGCATCTGCGCGGATGTTGGTGACGGCGACACCGGTGCTGCTGAACAGGCTCCAACCCGTCAGGGTGCTGTCGTTGGCCCAGGCGTTGGTCGCGCCCGTGGTGGGCAATGTTTCGAAGTTCTGCGTGTACACAAAGGCAGGACCGGGAATGCTGATCTGGGCCTGTGCGGCGGATGCCAGAGCCAGCAGCGAGGCGGCGGCGAGCAAGTTCTTCATGGGGCAGAGTCCTGGTGAGAATAGAAGTGCTCAGCGCCTTCCAGGGCGCCATCGTCTGGGCATGACGGTAGGGGTAAAGCATGAACCCTGTGTGACGTGGAACTTGCGAGGACGGGGGGTCCCCCGTGAATCGGGGGCCGCAGTCCACGCGCCAGCGCGAATTTACACTCGGTTAATGGCCCACGACGACCCCCGCGAACGCGCGGAGCATTGCACCTTGCTGATACCCAGGCACCCAGGCACCCAGGCACCCAGGCGCAAGGCGGGCAGCGAACTGCGCGCTGGACGTCCGCTGCAGGAATTCATCGTCGAGCGCCTGCTCGGCGTCGGCGGCTTCAGCTGCGTCTACCAGGCGCGCGACACGCGGCTCGACCGCCGCGTGGCGTTGAAAGAGTACCTGCCCGCGACGCTGGCCGCGCGCGCGCCCGACGGCACTGTCGGTGCCCGTCCGCCGCGCTTCGAGGCTTTCTGCCAAAAGGGTCTGCAGGGCTTCTTGAACGAAGCGCGGCTGCCGGGGGCCTTCGATCACCCGTCGCTGGTGAGGGTCTACCGCTTCTGGGCCGAGGCCGGCACGGCCTACATGGTGATGATTTATTACGAAGGCATCACGCTGAAGAAGTGGCTCAGCGACCTCGGTGCCGCACCGTGAGAACGCTGGCTGCGCGAGCTGGCCCACCCGCTGATGGCCGCGCTGGAGGCCACATGCACCCACAGCGCTGCTTCCACCGCGACGTGGCGCCCGACAACGTCCTCATGCCCTACGACCGCAAGGCCAAGAGCAGTTACCTGGAGCCGGTGCCGCGCCTGGTGCTGCTGGATTTCGGCGCTGCGCGCCGTGTGCTCGGCGATGCCACGCAGCAATTCACCGCCATCCTGAAGAGCGGCTATTCGCCGCTGGAGCAGTACGAAGGCGAAGAGTCGCTGCGCCAGGGCGCGTGGACCGACGTCTATGCGTTGTGCGCCGTGCTCTGCACCGCGGTGACGGGCAAGGCACCGAGCTCTTCCATCGCGCGGGTGGTGCGCGACGAGATGGTCGCCTGCCCCGGTGGCGGGCCAGGGCCAATGCTCGGCGCCGTCACCGGCATCTTCGCGCCCGAATCTGTGGCTCGGGCTGGGGGCTGCTGGCGTGGTGGCCGCGTTGGCAGCGCTGTGGTGGCTGCGGCCCTAGCAGCAGCGCCCGGCCGCGTCGGCATCAAGCGTTGCTGACTCCAAAAGCCACATGCCCGGCGGGCACGTGCAATGCGGCGTTTTCGATGTGGCCCGTCTGGTCGTCGAAGAAAAAGTCGGGCTCGAACTCGCGCAGGAAGCTGCCCTTGGCCAGGCCGCCCAGGAACATGGCCTCGTCGACGTCGATCTGCCACGCCATCAGCGTGCGTATCGCGCGTTCGTGCGCCGGCGCGCTGCGTGCGGTGACGAGTGCGGTGCGCAGCCGCATGCCGCCAGCCGGTTCGCGCTGCAGGCGGTGCAGGGCCTCCAGCAGCGGCTTGAACGGGCCGGGCGCCAGCGGCGTGGCGGCGCGGTCGCGCTCGTGGGTTTGAAAGGCCGTCAGGCCCTCGGCCTGGAAGACGCGTTCGGCCTCATCGCTGAAGAGCACGGCGTCGCCGTCGAAGGCGATGCGCACTTCACCCGGGTGGGCGGCGCTGGCGCGTGCGCTGTGCGGGTAGACGCGTGCCGCCGGCACGCCGGCGCCCAGGGCCTTGCGCACATCGGCTTCGTTGGTGCTGAGAAAGAGGTTGGCCGCCAGCGGGCGCAGGTAGCGCCAGGGTGGCTCGCCGCGCGTGAACACGCCGCGTTCGATGTTCAAACCGTAGTGCTGCGCCGAGCGGAAGACGCGCATCCCCGAGACAGGGTCGTTGCGCGAAAGAATCACCACCTCCACCCGCTGCCCGTCGCCCGACGCGGCGTTGAAAGCCAGCAGCTTGTTGACCAGCGAAAAGGCGACACCCGGGCGCGCCGGCTCTTCCACACGCTGCAGTTGCAGTTGCATGTAAGCGCGGTCGTCACCGGCCTCGAAGACGAGGTTCTCCTCTTCGAAGTCGAAGAGGGCGCGTGAAGAAATGGCCACGACGAGACGGCCGTCCAGGTTGGCGGGCATGAGGAAGTGGATGCTACGCCGGGCCGCCCGCCGTGCCCGCCGTGCCCGCGCGTGCTTGAGCGTGTTCGAGCGTGCTCGAGCGTGCCAGCCGCCCCGCTGGCCGCTGGGGTGGCGCTGGCACGGCACAATCTGCCCGCACTGGCCGCGCACCGCTTTCACACAGCGGCGCTTTGCCACCGCCCTGACCCGGAGCCCCGATGAAAGCCTTGTTGCTCGCCTTGCTGTCCGTCTGCTTGTTCGCCGCCACGGGCCAGGCCTTTGCCGGCAAGGCGCACCAGCATGGCGTGGCACAGCTCGATGTGGCCGTGGAGCCCACGCGGGTGACGCTGGAACTGGACACGCCGCTGGACAGTCTGCTGGGTTTCGAGCGTGCGCCGCGCACCGATGCCGAGCGCGCACTTGTCGACAAGATGCTGGCGCGGCTGCGCGCGGCCGACCAGCTATTCCGCATCGATGGCGCCGCCGGCTGCACGCTGGACAAGGTGAGCCTGGTGTCGCCGGTGCTCGGCCTGGCCGCACCTGGCGCGGATGCCGCCAAGGCGGCCGGTGCTGCGACCGGCGACCACGCCGACCTCAACGGCCGCTTCGAATTCAGCTGCAAGGCGGGCCAGCGCGCCAGCTTCGTGGAAGTCGGCTTGTTCGAGGCCTTCGCGCCGATGAAGCGCATCGAATTGCAGTTGGTGTTGCCGCGCGGGCAGATGAAGGCCTCGCTCGTGCGCCCGGCCACGCGCGTGGCGCTGGCGCGCTGACGCCGCCGCCGCCGTGCTTCGCCTGCAGGGCGTTCGTTACGCCTGGCCCGGTGCCTCAGCCGACTGCCTGGACATCGAACAGCTGCACATCGCCGCAGGCCGCACGCTGTTCCTGCATGGCCCCTCCGGTTGCGGCAAGAGCACGCTGCTGGGCCTGATGGCCGGCGTGCTGGTGGCGCGCGAGGGCACGGTGGAACTGCTGGGCCAGGACTGGGCGAAGCTGCCCGGCGGCCGGCGCGACTTGCGGCGGGTGGACCATGTCGGCGTCATCTTCCAGCAATTCAACCTGCTGCCCTACCTGACGGTGATGGATAACGTGCTGCTGCCCACGCGCTTTTCGAAAGCCCGCGCCGCGCGCTGCAGCGGCAGCCCCGACGCAGCAGCGCAGGCGCTGCTGGAACGTGTGGCTTTGCCTGCCACGCTCTGGCGCCGCCGCGCCGATGCGCTGAGCGTGGGCCAGCAGCAGCGTGTGGCCGCGGCGCGTGCGCTGATCGGCGCGCCTGAACTGGTGATTGCCGACGAGCCCACTTCGTCCCTGGACGCTGCGCGCCGCGACGACTTCATGGCCTTGCTGATGAACGCCTGTGCGGCCAGCGGCAGCACGCTGGTGTTCGTGAGCCACGATGAGCGCCTGGCCGCCCGCTTCGACGAGCGGCTGTCCTTGCCTGAACTCAACCGCGCGAGCAGCCTGGCATGAGCGGCCTGCCATGAGCGCCCTTCTGCACATCGCCTCGCGCAGCGCCTGGAACCGGCGCGGCACGCTGGCGCTGGTGATGTTGTCCATCGCGCTGGCCACGGCCTTGCTGCTGGGCCTGGAGCGGCTGCGCACCGACATCCGCAGCAGCTTCAGCTCGGCGGTCAGCGGCACCGATCTCATCGTCGGCGCGCGCACCGGGCCCGTGCAGTTGATGCTGTACGCAGTGTTCCGCGTCGGCGGCGCTACCAACAACATCCAGATGGACAGCGTGCGTGCCATCGCTGCCCACCGCGCCGTGAGCTGGGTGGTGCCCATCGCGCTGGGCGATTCGCACCGCGGATTCCCGGTGCTGGGCACCACGCCCGAGTACTTCACGCGATTTCTCTACGGTGACCGCGAGCCCCTTGTGGTTAGCGATGGCCGCGCCTTTGCCGGCACGCTGGACGGTTTGTACGAAGCCGTCATCGGCGCCGAAGTGGCGCAGGCGCTGGGCTACACGCTGGGCCAGAAAATCACGCTCAGCCATGGCCTCGGGCGCGGCGGCGCGGAAGGCCCCGCAGGCCTGACCGCCGAACACGCCGACAAGCCCTTCACGGTGGTCGGCATCCTGGCGCGCACCGGCACGCCGGTGGACCGCTCGGTGCACATCAGCCTGCAGGCCATAGAAGCCATCCATCTCGACTGGGTCGGCGGGGCGCCGCTGCCGGCTGCGGCGGGTTTGAAGATCGCGCCCGAGTTCGCGCGCAAGTTCGATCTCGAACCCAAGCAGGTCACCGCGGCCCTGGTGGGCTTGAAGAGCCGCGCGGCGGTGTTCAACGTGCAGCGCTTCGTGGCCGGCTACGAAGGCGAACCGCTGCTTGCGGTGTTGCCCGGCGTGGCGCTGGACGAACTGTGGGCTGCCGTGGGCCTGGGTGAAAAAGCGCTGCTGGCCATCAGCGGCCTGGTGGCGCTGGTGAGCCTGGCTTCGCTGGTGGCCGTGGTGCTGGCGGGGTTGAACGAACGCCGGCGCGAACTGGCTGTGCTGCGCGCCGTGGGCGCCGGGCCGCGCCAGGTGCTGGTGCTGCTGGCCGCCGAAGGTGCGCTGGTGACCCTCTGCGGCGCGGTGCTCGGTGCCCTGCTGGCCGCCGCTGCCGTCGTGCTGGCGGGGCCCTGGGTGCAGCAGCGGTTCGGCCTCAGCCTGCAGGCCAGCGCACCGACCCCCGAACAGTGGGCGTTGTTCTTCGCCGTATTGGCCGCAGGTATGCTTGCCAGCCTGGTGCCCGGGTGGCGTGCTTACCGCCTCTCGCTCGCCGACGGCTTGTCGCCCCGCACCTGAAGCCGCCCCAGCGCGGCGGCCACCCCCCCCTCAGCAGTCCCCAGGAAGCCATCATGGTTCGACTTCTTCCCGTTCTGGCCCTGCTCACCGCCGGCGTCGCCATTTCGCCGACCTTCGCACAGCCGCAAGGCGTGCCGCTGATGAGCCCTTCGATCACGGCCTCGGCCCCCGCTCGCGCTGCGGCGCCGGCCCCGCAGGCCGCCGGCTTCAAGACCATCACCTGGGAAGCCCTGGTGCCCAAGGACTGGGACCCGTTCGCAGAGTTCAAGGGCATCGACCTGGCCAGCATGCAAGACGGCGACCCGCGCACCAACGACCTGCTCAAGCGCATGCGCGAGGTCTGGGACCGCGCGCCCGTGAACACCGCGCTGGTGGGCCAGCGCGTGCGCATCCCGGGCTTCGTGGTGCCGCTGGAAGATACGAAAGACGGCATCAAGGAATTCCTGCTCGTGCCTTATTTCGGCGCCTGCGTGCACAGCCCGCCACCGCCCTCGAACCAGATCATCCATGTGCTGCCGCAGAGCGCCGTGAAGGGCTTTCGTTCGATGGACGCGGTGTGGATCACCGGCACGCTCAGCAACACGCAGACCGATTCCTACATGGGCGCTTCGAGCTGGCGGCTCGATGCGGTGGGCGTGACGCCCTATGAGCAGCCCAAAGGGCGCTGAGCAGCAATGATTCGCGAGGTCGGTGGTGTGGCCGTACAGCCGCGGCACCGGCTCAGCTGCCACTGCGGCGGCGTCGTGCTCGAACTGGAATTGCCCGAGGGCATCGTCGACCCGCGCCGCTGTGATTGTTCGATGTGCCGACGCCGCGGCGCCGTCGTCGCCAGCGTGCCGCTCGCGGCCATTCGCGTGCTGCAGGGCCAGGCGCTGCTCAGGCGTTACACCTTCAATACCCACACCGCGCAGCACTTCTTCTGCAGCGTGTGCGGCATCTACACCCACCACCAGCGGCGCTCGAACCCGGCGCAATACGGCTACAACGTCGCTTGCCTGGAAGGCATCAACCCGTTTGCGCTGACCGATGTACCTGTGCGTGACGGCGTGCATCATCCAGCCGATCACCCAGCCGATCGCCCAGCCGTTCGGCCGGCGGACCGCCCCGCAGCGCGCTCCGAAGGTGACCCGACATGACGCCACGCCGTCCGCAAGACCTGGCCCGCATCACCTTCGGCGTCATCGTCATCGCCGTGCTGCTGGGCGCCGTGTTGTGGATCTTGCGGCCCTTCATCGGCCCGGCCATCTGGGCCACGATGGTGGTGGTGGCCACCTGGTCGGTGATGCTGCGCCTGCAGGCCATGCTGTTCAATCGCCGCAGCCTGGCGGTGACGGCCATGACATTGCTGCTGCTGCTGCTCTTCGTGGTGCCGCTGTCGCTGGCCATCGTCACCATCGTCGGCAACGCCGACCGCCTGGGCGAATGGGCCAGGCTCGCCGCCGACTATCACCTGCCCGAAACGCCACCCGCCTGGCTGCTGAACCTGCCCCTGGTGGGCGGCATCGTCGAGCGCGCCTGGGAGCAGGCCACGGCCCTCGGCCTGCGCGACCTGCTGCCGCGCCTGTCGCCCTATGCAGGCGGGCTGACACGCTGGTTTGTCGACCAGGTGGGCAACGTCGGCTTTCTGCTGCTGCAGTTTCTCTTGACGGTGGTGATTGCCGCCGTGCTCTACAGCACTGGCGAGGGGGCGGCGCATCTGGTGCGGCGCTTCGCGCGGCGGCTGGGCGGCGAGCGTGGCACCGAGGTGGTGGCGCTGGCCGGTGGCGCCATCCGCGGCGTGGCGCTGGGTGTCGGTGTCACGGCGCTGGTGCAGGCCGTGCTGTCGGGCCTGGCGCTGACGCTGGCCGGCGTGCCCTTCGCCGGGCTGCTGACGGCGGTGATCTTCATGTTCTGCATTGCCCAGGTGGGGCCCATTCCGGTGCTGGTGCCGGCGGTGATCTGGGCCTTCTGGAACGACAGCATCGGCTGGGGCGCCTTCCTCATCGTCAGCACGGTGCTCATCGCCAACCTCGACAACGTGCTGCGGCCGCTGCTCATCCGCAGGGGTGCCGACCTCTCGCTGCTGCTGATCTTCGGCGGCGTGATCGGCGGCCTGGTGGCTTTCGGGCTGGTGGGCATCTTCATCGGCCCGGTCGTTCTGGCTGTGGCCTGGAAGCTGCTGGAAGCCTGGATCGACGACGGCGACCGGCCGCCGCCCTCCTACACGGATTGAGAATTTGACGCGCGCCCGAGCGCGGCCGTGCGCTACAGCCAACCCGCCGCGCGCATCTCGGCCTCGGCTTGCGCGGCGTTATGGAACTGCAGTGCGTTCCACCCCAGCGCCCGCGCGGCTGCGACGTTGGGGTCATGATCGTCGAGGAACACGAGTTCTTCCGCCGGGTGCCCGAAGCGCTGGGCCGCGAGGTCGTAGATGGCCGGCTCGGGCTTGTTGTGGCCCACATGGCCACTGAACACACCGTCCTCGAACAGGCCCAGGAAGCCGTGCGTGGCCTGCAGATGAGCGGCCATGGGCGCCGGCATGTTCGACAGGTAATAGAGCGGACGCCCCGCCGCATGCAGGCGCTGCAGCAGGGCCACGCTGTCGGGCAGCGGCGTCAGTGCGCGCGGCGCACCGTCCACCACGCGCTGCACCTCGTCGGGCCGCAGGCCTGTCCGCGTGGCAATGCGCCGCACCAGCACTTCGGGCGTGACGCTGCCACGGTCGTAGCTGCCCCAGTCACCGCCGTAGCTCTGGAAGACCAGCGCCGTCCAGTGCGCAGCGCTGGCAGCATCGAAGGCACGCTGCGGCAACACCTGGCGCAGCAGCGCTTCGGGCTCCCAGCGAAAGACGACGCGGCCGAAATCGAAGACGAACTTTTTTTCGGGCAGGGTCATGTGGGCAGGGTCGTGCGGGCGGGCTCAGGCGGCCGTCTTCATGAAGTCAGGCGCTGCAGCAAACCGGCGGTGGAAGCATCCAGACCTTCGGTGTTGCCGCTGGAAAGACGCGGCAGCAGCTGGTTGCACAGCGCCTTGCCCAGCTCCACACCCCATTGGTCGAAGCTGTTGATGCCCCACAGCGCGCCACTCGTGAAGACGCGGTGCTCGTACAGCGCAATCAACGCGCCCAGGCTGCGCGGCGTCAGCGCTTGCAGCACGAAAGTGGTGCTGGGCCGGTTGCCGGGAAAGCTGCGGTGCTGCGCCAGCACCTCGGGCGCGATGTCGGGTGATGCCGTGGGCGCGGTTTCCTTGAGCGCCTGTTCGGCCGTCTTGCCCAGCATCAGCGCCTGGCTCTGCGCCAGGCAGTTGGCCAGCAGCATCTTGTGCTGGCCGGCCCAGGGGTGGCCGGGCGTCTTCACGGCGATGAACTCCACCGGAATCACGTCCGTGCCCTGGTGCAGCATCTGGAAGTAGGCGTGCTGGCCGTTGGTACCGGGCTCGCCCCAGACCACCGGGCTGGTGGCAAAGGGCAGGGCGGCGCCGGCCAGGTCGACACGCTTGCCGTTGCTTTCCATCTCCAGCTGCTGCAGGTAGGCCGGCAGCCGCGACAGGCCCTGGTGGTAGGGCGCCACGCTGCGACTCGTGAAGCCGTGAAAGTTGCGGTACCAGACGTCCAGCAGGCCCAGCAGCACGGGCAGGTTCTTCGCAAGCGGTGCTTCGGCGAAATGGCTGTCCATCGCATGCGCACCGGCCAGCAACGCGCGGAAGTTCTCACTGCCCACAGCAATGGCGATGGGCAGGCCGATGGCGCTCCACAGCGAATAGCGCCCACCCACCCAATCCCAGAAGCCGAAGGTGGTGCTGATGCCGAATTCGGCTGCCGCCTGCACGTTGGTGGTGGTGGCCACGAAATGCTTCGCAATGGCGTGGCCGCCCTGGCTCATGAACCAGTCGCGCGCGGCGTGCGCGTTGGCCATGGTTTCCTGCGTCGTGAAGGTCTTGCTGGCGATGATGAAGAGCGTCTTGTTGGCGTCCAGGCGCTGCAGCAGCGGCTGCAGGTCGTGGCCGTCGACGTTGCTCACGAAGTGCAGACGCTGGCCGGCTTGGGCATAGCTGTCCAGCGCCTGCACCACCATCCGCGGGCCGAGGTCGCTGCCGCCGATGCCGATGTTCACCACATCGGTCAGCGTCCAGTCGCTGCGCACGCTGTCGGCATAGGCCAGCACGTCGTCCAGCACCGCGTGCACCTCGGCGGCGTGGGGGCCGACACCGGGCGGTGCGCGCAAAGCCGTGTGCAGCACGGCGCGGCCTTCGGTGGTGTTGATTTGTTCGCCGCGCAGCATGGCGTCGCGTTGCGCTTCCAGGCCACATTCACGCGCCAGGTCGATCAGAAAGTGCAGCGTCGCGGTGTCCAGCAGGTTCTTGCTGAGGTCGGCAAAAACTTCCGGGGCCTCGAAGCTCATCGCTGCAAAACGCCCGGCATCGCGCGTAAAGGCTTCGCGCATGTCGAAGCTGCGGCCGTGGGCTTCGAAGTGCCCTTTCAGCGCAGCCCAGGCTGCCGTGGTGTCGCAACGTTTCATGGCCGCGCGGCTTCGATCAGCCGGTCCAGCTTGGCCGCGTCGGCGGCAAAGGCCCGTATGCCTTCGGCCAGTTTCTCGGTCGCCATGGCGTCTTCGTTCAGGGCCCAGCGAAAACTCTTTTCATCGTGGTGCACGGCGGGCAGGTCGAGCTTGCGCGCCTCGGCGGCGTTCAGCGCGGGTGCCAGCGGCGCGTCGCTGGCCTGCAGCTGCGCCAGCAGCTCGGGGCTGATGGTTAGCAGGTCGCAACCGGCCAGCGCAGTGATCTGGCCGACATTGCGAAAACTGGCACCCATCACCTGCGTTGTTATGCCATGGCGCTTGTAGTAGTTGAAGATGGCCGCCACGCTTTTCACGCCGGGGTCCTCCGAGCCGGCGTTCGCGGCTTCGTTCCAGGCAGCGCCGGCGTTTTTCTTGTGCCAGTCGTAGATCCGGCCGACGAAGGGGCTGATCAGGCGCACACCGGCGTCACCGCAGGCCACGGCCTGGCAGAACGCGAACAGCAGCGTGAGGTTGCAGCGTATGCCCTGGCGC
>Ga0209490_10003002_pt1 | contig 15844 bp, 10 predicted proteins | sample MAT06_FD_187209 | JGI IMG/M metagenome (GOLD analysis project Ga0209490, IMG submission 187209) | Freshwater microbial communities from Lake Fryxell liftoff mats and glacier meltwater in Antarctica - MAT-06 (SPAdes) (version 2) | ecosystem: Environmental > Aquatic > Freshwater > Ice > Liftoff...
ACAAGCTTCTTTTCAATATTATGACAGAGAAATTTTTGCAGTAATTTTTTTAAATAGAGCCAATAAAATTGTTCACTTCGAAATTATTAGTGAAGGTGGAATAACGGGTACAGTAGCCGATCCCCGCATTATTTTAAAGAAGGCCATTGAGAATAACGCCACAGCAATTATTCTATGCCATAATCATCCTAGTGGAAATTTAAAACCTAGCACTGCAGATGAAATTCTTACCAAAAAGATTAAAACAGCAGCAGCATTTATCGACATTTTAGTAACAGACCATATCATTGTAAGTAATGAGGGCTATTTCAGCTTTGCAGATGAAGGACTTTTATAGATGCCTATGCTTGCGCCGTAGGACCCCCAAAATGCATAGGAATTTCTACCTGCTCTAAATCTTGGATAGCTCCATTGGCAGTTTCAAATCGTTCTATATTCTCTTCTAAAGCCTTCATAAACCTTTTTGCATGCATTGGAGTAAAAATAATTCGAGATTTTACCTTGCTTTTAGGAGTTCCAGGCATCACATTTACAAAATCTATTACAAACTCTGCGTTGCTATGGGTAATTATTGCCAAGTTAGCATAAGAACCTTCTGCTACTTCTTCACTTATTTCGATATTTAATTGGTTAGCGGGTTGTTGTTCCATGCTGAAATTTATTTGCAAATATATTTAAAAAGTAAAAGGATAGATAACATCGGGTTAAATAATTCATATCGCACTTACTTATATTAAAAAAACAGGTGAGGCTAATGTGCCCACCTGTTTTTAAATTATTTGTAATAACGGAATCGATTATCTATCCCACCACAGTCTTCCGAATTGAGAATCTGTTCCGGTAGCATCGGTATACCTTGCTGCTGCTGTGGTATAATTAGTAGGATTTAACTGGAGTTCATTCGGACCATAGACTATTCTTCTAGGGATAGCCGATAACCCAGGTGCTGGAGTAAGAGTTGGAACCCCATTTCTGCGCCAGCTTGCAAAACCCTGCGTGCCATTAGGATAAAAAGCCAACCATTGTTGTAATGCAATTTTTTGGATGTTATTTACACCCAATGCAATAGCAGGTTGCGCCATATAAGTTGCAAAAGCAGTTGCTGTATAAACTCCCCATCTTGTAAAGCTGGTTTGAATTGCATCTGAATAAAGAGTCGCGAAATTTTCAGTTGTCCAACCCAATGCTGCGGCTTCAGCTCTTGCCAATTTAACATCTTCTGCTGATATCAAAACGGTAGAAGAAGTTTCTGTGCGGCGTGCTGGAGCCAATATTCTGGCATAATTCACATTTGCATTTGCGAATGTTACGGCATCTGTCCTTGTTAAACCAAACGGGAAACCAACCGTAGAGGAAGCAAAAGCGTTAATACGTAAATCATTATTAGTACTCAATATGTCTGTAATTGTTTTACTAACAGCATAATCTTTTCTTTGAACCACTACATAATAATTGTAAAATACATTTTGATACACTCCTCCTGGAGGCGTAAGAGCTGCATTATCTGCTGCTGCATCAATTACTCCGCCTGCATCAGCAAGGGCAGAAGCAAATTCGGTTTTACCTGTAGCTGCATCAGCTTTTGACATACGCAAAGCAATTAAGACGCGCATTGAATTTGCGAATTTCTTCCATTTCGAAGTATTTCCTCCATACAAGATATCACCCTGAATGGTTAAACCCGCATCAAATTGAGCTACCGCTTCCTTTAACTCCTTTAACAGGTCTTTATAAATAATTTCCTGCGTATCGTATGCAATTGCACCAACTCCTTTCAAAGCTTGGGTATATGGAATGTCTCCCCAGCTATCAGTCAATGTCCAGAAATAGTAAGCTTTTAGAATCCTTGCTACAGCTATTTGGTTTTTGTTAGACCCAAAGCTGGCTGCAGTACCAGCAGTTGCAGGATCTGAATTATAATTAATGATGTTCTGAAGATCATAGATAGAACCTGAATAGAATCCATCAAAATTAAAAGTAGTTTTTGCATACCTTGATGCTTCTGTATACTGCGTTTCTGCAAAGTATTGTGCATATATACCATTAACGGTTCTGAAACCACCCTGATCCCAAACACCGAAATTCAACCCATTAAGCGCATTTGTTAATAATGCAGATGTAATTGGTGCAGTTGTGGCATTCGGGTTATTATTGATAGTTCCATAATCCCCAAGGTCTTTATTGCAGCTTGAAGTGATAAGCAAGGCTCCGCCTAAACCAACCATTAATATGTACTTATTAAAATTTGTTCTCATTATAATTATTTTTATGATTAGAATGTAAGTTTAAGGTTAAACCCAACAGAACGTGTACCTGGGTATTGTCCATTTTCACCCTGAATTCCTGAAATCTCAGAAGGATCAAAGTTTTTTGTCTCACGATAGATCAATAATGGGTTACGGGCAATAATAGAGAAATTGGCAGAACGAATATATTTTGTAAGCCCCCAACGTGATACAGGCAGATTCACTCCCGCATTTAATTCCCTTAGTTTGATGTAAGTTAAACTGTGGATATAAGGTTCTGCAATTCTGTTAAAATAGAATTGTTGATAATAGGTCTGAACATCTACATATTTATCTACTGGCGTTTTAAGGTCTACAGAACTTACTCCAATTACATGCACACCACCACCAGCACTTACAGCATCTCGAACATTTTTGCCCTTATCATTCAAATTAGCTGTTTCTTCCAGTATACCGGAGAAGTTCCCCCACTGTTCTGACAAAGAGAAGAATTGCCCACCAACCTGATAATCAATATTAAACCCTAATGTAAAATTCTTATAACTAAAAGTATTTACGATACCACCATTTGTTTTTGGAACTACTGAACCCCAATGTTTGGTTGCATCTGCTACGAATAAACCAGAAGCAGGGTTTACTACCATAGCACCCGCATCGTTACGAGCAATACCTCCACCAATTAACTGGCCCCAGTCTGAACCAACTTCCTGAAATGCACGTGCAAAACGGGTTCCAAATGCGCCACCGGCCAAAAGGGTTTGTCCACCTACACCCACTCCCGGAGCTAATTGAACCACAGGGTTCTTGATAAGGTAACTGTAATTCATACTGATCTGCCAGTTGAAATCTTTGTTTCTTATAGGTGTTGCAGTAAGCAATACCTCAATACCTTCTTTTTGGATCTGAGCGGCATTGATTAGTTTTGAAGTGAACCCGCTTACACCACTTTGTGCTACACCAACAGGTTCGCCATTGTTATCTTCATTATAATAAGTAACATTTAAGCCTAACCTGTTTTTCAGAAACCTGAAATCAAATCCCGCTTCATAAGTAGTAATTAAAGACCCTTTTAATGTTGCATCGAGTAACTGATCTGGTGTTGTAATTAAGAAATTACCTGCCCACTGGTTTGCATTAACACCATATAAAAAATTATTGGCATAAACACCAATATCTCTTGGCTTTTTGCCCCAACTTCCAAATACCTTACCAAAACTCATCCATGGAATAGCGTTCTTGGTAAATTCACTAAAGATAAAAGCAGCTCCCAAAGATGGAGATACCAATCTGTTATTACCAGAAGGCAAGGTTGAGTACCAGTCGCTTCTAACTGCCCATGTTAAGCTTACAAATTTCTTATATTCTAAATCGCCGGTTGCGAATAATGATTTGGTTTCTAAATAGTTTCTGGTATTACTTAAAGTTGGTTGAGCTTTTGAATTAGATAAAGAATACAATCCAGGAACATTCAATCCTTGTGCTGTAGCACCCGAAAGACCGAACTGACGTATGGATAATTTATTTCCCCCCACTGTTACACTAACATCCAACCCGCCAAATTTTTGGTTATAGCCAGAAAGCAGTTCATAGTTATCTTCCTGAAAATTGGTATAATTAGTTGAGTAAGAAGGCAAGTCGCCAGTTTGTGTTGCACTGGCAGCCAGTTCAGATTTAAAAATGCTTTCTGAATTGGTTGTTAACTGGTTTCTACGAACAGTACCTTTTACATAAAAGTGATTGTTTAGCTTATATTTTACAGAAACATCTCCAAATAAGCGCTGCCTATTCTGGCCAATTGGTTGTTGGTCAAGCTTTGTGTATTGATTGTACCAATAATTACCTCCATAAAAATCTATGGGTCTATTTGGATTATACCCATCGGGGTTTGATGAAAGATTCCAGCTTGCATAAGTGCCAGTTGGTGTTTTTAATCCCCTCAGTTCTTTCATAATAGACATATCAAGATCCCTATGAAACCATTGATTGAAATTACCTGATGACTGGTTAGCATATCCATCATCAAATGTTCCATTAATCTGCTGTGCAGAATATGTGATATTTGAAGAAACTGTAAAATGCTGGTTAACATCGAAAGAGGCAGAAAAATTGAGGTTATTTCTGTCAGAACTGGTTGTTGGCAGTAATCCTTTAATGTATTGTTTGGTATAGGAAACACGGTAATTATATCCTTGGCCACTTTTAGTTAAGCTTACATTATTATTTGTAGTGATTCCAGTTTCCCAGAAATTCTTAACATTATCAGGTTGTGGCGATAATTTGATTGTTTTAAATGAACGGGAATGACCAGGTATCCATGCATACCAAGGAGCGTATTCTGCACCATCCATGGCAGGTCCCCAACTCGAGTCATCGGTATAATCGGTAAATCCTTTTCCATCCAATGCTTTCCACTCAATTGGATCGCCAGCCTTCCATGTATAAGTAGTTAATGTTGGATTAGCTCCACCAGCATATTTATTTTGGTATCTAGGTAATATATAAACCCTATCAAAAGTAACACCCGAGTTTACTTCTACCCCCGTTCCGAGTCCTGAATTCTTTTTACGCGTTGTAATTACAATCGCACCATTTGAAGCACGGCCACCAAAAAGAGCTGTTGCGTTAGCACCTTTTAACACCGTAATAGCATCAACATCATCCGGATTAATATCGAAAGAATTTACAATCGTACCATCTACAACGTAAATCGGACTTAGATCACCATTCAGTGTAGAACCTCCACGAATACGTAAACCTGCATCCCGATCTAAGGCAATTGGAGACTGGCCCCTGAACTGAACACCTGCTATTTTACCTGCCAAAGCATTGTTGAGGTTGGGCTGACGGATCAGGTTAAGATTTTCGGATGAAATATTTTGCGCACTGTACGCTGTAGTACGTGCACTTTTTTTGATTTCAAAAGCGGTTGTAACAACCACCTCATCAAGAGTTTCATTTTCGTTCCTATCTAAAACAATTGAAAAATTGCTCTCAGACGAAACAGGTATGTTTTTCAAAAAAAGGCCCTGTGCTGAAACTACTAAAACATCACCAGTTTTAGCTTTGATAATAAATTTACCATTAGCATCAGCAGTAGTACCCTGCTTTGTGCCTTTAAGAATTACAGACGCGTAAGGAACTGGTAATCCTTTTGAATCTGATACATTTCCTGTAACGGATCTTGTTTGGGCGCTAATTGTTATGGAAAACAACAGCAATCCCGCTAATAGTGTGGATACAATTTTCTTCATATTTTTTAATTTTTGGAGCAAAGCTGAGAAAATATTTATAGCTAATAGCTATAATATTAATCATATTTAACAGTTAATTAACGTAAATCTACCATTTTTAGACCAACTTAAATTAAAAAATGATGCATTCTAAGTGAATTTTAATGCTATTTTAATATAAAAATCTTTGATATATGATTTATTTAATATTAATAATTTTAATCTTATTTAAAACTTTTAGGCATAAGTTGGCCGATTTGTTGATTCACTTTTTTATAAATTTTAAAAAAATAGGCTGTGGCTTGTTCAATTCAAATAGTTTTGCAGCCATGTTACTATTAGATGGAAAAGTTGCCGCTATGTCGGTAAAAGAAAATTTAAAAAAAATTACAGCCGATTTAGCTGCTAAAGGAAAACCAGCACCTCACCTTGCCGCCATTTTAATTGGAAATAATGGAGCTAGTGAAACCTACGTTACTAGTAAAGTAAAAAATTGTGAGGACTGTGGTTTTAAATCTACTTTAATTCGATTTGACAACAATGTATCAGAAACCGAATTACTTTCATCGATTGAATTACTCAATCGAGATAATGATATTGATGGGATATTGGTGCAGCTTCCTCTACCAAAACACATTAGAGAACAAAAAGTAATTGAAGCCATTGATCCCTCCAAAGATGTTGATGGATTTCATCCTTCTAACGTTGGAAAATTAGTGCAAGGTTTACCCACTTTTATTCCTGCTACACCCTATGGTATTTTATTAATGCTCGAACACTTTAATATTCAAACAAAAGGGAAACATGCAGTGGTTATAGGAAGAAGCAATATTGTAGGCCGTCCAATGAGTATTTTACTAAGCAGTAATATTCCTCAAGGTAATTGCACAGTTACAATTTGCCATTCTCATACTCCCAACCTTCAAGAAATATGTTTGCAAGCAGATATTTTAGTTGCTGCACTCGGTAAACCCGAATTTGTTTTGCCATCAATGGTAAAAGAAGGCGCTATTGTAATTGATGTTGGTATTACAAGAGTAGATGATGCAACAGCAAAAAAAGGATTTCGCATAAAAGGAGATGTGCATTTTGAAAGTGTAGCACCTAAATGTAGTGCAATCACTCCAGTTCCTGGAGGTGTTGGATTAATGACCATTGCGGGTTTATTAAAGAATACATTACTAGCATACCAAAATAATAGAGGTTAATTTTAAACTATTTTTCTTGACTATTTCTAATACAATATCAGCCCAAACACTTCCAGTAATGGAAGCTTTTTATACTTTGCAAGGTGAAGGCGCTCATCAAGGAAGAGCAGCATATTTTATAAGGCTCGGAGGCTGTGATGTTGGCTGTTTTTGGTGCGATGTAAAAGATAGTTGGGATGCTTCAAAACATCCTCAAATAAACGTAATATCAATAGTTGAAAAAGCTGAAAAACACCCATGTAGATTAGCTGTTATAACTGGAGGAGAACCACTTTTGCACGAACTTACCGAATTAACAAAATTATTGCATCAAAAAGGATTTGAAACCAATATAGAAACTTCAGGTTCTTCTCCACTTTCTGGTGAATGGGATTGGATTTGCTTATCACCCAAAAAATTTAAAGCTCCATTGCCAGAAGTAATTCCTTTTGCTAACGAATTAAAAATAATTATTTATAACAAGGCAGATTTTGAGTGGGCTGAGCAATATGCAGCATTGGTAAATAAAAACTGTAAATTATACCTTCAACCAGAGTGGGATAAAGCAAGTGAAATTACTCCATCAATTATTCAATACATTCAACAAAACCCTCAATGGCAATTAAGTATACAAGTTCATAAGTACCTTAATATTCCTTAGGATCCCACTTTAGATTGTCATAGTTTAGTAATTTTTTATTAATTCATCGTCGTTCTACATTTTGATGACAATTGCTCTTTTGAATCGTAGCACTTTTGCAAAAGAAAAAGTGATTTACGAATATGAGGAGCATCTTGTTTTTGTTTGTTTTTTTTATATTTTCCAATTTATCTGCCCAACAAATAGACACTATTGCAGGTTTTGGAAATGAAATTGTAGTAACTGCCACAAGAACAGAACGCAAGCTGAGTAACGTTGCTATTCCTGTTACATTAATCAATCAAAAAACCATTCAGCAGGCTGGATCAGTTCGTATAAACGATATTTTACAAGAACAAACAGGACTATTTCTAACTAGTGGATTTGGCACAGGAGTTCAAATGCAAGGCCTCAATCCAGATTATACTTTAATACTTGTAGACGGTCAACCTCTTGTTGGCAGAACAGCTGGAGTGTTGGATTTAAATAGAATTACAGTTGGAAACATTAAACAAATTGAAATTGTAAAAGGTCCTTCTTCAAGCTTATATGGCAGTGAAGCAATGGCTGGTGTAATTAATATAATTACCGATCAATCAAAATCAAATAATTTAAATGTATCCGCAAGATACGGCAACTTCAATACTGGTGATTTTAATGCTTTTGGAAGTTTTAGAAAAAACAAATTTGCCTACCAAGGATTTGGGAATATTTATACTACAGATGGATTTAGTATTCGCCCGAATAGCACCGAACGCTCTATCGCTCCAATTAAGCGATATACGATGCAACATAATTTCAATTATTACTTTAACGACAAAACTAATATGCTGTTCAATTTTAGAATGAACAACGAAAAAATTACCAACCTAATTTCAGTAAACAATAATGGAAATACCATTAGTTCAAAGGGCGTTGAAAACAACAAAGACTTTAATGCTACTTTACAATTAACACATAGATTCAATAGCAGCATAAAAAATACTTCTCGTTTATACGGAACAAGATATGAATCAATACAAGATTTAGTTACTTCAAATGGGGCTCCATATACCGATTATTTTAAACAACAATTTGGAAGAATTGAAAATCAAACTGATTTTGTAATCAACAACCAACTTGAATTAAATACTGGTATTGGCTATGCTATAGAAACAGCTAATAGTACAAGGTACGACAACAGTAACAACACTAAAATAAACCAAATTGGTTTTGCATTTGTACAAACCGAATGGAAGCCAATTACTGCTTTAACTATAATTGCTGGTGCTAGGTTCGATAACAATGAATTATATGCTGCAGCATTTAGTCCAAAATTAGCATTACAATACAAAGCAACAAATAAGTTTTCTGTAAAAGCCAGCATTGGCAGGGGTTTTAAAGCGCCTGATTTTAGACAACTTTATTTAAATTTTACCAATGTTGCAGCTGGTGGATATAGTGTTTATGGTGCACTTGAAGCGCAAAAAACGATTAATGAATTAAATAGATTAGGACAAATTGCTAGTATTGAAAATGATTTTTATAGTCTGAATAATTTACAACCAGAACTTTCTACTGGTACAAATATTGGAGGCAATTATGCCATCAACAAAAAAATAAACTTATCTATAAATCTATTTCACAATAATATCGAGAATTTAATTGATACTAGACTTGTAGCTTATAAAACTGGTGGTGCGCAAATATTTAGTTACATCAATGTAAAAAATGCTTTTACAAAAGGCATAGAAACGAATGTAGATTTCAAGATAAATACATTATTAAGTATTAGTGGCGGTTATCAGTTTTTACTTTCTGGGGATAAAGATGAAATTGATCGAATTAATAAAGGAAAAGTTTTTACAAGAAATGCAAATGGATTTAGCAGATTAATGCAAAGAAACGAATATTTAGGCTTAGCCAATAGAAGCAAACATATGGCCAATCTTAAATTTCTATATGAAAAAAATAGTTGGTTTACTAATCTACGTTTTATTTATAGAAGCAAATGGGTAATTACCGATACCGATGGTAACGGATTATTTAATACCAATGATGCTTTTGCAAAAGGGTTTGTGCAAACAAATGCTGCAATAGGAAAAACCTTTAAGAATAAATTAAGTGTACAATTAGGATGCAATAATTTATCGAATTACGAAGATCCAATTAATATGCCCAACATGGCAGGAAGAACATATTATACAACTCTATCCTATCAATTTATAAAAAATAAAAACATAAAATAAAATCATATGAAAAAAGGAATCATTGCATTTGCGTTAGTATTATCGTTGTATGCTTGCCAAAAAGACACAACCACAGCTATTGATACTCCGGTATCAACAATCAGAGTAAATAACCTTGCGGCAGATACTATTATAGGAATTACACCTGGAGTTCCACCAAGGGGAGGTATGCCTTTTGGCGCTGGCAAATTCACTTTCTTTAGTTTAGAAAATAATAAAATCATTCCTAATAGCGATAGTGCAAGTACAAAATGGGATATTGGTTTAAGAGGAACTACAATAATAACTAATGGTGGAAATAGCGGACCAGCAAGCGGTGGTGCATATATTTATGTTGGTTTATTTGATAATTTAAAAACTATATCAGCAGACTCGGTTTTTAAAGTAGATAATGCCCCAACTGCTTATGCAATAAGCAATGGAAGCAATAGAGGTTGGTTTGTTTATGATGGCATCAATAATTTAGTAAATCCAATACCAGGAAGGGTTTTGGTAATTAGAACCGGCTCAGGAAAATTTGCCAAATTGGAAATACTCAATTATTATAAAGGCGGCGTAACCCCTGCAGCATCTGCTAGTGATGCTATTAAAATAAACGCCCAGCGTTATTATACATTCCGCTTTAGCTTTCAACCCAATGGCACAAAAGTTTTCTAGTCATTTTTAAAAGTATTTATTAAACTCTCCAATTGAAAAATTGCAGGGTTTTTTATTTTAACAATACTATCAGATTTTTTTTCCGATATTGTTAAAGCAAATTATGAAATTAAATTTTACTTTACTCTTATTATGTATAAGTGCATTATTAAATGCGCAACATTATAATTCAGACAATGTAAGTCAACGGGTAATGAATTTATACGAAAAAGCAATTGCTCTTTTAAGGGATGAACAATTTAAAGAAGCAGTTCCTATTTTACTTACCACAATTAAAGAAGACAGTAATTTTGTAGATGGATATTTGTCATTAGCTGGAACTTTCGGAGAATTAAAACAATACAAACGTTCAATTCGTTTTTACGAAACTGCTCGTTTAAAAGATCCAAATTACTTTAAAGTATATCTACTTCCCTACTCTATTAACTTATCTGGGAACGGACAATTTAGCGATGCACTTAATGCTGTAAATGAATTTCTTCAAATACCTAATTTAAATGAGAGAAGTATTAAAAGTGCTTCCTTCCGAAAAAAATCATTTGAGTTCGCAATAGATTATGCAGCAAATCATCCTTCAACTAATTATGAATTTTTACCAGTTAATTTAGGAGATAGTGTAAACACGGCTTCTTCAGAATATTATCCATCAGTTACTGTAACCGATAGCTTATTGGTATTTACTCGAAGAGGTAATCAAATTAGAGAAGATTTTTATCAGAGTACTATCATTGATAAAAAATTAGGGCGTGCAAGTATTATTAAAGGAGATATTAATTTCGAATCACAGAAAGGAGCAATTACAGTTTCACAAGATGGTGAATGGATGCTATTTACAGCAAGATTTTCTGAAGGCGGATACGGTAATTTTGATTTATACATTTCATATTATACTCCTCAGGGATGGAGTGAGCCTCAAAATTTGGGTGAGGCAATAAATACAGAATTTTGGGAAAGTTCTCCAGCATTAAGTCCAGATAAAAGAGCACTATACTTCAGTAGTAATCGTCCCGGTGGATATGGTGGATCTGATCTTTACATTAGTTACTTACAACCTAATGGAAAATGGGGTGCCGCCGTAAATATGGGGCCATCTATCAACACAAAAGGAGATGATCAAGCACCTTTTATTCATGCCGATAATCAAACATTATATTATACTTCTGACGGATTATTAGGGTACGGAGGATCTGATCTTTTCATTGTTAGAAAAAGTGGAAAAGGCGAATGGGGATTACCCGAAAATTTAGGCTACCCAATAAACACCATTGAAAACGAAGGAAGCTTGGCAGTTTCAGCAGATGGGTTAACAGCATACTATGCAAGTGATAGAAGCGATAGTAGGGGTGAATTAGATTTATATAAATTTGATATGAGGCCTGACATCAGACCTAATAGAACATTGTATGTAAAAGGAAATATATCAGATAAAAAAACCAATAAAAAATTGCCTTCAACCGTTGAATTAATAAATAATAGCACTGGTGAATCATTAATGAAAGTTCAAACTGACGAAACAGGCGAATATTTTATTACACTACCAACCGGAAAAGATTATACTTTTTCTGTAAATAGAAAAGGTTATTTATTTTATAATGAATTGTATGAATTAAGTAATAAGCAAGCAGATAGTGTATATAAAAAGGATATTAAATTACAGCCAATAGAACTCAATGCCACACTTACTTTTAGAAATATTCAATTTGCTACAAACTCATTTCAACTTCCTACAGATGCATCAATAGAACTAAATAAATTATTACAAGTACTCATAGAAAATCCTTCATTACAAGTTGAAATAAGCGGCCATACAGATAATATTGGCAAGCAAATAGACAATAGTAAACTCTCCGAAAATAGAGCTAAAGCTATTGTTGAATGGCTGATATCAAAAGGAGTTGATGTAAAAAGAATGAGCTTCAAAGGTTATGGTGATAGTTATCCAATTAATGACAATAAAACAGAAATTGATAGAGCACTTAACAGAAGAACTACCGTTACAATTACTAAAATTTAAGGTAGAAATACCTAATGCATACCAATCAATTTTGTGGAAATTGCCGCAAAATTATCTATGCATTCCGACTTATTGTACCGTGTTGCACTTACTATGATTCCTACCATAGGACCAGTTTTACAAAAAAGATTGATACAACAGTTCGAAACAACTTCTGACATCTTTTCTGCTAAAAAAAAAGAGTTGTGCGCGGTTGATGGAATTTCGGAGTGGATAGCAAAAGAAATTAAACAATGGAACGACTTTTCTTTTGCAGAAAGAGAGTTACTTTTTTTAGAGAAACACCATATTTGTCCATTATTCATAAACGACAAAGCATATCCACAACGTTTATCAAATTGTTATGATGCACCCATATTACTTTACTTTAAAGGCCATTGCAATTTAAATGAGCAAAAAATCATAAGTATTATTGGTACAAGAACAAACACATTATATGGCAAACAAATTGCAGAACAAATAATTGAACAATTACCAAAAGATGTTTTGATTGTTAGTGGATTAGCATTTGGTATAGATGCAATAGCTCACAGGGCAGCTTTAAAAAATCAGCAAAATACCGTTGGTGTATTAGCACATGGTTTAGATAACTTATATCCTGCTCAACATAGATCACTAGCAAAAGATATTCTACAACAAGGTGGTTTAATAACAGAATTTACTCAGCATACAAAACCCGACAAACATAATTTTCCTAAAAGAAATAGAATTGTTGCTGGCATTGCAGATGCAACTATTGTTATAGAAACTGATATTAAAGGAGGAAGTATGATTACTGCAGATTTAGCCTTTCAATACAATAGAGAATTATTTGCCGTACCCGGAAAAATAAATGACGTAAAAAGCGCTGGATGCTTAAAATTAATTCAAGAAAACAAAGCCAACTTATTTACTAGTATCGAACATTTATTAGTTACCATGAATTGGGCGCCAAAAATAAAATCTACCATCAATCAATTATCAATATTCGCATCTTTAACATCCGATGAACAGCAAGTTGTAAAGCTGTTAAAAGATAAAGGGCAAATTCCATTAGATGACTTGAGAAGCAATGTAGGATTTAGTAGTAGCAAAATGGCAAGTGTACTACTTAGCCTAGAAATGCAAAATATTATTCATATAATTCCGGGGAAAATGATTGCATTGGTTTAGACTGCTTATTCCATTTAATAAGTAAGAAAAAAGCCAATAAAGCAAAAAGACCAGGTAATAAAAATGCATATTTAAAATTACTTGCCTGATTATTATAAATCCATTGTGAACATAAAGCACCAGTTCCAATACCAATTTCTAAAGCAATATACATTGAAGCGATTGCCTTACCCCTATTAGCATCAGAACATAAATCAACCGTCCATGCACTTAAAGCTGGACTATTAATTCCCCAACTCAATCCATAAATTACTGAACCTATCATCATCATTTTTACTGAACCTGCAAATGCCAATATAACCAAAGCAATAACCAATAAAAATGAAGAAACTATTAAAACAGGTACTCGTCCAAATTTGTCTGAAACTTTAGAAGCAACTAACCTTAAAGATAATGATGCCACTGTAAAAAAAGCAAAGAAAAGGCCTTTGTTATGTAAGCCTAAATGTTCGCTTAAATCGGGTGCAACTGTAAGTATTGTACCAATAGAAAAGCAAAGCAACGCAGTAATAATTGAAGGGCGTAAAGAAGTTTTTTCAAAAATTTCTGTCTTATTAATGCGCAACAACTTGACACTAAATGGCTGAGGATTAGGCAAAGTTTCTTTTACATTATATAAAATAGCTACAGATGCTAAAGCAAAACCTGCAGAAACATAAAACATGATATTGTAACTGAAAATGTCAACTATATAACTACCAATCATAGGACCCGCTGATGAACCCAATGTATATCCAATAGATAAAGCGCCTAAAGCCTCACCTCTTCTAGATTCATGCACTACATCTGCACCGTATGCAGAAGTAGCTGTTGGCTTAAAGCCTGTAGAGAACCCATGCAAAAAACGAAGGAACAAAAATCCAGCAACAGAAGTGAGTAATGGATATAGTAAACTACAAACAACACAAACTACAGAACCAAAAATCATTACGGGTACCCTGCCAATTGTGTCGGTTAACTTTCCACTAAAAGGACGAGAAATTCCGGCCATTAAAGTAAATAAAGCAATAATTAGCCCCTTGTACTCTGCACCCCCCAATGAAGTTAAATAGCCCGGAAGTTCCGGTATCATCATATTAAAACTAGTGGCAAAAAGAAAGTTACTAAGGCAAAGTAGCGCAAACTGGAAAGTAAAATAGGGAGTTGTAGCGGTTGGTTTTAATACAGACATTATCTTGCTGGAGTCATATTTTTAAAACACAAAGCTACTATAAATAATTTTGGAGGTAATTTGTTCTCAAAGCTATCTTTGCGGATGGCAACAAACCTCAACCGCTCCACAAAAAGCAGTACCTCTTCTAGATTATTTGGAGAGGGATTAACTTTCGACGATGTTCTGCTGATGCCAGCATTCAGCGAAACGCTACCAAGAGAAGTTAATATCAGTTCACATCTTACTAAAGAAATTATCCTTAACGTGCCAATTTTATCGGCCGCAATGGATACAGTAACCGAGGCCAATTTGGCAATTGCATTAGCAAGAGAAGGTGGACTTGGCATTTTACATAAAAATATGTCGATAGAAAAACAAGCCGAACAAGTGCGAAAAGTAAAGCGCAGTGAAAGTGGTATGATCATCGACCCAATTACTTTATTGGTAGATGCTTCTATTGGCGATGCATTGAAACTAATGAAAGATAACAGAATTGGTGGTATTCCAATTGTAGATGGTGGTGGCAAGCTAGTAGGTATTTTAACCAATCGAGATTTACGTTTTGAGACTGATAAAAAACGCAAGGTTAAAGAAGTGATGACTAAGGAAAATCTAATCACTGCACCGGAAGGAACAGATTTAAAAAAAGCAGAGAAAATTTTACAGAATTATAAAATCGAAAAATTACCTGTAGTAAATAAACATGGTAAATTAATTGGTTTGATTACTTACAGAGATATTTTACAAATTCGCAATTTTCCAAATGCTGTAAAAGATAATTTAGGAAGATTGCTTACTGGCGCAGCATTAGGCATTACCAACGACTTAATGGACAGAGCTTATGCATTGCAGCAAGTTGGTGTTGATATAGTAACATTAGATAGTGCACATGGTCATAGCAAAGGAGTGATTGAAGCATTAAAAGCTTTAAGAAAGAATTTTAAAAAATTACAAATCATTGCTGGTAATGTAGCAACTTCTGCAGGCGCTAAAGCCTTGGCTGATGCAGGTGCTAATTGTATAAAAGTAGGAATAGGACCAGGATCTATTTGCACTACCAGAATTGTTGCAGGTGCAGGTGTTCCTCAATTAACTGCTATAATGGAAGCTGCCAAAGCTTTAAAGCCAATGGGTATTCCATTAATTGCTGATGGAGGAATTAGATATACAGGTGATATGGTAAAAGCTTTAGCAGCTGGAGCTAATATGGTAATGATGGGTGGCGTTTTTGCAGGAGTGGAAGAAAGTCCGGGTGAAACTATTATTTATGAAGGAAGAAAATTCAAAGAATATAGAGGCATGGGAAGTTTGGGAGCTATGAGCCAAGGTAGTGGCGA
>Ga0209490_10003004_pt1 | contig 15840 bp, 16 predicted proteins | sample MAT06_FD_187209 | JGI IMG/M metagenome (GOLD analysis project Ga0209490, IMG submission 187209) | Freshwater microbial communities from Lake Fryxell liftoff mats and glacier meltwater in Antarctica - MAT-06 (SPAdes) (version 2) | ecosystem: Environmental > Aquatic > Freshwater > Ice > Liftoff...
GCGGGCAACGCCGGCGGACAGCTGCGAAGTGGGCGGCACATCAGGTACCCCGCTGACAGTAGCTACAGCAGCCTCATGGTCAGCATCTTGAATCTACTGGGCGTGAGCACCAGCAGCTTTGGTGCCTTCAAAGACGGTCCGCTGGCGCAATTGACGTAACGCGAACAACATTCCGGAGCTGATCGTCATCAGCTTGATCCTCAGCTATTCCGCGAGCCATTTTTGAGGGGCGAGCGTGTTCAAGCGACATGGTGCAACTTGGGTGTGCGATTCCGCGAACGGTAAGCCGTCGGTTCGACGCCCTGTTGTTTGCGAAATACGCGCGCGAAGTAATTGGCGTCTTCAATCCCCACTCGCAGTGCCACATCTCGGATATGAAGCTCGGTCTCCCGTAAGAGTGTTGCGGCTTTGCTGAGCCGCATCTCGATCACATAACCCATCGGGGAGAGCCCAAAGGATTCCCGAAAACAGCGCCCAAGCGTGCTCCTGGACATGTGGGCCCGGGCCGCCAAGAGGTCGACCGTGACGGGCTCGCTCAGGTGCTTTTCGAGCCAATTGAGCAGCCCAGATAGCCGAACGAGCGTCTGCGGCATTGGACTCGTCATGGCGGCATAGCGGCGCGACAGCTCAACCAACACGCCGCACAGGAGCGACGTGCTCGCCACTTCAAAACCAGGCTTCCGCTCTCGCACTTCCTGATTCAGGTGCTGCAGAAGATCGTCGAGCTTTCGCAAGGCTCCGTCGTCAACTCGCAGGCGACTGTTGAAGGAGTGCTGAACCCGAAGCTCAGGCTCCAGCTTAAACAGTGCATGGTAGCCAGGCATCTGCCGCAACTGATGCTCTGGAAGCGGCAAGCGCCGCGGATCAAACAGGATGTTGGTCAAGCAGAGGCTTTGGCAATCTGCATAGCCGTGAGGCAGCCCGAGTGGCACAAAGAACACATCGCCCCGCTCGATCGGGAATGACTCAGTCTCCAACACATGCTTGCCCCGGCCCCCAGTAATGATCACAAGCTCAGCGTAGTCGCCGTGACGGTGCAGCTTCCAGGGAAGATGGTCAACTACGGGAAAAGCCGTCAACGGGAACTCAAGCAGCCCAGGAATGTAGTTGTGCTGGTTCATACTGACGCCATCAAGGTAGCACTTGAGTCAAATTTCAGCACGCTTGGTTTGCTCGGAATGATCAGCGGTTATTCCATTCAAAGCACAGACCTTCATGGGAACTGCAATCGCTTCACCTTGGCATCCATTTGAAGCGTGTTAGCGTCGTCGCGTGGCTCTAACACCTGCGCTGTTTCCTCCCGCACCCCAAGGCGTGAAAGGGCGAGCCAAGGAACTCAACGCGCTAACGAAGCGCATCACCGAGGGAGGTGTGCGGCGCATCGCCTTGGTCGGCGGTGGTGGAAGTGGGAAGTCCCTGTTGGCGTGCGTCTTGGGGCACCGACTCAAGCGGTATTTTTCTGGGGGCGCGCACTGGCTGCGCGTTGGGGCTTGGGACACCTCAACGCTGGTCGAGATGCTCTGCCGAAGATTAGGCGCGCCTGGCACTGCGGACATTTCGAGTTTGAAAGACAGCTTGAACCGAAAAGGCCCCATCCTGATTGTACTCGACAATCATGAAAATGACCGAGCCCTAGCAGCTTTTATCGAGCTACTCCGGGACTGTCCGGTCACTTGGATCATCACTGCGCGGCGTTGCTTGCTTTCGGGTGTTGAAGTGTTTCCTGTGATTGCACCGCTGATCAGTTCGAGTGAAGCCGCCTTTCCCCGCGTGGCTCAACTCACCAAGCTCTTGCGCTGGAATCCGTTGGCGCTCGACATCGCCGATGGCCTGGTCAGCACGAAGGCCGTGAGCGCGGCTGCGCTTCGGAAGTGGCTACTCCAAGCGGGAGTCGATCGCGTGACCGTCATGGCGCACGAAGACGATGTGCCTGAGGTGCGGCTCCTGGTTGCCTGGGCCTGGGCGAAGCTCTCGCGTGAAGCACGCCAACTGTTGGCGGCACTCGCCCACACTGAGGGCGATGACATTGATGAGGCTTCGCTGTATCGGCTCGCTCGAATCGGAACAGACGGAAAGGCGCTGGCAGCGCTGATTGCCTGGCGCTTGATACAACAGCCACTGCTCAACCGCTACACAGTGCATGCCGTCGTTCGCTATGCCATTCGGCAACGCACTCGTTTCCCGGCCCGACGCTTCTTTGACCACTATGTCAAACTGATGGAGCGCGATCCGGCCCGTGTTCGTCTGGAACAGAGCCACCTGTTTGCCGCGATGGACTACGCCCACCAGACTTCAGATCTGGGCGCGGCGCTGCGGATCGAGCGACTTTTAGCTCTGGTTGAGACCCAAGAGCGCTGATTCCGAAGGGCATCTGAGCCGAACTTTGAAAACCTAGCTCGGAGTGACGCCCCACCAGCTGACATTGTTGTTGCGGCTCGAGCGTGTCGCCAGCCTACTTGGCCGAACAAACTTGAGGGTCGCTGAGGTGGCTGAGCTGTGTGGCTTTGAAAGCCCTTTCCATTTCTCGCGCTGCTTTCGGCAGGCCCAAGGCGCAAGTCCTCGTGAGTTTCGGCGTCAGGCGCTGGCTGGCAACACCCCGTCGCTCATCCAGCCCCCCAACGTGCAACGATTTGCACGTTGGTTGTTCGCGTGATGCCCGCCGCTGCGATTCGTACGCAACCACTAACGCCGACACCTATTGCTCGCTCCGCCAAAGTACGGCAGGTTCAGCGTGAAAAGTTTCAAGTACCATGATCGTTGTCGGCGCTTACAACACCTTGTCCGTTCAATCGATGGCTCCCGAGGGCGCGCTCCTGTCCGATGGTCGCAACAGCGTGCTGCTTCCAGCTCGGCATGCACCCCCCAATTTACGTGTCGCGGAAGCGCTGCGTGTATTTGTCTTCACGGATTCCGAAGACGTGCTGACGGCAACGACCGAGAGCCCGCGCGCCATCGTTGGGGAATTCGCGTGTCTGGAGGTCGTTCACGTGACCGCGCACGGAGCCTTCCTTAACTGGGGCTTGGATAAGGACCTGTTTGCGCCCAACAACCAACAATTTGAACCGCTCAGAGTCGGGGAGCGCCATGTGGTCGCCGTTTACCTCGATGCGCGCACCGAGCGCGTGGCCGCGGCGAGCCGGCTCAGCGGGTACTTTGACTATGATCTCAGTTCACTTGAGCCAGGGCAGGCGGTTGACCTACTGGTCTACGGATTCGGTGAACTAGGAGTCCAAGTTGTTGTCAATCGACGCTACCACGGCCTGATCTACAAGAGCGAGATCTTCCAGCGGCTCAGCGTCGGCGATGAGCTGAAAGGCTATATCCAGCTCATCCGTGCCGACAACAAGCTCGACATTAGCCTGAAACGGCGCGGAGCAGAAGCCGCTGCCGATGCCGTCGAAGTTTTACTCAAAGCCTTGAAGGAGGCGGGCGGCAGCTTGCCGCTCCATGATCGTAGTGCTCCGTCCGAGATCTACGCGCAGCTCGGCATCAGCAAGAAGGCCTTTAAATCCGCAGTGGGGAGGCTTTATCGGGCGCGCCGCGTGGCTTTTGATGAGCAGCGAGTTTGGCTGACACAGCCAGATGGGCGTTCCTAGCCTAACCCTGCAACCAGCGCGAAATATGGAAATGCTCTTCAAGCGTGCGCAAGGCGCCGAGGGTGTCGTCAAGGGTGCGTGGGGCTGCGGATACCAGCGTGTCGCCCCGGCGGACCCGAGCAAAATCAATATCGCGAGCTTGGGGTGCTGTGCCTTTCGCCTTCATCACGTTGATGAATTCCTGGGCAATCAGCGCGTAACCGCAGGCTGTGGGATGAACGCCGTCCAGGGAGATGAGTCCCCCACTCTTGATGCGGCCGGCAGGAGTAGTCTCAAACAGGCGTGTGCTGAGGTCAGAAAGAGCAGGCGGCAATTGAAATGTCGGTCGGCCATGGTTGCGGCGAACCGCTAACCCATCGAGCAGCGCGCACATGTCGACCACGTGGAAGCCGCGAGCCGCCGCTACGGCGCGGATGTGCAGGTTGTACTGGTCGATATAACTATCGATTTTGATGGCATCCGACTTGGTGAGCTTCGGGTCACGCGCTTCATCGAACTCTTTGTCGTGGATCCAGAAGCGTGTGTAAAAATCAAAGTACTTCTCGTCGGGCGGTAGGTTGCCGCGAGACTTCATGATCCCGCGCGTGATAGGAGGAATTGTCACGTGCGGCACAGTAGCCAAGTAGACGTGATCCGCGTCGATCGCTGAGACTTCTTGCGCCAGCCGATCAAACTCCTTAGCGAAAGCTGCTGGCTTCCAGAGTGTGAACTTTGAACATACCCCGGGCGGCTCGTCGGAGGTTTCGAGCATCTTCAGCTGCACGACGGTGCCGAGGCAATTATTCGACCCCAAAGCGACAATTAAGTGCTCAATCCCGCCCTGCTGCTGGGCGATCCTGCGAGCTACGCTCAGCTGCGTATCGGCGTTGCGCTCAGCAAGCTGAGCTGGATTCAAGACTCGGCGAGCCGTGCGCAGACGCGGCACCGAAGGCGGCGAAAACCAATCATCTTTAGGCTTACCTATTCGTTCGTCACAGATCTTCGGAGTCAAACCGTACGCATCGCCAGCCTCGAAGCCCCAAACGGCGAGGTTATGGTAGAGCGTGTCAGCGATCGGCGCGGCGCCTCGACCACGTTCCCAATAGTCCTCGACTTCAGAGATGAGCTCCGGGATGACGTGGAGCGACCGAAACCACTCAAACATCCCGATGTCGGCACCAAAGCGATCTTCCAACCTGCGTGCGAGCCACTCGAGATTCAGCGGCAGGCCCCCACTCCCACGAAAGTCCGGCAGCGCAAACGCCTCACGAGCACCTAGGCTTTCGGCGATCAATGCGGGGTACGAAGAACGCGTGTCAGAGATCGCAAACGATTGAAAACCCTGGGTGAGACTATCTCCAATCGATACAAGCTTTGCTTTGGGCATGATCTCCTCCTGATGACTCAGGCGCCAATCTGCCCGCTTCGGCTCGGCCGAGGAATAGTTATTTATTCGAGTAGAAGCCGGAGGGCACTCGCAAGGAAGCGAGCACCGTCGCTTTTTGCTCAATTCACAGGATAGGCGACCGTTGGCGGGGTGCCTGGAAGAGCCGGACGCATCATGGGAGGCAACCGAAAGCGATGAGGCTTTTGTGCTGTTGATGCGGTGGGAACTGGGCTCGCGTTCGAAGTTGTTGGGCCTGGCGCCACAGACGTCGACTCCCTTAATGCTAACGCCTCACGGGTCAGAGCTTCCGGGGTGAGCGTCGCATCCGAAGTGGGCGTCTGCGCTGGCAGGGCCACAGGACTTTCACTCGCTCCCCGCGGAGTGTTTTCAGGCTTCGCGCCCGAGACTGCAACCGTTCGTTGAGGAGCCGGCTTCACGCCATTGGACCCAACCAACGCCTCCTTTGGACTGCGGGCTTGCTGCCACAAAGCACCCGCTCCAATTGGAATGAGCAGCAACAAGAAAACCAAAACCCACCTCTTGAACTTCTCTCGCCGCGCATCCATCTCCGGCGTGCGCACAAGCCGAGGGCCCGTAAGCTCGGGCAGAGCCTCCTCCAGCGCGATGCCATCCTGCCGCGGCCATCCAGAGTAGTTCGCTGATTCACCCTCGCTGAAAAATTCGTGGTGCTCGTCGGGCTCCGAAGCTAACCCGGCATCCAGCGTGCGCCCCCGATCAGGCCTTCTTTTCGACGAACGGGACGATCTATTTTTCATGGTTGGAGCTGCTACGGCTGAGCATTTTAGTAGCTTAGTGCGCAAGGTGCTTGGCGTTCAACCCTAGGGGCCAACCGATACTCACTCGCTTGCCCAGTGCTCTCCGTAGCTCACAAAGGCGCAGTTGGTGGGTCGCTGATCTCCAGCAGCTCCACGTCGAAGACGAGCGTGCCGGAAGGGGCACCGGGCCGCGTGGGAGTGTCGCCATACGCGAGGCTGCCTGGGATCCAGAAGCGAACCTTCTCACCCTCAGCCATCAACTGCACGCCTTCAGTCCACCCCTTGATGACTTGATCGAGGCGAAAGCTCGTGGGAGCGCCGCGCACGACCGACGAATCAAACAATCTTCCGTCGGTGGTCCAACCTGAGTAGTGCACGGTGACGGTGCTCGAAGCTGTGGGCTTCTTCTTGCCGGTGCCTTTCGTGAGCACGCTATAGGCCAACCCGCTTGGCGTTCTTTTGGCCGTTTTGGGCGCCGCCGCCACATCGGCGGGGGCAACGGGAGCTGCCGTAATTGTTGCGGCCCCGCATGAACTCGACTCAAAGAGCATGCGTGATGTTTTCCCGTCGGTTTCCACTTGCGTCTTCAGGCGCCCAAAGGCTGTTGCGTCTAGTTTTTCGCCCAGGCAGGTGTCGAGACACGTGCGTTCAGCAGTGCCGGAGAAGAAGCAGCTCGCGGCGCAGCCGTAGGCCGAGAGTGTACAGGCACCGCGCTCGAAGTCGTCCTCATTCGAAACTCGCGCCTCTGCCTGCTCTCCATTCTGTGCCATCTCGTTTTGGTCCCATTCCTCGTCGCCTGCTGCGGCCGAATCGGTCGCTTGTGGGTTCTCGGCGGGCGGACAAGCTTGGAGCGGAGTGGGCGCCGCTGGCGGCGGCTGTGCGCCACTTTGACACGCGAGCAGCATCAGAGAGCCGAGAGGCCAGTGTGCGAACCGAATCCAAGGGGTTGAGAATGCTTTGGTGGACTGAGGCCGCACGCGCAAGCCAAATGCAAAAGCCATTTTGAAGCCTAGCGCGCGAGGTCCTCACTCAGCAAGCGCCGGCTGTGATGCGGCACCCGTCGAAGAAGCACCACGGATTATCTTCCTGATGGCCCCGTGACCGTACCGAGCATTTCACTAAAGCGTTTCCCTACCGTCGCAATCGCTCATGTTAAGGTGCACGGTTAAGGAGTGTGGAAGTTTATGCGTACTGGCGTTATCAATCACAGTAGAGCGGTGTGGGTTCTCACAAGCGTTTGGGTTGGGCTGCTGATCGGCTGTACGGTCGAAACTAGCGAAGAGGATTTGAGCGTCACGGACCTCCGGCAAGCCCTCTCGAGCAGTGAGCTATTTGTCACCGAAATTGCTCAGAAGACGGACTACGCCGGCAGCATCGCCGACAAGGTTGAAGTCTACTGCACCGCCGCGAGTGGTTGCCCTGCTTTCCGTTTGTGCGACCCCACCGGCACAGGGACGGCAGCGTGCTCGGCCGTACAGGGCGCCCTGGCGTCTGGTGCCCGAGCCGTGATCTCGCGCGGCACCAGCATTACGACGAGCAGCTACGAGCAGGTCTGGATCGAAAACTGCAGTGGCGCTTGCACCGAGGTCGTTGGCACCCGTGTCAATGGTCCATTCTCGTGCGAGGACGGCGCTGCGATCGCGCGGAAGGACTGCGCTGCTTCGAGTTTTGGCGCTTGCGGCGCCCCCGATTTAGGCCGTGGCGTGGCCTGTAGTGTCGGAGCGTGCGGCGATGGAACTTGTGGATCGAGCGAAACTTGCTCCACGTGTGCGGCTGACTGCGGCGCATGCGTTTCGGCTGAGCCCTTCACTTACACAGTTTCTTTTTCCAAGAATCAGCATGGCGTGGCCTCATCGACCTGCACCAGCGCGACATGTTCGGCTCTCAAGAGCCTGATCGACAGTGCGACCTCTAGTATCGAATTTGCCGTCTACGGCGTTCGAGCCCAACAGGCCATTATTGACGCCTTAGCGAACGCCCAGGCCCGCGGGGTCAACGTACGTGGCGTGGTCGACACCGAGAACGGTGCTTGCGGCAGTCAAGAACGGTGCTTGCGGCAGTCAAGGCACTTACACCTATCCGGACACGCCCCTCTTGATCAGTGCACTCCGGCCCGGTGCCGTCGTGTGTGATAGCGGTTCTGGCTACAGCTACATCATGCACAACAAGTTCTTCGTCTTCGACGGCGCCAAAGTGTGGACGGGCAGCACTAACGTGAGCGACACCGAAACCGGCGGCGAATTGAGCGCGAACGTCGTCTTTGTGGCCACGTCGCGGCAGCTAGCAGCTATCTATCAGACGGAGTTCGAGGAGATGCATGCTGGGCTGTGTCATCGCAACAAGACTGACAACACGACTCACGTTCTTGGACCATCACGCTGGACTGACGGCACCACATCTGTGGAGAGCTATTTTGCGCCCACCGACGACGCCGCGACCCACGCTATGCTGGCCCTCATTAATGGTGCTGTCACGAACATCGACGTGGCGATCTTCTTTCTGACGGACGACGCAATTGGCGACGCTCTCGTCGCAGCGAAAGGCCGCGGGGTGCAGGTGCGCGTGATCTTGGACGCCACTGGCGCGCCGAGTGTCGGCTCTGAGATGGACAAGCTCTGCTCCGCAGGGATCCCCTTGAAGGTGGAAAATTGGCCAGGCAAGGAACACAGCAAATGGGGCGTGGCTGACGGCAAAGCGGTGGTGCTTGGCTGGCAAGGAACACAGCAAATGGGGCGTGGCTGACGGCAAAGCGGTGGTGCTTGGCTCCCAAAACTGGACGGCCGCCGGCAACAGCAACAACGACGAAAACACGCTCTACATCAAGAACGCGTCGCTCGCGGGAGCCTTCGTGACCGAATTCGCGAGGCAGTGGGCCGATCTGGCCGGCGTTTCTACTTGTGTGTTGACCGCCGCAGAGGGCTCAGGCGCGCCTGGAAGCTGTAGCGACGGCGTCGACAACGATTACGACACGTACGTTGACTGCAACGACTTTGGTTGTACCGACGACCCTGCCTGCAGGCCCGCGGAAAATACCCCCGCCCAATGCAAGGATGGTCTCGACAATGACGATGATGACTTGATCGACTGCAGCGATTCGGGATGTGCAGGGGTCGGCGTTTGTGCGGTCCTGGTCAACGAGTGTCTCCCGGCGCCGGTGAGTGGTCCCGAGTGGATCGAGCTTTACAACCCTTCGTCGATCAGTGTTGACGTATCCGGCACCTATGTCGACGACATGAGCGGAGGTTCCTCGCCGGACATTTTGCCGAGTGGAAGCGTGGTGCCGGCAAAGGGATTTTTGTTGGTGAATCTGAATGGCTTCAAGCTCAACAACACCGGAACGGACCAGTGCCGTTTGCTGAACACCGACCAAAGAGAGATCAACAGGATCACCTATTCATCGGCGCCTTCCGGGAAGTCTCGGGCACGCATGCCGAATGGCAGCAGCACCCTTTCCTGGGATGCAACACCAACGCCTGGCGCAACCAATCAGTGAGGCTCCGCAGTCAGCCTAGCCTTTGGAGTCCGGCGCGGACAACGCAAGCTTGATCGCCGACTCTATCTCGCTGGAATCAGGCTTCACCGAGCTGGGCCAGGCCGCGAGAGGTCGACCCGCCTTGTCGATGAGGTACTTGTGAAAATTCCATTTAGGCGTGCCCAAGGCGTCTGAAAGGCGCGCGTACAGGGGGGCGCGCTCAGTGCCGACTGTCCGCACCTTGTCGAACATTGGGAAACTCACCCCAAACTTGCTCGTACAAAATTTGCGAATCTCTTCAGAGGTTCCAGGCTCCTGTCCGCCAAAATCGTTCGACGGAAAACCCAACACGGCAAATCCGCGAGCTTCGTACTTAGCGTGGAGCGCCTGAAGCCCCTGATACTGCGGCGTGTATCCGCACTCAGACGCTGTATTCACGATGAGAAGCACCTTCCCGGACCAAGCCGAGAGTGGCGTCTCGCTTCCGTCCAAGCGTTTCACCACTAGCGGATGAATGGTGACTTTAGCTGTGTTCATGGCGTCGCTCTCCGAGCTCGAAATGGATGGGGTCGGATCGTTTTTGCAGCCAAGAACGAACGCCATTCCCAGAGTCAATAGGACGGGTCGTGTACGGAGCAAGAATGAGCCAGCCACCTTCTTGGCTATGGGACTCATCGGCGCTTTAGGCAAGTGGGGCACGCAGGGCGCGTTCAAATAGATGGCCTTCCATGCAAGGGGATCCATTTTTTGGGCGCTTGACTGCCTCACTGGTAGAGGGGCGGCTCGACAACGAACGAGAAGTCTTGATCGGGGGCGTATGAGAACAGGCCAAGCGACGGCGAATACGTCTTCATATGGAAGGTTTTGCCGTCGGGCGTGAGCTCCAGCAAGCGCAGGTATCCAAGGCCGCCCTCGTCAAGCATTTGATAATTGGCCAGCACCTGGTGGACAGTATTGCCTGCGTCGCCCTGGCTCGTCAGAAAGCCCGTGCCGTTCACGAGCACGTGGCCGCTCACCACAAGAAAGATATTCTTGTGCTTGCGGATCAGCGCATTCCACAACATTTCGCCGTCATGATTGCCCTCTTTCGAAAGCTTGCCCTGCGCCGTTCCATACTCGAGTGGATTCCATTTTTGTTCCGCGCCCTTTGCCGAATAATCATAGCGAGTGGAGTCCCGATACAGGTACGCGTGGGTGGCGACCATCACTCGATGATTGGTGTAGCGTTTCACGACGCTGTTCGCCCAGCGCACGGTGGACGCGCGCGGGCTCCACTCAAGCATCAAGACGCCGAGGCGAAACTTCCCGACGTCGATCGAGTAAAAGGCGTTTTGCAGGTCTCCCTGCGTCATCACCTCCTTCAATGCGCCGGATTTCTTGGCCCAAGCCTCGTCGAAATAGCCGGAGAGTAGGGTATTTCGATCCTTTGCCGTCCCGCGATCGCCGAGATCGTGGTTGCCCGAGGTGAGAAGCAACGGAAATCCATCCGCGATCGGCTCGAGCGAAGCCTTGAAAAACTCCCATTCTTCGGGAGCATTGTGGTCGGTGAGGTCCCCCAACGTGATCGCCGCTTGGATGTTGCGTTCCTTGCGCTCTCGCATAAGGAAGTCCGACTGATTCCGCAGGTGCGGGTAACGAGTCCCCCAACGTGATCGCCGCTTGGATGTTGCGTTCCTTGCGCTCTCGCATAAGGAAGTCCGACTGATTCCGCAGGTGCGGGTAACGACAAGCCGCGTAGTATTGGGTATCGGGCAGGAGCGCGAGAGTGATCGTGCCAGGCCTTGGCGGAGCGAGCTCTTTGGGTTGGGTTGAGGTGAGAACTCGTGGCCAATCGGCTTCTCGAATATCTTCCGGAAGGCCGCATTTCGGACCTGCTGGTGCTGCCGCTACTTGGGCGGGCGGAGCCTTGGCAGCCAAGGGTGGTTCCGGCGCTTGAACCGAAGTCGGGCGCGGGCCGCACGCAGACAGTGTGGTTGCTAAAGCAACCAAGAAACAAGCAAGAGCCAGCCGGCGCGGCCTGCTGGAGCGCGTCGATGCGCAGAGCTGCCGTCGTGAAACATATTCGAGTACCTCCTCAAGATCCCTTGGTGATGGGTGGTTCGCAAGTGCTCCCCATCTTAATCCGGCCGGTTAAGCGGCCACAGCAGTTTTAACGGGATGGCCTCGCCAAAGTCATCCCCCGATGAAACAGCATCCCTCATGCTGTTTTCTTGGAGCGGGAGAAGGGATTCGAACCCTCGACGTCGACCTTGGCAAGGTCGCACTCTACCACTGAGTTACTCCCGCGAGAGGGGCCGTTCTGTACTTAGAACGGCCAGCGCCTGTCAAGCGCCCACTTGGGCTTCGTGGGCGAGGATCTGCCGAAAGCGGGGGTCGGCGCCGCGCCCGCTCAGAGGTTGAGCATCCCCAAGTGCTCCCAAACTTGTCCGTGACCTCTATCTCAAAGTCGAACACAAGATAGTAAGCATGCTTACTATCTTCCAAGGAACGAAAAGGGCAGCCCACCTGGCACGCCTGCGGCCCCGCAACCGTCGTGCCCCTCACGCAGCGATCGAAGGCGATGCCGGGGAGGGGCGATCGAAGGCGATGCCGGGGAGGGGCGGCGGCCGCGCTCCGCGGCAGCGGGGTGGGCATCAACACCAACTTGGTGTGCACTCCACAAAGCCGGCCAGGGCTCACTTCGGCTCAGTGGAACCCGCTTCATCCAGCGTGTGTTCGGCTCCGAAATTTCGAGAGAGAGAAAGCTTGGCCCCGAACCAGACTTGAGGCCGCGATGATACTCGTGAACATCGCGCCGAAACGCTGCCACCAAGCGCCGCTCCCAGTCCACGGCGGGGTTCTTGATCGCCTTATCCTTTGCGTAGGCTGCTTTGGGGAAACAATACTCAAGCGCAGAGTCCGGGTCCTCGTTGAGAATCGCTGCAAAGAGGGCGGGGCCAAGCTTCTTGAAGGGCTCGGAGTTAAGCTGAGGCTTACAGTGGGCGCCACGCTGCTCGCCGCTACCATCACCTGAGATGTGGCGGGATTCGGCTTTCGACACGCTGGCGCCGTCAGAGCCACGACAAGCAACAGCACTTTTGGCGACGTGCCAGGTATGGTCCCGAAGCTGCTCAGGGAATCGTGACGTCTTCGTCGTCGTCTTCTTCGCCTAGTAAACGCCGGGCTTCCTCGACATCCTCAGAGGCCACGTAGAGAGTCACCCGCCCCATGGCTGACTGGAGCAAGTCCATGTCATCCACGTGACTCTTCAGTCCGTGGGATTCCAACAAGGATTTCGCTAGCTGCGCTTCAACGCCGGTCCCGAACACGCGCATGGGGATAAGATCCATGCGGCGAATATAGGCTTGAAGCCGCTCCGGGGAAAGATGCTAAGGTTTTCCCTCGTGACGTTGCGGCAGGAACTAGCATCAGTCGTGAAGGCTCTACTTTCGAGCGAGGAAGAGCCGATTGGGCTCAATTTGATCGGGGAGCGCCTCGGCGCGCTGGCTATTACACCCGCGGAGCTTGAAGAGCTCTTTGCCGAGCTCGAAAGCGCTGGGCGGAGCATTGCGGGCGACAAATCCGAGGCTGCTTCCGGCGTCCTAGGGCAAGTCATTGATGCCGCACGTGAGCTCCGAAGTGAGCTGGGAAGAGCCGCTCGCGTCGGGGAAGTAGCGGCTCGGGCTGGCCTTTCGGAGGAGCGCGTTCGTGCCTCGTTGCTGCTTGTACAGGTGATGCAGCGATAAATTCGGGGGATCCCCGCTCTCGGATTCTGGCAAGAACGGAACCCGGGACGTTAGAGCGCTCGGTTTCCTCGTCAATTTCAAAAAAGCTGCTAGGGTCCGCGCACTTTCATGACTGACGCATTTGATTCGATCGACGGGCGCCTCGCTCAGACCCTCCGCGAAAAGGGGTTTACGGCTCTCACACCTGTGCAAGAAGCTGTGGTTGCGCACGGAAATTCCGAAGTTGACTTCCGCATTTCTTCTCAGACGGGCTCCGGCAAGACGCTGGCCATCGCGATGGTTTTGGCCCAAACGTGGGAGCGCGCCACCGAGCCCGCGCGTCCGGATTTCTTGGGAGCTGCCCCCCGCGTGGCTGTCATCGTGCCCACTCGCGAGCTCGCCACTCAGGTGGAGCGCGAACTCCGCTGGGCCCTTGGCTACCTCAAAGCGCAGGTCGTTTCGGTCACGGGCGGCACCAGCGTGCCCGGAGATCGCCGCTTGCTGCACAAGTTTCGCGGCATCTTAGTGGGGACGCCTGGGCGAGTGTGCGATCACCTAAGGACCAAAGTTCTCGACCTGTCGGCCCTCGAAACACTGGTTCTCGACGAAGCCGATCAGATGCTGGATCTCGGGTTTCGCGAAGAACTCGATCAGATCGTCGAAAGCTCCCCGAAGAGCCGCCGCACGCACTTCGTCTCGGCAACCTTCCGACCGGAAATCAAACGCCTCGCTCAACGCTATCAGAAGGAGGCGGTGCAGCTTGAGGGAACGCCACTCGGATCTGCGAACGCTGACATCCAACACATCGCGCACCTGATCCATCCCGATGATCGCGAGAATGCTCTCATCAACACCCTGCTCGCCTCGCTCGGCCAGAAGACGCTCGTTTTTGCGCGAACCCGGCAGGATGTTCGGGACCTCTCTGATTTCTTGAACGAGCAGGGTTTCTCCGCGGCTCCGATCAGTGGGGAACTCGAGCAACGGCAGCGTGATCGCGCCCTCGCGGCCTTCAAAAACGGGCAAACGAGCATTTTGGTTGCTACCGATGTAGCGGCACGCGGGATCCACGTGGAGGACATCGAATTGGTGGTGCACGTCGATCCGCCGTCGGATGCGGAGCTCTATGTGCATCGGAGCGGACGCACCGGCAGAGCAGGCAAGAAGGGTCGGAGCATCTTGCTCGTGCCTGCCCGATCGCGTGCACGCGCTGAACGCCTATTCACAGCGGCTGCAGTGCGCGGACGCTTTTTACCGACGCCTGACGTGAAGGCAATTGAGAAGCTGCAACTCGAAGGTATTAAGGCCGCAATCCAGGAGCAGCTCCAGGCGCCTGTGCCGGGACCGCTTGATTATTTGGCGCTCGCCCGGGAATTACTCGTGGAGCAGGATCCAGCCGAGTTGATCGCGCGGCTTCTTGCGACCGCGAAAATCCAAGGCCCGTGTGAGGCACGCGAGTTACGCAATGTTGCTCCCCCAGCACCAGCTCGCAAAGCGCCGCTGCAAAATCTGCTTCCCGGTGCTCGAGCACCCTCTCCGATGAATGGACCGCGCGGGCCAGCGCCGCGACCGTTTCAGCCTGGCACACAGAGCCCGGTTGAGCGAAGTGCCGGCGAAGTTGGATTTGCGCGTTTTCGTGTGAGCATGGGGAACCGGCACGGGGCGACGCCGCAAAGGATCCTCAGCATGGTGTGTCGCCGAGGCGGGATCCACGGCTCGGATGTGGGTTCCATACGGATTGAAGAAGGCTTCACAACGCTGGAAGTGAACCGCGCTGTCGCGAGCGCTTTCGCCCAGAAATCAGGCCGTCCTGACGCGCGCGACCCCGATGTGCGCATCAGCCCCGCTCCTGCGGGCGCGCCTCCTAAGAATAGTCGTCCGTTCGCGCCACCTGTCCGTTTCGCACCACCCGGCCGCTAAAACGGAAACCCGGTAGATGTCCAGTTACGCGGACGGAACGAACGCCGCGTACAGGGCGCGCTGCGCTCTCTCGAAATCATCGGGCACGACGCCCACGATGATGTTGAGTTCGGAAGCGCCTTGGTTGATCACGCGAATATTCACGTTGGCGTCGCGCAACGCCACAAATACTTTGGCGGCGATCCCAACCGTGCGGCTCATCCCCTCGCCCACCACGGCAATCAGGGCAAGCTCTGGTTCATAGGTGAGCTTATCGGGTTGAAGCGAGCGTTTGATCTCGTCCATCACGCTGTCGCGTTTTTCGCCGAGGATCGCGCTATCCAAGATGACGTTGATGCTGTCGATGCTGGAGGGGCAATGTTCGACACTGAGCCCGTGGCGCTCGAAGATACCGAGCAGTCGATAGGCAAAGCCCACCTCTTTGTTCATCAAGCTTTTGTCGAGGGCGATCATGGAGAAGCCCTTCTTGCCGGCGATTCCAGCTATTTCGGTCGACTTTTCGACCTCGGTCGACAGGTGCTCGCTGATTCGAGTGCCCGGGTGGCTCGGTTGATTGGTGTTCATGATGCGAATGGGAATATTCACTTCACGTACCGGTAACGTGGCTTCGTCGTGGAGCACCGAGGCGCCCATGTACGAAAGCTCGCGCAGCTCACGGTAGGTGACCTCGACCATCGGCTTGGGGTTTTCGATCACGCGCGGGTCGGCCATCAGCAAGCCGGAAACATCCGTCCAGTTCTCGTAGAGCTCTGCGTGAATGGCGCGGGCGGCGATGGAGCCCGATATATCCGAGCCCCCTCGCGAAAACGTCTTGATGTGCCCTTCCAGATCCGAGCCGTAAAACCCCAGATCCGAGCCGTAAAACCCAGGGATAACGTACAGTGCGTCGAGATCTTGGAGACGTTCACCGAGCAGCTCGTACGTCTCGGGGTGGACCGACCCATTCGGACTGATCCGAACACACTCAGCTGGTTCGATGAATTGCGCCCCCAAAAACTCCGCGGCCAAA
>Ga0209490_10003007_pt1 | contig 15826 bp, 17 predicted proteins | sample MAT06_FD_187209 | JGI IMG/M metagenome (GOLD analysis project Ga0209490, IMG submission 187209) | Freshwater microbial communities from Lake Fryxell liftoff mats and glacier meltwater in Antarctica - MAT-06 (SPAdes) (version 2) | ecosystem: Environmental > Aquatic > Freshwater > Ice > Liftoff...
CTACTTTGCCGGTTGGACGGGATGCACGTCGGTATCAACAACGATGTGTCAAGTCACGATGGACGCGGCGAAGTCGGTCACGGCAACCTTTACGGCGACACCGGCATTGGCACCACTGGCCAAACGCGGTGGCATTGATCTCGACGGCCAAGGACGCAGTACCCTGGTGGTGCGGGCGGCAACGGGCAGCCAATTCCAGGCGGGCAGGCTCGTCAACAGCATCTTTCAGTGGACAGCGATGTCTGACCCGGGTGCAGACTTCCGGCTGATTGCGGCGGTGGACTTTGCCGGAAATGGCAAATCTGATCTGCCGATGTTGCGCGACAACGAAGCGCTGCTCAACGCCAACGGGCAAGGCATCACGCAATTCTGGCCGGACTTTGTCAACACCTCGCCCGTTCCGCTGAACAATGTGAAACCGGCGTGGGATGTGCAGGCCGTGGGTGACCTTGACGGTGACGGCTTCGGCGACCTGGTGTGGCGTTTCCGCGGGATGAGTCCGAATTTCGACGACCAGGGGGTATCGTTTATATGGTTTAGTAATGGTGGCGGCATCACGCAAGTGCGAAAACGCGGCGGTGCACCACTAACGTGGACCTTGCTCGGCGCAGCCGACATTAACGCGGACAGTGCGGCCGACATGCTCTACATCAGCCCTGCCAATACCATGCGCGTACTGATGGCAACACCGACGCGTACCTGCGCCAACTTGTCCGGCGGGACGATTCCAAGTGGCTTCGCTGCGCTTCGGTTCGCCGACTTCACCGGTGCTCGACGTGGCGACGTGTTGATTCGTCACGCGACAACGGGGGAAGTGCGATTGATTCGCCTGAATGCGGCCGGGCTCACATTGCCGCCTTACACCGGCAATCCCGATGATCCGATTGCCCCGTGTACCAGTTCTACATTGTCGGTTGAGCAAACGCTCTTTAACATTGCCGCGACGGCAGATCCGAGTTGGACCTACTTCGCCAGCGGCGACTTCAACGGCGACGGCATCTTCGACGTCGTCTGGAAGCGCCCCGACAACTCGCTGGTGGTGTGGTTGATGAACCCCAACGGTGCTGCACCCACGGTAATCAGCAATGCCGGCAGCGCACCCGCCAGCACCACACCGCTGCCACTGCAATGACCTGCGAACTGTGCGACAGCACCGGCGGAGAGAAACTATTCCGCGACGCGAAGTTGCGCGTGGTTGCCGTGACCGGTGCCGAGGCCGTCTACCGAGGATTCTGCCGTGTGATATGGAACACACATGTGAAAGAACTTACCGATCTTTCACGCGATGACCGCAATAGATTCATGGACGCCGTCTATCGGGTGGAGACGGCGCTGCGATCGTCGCTGGAGCCCGACAAAATGAACGTCGCGAGCCTCGGCAACATGACGCCACACCTGCATTGGCACATCATTCCGCGATTCCAAGGTGATGCGGCCTTCCCAAAACCCATCTGGGCGCACACGACTTCAGAATCTATTACTTCCAAAAATGATGCCGGCAGCGATACACTAGCCGCTGGCACCCAATGGAAAGACGCCGTTCGCTTCGCATTGGGTGCACGTTAAGACTATGACGAGTCGTTGGTTGGTCCGGAACGGTACGCAAGACGCCGCCTAGGCCGCCGCCCATCAATGATGTGTCGCACCCGAGGAAGGTTGTACCAATGGCGATTCCCACTTCGCCGAATTCCAAGCCCGGTTCGCAGTATTTCTTTGACGCGCGTTCGTGCAAGGATTGGCTGAAGACCATCCCGCTGACCAATGTTGCACAGGCGCAGCAAACGCTGCTCGACGCTCTCGGGGTTCTCAACTGCAGTCCGGGCTTCGAGCCGCTCGACCGGCTCACGTGCCTTGAGTTGCTGCGTGACAAGGTGGCCTTCCTGCTCGGCGAACAGCGCCTGCGCTACCTGGGCAAAACCGTTCCATTGCCCGACGCAGATGTCGCCGGCTGGAATGTCTCCAGCGCGTTATTAACCGAAATGGAGTCTGGATATCGCCGCTGCTATCAACACGCTCAGAACAGATCTGCGGCGCTCGGCCCGCACGCAGCCCTGATCATTCAACGCATCATCAGGTATATCGGCCTTGGTATGCTGATGTCCGGCTTCATCTACCGGCGGTTCGACCCATCTCTTTGGATACGTCTGCATCTGCAGTGGATTGAAGCGGAGTCGCGCGGAATCGACGATGTACGCGTGAAGGATTCGATCGGCACCTTCGACGGCTATTCGAGTGTCGCGCAAGCCTATGTCGCCGTACTGCTTGGCCAACTCGCGAATATTCGCGGACTCGCCGCCAGGGAAATTAACTTTGTCGATGCGATTCTGAAACGCTTTTCGCAAAAAGCGGTCATCGGCCAGGTGACGAGCGCGGGTCAGCCCGGCACACAAGGACTTACCCTCTGTGTCGATTTGCTATCAAGCACCGGGGCGGAGTTTTATGCACGCCCGGAAGCTGCCGATCATGTTCGCTCAATTGATACCACTCAGCTTTCGAAATCGCTGCGGCGACGCGCGAAAAAACTATCCGAGGGTGCCGAGCCGGCAACCGTCGATCTCCCGGCCGACTGGACACCGGCAGAAGCCTACGTGCAACTATCTCGGCTACACAGGTTATGGTGTGACGGCACCAGCCACTACCCGCTTGCGTCGGTACCGGCCGAAGCCAACGCCATCGTCACCTTCGGCATCGCGGAGACCCACTTTTTCTTGTCCGGTGATCTGTTCGAGCAACCTGCCGTCAAGCGCGAACTGACGCGTCAGGAGATGAGTGATATCGCCATGTTTGGCCGCGTCTCGGAGTCGACCACGCGCGCACGCTATGCAGAGTTTAACTACGGCTCCGAAACGTGGCCGGTAGTCGACGAGAGTCGCGGCCAGCTGCGCGTCATGCGTCCGGCCAACAGCCACCGCGGCGTTGCCATCGGTAAACTAGTCGGCGTGAAACTCGGGGCGACGGGCGAATTCTATTTGAGCGTGATTCGGGAACTGGTCGAAGAAACGCCGGGGCATTTCACCGTTACGCTGGCTATTCTGCCCGGCAAACCCGAGGCGGTTTCGGTGCGCTCCACCGACAACAAGATTCGTCCCAGCACCTATACGCAAGGCTTTCGCGTGCCACCTGCCGAAGGACAGGCAATGGCCGAGATGCTAGTCATCCCGGCACGGTTGGCGCAGCGCGGGCGCGGCGTTGATGTTTTTTATCAGGGGCAAGGTGGCGCCAAGCAGGTTACTGTCAGCGATTTCGTCGAGCGCGGCGACGACTTTGACTGGGTCACCATCACCGGCTGATACGCTTCACCCGCCTCGTAAGGATTGGTCGGCGCCGCCGACCAATCAAGCTGACATCCACTTCGCCGGGATGGGCGTATGTTGATGACCAATGACTTTTTCGATCCTTTCATCGTGAACGGACGCCGCATGAAAATTGCACTGCTCACCATTTTTCTCACCTTTGGCTTCCCCGCTGCTGGTGCCCGCGCGCAAGCCTTCGACCACACCCACGCCGCGTTCTCGGCGCTACTCAAAAAGCATGTCGTCGTGGTTGACGGTGGCAAGGCCTCGCAGGTTCGGTATGCTGAATTAGCCAAGGATCGCGCCGCTCTAAAGAACTATCTTGACAGCGTCGCCGCTGTGAAAGAGGCGGAATTCAACGGCTGGTCAGCAGCACAACGGCTCGCTTTCCTGGTCAACACCTACAATGCGGCAACGCTCGAACTGATCGTTCAACACTATCCGGTCAAGTCGATCAAGGACATCGGCGGCACGTTCGACAACCGTTGGAAACGCAAATTCATCAAGCTGTTCGGGCGCGAGGTTTCGCTCGACATGATCGAACACGACACGCTTCGAAAGGCCGGCGCATACAGCGAAGTGCGGGTGCACTATGCGGTCAATTGTGCATCCATCGGCTGCCCTGCGCTGCGCGAAGAGGCGTTCATCGCGGACCGTCTTGAGAAGCAGCTCGAGGAGCAGGCCGTGCGCTTCCTTTCGGACCGTTCGCGCAACCGCTTTGTGAACGGCAAGCTCGAGGTATCCCTGATCTTCAAATGGTTCGCGGAGGACTGGGAGCGCGGTTACAGCGGCTTTGACGGCCGCTCGGTCGCGATCAAATCACGTGAAGAGTACTTCAGTCGCTACGCCAACTTACTCGCAGACACGGCGGCCGACCGGCAATTAATCGGTGCGGGAAAGTTCTCCATCAGCCATCCTGACTACGACTGGTCGATCAACGACAAGAAATAAGGGTCGCCATTTGGCGGCCTGTTTCAGCACTTTTTGCCTCAAAGCGCGCGCTGCTGCTGGGGTTTGTTCGTCGGCCGAAACGTCTCTTCAAACACGCCAGCTGCTGCAAAGCCCAGGCTGGTGTCGAACGCAGCGCCTTCCATGGCTACAATAGTCCGATGACACTGGCCATTATCATCCCCGCACTCAATGAGGCGGACAACATACGCAAAACACTCGGGTCACTGCAAGCCATGCGTGCGCGTGGCGTCAGCGTGATTGTGGTCGACGGCGGCAGTACCGACGCCACGACCACGCTCGCCGCCGCCATGGCGGATCTGGTCATCCCCAGTGCAGAGGGTCGGGCCATACAGATGAACGCCGGCGCCGCCGCCAGCACCGACGACCGGTTGCTCTTCCTGCACGCAGATTCGATTCTGCCGCCCGATGCGGATCAACACATCGCCACGGCACTCGAAAGTGGCCAATGCTGGGGGCGTTTTGACATCCGCATTACCGGCGGCCAGTTCATGCTTGCCGTGATCAGTTGGTTCATGAACCGTCGCTCACGCCTGACCGGCATCGCCACCGGCGACCAGGGCCTGTTCATGACCAGGCAGGCCTACGAGGCGGTCGGTGGCTTCCCAGTGCAATCGCTAATGGAGGATGTCGAGATGTGCAAACGACTCAAGCGCGCGCACATGACTGGGCCGGCACTGCTTGCCGGGCGCATCACGACTTCGGGGCGCAGGTGGCAAACGCACGGAATTTGGCGCACCATCTTCCTGATGTGGCGACTACGCTTTCAGTACTGGCGCGGCGCGCCGGCAGCCGAACTCCACGCGGCTTACTACAGAAAATAAGATGCCAACGCAAACCTGCATCGTGATATTTGCCAAAGCGCCGATCCCAGGTGAAGCCAAGACGCGACTGATCCCGGCAATCGGTGCGGAACGCGCGGCGATGCTGCACGCAGCACTGGTCGAGCGTGCGCTCGAGACTGCAGTCGCTAGCGGGCACAACGTCGAGCTGTGTTGCACTCCGGACAATTCCCACAACTTCTTCCAAGAGTGCGTGGAAGATTTCGACTGCACGCTGAGCGAACAGCGCGACGGTGACCTCGGCGTTCGCATGCTTGCAGCGATGAAGGATGTGCTTGCGGACTTTGATTTCGTCGCTATCGTCGGCGCTGACTGTCCTTCGGTCACGCCGAAACATATCAAGCAGGCGATCGCCGCGCTGGTAGAACACGATGTCGCGCTGATCCCCGCCGAGGACGGCGGTTACGTTTTGATTGCGGCTCGTCGCGTGAGCGCTTCAATGTTCGACGGCATCAATTGGGGCACAGACGGCGTGCTGGCACAACAGCGGAACGCGCTGAAGCTCGCGGGACTGTCGTTCACCGAGCTTGAGACATTGTGGGATGTTGATCGCCCGGAAGATCTGGTTCGCCTGCAGACACTCAAACCACCGTTGGCATTTTTTATGCCGCCATGCTGAAGACGCGTGCTGCGCAGTCGGGTGCCGCCCTGCTCACCATCTCGTTGGGAACGGTTGCGGCCCAGTTAATGCCGATGGTGTTTTCGGCGCACCCTCCCAGCGCTACGTTGCCTGCCCAGTACCGGGTCCTTACGCTGCCTCAGATCAAAGCAAATCAGTTCGCTCTGGTTGATGATCTGGCCGCGACCGTGTTACGGGTGGACTCACAGGATTCAGCGGGGACCGTCGCGCTGCCGTTCAACGTCCAACCGAATGACACACCGTATTTGACGTGGCGCTGGAAGATCAATCGTGTGGTTGAGAGTGCCGACACCGCCAAGAAATCCGGCGACGACTACGCCGCGCGCGTCTATGTTTTCTTTGACGTGCCCCTGGAATCGCTATCGTTCACGGAGCGCACCAAGATTCGCCTCGCGCGGCTTGTGGCAGGCAGTGATGTCCCCACCGCCGCGCTCTGCTATGTTTGGGACAACAAGGCTCCGGTCGGCGTGAGACACTGGAGCCCCTATACCAACCGCGTACATGTTCTGACCCTGCAGTCCGGCAACAAGCACGCCAACGAATGGATGGAGGAAAAGCACGATGTCGCTGCGGATTTTCGTGCGTCTTTCGGTGCCGCCGCGCCGCGGATCATCGGCGTGGCGGTCGGCAACGACACCGATCAGACCGGCGAACGCGTCACCACCTGGTTTGGTGATGTGGCTTTCCATGCGAGGTGAACGTTTGAGTTTGCCGACCATATGAAGCAGCTCGTATTACTCGGCGGGGGCCATGCCCATGTTCATGTGCTGAAAACACTCATCACACAACCGCTGCACGACGTTGAAGTGACGCTCATCACGCCTTATGCGCGGCAAGTGTATTCGGGCATGTTGCCCGGCTGGGTCGCCGGTCACTACGATATCGAAGAGTGCGTCATTCCGCTGGCGCCGCTCGCAGCGGCGGCGGGCGTTCGCTTTGTGCAGTCGGCAGCAACGGGAATTGCGTCAGACACTGGACACGTCGAATGCGACAACGGCGAGCGGATTGGTTTCGATGTGCTATCGATCGATAGCGGGTCGGTGGCGAGCGTTGCCGGGATTCCCGGCGCGCGCGACTACGCGACCGCCATCCGACCGATCGAACGCTTCATTGATGTCATCACGACGCTCAAGTCGCACATGTCGATGCACCGCGGCGCGGCGATCCGCATCACGGTGGTCGGCGCGGGAGCGGGTGGTGTTGAAGTTGCACTGGCCTTGCAGTTTGCCGGGCGACGGGATGGCGGTAGCGGACCGGCATGCGCGGTGACGCTCGTCTCTGCGGCAAATACGCTGCCCGGTAGCGTCGGACCACGGATCGAGCGCGCGTTGGACGCGGCCGGCGTTACGTTGCTATCCGGCGTCGCGGCGACTTCTATCGACCAACACGTAGTCACGCTGGCCAACGGCACCGCCGTTGCGGCCGACGAGGTCATCGTTGCGCTGGGCGCCGCCGCTGCCGCCTGGCCTTCGCAATCAGGTCTGGCTTGCGACGCGCAGGGTTATATCGTCACCAACAGGTACTTGCAATCCATCTCGCACCCAAGCGTGTTCGCCGCTGGTGATTGCGCGACGATGCGTGATTTCCACCGGCCCAAATCCGGCGTTTACGCCGTACGCGCCGGCCCGCCGCTGGCGGCGAATTTACGACGCGCGCTGAATGAGGAGCCGCTCGCGCCCTATGCTCCGCAGACGCGCTCCCTGTATTTGATTTCAACCGGCCGGCAACACGCTATCGGCTCATGGGGTCCTTTGTCGTGGGAAGGCGCGTGGGTATGGCGCTGGAAAGATCGGATCGATCGCGCGTTTATGGCGAAGTATCGTGTCCCCGGAAAGCCCGTCTAGTCTGGCCGGTCGCGGGGGACTAACGCGAGATACTCCGGCACGTCGCCGCGAGAAAGTGCCTTCACCATCACCCGCAACGTGTGTTGCCGTTCACCAAGCGCATAGTCTTCGCGAACGCGCACTTGCTGGAAGCCGCAGCGCTGCCAAAACCGCACGCCGCGCAAGTTGTCCGCCACCACGCCGAGCCGCAACCACTGCGCACCATTGGTCCGCGCGGCGAGCTCTATTGCTTCGTAAAGTTGGTGGGCCAGGCCGTTGCCATGCTGATTGGTCGCCAGCAAGAAAAACCCGATATGCCAGACCGATTGCGCAAACAGGTCGGATACGATTTCCGCAACGCCCAGCAGTTCGTCTTCGGCATCAACGAAGCCCAGCATGAATTTGCGTCCCATCGGGAACGCGGCGGGCGGCCGATCATAGAAGTCATCGTGAGCATCGCCGTCGCGCGGCGCGCGGCCCAACACCATCCGGCTGTATTCAGGATTGGCGTCATAGAGCTGCTGCATCACCGCGATATCCACTTCGACCAATTCAAAGACGCGGAAAGGGCCGGTACACGCGAATGCGACACGCGCCTGTTTCGATAGTCGCGGCATTACGGACTTGCCAGCGGGGCTCTAACCGGCTACCGCGGCACGTTGCGCCGCGATCAACTTGGCGATGCCGCTTTCGGCTGAGGCCAACAACTGGTCCGACTGCACCCGCGTGAATGGCAGACCCTCTGCGGTGCCTTGAATTTCGATGAACGTGCCGGACCCGGTCATAACGACGTTCATGTCGGTCTCGCAGGTTGAATCTTCGGCGTAATCAAGATCCAGAATGACGCCCGTCGCACCAATGCCGACCGAAACCGCCGCGACAAAATCCAGAATTGGCGTTTGCTTGACCAGGCCTCTCGCTATCAACGAGGCGACCGCGTCGTGCAACGCGACGAACGCGCCGGTGATCGATGCACAACGCGTACCACCATCGGCTTGCAGGACATCACAGTCAAGCGTAACTTGTCGCTCGCCAAGCGCCTTCAGATTCACCACTGCGCGAAGGCTGCGTCCAATCAAACGTTGTATCTCCTGCGTGCGGCCGGTCTGTTTGCCACGCGCCGCCTCGCGATCAGTACGCGTGTTCGTGGCGCGCGGCAGCATGCCGTACTCTGCGGTCACCCAACCTTCGCCGGAGTTCTTTTTATGCGGTGGCACGCGCTCCTCAACACTCGCATTGCAAAGTACTTTGGTGTCGCCGACCTCAATAAGCACCGAGCCTTCAGCGTGCTTGGTGTAGCGCCGGGTGATGATGACCGGACGCAGATCGTTTGCGGTACGTTGATGGGAACGCGGCATGACTGGCGTGACTTTCTATTTGGGTGGTTTTTCGGAACGAGCGACGAGCAGGCTTAGCGACTGACTTTCTTGATCGCATTCTGGATCTCGGCAATTGCCTTTTCGATATCGTCGTCGGAGATCTCATACTTGATTGATGCAGATTGCTGCGTGGTATTCATGGTCGTGGTGTAGCCCGCCATCGGTATGGTGCCGACGCCACGATCGGCCCTGTCGGCGGCGTCCTCTTCCTGCCTTTCCCAGGTCAGCGCAACGACCGAAAGATTGTCTGATTCGGGGCCGGCCTTGCGCTCGGCTTCCTCCATCAACTTCGGCACCAACGCGAGAATGTCTTCGTGTAATAGTCGATCCGAGATAGGGGTCGCATGTAGCGGGCCCCAGAATCCGTCCGTGGAAATCCAGATGCTGTCGCCAATCTGCAGCGTCCATTCTTCCGATTGGGTGACGTTTGGCGGTAGCACGCCACCGAGGCAGTTGTAGATCTTGTTGCGATCAGGGTGGACGGCCGCCTGATCCGGCGTGATGATGCCCGCATCGATCATCTGCTGGACACGCGAATGATCCTGCGTTGCAACGGCGAGCCGGCCGGAGCGGAAGAAGTACAAGCGCGAATCCCCCACGTGTGCCCACTGCGCCTTGCCGTTTTGCAGAATGGCCGCGACGATCGTGGTGCGGGGACACTCGAGCATGTCGTTCTTGTCGGCGAAGGCAACGATGGCGCGGTGCGCGGCGTGGATCGAGCTCTCGAGAAACTCTTTCGGTCGGCGAATTGCCGAGCGCGCCTCCGCCTGAAAACGGTTGTTGAGGGTGTTCACCGCGATTTCAGCGGCGATCTCACCGCGCGCATGGCCGCCCATCCCGTCGGCGATCACCATCAGCAGGGAGTCTTTCGAATACGAGTAAGCAAGCCGGTCCTGGTTGACCCTGCGGCCGCCGATCTGGCTGTCTTGAAAGACGGTGAAGCGCATCAGAATAGTTTCTTGCTAAGGGTTGCTTTCAACCGATCGCCGAAACTCGACTCGGAATCGTTGACGGCGACATCCGCCCGCCACTCGGTCGAATCTTTCATGAGTGCTTTTTGCAGTTCAAACGCCGACTGCGGCCGTGACATATGATCGAGTTGCAGACACCAGTCGATGATGTCGTAGAGGTCTTCTGAAAATGTCGCCCGCGCAAGATTGCGTAGCGGCTCCATCTGGTCGTCCTCCATGCGCTCATTGGCAGGCTGTGGGTAGCTACCCCCGATGCAGGTGTACATGGTCGCGCCGACGGCGTAGATATCGGTCCACGGGCCCATTTGCTCGTGGTGATGATACTGCTCGGTCGCGGCATAGCCGGCTGTATACATCGGGCGTAACTTTGGTGCGTCCTCGGTCAACGCCTGCCGCGCGGCGCCAAAGTCCAGCAGCACCGGCCTGCCCTCCATGGTGACGTATATATTCGCCGGCTTGATATCTAGATGCAGGAGCTTGTTGGCGTGTACCTCGCGCAGTCCGTTGAGCAAATGGGTAAAAATACTGCGGATGAAGTTCTCGGAAAACTCGTGCCGGTGGCGCTGGACATGAAACTGTAAGGTGCGTCCGCGCACATATTGCATGACCATGTAAACGGTCTCGTTGGCGCGAAAAAAATTCTCCACGCGAATGATGTTCGGGTGCGAAATCATCGCCAACGAGCGGCCTTCTTCGAAGAAACACTTCAAGCCGTGGCGGAACACCGAAAGGTTTTCGTCAGAATTGATGCTGACGTCGGCGCCGTCAGAGCGCACGGCCAGCGCGGCGGGCAGGTACTCCTTGATGGCGTAGGGTGTGCCGGCCTCGTCATGCGCCAGGTAAACAATCGAAAACCCGCCCGACGAGAGGACCTTGTCAATCAAGTAGTTCTTCAGTTGATAGCCCTCAGGCAGGGGCTGATTCGATTGTGATGCCATTTGGTGAGCGAGCGGCGATGATCCGGTCGGCGGTCCTCGTTGGTGATCTTGCGGCAAGCGGTGTTGCGGTCGCTTAAGCGGTGGGCTGACAGCGAAGCGGTGACGGCCGTAAGCTATAATTGTGCCCTATTAAGTCGCTTGACGCCGCTCCCATAACGCCGCTTGAAGCCTCACCAGACATGCGCCGCTCCCATTCGGCTTGAGACGCTACGGACCGGGGCCTCTTTCGCCTTCGACATTTCAGAGAAATCTCTTCATCTGCCATGGCTCCACCTGTAAAAAGCATGACTGGCTTTGCGGCGGTTACGGGCGACGTGTCGGGCGGCCGGATCGCGATAGAGCTTAAATCGGTCAACCACCGTTATCTCGAGTTCCAGACCCGCATGGCAGAAGAGATTCGGGCGCTTGAAGGTGCGATGCGCGAACAGCTGGCTGCCACCTTGACGCGCGGCAAGGTTGACTGCCGGGTCACCTTGACGACCGACCCAACCTTGAATCGCGGTGGATTAAACGCCGAAGCGCTGTCGGGACTGGCTGACACGCAGCGCGAGATCCTGGCGAAATTCAGCGCGACATCACTTTCGGTTTGGGAAATCATGCATGCGCCCGGTGTGTTGGCCAATGCTGAATTGTCGGCGGAATCCATCAAGGAGCCGCTCCTCGCGTTGTTCGCCCATGCGGTCACCGAGCTCAGTGCGACGCGGGTTCGCGAAGGCGAAAAACTTGCACAGATGCTGTTCGATCGTCTCGACGCGATTGACACGCTGGTGAAGCAGGTCGCGCCGCTGGTGCCGCAGATGGTTGCGGCCTATGAGGAAAAGCTCAAGCAGAAAATTGCCGACGCCAATTTGAACGCCGCCAGCGATGACCGGCTCAAGCAGGAGGTGGTGCTGTTTGCCTCACGCATCGACATCGCCGAGGAACTGAACCGCTTGGTCGCGCACACCGGCGAAGTGCGGCGCGTGCTAAAGGGTGGCGGTGCCATCGGCAAACGACTAGATTTCCTGATGCAAGAACTCAATCGTGAGTCGAATACCCTAGGCTCGAAGTCCGTATCGACTGAATCTACCAAGGTTTCCATTGAACTCAAGGTTCTGATCGAGCAAATGCGCGAACAGATCCAGAACATTGAGTGAGTTGAGCCGCCAATGACAGGTTGCCTGTTTACCGTTGTAGCGCCCTCCGGAGCCGGCAAGTCGAGCCTGATCGCCGCGCTGCTTGAGCGCAACCACAGCATCGAGTTATCGGTTTCGTACACCACGCGTCCGCCGAGGGACGGCGAGATCGACGGTCGCGAATATTGCTTCGTGACGCGCGCGAAGTTTGAGGCGCTGATCACCGCTGACGAATTCCTGGAGTCCGCCGAAGTGTATGGAAATCTCTATGGCACGTCGCGCAAGTGGATTGAATCGCGCCGCGCCGCCGGCGCCGACGTCTTGCTCGAGATCGACTGGCAGGGCGCCCGTTCGGTCAAAAAGATCTTCCCGGACATGGTCTATATCTATATATTGCCGCCCTCCATTGATGAGTTGCAGCGACGCTTGATCAAACGTGGCAAAGACTCGCCGACAGTCATCCAGCGGCGGCTTGGCGAGGCTCGCGAGGACCTCAAGCACGTTCACAAAGCCGATTATGTTATTATTAATGAAGACTTTAGCGCTGCCTTGGCCGATCTATCCGCTGTTGCGCGGGCGTGCCAACTGACCGCTTCCCGGCAGATTGCGCGACACGCCGATTTGCTGAAGTAGTCACCCCCATTCATTCCACCGGCACCCGCCGGGTGCCGTTGAATGCTTATCCGCAACATTTCCCCACCGTTTTTGTTCGAAGTCTGGAGTTTCACGATGGCCCGTATTACCGTTGAAGATTGCGTCAAGTACTTCCCAAACCGTTTCGAGCTGACCCTCGCCGCGACCACGCGTGCGCGCCAGCTGGCATTGGGCTCGGCGCCATATGTCGATCCAGGCAAGGACAAGCCGTGTGTGATCGCGCTGCGCGAGATGGCGGCCGGTCATGTCAAAGCTGACATTCTGAAGCCGCAAGCACCGAGCCTGCCGACGGTGCCTGCCGACATGTAGTTTCTCCTCGCGAAGGATGTTGATTCGATATGCCGAATACCAGTCCTTCGCATGCTGTGCCAGGTGAAACCCAACGTCCCCCCGCGATCGACCCAGCGGGCGCGAGGGTTGTGGCACCGACCACAGGTTTGATCGAGCCGCCAGAAGTAGGCCAGCTGGCGATGTCACATGCGACGTCCCTCAAATCGATCATCTCAACCTACCTCAAGCCCGCCGACCTGGCCAAAGTCGAGGCGGCTTTCGAGATGGCGCGGGTTGCCCACGAGGGCCAGACGCGCAAATCCGGTGAGCCCTACGTCACCCATCCGCTGGCGGTCGCCACGCTGCTCGCACAATGGCATCTCGATGCGCAGGCACTGATCGCAGCGATTCTGCACGATGTCGTCGAAGATACGCCAACCACCATAGACGATATCGCCAAACAATTCGGTCAAGCGGTGGCGGATTTGGTTGACGGCGTATCCAAGCTCGACAAGCTGCAGTTCGCCACCCTCGAAGAAGCGCAGGCTGAGAATTTCCGCAAGATGCTGCTGGCGATGGCGCGCGACGTACGCGTCATTCTGATCAAGTTGGCGGATCGGCTGCACAATATGCGCACGCTCGATGCCGTGCATCAGTCCAAGCAAGAGCGTGTTGCGCGCGAAACGCTGGAAATTTACTCGCCAATCGCCAATCGTCTCGGGCTCAATGCCGTGTACTACGAGTTTGAAGATTTAGGATTCAAGTACCTGCATCCGAATCGCTTCCAAGTGCTCGACCGTGCTGTCAAGGCGGCACGCGGTAACCGCCGCGAAGTGGTCGGCAAAATCTCCGACGCCATCAAGTCGCGACTGGCGGAGTTCAAGATCAAAGCAATCGTGACCGGACGCGAGAAGCATCTGTCATCGATCTACAAAAAGATGCAGGAAAAACATATCTCGTTTTCGGAGGTGCTGGATATTTACGGCTTTCGGATCATCGTCGAGGACATGCCGTCGTGTTATGTCGCGCTGGGCGCGTTGCACACCTTGTACAAGCCCTTTCCCGGCAAGTTCAAGGACTACATCGCGATCCCGAAAAACAACGGCTACCAGTCATTGCATACGACGCTGTTCGGACCGTTCGGCACGCCGGTCGAGTTACAGATCCGTACCGCCAATATGCACAAGATCGCCGAGGCGGGTGTCGCATCACACTGGCTGTACAAAACGCTTGATGCGGAAGTGTCAAACATGCAACAAAAGACGCACCAGTGGTTGCAGTCATTGCTGGAGATTCAATCGGGCACCGGCGACGCACTCGAATTCCTCGAGCATATCAAGGTCGATCTGTTCCCCGACGCGGTGTACGTATTCTCGCCAAAGGGCAAGATCATCCCGCTGCCGCGTAGCGCCACCCCGGTGGACTTCGCCTACGCCATACACTCGGACGTGGGCAATCGCGCTGTCGGCGCGAAGATCAATGATGAAGCCGCACCGCTCTCCCAAGCCCTGAAGAATGGTGATCGGGTCGAGATTGTCACCGACGCCAATGGCCGCCCCAATCCGTCTTGGCTCAACTACGCGGCGACCGGCCGCGCACGCGCACAGATCCGCCACTACCTGAAGACGACCCAACACGCCGAGTCGGTTGAATTGGGCGAGTTGCTGTTGATTCAAGCCGTTAGCACGCTCAACTTCGACCCCAACGACATCGGCAAGACACATTGGCAGCGGTTGCTCAAAGGCGACAGCGCCAAGACCAAGGAAGACGTGCTCGAAGAGATCGGCCTTGGTAAGCGTCTCGCCATTGTCGCGGCGCGCAAACTATTCAACATCGCCGAACTCGAGCAACCGGAGCACCGGCCGAAGGACGCCATTATTATTCGCGGCACGGAAAATATGGCGGTGCAGTTTGCGCAATGCTGCCGCCCGATTCCGGGTGACCCGATCATCGCGCAAATGAAGGGCGGCCAGGGTTTGGTGATCCACACCCACGACTGCCCGTCGATTCGGTCGTCCGGATCGTTTAAGTTCGATCCTGAAAAGTGGGTGGACGTGGCTTGGGATCCGAATATCAGCAGGCTGTTTAAGGTCGATATCCACATGACCGTCAGCGATGCGCGCGGCGTACTGGCGAAGCTGGCGGCTGAAATTGCCGGCACCAACTCCAACATTGTGCATATCCGCATGGACGACGCACAGGGCGACAAAAAATATTCCGCGCTACAGTTCACCATTGAAGTCAGCCACCGCCAGCACCTCGCCCGCGTGCTGCGCCAGATGCGGCAACTTCCAGAAGTCGTTCGCATCAGCCGCGTAAAGTCCGGCATTTTCAAAGACCACCAAAAAGACCACAAACCCGACCACAAGCCGGACCACCGAACTGCCACCGACAAATGAAAACGATCGTCTCTACACCGAACGCACCAGCCGCTATCGGTACTTATTCGCAAGCTGTGAACGTCAGCGGGCCGGTTGTCACCACCTATCTCTCCGGACAGATTCCGCTCGACCCGAAGACCATGCAACTCGTTACGGGGTTCGACAATCAGGTCAAGCAGGTGTTTGAAAACCTGAAAGCCGTGTGCGAAGCGGCCGGTGGCTCACTCAACCACTTGGTCAAGGTCAACGTGTACCTCTTGGACCTCGCGCACTTCGCGAAGGTCAATGAAATTATGGCGACCTATATGCAGCAGCCGTATCCGGCGCGGGCAGCCGTGGCGGTGGCGGGATTGCCGAGAGGCGCGGAGATTGAGATTGAAGGGGTGATGGTGGTGGAGGTAGATGGTGCGACGGGTGGGTAGAATCCCCAGTTGTAGCGCAAACCGGACTTTCTTTAGTCTGATACGTCGGGGCCGTTGAGTTCGCAAAAACACTACTTCGAGGCTTCAACACATGGCTAACCGGATCAAGTTAGATTTCTGCTGCGATCT
>Ga0209490_10003013_pt1 | contig 15801 bp, 12 predicted proteins | sample MAT06_FD_187209 | JGI IMG/M metagenome (GOLD analysis project Ga0209490, IMG submission 187209) | Freshwater microbial communities from Lake Fryxell liftoff mats and glacier meltwater in Antarctica - MAT-06 (SPAdes) (version 2) | ecosystem: Environmental > Aquatic > Freshwater > Ice > Liftoff...
AATCCACACGAGTCGGCACATTGACGACAGGCGAGTCGCTACCCCCGCAAGCGGCGACGAGCAGCACAATAATCAGGCTTAGGATGAGCAAAGGTTTATTTTTCATAATGCTTATTATAAAGGATGACGGAAAGTTACGCCTTAGAAAATCAGTTGATCGGAATATTTTGGCGTACAATAAAGTCAGACGAAATGAGGTAAACGGCATGGTCGAACACTTCCAGATTGGGTTACGCAAACCCGCAGGTCAAATTGTGGCGAAAGGTGTCTCCGAAGCAGATTACATGGAACACTATTCGGAACATTTCTATGAGTGGGTGAGAGGGTTTGTGATTAAAATGGTTCCAGAATCGCTTAAGCATGACCGTCTCATCGGTTATTTTCGCATGATGTTTGAAGCCTATTTTGCCCTCAATCCGATTGGCGTGGTCATTGATGCGCCCTTTGTGATGCGCTTGCCCACTGTTGGCGTAAACCGTGAACCGGATTTACAAATCATCTTAAAAAGCAATCCTGCCATCCTGCATGAAACCTATATGGATGGGGCAGCGGATATTTGTATCGAGATTGTCTCAAAGAGCAATGCCTCCACCGATTACGGCGATAAGCTGGAAGAATACGAACAGGGCGGTGTGGGTGAATACTGGATTTTTGATCCGCGCCGTAAAGCAGCACTGTTCTATCGAATGGATGAAAATGGCGTGTATATAAGTCACCTGACGGACGAAAACGGCGAATATCGCAGTCCGCGCCTGCCGAAATTTAAGATCAATGTACCTGTGCTGTGGGAGGATGAATTGCCGAATTTCTTCGCAATCGCCAGCGCCATTCAGGAGATGTTGAAATCATCCTAACGCTTGAGTCTGATGCGCTTCACATTTGGACGGCGCATTTTAGTGAACTCACCTCGCGACGCGCTGAATTTGAGGCGATGCTTTCGCCCGATGAAGAATCACGGGCGGCACGTTTCATCATAGAGGAGGCGCGTGTGCGTTTTATCGAAGCGCGGGGGATGCTCCGCACTATTTTGGCGCGGTATGCGGAAAGTCCGCCGCAATCGCTGAATTTCGTTTATGGCGCACGCGGCAAACCTGCTTTACTGAATCACCCCCTGCAATTTAACCTCGCCCATTCCGGCGATCTTCTTCTTCTGGCGCTCACATCAGGCCACGAACTCGGCGTGGATGTCGAACAAATCCGTCCACTGCCACATCTGGCGACGATGACGCAGGATAATTTTTCTCCGGTGGAAGTGAAGGCGTTGTATGCCCTGCCGGAGCAGCAGCGTGAAACCGCGTTTTTAAAAATCTGGACGCGCAAGGAAGCCTTCATTAAGGCCACAGGCGATGGCTTTAAACGCCCCTTGGCGAGTTTTGATGTCTCTGTGGATGAACCGGCTCACTTGCTTCGTGTTGAAGGGGAGGACATTCAGCGCTGGACATTGCATCACCTCGCATTAGAGCCAGAATATGTGGGTGCAGTATGTATCAGTGATGGGTCATTAAGGATCATGTCACGGCAATTTAGTAAATTGTCCTCCTAAAGTCAAACGTAAATGTTCTAGCTAAATACGTACAAAAAAGCATAAGATTCTTCCGTAGAAGCGATAGGAGAATCAACGCATGTTTCACCACAATGAACTCCACACATTTATTTTGTCCCGCCGCGAAGAACTGCTGCAACACAGCGACCATAACCGCTTGGTCAAGGAAGCGCTGCAAGCCGGCGAAGATCAGCCGTTTTATGCGCCTAAGCTGGCGCAGGTTGGTGATATGCTGATTGAAATCGGCAGTTACCTGAAAAATCATTATGGCGAAACGCAGGCGGATGTGGCACTTTTACCCTGTGCCGAGTCTTCTATGCCAGGAATGTAATCATGACGCTTGAACTTTCGCCTGAAGAATTCCGCAAACTTGGGTATCGTGCGATTGATGCCTTAGCGGAACAACTCGCCGCATTTTCGCAACCGGAATCCCCTGCACGTCGTCCCGTACCGGATGACGTGCGCCAACGTATTTTCAACCAAGTGCTTCCCGAAGAGGGTCAATCGCCCGAATCGCTCTTAGACCGGGTCTTTACCGATGTATTGCCCTATCCGATGGGCAACAACAGTCCGCGCTTTTTTGCGTGGGTCAATTCACCTGCCGCGCCGCTGAGTATCCTCGCGGAACTGTTGGCGGCGGGAGTCAATCCGAGTGTGGCTGGGGGCGATCATGCCGCGACTTATGTTGAACACGCCGTCTTAAATTGGCTGAAAACCATCATGCGATTCCCTGCGTCTGGCGGCGGTATCCTTACCAGCGGCGGCAGTGTGGCGAACTTGATCGGATTAGCGGTGATGCGCCACGTAAAAATACCCGAAGTCCGGCACTTAGGGATGGCGGCGGAATCACAAGAAGTAGTGATTTATACTTCGACGCAAGGGCATAGCTGTATTCAGAAAGCTGTCGAACTGTTGGGATTTGGCAGCAAAAGCCTGCGCCATATTCCGGTGGATGCCGATTTTCGCATGGATATGAATGGCTTGCGTGAGCAAATTAAGCTAGATCGCGCTCAAAATAAGCGCCCGATTTGTGTCGTCGCCAGCGCGGGAACGGTCAACACCGGGGCGATTGATCCGCTTGATGAAATCGCGGCGTTGTGTCGGGAAGAAAATCTATGGTTTCACATTGATGGGGCGTATGGCGCGGTGGGGATTCTTTCGGATCAAGCCAATACACTCTACAACGGCATTGAACAGGCTGACAGCCTCGCGCTTGATCCGCATAAATGGCTGTACGTTCCGGTGGAGTGTGGGTGTGCGCTGGTACGCGATGCCCAAGCGATGCGCGATGCCTTTAGCCTGCTGCCGCCCTATCTGCGTGATGATCGGGCGCTGCCCTGGTTCGCGGAATTCGGAATCCAGCAGACACGCGGCTTTAAGGCACTCAAGCTGTGGTTGGTGATGCAGCAAATTGGCGTGGAAGGCTACCGGAAATCCATCAGCCGCGATATTGAGCTTGCGCGTACTTTGCAGGAGCGTATTCGTAACCGCGCAGATTTTATGCTTGTCTCTGACGGGCCGTTGAGCATCACCTGCTTCCGATATGCGCCGCCCCATGTGCCGGAAGAAAAATTGGATGATCTGAATCGCCAGCTTTTAGCGTTGGTGCAGCAGGAAGGCCATGTTTTCATCACCGGAACAATCTTGAACGAGCGTCAGGTGATACGGGCGTGTATCGTCAACTTCCGCACCCAAGTATCCGATCTCGACTTTCTATTAGATGTGCTGGCGGACACGGGACAAAGAATTCTCAGCGAGAATATGTAGCGCGTTGGCGGCGATGTTGAGTAAACTCTATCTCAGTTAGAGTTCTCAACATCAACAGGAAAAGTGCGCTTTATGTCCCAAGAATATTTTCCCTTAGAACCATTAAGTGTGATCGAATATGTCAAACAGTTAGATGCTGTGCAGTCTATTTTTTCAGCCGATGAAGACCTTACGGCGGAAGAAATCGGCGACGGCAACCTGAATCTAGTCTTTAAAATACGAGCGAAGGCCGATCCCAAACGCACTGTCGTCGTTAAGCAGTCGCTTCCTTACATGCGCTTGGTGGGGGATGAGTGGCCTTTGCCGATTGAACGCGCCCGAATCGAAGCGCAGGCTTTAGAGATCGAAGCGCGGCTTTGCCCCGAACATACCCCACACGTCTATCACTTTGACCCGGTGATGTATGCCATTGTGATGCAGAATCTCGACAATCACATCATCATGCGAAAAGGGCTGAGCGCGGGGGTACAATATCCCCATTTCGCCGATCATATTGGCAAGTTTTTGGCGAAAACACTCGGCTACACATCCGATCTTGTGTTGGATTACCGTACCAAAAAAGAGCAGGTCGGGCGCTTCATCAATCCTGAATTGTGCAAAATCACGGAAGACCTCGTATTCACTGAACCCTATCGCCCGACGGAACGTAATGCCTTTCATCCTGCCATCGAGCCGCAGGTGTTGGCGATGCAAGCCAATACAGCGGTTCATGTCGAAGTCGCCAAAATGAAAGAGAAATTTATGACTCAAGCGCAGGCGTTGGTGCATGGCGATTTGCATACAGGCAGCATTATGATTAACCATAACGAAACAGTCGTTATCGACCCTGAATTTGCGTTTTATGGCCCGATGGGGTTCGACATTGGCGCGGTTATCGGCAACTTGCTCTTGAGCTATGCCTCGCACGAAACCCGCACTAAAGACCCCATACAGCAGGCAGATTTTCGCCGTTACCTGACCGAATCGATTATTCGTTTATGGAAAGTGTTCGAGCAGGAATTTCAGGCGATTTGGGATCACGTTGATGCGATCAATATGCCCAAAGGTTATCAGGCGGATTATATGCTGCGTTTGCTGCAAGATGCTGCCGGGATGGGAGGGTGCAAGATGCTCCGGCGTGTGGTCGGGTTGGCGGGTGTCTCTGATTTGCGTGGGATTGAGGATGATACAGATCGCGCAACTGCGGAAAGTCTGGCGCTCAACATTGGGCAGACGCTGCTCCTCAAACATTCACAAATCAATACTATTGAGGCCTTAGTGGAACTTGCGGTGGGATGTAGGCCAACGTATGGGTAGAACTAATAGTATCTATCGCTTAAAATCGACTATAAACCTCTACTTTGTAAAATTTAATAGATTTACACAGAGTAGTTAGGAAGAATTGTTAAGAAATAGAAGAATTACTTGACCTTAACTCTAAAATGATGGTAGGATATTCCCAACTGCACAATGTAGTTAATCACATTCATTTAGGAGAAATCATCATGCTTTACAGACCACAAGAAGAAGGCCAAGGCCTGGTCGAATATGCACTCATCCTCGTATTGGTCGCCGTAGTCGTGATCGTTGTTCTCGTCCTGCTTGGGCCGGCCATCGGTAACGTTTTCTCCAACATCCTCACCATCTTCGACTAAGAAGTGGTTGGATATTCAAAAGAGGCGGCTTAGGCCGCCTTTTTTGATTCAACATTTAATGCGTCGTTGAGAAGAAAGTACCACTAACCAATTTATGAATAATTGAGAAAATTGAGAAATTGGTGTTTGACACGTTTAGGAAAACCATGCTAGACTCTCTTTATCTGCACAATGCAGTTTATTGAATTATCAGGAGAAATCATCATGCTGTATAGACCACAAGAAGAAGGCCAAGGCTTGGTTGAGTATGCACTCATCCTCGTATTGGTCGCCGTAGTCGTCATCGTTGTTCTCGTCCTGCTTGGGCCGGCCATCGGTAACGTTTTCTCCAACATCCTCACCATCTTCCAATAAGAAGTGGTTGGATATTCAAAAGAGGCGGCTTAGGCCGCCTTTTTTGATTCTATAGCGCTTTCACCCTCATCCGAACATAAGCCCAGCATTCCTTACCGAAAAACGCCGTAAAGCCCCTAGCTTTAGATAGGGGGATATAAGGCGTAGAAAATCTTGCAGCTTGAAACCATTGGCGCTATACTTCCATTCATTCAATTGGCGCATTGCACGAGGCGTAAAAACCCGGTAATTGAGCCAATCGAGGCACTTTAACAACGGAATATAGGCGGTTGTGGCAAATAGGTTGCCACGTAAAATATTCAACCAACAAGGTCTGTGTTTTGAGATGGGGCATCATCTCATACTGTCTCAGTCGGTGGAAGTCCCTGCGAAAAGCACGGCATCCGGCGTTCACGGCAGAAGCCCCTGCCTTCAGGCATGGGGAGTATGTCACTTATACCAGCGCAGACAATAGATCATCATATTCTGTTTCCTCTTCCAACGCTTCCAGCAAATGAGCGCGGAGGGTAGGATTAGCAGAAGCCAGCGCTGCTCGACAAAGCGCTTTGGCCTCATCAGGTTGACCGAGCAGCGCAGCGACCAATCCACGATTAAAGGGAATCGCCACATCGCTGGGGAGCAGTTTTTCCGCAGCGCGATAATCTTCGTCAGCTTCGTCTAAATAGCGCAGACGGCGCAGGACATGACCACGCGCCACCAAAAGCCGCGCATACGAGGCTACAATTGTAAGCGAGACGGCATCTCCGCCAGCATTTTCCAGCAAAGCAGCAGGGGCATTAAAATCGAATTCATACCGTGCGCGGATAATCGCTAGCGCGTCGGTATAGGCATCTGCTGCGGCTTTATCATCTGCGGCTTCTACCGCCAAATCACCCATCCACTGCCGCCAGCGCCAATCATCAGGATGCTGCTGCGCGGCAAGTTGGGCGGCGGCACGCGCTTCTTCAAAACGCTCTAAGCGATAAAGCAGATGGATGTAGCGCTCTCTGAGGCGATCATCCATCTCAAAAAAATTCTTAAGAATCCCCGCAGAGACGAGCGCTTCTTCCAGCCGGCCCATTTTTTCCAACACAACCGACATCAAAAAAATATCATCACGGGTTTTATCTTTAAGGCTTCCCAGATCAGCATAGGCTTGCTGGAATTGAGCGCGTCCGCCGCGCATATAAACTTGCGCCCGCAGCCGGAGCGCTTCGTCATCTTTGGGCATGGCGGCGAGATGTTGGTTGAGTGCGTCGAGTGCGTCGGATAATTCACCCGCTTTCAGGAATGCCTCTGCCAGTTGTAAGGGTGTGTAGGACATAAAATCTATTCTTTAGTCTAATTGGGCGGATTAGTCGGTAGCAGCTTCATCAAGCAGCGCTAACCACACACTAAAACGGGTGCCAACACCAAGCTCACTGGTAACACTAATCATCCCGTCGTGCAGTTCCACGATTTCGCGGGTGATGCTCAAGCCCAGCCCTGTACCACCTTCATAATCGCTCCCGCGCACAAACGGCTGGAAGACAGTCGGCAGCAGGTCATCCGGGATGCCGATCCCAGTATCTTGGATGTGAATAAAGACACCCTTTGCTTGATTAACTTCTAACCATACCTCAATCTTACCACCGGAAGGCGTATAATTGATGGCATTCGTCAGAAGGTTGGTGATGACCTGATTCATACGGGACACGTCAATAGAAACGATCAAGGGTGTATTAGGCCAACGTGCCATCAGATTGATGCCTTTTTTCTGTGCTTCGGGTTGTTGCACATGAATCTCTTTTTCGATCAATTCTTGCAGGACGGAGGGCTTACGCTTGAGCAAAATCGTACCATGTTCAAAACGCGAGACATCCAGCAGGTCTTCAACCAACTTTCGCATCCGGTCTGTGACGGATTCCAGAATTTCCAAATGACCAGCCAATCTTTCTGGCTGTTTAGAAAGCAGATATAGCCGTGTCTTAATATTGGTGAGAGGGGTTCGCAGTTCGTGAGAGGCAGTGGCGATAAAGCGTGATTTTTGGCTTTCTAAGCGTTTTTCTTGGCTGATGTCGCGCATAACCGTCACAGCACCCTTATCAGGTTGACCATCCACCCCTTTAACAAGAGTCGTTACGATGCTGGCATCAAAACTTTCGCCATCTTTAGGCTGCACCTTCATCTCGCCGCGCCATATCCCGTATTGGATGACATGCTCTGCGATGACCTGAAAAACTTGTTCCATTTCTTGATGCGTTTTATCAACCCCCATAAACCGAATACTATCCGTCCACCATTCTTGGGTGGTGTAACCCATCAAATTAAACAATGACTCGTTGATATAAATCGGCTGTCCGTAGCGATCATGATAAATAACGCCTTCCGTCATGGCATCCAGCGTGGCGCGAAGTTGGCTGCGCTCATGCTCTAACTCAGCGGTACGTTCCGCCACGCGCTGGCGAAGATCAATCGCGTTTTGGCGGATGGACTCATATAAACGGGCATTTTGGATGGCAATGCCGGCTTGATTGGTGAAAGCCAACAGCCAACGGGCATGATCGTCAGTGAACTGTCCGCTTTTGCTGCTGCCCAAATAAATGAAACCAACAACACGCCCTTCCGCATGGATAGGCGCACCCACATAAGAATGGACTTCACGGCTGCTGATCCACTGCGTCAAATTGGGTGCATCTTGGGTGTCTGTAATAGCGATAGGACGGTCTGTGTCAAAGATTAAGCGCAGTTCAGGCACACTATCAAGGTAAAAACGCTCATCCGGGCTGAGGGTCGTCGGGGTATAATCCCCATATTCTTTTTGCCTCACGACCCGCACGTAAAGGTCATCCTCAATCAACATCACCGCCGAGAGTTCATGCTGCGGCATCACCCGCGCCATATAATGCAAAATGCGATCCAACACATTATTTAAATCCAACGAACTGCTAAGGGCGGCGGCGGCATCGCCCAAAGCTTCCGCCAGCATCCGTTGTTCGCGCTCGGCTTGTTCGGCCTTTTTACGCTCCGTGATGTCGGTAATGCTGCCGCGCACCAGCAAACCGCCAGAAGTTGGCAGCAGGACGAGACGTACTTCACAGACAATATTCCGTCCGTTGGCGCTGCGATGCACCCACTCATAAACCGGGATTTCACCCTTAATGGCGCGTTCAATCCAACGGCGACCCGCGACGATAGAGGCGGTTCCGTCAGGCTGCTGCGGCGGAGAAAATTGCAGCGGCCCCTGCTGCAAGAGTTTCTTCTTGGGCAGTCCAAACAACCGTACCGCGTTTTCGTTAACATCAACGAAGCGCTCGGTTTTGGCATCAAACACCACAATCGCTTCTGGAGCATGTTCCACCAGAACCCGGAAGCGAGCTTCACTTTCACGCAGCGCGGCATTCGCTTGTGAAAGTTCAACGGTGCGATCTTGTACTCGTTTTTCTAGGGTTTGATTCGCCTCCTGCATGGCGACTTCCAACGCTTTTCGTGCGGTAATATCGGTTGTGACGCTGACGAGTGTCCACCGTCCGGGGGTCAAGGGTTTGTTTTGTACATCAATATTCAACCAGCGCATTTGCCCATCAGCGCGGCGGCACATAAACTCCATGGTGAAGACCCGTTCATCATTTTGCATCGCATCTTTAAAACGGTGCAAGATGCGGCGTTGATCTTCCTTTTGGATGCAGCGCCAAAAAGCATCTCGATAGGTTTCTGCGGGTTGAAGGTCCATTGGAAGAAAGGCCATCGCGGTGGCCTCGCTTGTGACGAAAAAGTCCCACGCAAACTGTTTATCTGGCTTCTGCTCGGCGATGGCATAGCCCAATAAGCAGTTCGCGCCGCTGATGACGTGTTGAATACGTGCTTCGGCTTCTTTAAGTTCGGTGATGTCACGGTTAATGCCTACCAGCCCTACGATTGTCCCGCTGTTATCACGAAGTGGTATTTTGGTCATCAAAAACCATTTCTGTTCATCAAGCGGCGAGATTTCGCGTGTTATGGGCTGGCCGGTACGCATGATGTTCTGCTCTTCGTCATAGAATTCCGCAGCAATTTCTTTTGGGTACAGGTCCAAATCGGTTTTTCCGAGTAAATCGTTGACTGTCCCCAAGCCAAAATGCACCGCCCCAGACACATTCCCCAACAAAAAGCGGCTTTCTCGGTCTTTGGCATAGATATGATCGGGCAGGGCATCCATCAAGGTTCGTAGCAAATTGCGCTCACTGTTCAGCTCGGTTTCAATCCGCTGGCGTTCAACGATTTGTTCCTTGAGCTGAAGATTTACATCAATCAATTCTTGGGTGCGATGGGCGACATGCCCCTCTAATTCATCCGCGTGGCGCTGTGCCGTCTCATAAAGCTGCGCGTTGCGGATGGCGATGCTGGCTTGATTGGCAAACGCCGTCAGATAGTCGATCTGTCCGCGAGTGAAATAATGTGGTGTTTTCGAGTCCAGATTAATAAAGCCGATGAGTTGATCGTCGTTGATAATTGGTGCGCCAAGATAAGCATGGATCCAAGTTGTATCTGGCAACTGCTTCCAGTAATCAGAACTGTGCGTTTCCTCGATCAAGAGCGCCTGCCGATTTTTTATCATCCATTGAATTGTGCCTAATTCGCTGATATTACGTCCTTCATTGAGCCGAGACGAATTATCACTGTACCACTCATAGCCGCGTCGCCCGGCAACACGGGCATACACGCCTTGCAACAGCATAATGCTGGCAGCATCACTAGGAACAACACGATTGACCTGTTCCAGTACGCGCTCCACCACCTCTGTCAAATTGAGGGTACTGTTGAGCGCCGCCGCTGTATCGCGCAGGGCTTCCGCCAGATGTCGTTGTTCAGCCGCCACGGCCTCGGCTTGTTTGCGCTTACGAATATCACGGGCAAAGCTGAGGATGGCTTTTTTCCCGTTGTAGTCAATCACACGGCTGCTGACCTCAACAATAATGGCGCGGCCTGTTTTGGAGCGATAGGCGTGTTCGTAAAGAAAATGCCCTTTGGTGGTTAGTTCTTGAACGAATACCCCATCTACTTTGTAACCTACCTCACCAACGACATCGCTATAGCGCATAGCCAGAAATTCGCCGCGTGTATAGCCGAGCAGCTTAGAGGCGTGTCGATTGACTTCGAGAATGTAGTCATATTGCAGATCAACCAAAAAAATAGCATCATTGACCGAATCGAACAGCCGTGCTTCGAGTTGGCGACGGATGGTTTCTCGATGGTTGAGTAAGTCATGAATGCGCCATAAAAGCAAGGAAGGTTGAATCGGACGCACAAGGCATTCTTCCGCGCCGGAAGCCCGCGCCCGTGCGATGGCTTCTTCTGTGGGAGGGACGATCATCATAACGGGAATTTGCGAGGCCAACATTTTTAAACGGGTACACACCGCATAACCATCGCCGAGTTCCGCATCCAAAATAATCAAATCAATGCGATCTTTCGCCAACGCACTCCACAGCGCACGATCTGTTTTTGCGCTAAAAACGGTATGTCCCACATCTTGCAGCGCTTGACGTAGTAAAGGACGTGATACACCATCTTCATCCGCGAGTAGGATTGAGGCTGTGTTTACGGATGCAATCATCATAGATTCTCGATAAATAAATTCTAATACCATGATTGATTATCATGTAAACAAAAAACCCCCGCAAGGGGGGGAGTGTAAAGGATTTCCAATACTCATCGAAGTTACACAGTTCAGAGTAGTTAGTTTTTAGTTAAAGCAGGCGGTATGGGGAATTCTGCGCCCTTACTAAAAACTATCAGCTAACAACTTTTACCCTAAAACTTGGTCAACTCCGTAAGTCCTAATTTATTTAAAGCATCGTTTGGGCGACAGGTGTGAGTAACCCACGCCGCTGTAAAAAGCGTCCCATGCGTTCCAGCGCGGCCTCAATTGTTTCGTATGACGATGTATAGCTGGCACGGATGAATCCTGCGCCGCTGGCACCGAATGCACTGCCGGGGATGACAGCGACTCGCTCCTTATGCAGCAGCGTTTCGCAAAATTCCTCATCGCTTAATCCGGTGGAAGCGATACTGGGGAAGGCATAAAACGCGCCGCGTGGTTCAAAACAGGTCAGGCCGAGATTATTAAAACCTTCGACAATCAAACGACGGCGGCGATCATAATTCTCGCGCATCATCTGCACATCGTCTTCGCCGTGCGTGAGTGCCTGCACTGCCGCGATCTGCCCCATCGTCGGCGCGGACATAATGAGATATTGATGCAGCTTCCGCATGGCGTTCATGATATCGGGTGCAGCAGTCGCATAGCCGACGCGCCAGCCCGTCATCGCAAACGATTTGCTCATGCCGCTGAGTAAAATCGTGCGCTCATACATCCCCGGTAAGCTGGCAAAATTCACATGCTGATAATCGCTGTAAATCAGGCGCTCGTAAATCTCGTCAGAAATCACGACCAGATCATGCTTTTGGGCGACAGCGGCGATTTCTAACATGCGACTGCGAGTCAATACCGCGCCGGTTGGATTATTCGGATAGCTGATGAGAATCGCTTTCGTGCGTGGAGAAACGTAACGTTCCAGCGTTTCGCCCGTCACTTGGAAGCCATCTTCGACGCGAGTCGGCACCATCACAGCGACACCGCCCGCCATTTCCACCGCCGCTGCATTCGCCACAAAACACGGCTCGACGACCAACACTTCATCACCGGGGTCAAGAATGGCCTTCATCGCCAGCCACAGCGCTTCACTCACGCCGACGGTGACAAGGATTTGATCGTCTGGCGCGTAATAGATGCCGTACAAACGCTCAATATAATCAGAAATCGCCTGTCGCAGTTCAATCGTGCCGGAATTAGACGTATAAGCCGTTTGTCCGGCACGCATGGACTCGATAGCCTGCTCCGTGATATGGGCAGGGGTGGCGAAATCCGGCTCACCAATGCCAAGCGTAACGACATCTTCCATCGTCGCGGCGATGTCGAAATATTTCCGAATACCAGACGGGCGTAAATTTTTGACGTTCTGGGCGATGAAACTACGCATGAGTTCCCCTAGAGTTAAAAGGTAAAAGTTTTTAGTCGTTAGTTTTTAGTTGTTTTAGGACTTACGCAGTTGATGGGTTTTGTAGGGCGACTCGGCGAGTCGCCCCTACGGAAAATCTCGCTGAACTGCGTAACTTCTACTGTTTCTAAAAGCGTAGAATTGCTTGAACTATCGCATTTTAAACTACGTACTACACACTAACTACTAATCACTCCTTTTTTACCACGCAATCTGTATGAATACATCCCGCACACACGACCAAATTCACTACTCTGAATTGGACACTGTGTATGAAACGCCATCCCAACGCTGCATCCAACTTGCACGGACTTCGCCCCGCAAAAAGCGTGTCGCGTAATTAACGCGAAGAAAGTTGTCTCTTTAGCCAAGAACTTAATTATTGTATGCTGGTGCTTCGATAGAGACAGGAGTACCAGCGATGCACGTCAATAGTCACCACATCCGCGAAGGGATCCGCGCTTTAGGCTTATCGGGTAAGATGGTGTGTGTCCATGCCTCGATGGGGTCATTTGGCTGGGTGACGGGCGGCGCGAAGACCGTGATTGACGGGATGCTTGACGAAGGCTGTACGCTGCTGATGCCGACGTTTAGCTGGTCGCATTATGGCGTACCCTCTCCGCGTGATGATATTCCTAAGCGCAACGGCATGGGCAAAGTCTATGCGGAGTTCATTTTTAATCACCGCGATGTTTACCGCAAAGACACGCTTGATGTAGATCGCTACGACATGGGTGCGATCTCCACCGCGCTCGTAAAAATGCCGGAACGTATACGCGGCGATCATCCTTTATGCTCATTTTCCGCAGTGGGGCCATTGGCGAATCAGCTTGTTTGTGGGCAAACGTGGGCAAACGTTTATGAGCCGTTTCGCGCTTTGATCGAAGCCGACGGCTATGTGCTGCTGATGGGCGTGACGTTACAGCGCATGACGCTGATTCATTATGCCGAACAGCAAGCGGGACGCAATTTGTTCTTGCGCTGGGCGAATACGCCGGATGGCGACGTGATGGGTGTAGAAGTGGGCGGCTGCTCCGAAGGCTTTGATAACTTCGCGCCGATTCTTGCACCCTATGAAAAACGGTGCAAAGTCGGCGGCAGTTTGTGGCGGGTGTTCCCGGCGAAAGAAACACTGGGGGCAGCAGTGACGGCGATTCAGCAAAATCCGAATATAACGCACTGTCAACACAGCTACTGTGAACGCTGCCACGATTCGGTTTTGGGCGGCAGAGTGATTGAATAATCCTTCCTTAAACAAGGATAAGATGTGTAAATGGCGAAATTACTTTATGGTGAGCGCATTGGGGCGAGTGCTGTGCTGAGTGTCGGTTGCTCCGCTGTGATTTTTGACGAGACAGGCGAGAAGATTCTGCTCACGCGCCGGACGGACAACGGACGCTGGTGCATCCCCGGCGGCGGCATGGAAGCAGGCGAATCGGCTGAGGAGGCATGTGCGCGTGAAATCCGCGAGGAGACCGGTCTGGAAATCCGCGTTGTGAAGTTGATCGGCATTTATACGATGCCGCATCGCATTATTGCGTATGCGGATGGCAACCGTTGGCAGATTGTCGGCTTATGTTTTATCGGCGAGGTGATGGGCGGCAAACTCGGCTTGAGCGATGAAACTACCGAAGTCGGCTATTTTACACGGGCGGAAATCGCTCAAATGGATGTGATGGAGCATCACTTCGAGCGCATAGACGACGCGTTGGCGAATCAAGCGGCGGCGTTCATCCGTTAGCAGCATCCCCTTATTGACCCGCATACAGCGCAAACGAAGCGACAAGGGCGATAAATGAAGTCAGTTGGGCTAAGCGTGTTGCCCATAAAATGCGATTTTCCATTAGCAAAAGCTGGCGATCAATAGTCGCTTTTTGTTCCAAATCTGGCTTAAAGCGATAAATCCACGCAATCGGCAGGTGCATCACACGGTTCGCCAGCAGCGACCACGCGAAAAAGCCGAGCGCCAGCATCACTAGCGGCGGGAAGCGATCATCCTGCAAAAATGGCACCATGATAAAAATCACCAGTGTCGTCCAGATGAAAGCCAGCAAAGTCCGCAGATAACGCAGCACCAGCCGCCGCAAATAGAGATTGTGACGCGCCATCGACACCTCTGTTTTGGCGACTTCATACACCAAGGGACGGTCAAGAATCCGCGCCAAGCCAAACGCGGCATTAAAGCGCTCGACCTCTTTACGATCAATCGGCGCAGGGATGACCCCCATCGCCTCTAAATCTTCCAGACGGCGCGATGACGGAATAATATCGCCTTTCGTGTCGCGGATGAGGTCATCGAAGTAGGCTTCTTTGCGTCCCCGACTGAACGGCATAGCAAAATCCATCAAATTAGAACTGTATTGATGCAGCATCACCTCGCGCTTCACGGCAGGCGACTCATCGGGCGAGAAGGCGATGCCGCTTAAGGTAAAGGTGGGATTATTGAGCGTGGAAGGGAAATCCGGTGACGAAATCGTAAAATAAAAATGCACGATGTCCTTGAGCAGCGTATACATCGCAAACAGCGGCAACCCAACCGAAAGCATGAACGGATAGAGCAGCATAAAATAAAGTAGCGCCGACGGCAGCAGACCGTTATTGCCATACTGCGGGAATTGATTGATCGCCTGCGCCAGAAAAACTTTGATGACGACCAGAATCACATCGCGGAAAAAGACCGGGAACAAAATCAGCAGCCCCGCGCCGTTGATGAAGGCCACGCCGATGCGGTGCATGGTGCTAAGACGCACCTCGCAGCGTTGCAGATAGGCTCGCATGGCGTTGCGCTCGGCTTCGGTCAGCGCTTCTTTGAGGGTTTCTTCTAAAATTTCAGCAACAGGTTTATGCTGTGTCCCGTCCATGGGAGGGGTATCGTTTAGCGAGGGTTCTTCGGGAAGGTGTTTTTTGCGGAAGCGCAGCATAATCACTTTATCCATGCAATGCAGCATAATTTACTACCCATCTTAGCATAAGTCCGCTCAAAGTTGGGATATGTAGGATAAATTTATCGGGAAAGCCTACAGCATTTGGATTTTTTTAAGATCAATCAGAACTCGTGTATTTGCTTAAATATCATTATAAAGTACACATTCGAAAGAGAAACGTCTGCCGCAAGCTGCCAGAATAGGGGTCGCAATGTTGTCAGAAGAGTTAAAAAAGAAAATCGGGTAACTACTCAGCCTGTTTCAATTCAAAAAATCAATTTATCGCCAATGACATATCGCGTAAATGAACACCATATAGTTGAGAGTATGCCCCATAATGGTCACTTTATTTACCCTTAATAGTTTCCACATATCGCCATTAAATTGGATTTTCTGGCAGTAGCGCCCTAACCTCAATTTTGAGCGACCAAAAAAGGTACTAAAATGAATTTAACACAGGACTTTCGCTTACCTCACCCCCCGGCCCCCTCTCCAATACTTGGAGAGGGAGAGAAAAACGCATCTTGAAGTCCCCTCTCCATGCAATGGGGAGGGGATTTAGGGGTGGGGTAAATGCGTGA
>Ga0209490_10003016_pt1 | contig 15794 bp, 10 predicted proteins | sample MAT06_FD_187209 | JGI IMG/M metagenome (GOLD analysis project Ga0209490, IMG submission 187209) | Freshwater microbial communities from Lake Fryxell liftoff mats and glacier meltwater in Antarctica - MAT-06 (SPAdes) (version 2) | ecosystem: Environmental > Aquatic > Freshwater > Ice > Liftoff...
TTAACACAGACGGTGAGGATGAGGTTATCGAAAATGAAGATATCGCCTTCAGCGAATCTGAAGATTCTAAAGACGCGAAAGACAGACCGTTTTCTACGCCTCGTGCAAACGAAGAGCGAGAAATAAAACAGCGAACCAACAGTCCTAAATCAAGATAAACGCATTAGAAATGACCAAGTTAGTCGGTTCACCCTTAAGGGAGGAATATGCGATTGACTGGCCATTTCTTTTTCTATCGCTAAAAAAAATAATAACCAAGAAAGCAATTAAGTTTAATCCTTGCAGCTATTTTCTTCACAGCGCATCTTAGTGCAAGCGCACAGGAAAGTTCGATGGGCAACTGGAAGCTGCTAGCAAAACGGGTTGTAGACTACACATTGGACAGGGATGTTATATCAGCTCACAAAACCACCCCGATCTATTCGGCTATTAAAATAAAAGTGAGGGAAGAATCATTGACAGTGCGCAAAGCAACTGTAGTTTTTAAAAGCGGCACTAACCAAGAGGTAAATTTACTCAAGGATTTGGATAAAGGAACCGATGGTAAAATAATCGATCTCGCAGGTGCCGATCGCGGAATTGAAAAAATCCTATTTTGATAAGTTACAAAAAGCAAGTCGGATGAAAGGTGTGTAATAGAAGTGTGGGGCAAAAGATAGTTTTTTGTCTTTGTCAGTTTAATATCAAAAGTCCGCGAATAAACATTTTATGCAAAAACAATCTACGGCAAAAAAGCTTCGCACACCCCAGCAACAAAATAGGCCGGGCGTTGAAAGCAAGATGAGACCAACGCCATCGAGCGAGCCTACCGATTATTCAAAAGGTAAACTGTATGGAAAGGTGGCACTCATTACGGGAGGCGACAGTGGCATTGGAAGGGCAGTAGCAGTGTTGTTTGCGCAGCAAGGAGCAAAAATTGCAATCGCCTATTTGAACGAACATGAAGATGCTGCCGAAACGAAAAGAATGGTAGAAGAATACAGCGAGTGCTTTTTGTTGCCGGGCAATTTGAGCAAGGAAAGTCAGTGCTATAAAATTGTAAAGCAAACCATTAAACAGTTTGGTCAATTAGATGTGGTGGTGAATAATGCAGCACTACATTATGAGCGTCAAAATCTAGGCGAGATATCATCCCAGCAGTTGATGGAAACATTTTCAACGAATGTGTTCCCCTATTTTTGGGTGACACAAGCAGCCTTGCCCTATTTGAAAAAAGGAAGTTGCATTATCAATACAGCCTCTGTTACCGCCTATCGTGGTAGCGACACATTAATTGATTACGCATCTACCAAAGGCGCCATTGTTACATTTACACGAAGCCTTTCTTCTAACCTTGCCAAAAAAGGAATTCGTGTGAATGGGGTTGCACCTGGCCCCATCTGGACTCCGCTCATTGCTTCCTCCTTTAAGCCAAAAAAAATTGCCAAATTTGGCAGTGATGTACCTATGGGCAGGGCAGGACAGCCAGCAGAAGTTGCGCCCAGTTATCTTTTCCTAGCGAGTAAAGATTCCGCCTATATGACCGGTCAGTTTCTGCATCCTAACGGAGGCGAGATTGTAAACGGCTAGAAAAATTATCTATCTATTTATCAATCAGCACGAATTCTTGTTGCGAGAAATCAATATCAATGAGTTGCCGGAGGTTTCTACAGAGCGTTTGAAAATTACCAGGCTTGGTGAGAAAAAACCTTGCCCCCAATAACTTAGATTGCTCCACATCGCTGCTATTTGTGAATGGTTTAAACTAATTTCATTAAAGTTTGTGATGAAAAGTGTGCCAGCTAGAAACACCTATAATCCGTTAAAATTTGTGCGTTAACAAGAATTGATTTCCAGATATTTCTACAAAAGTGTTTATTAAATATTAACTTGAAATGGTGTAAATAACTATTAACGAACCGTTGACTTAGAGCTTTTTTAGGATTTTTGCAAATTCTAAAATGGATACCCTATGGCAATGTTTAAAATAAGGTTTTGTTTTCTCCAATCGGTGCTGCCGAAATCAATTTGATTAAATACCCATCTATCACCCTCTGGTAGGTATGGCTTCCTTAGCGGAAATGCCACATCGAAACGGAGCACAAAAAAATTGAAATCATATCGAAGGCCTGCGCCACCACCCACGGCTAATTGGGTTAAAAATTTATTTTTGTCAAACCTAGAACCTTGTCGGGATGGGTCTTCGTTCCACATCCAGATATTTCCCGCATCTATGAAAAAAGCCCCTTTCAATGATTTCAAAATATCAAACCGATATTCAACGTTGCTCTCTATTTTAATATCTCCTCGTTGATCGATAAAAAAAGTTGATGAGTTTAATGTGCTGTCTCTACGCACATTGTACGTTCCTGGCCCTACTGAACGTGCCGGAAATGCGCGAATACTGTTTGATCCGCCCACAGAAAACTGCTTAATGTAGGGCAGGTTTCGCGAGTTTCCATAGGCATATCCTGTTCCTACCGTTACCCTCGTAACCAATTTGCTTTTCATATTGAATGGTAAATAATAACGAAAGTCGAGATTGATCCGCGCAAATTGAGAAAACGGAGAACCAAGTAGTTGATAGGGGGTTTCTGTTTGTGGGCTAATGCGCTGCACCAGCTGAAGGAAGTTCCCCGCTACATCAATGGTTGCGTTGAAGTACACATCTGATTTTCTATTCTCCTTGGCTTCAAATTTCCCCATAATATCTTCCCTCATCTGTGTATTGAACGTAAATGAATAGCGCGATCCAACAATGAATTGATTTTGGAAGGAATTGGCTAATGTCGGATTTTTTTCCAACAGAGCATCAAAGGCTTGTGAGGTTTGGCTTGATTTTATAAAGCTAATATCAGCAGGGAATAGCTCGTGAGTCTTCAATGTAGTCTCGCGCCACGTATATCCGTATGCCACGTTAAGAGAAGCGAGCCGGAAGTAGTCAAGACGTTGTTGAAAATCATAGCTGATTTTAAATTGCGTTTGTGGAAGGTATTTGGATGAACTAGATTGGATACGGATGGGTGAAATAAAACGGGGCGCAAATAGGCTAGCTTCTGCTCCGAACTCAATCGCATTCAGTGCACCTAATTGCTGTCCGCCAATTTGCCATTCGTATGCAGCGTTGACTTTAAACTGAAACATCTCTGCACCACGTAGCGTATTGCGATTAGTAAATGTGATACCCACCCCGGGGCCAACAAAATTGTTAGATTTCGAAACTGCCTGAACTTCTAACCGGACTGATTTTTTGAGCAAAGGCGTTAAGTAAATGTTGGCGTCAAGTGACGATGAATCGGTTTTGTTTTTAGTAAATTTCAAATTGACAAACTTAAAGGTTTTCAACCCCATCAGCCGACTTATCGTGTATTCATGATTAATTCGCCTATAGATACTGTCCGGCCTTACATTTATAACATCGGTGATTATTTTTGGACGGAAAGCGTGTTGACTATCGATATAATTAAAACCATCGATCCGAATAGTATCATTTTTTGTCCGCATACTATCGTTGGTCAATAGGTAGTCAGGAAATACGTTTACAACTTTAACGTTATATACCTGTTTTGCTTGCGCGGGCATATTTCGTAGATATGTTAATTTGACATCTACCATTTTATTACCAACCGTACTATCGGCATCAAATAGCAAATAACGGCTATCAAAATAGTAGTACCCATAATTTTTGGCAACCTCTTCGATCCGTTCCTTTTCATTTTTTAACTCATCAAGCCTGAAACGTGTTTTTTTATCCAGTAAACTAGGAGTTTTAATGGCATCAACAAACTCCCTCTTCGTGGAATCAAGAACGGTATAATCTATTTGTCTTAGACGGTAGAAAGCTTGGAGATTGACGGTGTAAATTACACGACTGGCCTTCTTGTTTGTTTTCACGTCATAGGATACCGTTGATTTGAAGTATCCATTGTTGTTCACCTCCAACTCCAACATTTGTGTTGTTTTTTTAGGCGTTGCGTCCGACAGTAAAACAGGAGGTTTGCCGAGTTTGTTTTTTATTAAATTCCGCAACCCTTTCTTCTTTTTAGGTGTACCAGCGACATAGTAAAACCAAACGGTAGGTCTTGCACCTAAGATAACTGTGTTGGGCTTTGGAAGAATATAGGACTGTAACATATTTGTTAACCGTTTTTTTTCTTTAGTAGTTTCTTGCGTATTAATTTTTACAGTGCCCCCAGTATAAAATGATTCATCATCTTTTAAAAATCGAGTTGCTGTGCAACCCATGAGTAGCAACATAAGTAGAAGATTACCTACCCTGTAGTACATGGTCTTGCCTTTAAATTTAATTATCCAATATTGTTTATTTTGTTTTGTCATTGGATCTGAACAATTCCTGAAGAGTAGTGTAGTCCCTGATATAGATTAGGCCGATTCCCGTCTCTATTAATTCGCCATCAATCATGTCAAAATTGCTGGAGCGAAAACCTGTTACCCTCAGTCGGCCATCCGTAGTAAGTTTGTATTCAAGGGCCAAATCGCCAACGTAATCGGTTACTGAATTTCGACTGGTATTTTGACCTTCAATATCTACATTGCCTGAGAGTTTTACCACCAAGCGATCATTAAAAAGATTTTTAGATACACCGAGTTGTGCCCTTGTTTCTCCGCGTACCTCAGTCCCCCTATTATTTTGATATGACTTTAAGTCAAAGCTGAGTTGAACACCCTTTATATTCTTTGAAAGGCGATTAAGTTGTTCTGAAAGCAAACGGCTTACACTTCCCCTTGCCGTATTGCTAGTACTTCCCGACTGACTTTCAAATGGGTTATCTGAGATAAATCGTTGGAGTATTAGTAGGGCAAAAACCTGCTTGTTTAGATCTGACTCACGGGTGTTTACATCTTGAAGTTTCGCATAGATGGCACCCCCCAACACATTTCTCTTTTCATCGGGCATATCGAGCGCAAAGCTTAGTTGTGGAGCTAATAATTTACCCTTCATATTCAAGTGAACCAAAAATGGGAGAACTTGATTATATGCTCGCATTTCAGCTTGATTGGAAATGTTGATTTGGTTATACACCAAGTCGAGCGGGGAGGTTTCCACTCTGTAGCTTGCCTGTATATCCATTTCCGCATTTAGTGGATCACCCGACCAAGTAATGGAACTCCCTTTCACGATTTGAAATTCACGTTTCAATAGCTTGTAAAAGGAAAAACTATACGTGCCAGTTGTTATTTCATATCGCCCTGAAAGATTGGTGTTGCCGGAGGCTTCTGAATTGAATACCAATGTTGAATTCCCTTTTAGCGAAAGTTGATCACCTGTAGCGGGGTCGATTACAATATTCAAAACCGATTTATCGGTCAGATCAAGTGTGGCAGTAACGTCAATCCCTCTGAATAAAGATTGAACCGTATCTTCAAAAATAATAGTGCTAAGAAAGGGATCGTTCTTTTTATTTGCATCCACAAACCTTACAATCCCTTTTTGTTCGAGGGCGGCTTTTTCCGCAGTGGGTACTACATACGTGAGCTTACTGCCGGCACCTAAGCCAACGGTCATGTCAATTTTCGGTTGATTGATATTTCCGGTAATATGGGCATTAGTATTCACCAGTGTAGTGCCGAAATAAAGGCTGTTATCTTCGATGGTGGTATTTAGCAACTGAAAATTAGTTGAAGTAACTTTCAAGTCGAAATCAAAATCTTTGTAGCGCTCCGTGAGGATGGAGCCATTTATAATTGCTTCATTATTTTTTAGATCCGTTACCTTAAAATTGGTTAAGACAATACCCTTTTCTTCAAAGAAAATTTTTTCGTTTTTTAACAAAAAAGAAGTGTTGAGATAGGTAGATACGAAGCTGGCATCTTTGAAGGCAAGCGACCCGCGAATGGATGGAGTTGTTAGATTGCCGGAAAGATTTATTCTGCCCTCTACTGAACCGTTCACATTCCTTAACTGATTCAAAGAAAGTGGCTCAATCAATGCTAGATCAAACGGAGAAAGAGCAACATCAATATCAAAGGTAGAGAGGGAGGGAGCCTGCATAAAAAAGCCCTTTGCCCTCAATTTGGTTTTTTCGCCCTGTACGTTCATTTCGATGGAGTAGCGATTGGAGGTATGAGTGAGTGACAGGGAGGCGTCTCCCCATTTTTTTTCAAAGAGCGTCAATTGTTTTATTTCAAGCATCGAATTAAATTCTCCGCTGCGTGAAGTCGTGAACGTAAAATCGCCATTTAACTCCCCACTGGCAGGTGCCACACCTTCCACTAGGTGAGTAAGGTTAGAAAGCTGCCATCGCAAAAATTGAAATGAAACAGAAGAATCCCGCGCAATAGTAACCACTGAAATCTTTTCATTCTCGCTCGACAAATTCAAGTTGTGTGCCACTAAACCGCCTCTGCCAAACTGAAGATAATTGTCTGCAGGAACACGCCAGTTTTTGTAATTTAAAATGACTTCGTCCGGAATGAAATGATACCGGAAATTGGGCAATGCACTTTGTATTACACCGCCCAAAACATATTTCTCTTTTGCATCCGAATCAAAGATTAGCAGCTTGGTATAAACGGAATCATGAGAAACGACTCCTGAAACCTGTAGTGCAGCAATACGTATTGTGTCTATTGAAAACTCCTTTACGCGTACTTTATAGCGAAGGGCTTTATTGTCAGAATCAATATTTAGGGTCAATGAGTCGACAGAAGTTGACGCATACCTCAGTTTAGAAATCTCGATTGCGATATCTAGTTTATTTTTCTCGCTGTCAAATTCACCTGATATTTTTCCTGGAACAAAAGAATGAAGTTCTGGAAAAATAATTTCTGTCAGAAGGTCGGTTTTCTTGATGATAAGATCAAACTTAAAATTTTGAGGCTTAACGGTAGTATCGACCAAACGATCCTGTAAAGAGAAATAGCGATTGATTTGTTGTTTAAAAACCTGTGGTAGACTGAACAGATTAAACGTGCCTTTAAAATCCCCTGTTAAAATATCGGAACGAATGGAAACTTCACTTTCTCCCTGCTGATCGATGGAAGCGAACAATAATGAGTCTACTTTATATAGGGCATTGCCGTTATAAATGGCCACATTTCTAATTTTTAAGTTGCCGTTAATTACTTTCAAATCTGAGGTGGCAAGATTGATATCGATTGCTGCTCTGGCTTTTAAGGGTCGCTTGGAGAGATGTAAACGTTGAAAGTCTGCATTTTTCAAATTAAAGTTGAAGGTGTACAGCGGAATATCTTTTTGGTAGTCGATATCGCCTTTAAACTCGAAGTCAAGGTTTTTATCTTTTAGCTGCGCCAAGCCCGTGAATAAGTATTTTTTCAAGGTTCCATTCATTTTGAAATCGCGGTATTCGTAATTATTGTATTCCAACTTTGAAATATGTAGATCAACAATAGCATCTAGGCTATCTATGGTCAATCCAGAGCCAATTACAGAAACTTTCAAATCTAGTTTACCGAGTTCTTTCTGCTTTAGAATTTTACCTAAATCAAAGGCAGATGAATTGAGTTGGACATCGTAGGTAGGTACCCCTGTCAACGAAACTTTTGCAGTCGCGTTTAGTTTACCAAAATCGCTGATGAGCAGCACGTTCAAGTGAGGTTCCTTTATTTTTCCTTTTAAATCCCCGGAAAGCTCAACCCATGTCGGCAATTGGATAGATGTTGGAATTAAAGTATCGGGAAGAATGGCTTTTAAGTCGATGGCGGATGTATAAAAACGATCCAGTATTACATTCATAGACGTTTGGCTGACCGTAGGCAAACCTTTTATAGCACCTCGAAGCGCAATGGATGTATTGTTTAGTGTTTGAAGATTAAGTTTCGAAACTAGCAGATCATTAATTCTACCTGTCATCTTTGTATCGATCGATAGTTTCTCATCAGGCGGTAAACGAATCGGCAAGCTATTTGTAAGGGCGGGAGAGAAATAAAGAATGTCTTTTAAACCTATCACGGATTTGTCCACGTTCAATTCAAATTCAGTTCTTTGAAAATTATGCTGGAAATCGGCAATCGATAAAAACGAAGCGTGTGTCGACAACGTCAGATCAGAATTTTTTGTTTTTAAATTGAAGTTCCTTATGTCAACTGAAGTATTTTTTACCGTAAACTCACCCGACAGAGATTGAATAGTAAATTCATTTTTATCATTCACAGATAGCTTTTTAACAGAAGCCTGCATGAGTTTGTCTGTCGTAAAAATATTCTCCATATCTAGGGTAAAGCCTCGAAGCCAAATATGATTCTTGTCAAACTGATTTTGCTCAACCGGTTTGCCATAATCATAATAATGAATACTATTATTGCTGCACGTAAGCCGAGCGAGTTTAACATTCCATAAAGTAGAGAGCGAAAACGATTTGGCAATCGTATCTGGTTTAGGCTTCTTACTAGTATCTGTTTCTCCGCGAAATGTATATGAAACAAACGAATCAATAAATTTAATAGAATTCAGATCAATCAAACGATTTTGTAAACTGATAGTATTGGCACTAATTTCCAATTCGCCAAGAGTGGCATTCAATTGTTGATTGTTCAAATTGTTTGAATAACGCAGCGTAATGTCTTTTAGATTCAGGTTTCGAAAACTAATATTGATTGGAGTTGTAATAGCTGTATCCAGTTCTACCGAGTTGACCTGCCGGATATTACGTTGATTAAAATCTACGCGGCTATTTTTCCAATCGATGGAGGATACTATAAAATTTGTTGTTGTTGGATCAAATCCATCAGTTTTGATTGTGAGTGATCCGATTTTGGCTTTTAAATCATTACCTACTAGCCGATCATCATACCTCAATGACATCTCTTTTATCTCTATGTCTCCAATAAGCATTTTCCAAGAAGATTGAGTAGTATCACTTGCTATTGTATCTGGCGCAAACGCTTGGATGATGTAATCGAAATTGAAGGTTAAATTGCCTGGTGGTCGTATTACCTTGACAACGGAGCTAGTTAATTCTATTGTATTCAGTTGAATGCGGTTCTTCGTTAATGCCCATAAATCGGTATTGATAGAAAGACTATTTATAAATAGAAGCGTATCCCTCGATTGATCTTCCGCATATATACCTTGTATCACTATTTTTTTTGGGAAGGAAATGGAAATTCTTTCAATCCTTACTTTTGTTCCTATTTTGTTCTCCAAAAAGCGAACAGCCCTTTGGGTGAGCTGATCTTGAACGATAGGGAGACGGATAAGTAGAATAATCGAAACCAGCATGAGCAGAAAGACAGTAGCGACCCATGCTACGGTCTTCAGCAGTTTCTTAAAAATGTTCTTTCTATCTTTAATAATCACGAAGTTTATCGTTCAATTTGAGAATAGTGTTCGGTAAACTGAGCAAGGAGTTGATTTTTATTTGTGATTTATTATTAAACAACCAAATTAGGATTCAAGTGTTTTTAAGGATTTTAGTAAATTGGTTTTTTCCGTTAACACTTCACTGAAGATATCTCCCATTTTTTCAACACGCTGAGCTATGTTTAAAATATTGAAATCAGTTGGTTTGAGGCCATGCTTTACCTCTTTCCAACGTATCGGTGTTGAGATACTAGCGCCTGGTACAGGGCGAAGGCTGTATACAGATGCCACCGTCTGACCACGCCTGTTTTGTAGAAAATCCAAGTAGATTCTATCGCCCCTCTTGCTCAACGAACGTTCTAGTGTTGTAAAAGCAGGAAGTTTTTCATTTGCTAGCGCAGCAATGTACTCGGCAAAGGGCTGTGCTTGATCGTAGGTATATTTTGCGTGTAAAGGAATATAGATATGGATGCCCGTTGCACCGGAAGTTTTGCAATAACAAGTAGCCTTGGCTTTGTCCAGAATTTCCTTAATCACCAATGCTACATCAATCACCTGATTGAACGTATTTTTTTGAGACGGATCAATATCCATTATTAAATAGTCGGGGTGATCAGGTGTGTTTACTCGCGTATTCCATGGATTCATTTCAATACAACCGAGATTTGCAAGATAGACTAAGGTTGCTTGGTTGTTGCAGAGAATATAATCGATATTTTTTGCTGTGCTTTCCGAGAAGATGCTGGCGGTCTTCACCCACTGAGGAGCGAGATCTCCAGCGTCTTTGTGGTAAAAGCTTGAACCATTGATTCCGTTCGGATTTCGTTTTAGCGATTGCGGACGGTCTTTTAAATAGGGTAGGATGTAAGGCGCGATAGTGTTGTAATATTTCACCACGTCACCTTTCGTAAAACCATCCTTAGGCCAGAAGATTTTTTGCTGATTGGTTAATTTGACTTCGTGCTTACCTATAGTGACAACTCTGTCGTTTTCGATCGTGGTAGCTTTCGGTTTTGCTGTTGATGACACGCGATCGAAATGATCCACTTCACCGCCCCTTTTATCGACTCGTAAACCCAGAAAAACGGGATGTCTCATAATGCCGTCTTGTGTGAGCTCGGTGTATCTGACGTTGCACACCAATGTTGGAAGTAACCATGTCACCGGAGCATTAACGGGAACCTCTGATTCAAAAGGAGATTTCTTAGCTTTCACGGGCTGGAATTTATCGAAGAGTTCCTTCAAAATTTTTTCCGTGAAACCAGTGCCCACATGGCCGCGATACGCTAATTTTCCCTTTTCGTAACTTGCTAGAATTAATGCACCAAAATATTTTCTACTGTTCTTTGGGGCGGTGTACCCTGCGATTATGGCTTCTTGTGTTTTGAGATTTTTTATTTTTAACCAATTGTCAGATCGCCTTCCTTTCTCATACGTACTGTCAGCTCTCTTGGCGATCATTCCTTCCAAACCACCAATTTTTACAATCTTCCTAAAGAATATCTCTCCATCTCTCGTTACATGATCGCTGTATTTAAGGATGTCGCTTTTTGGAATGAGTTTTTTTGCTATTGCCTTTCGCTCCAGCAATGGTAGCTCGGTCAGATCCTTTCCCTCCCATTGAAGGCAGTCGAAAATATAGTAGACCAGCGCACCGCTATGACTTTCTGCATAGTGTTGTAGTTTCTGAAAACTTGGCTTTCCATTTTCGTCCAGTATAACAATTTCGCCATCGAGAATAACATCTTTCTTTAATTTTTTTAACTCCGTTACAATTGAAGGGTAGAGCTTAGAAAAGGACAAACCGTTACGAGAATATAGTTCTACAGTGCCTTGGTAGATTTCAGCAATTCCTCTGTATCCATCCCATTTTATTTCAAAAACCCACTGGTCATCGCTGAAGGGTTCTTCGGCAAGAGCCGCCAACATAGGTTTAATGGCATGTTTTAGTTTCCCAGACTTAGAAACTAAAGTGCTATGTTTTTTTTTGTTTGAAGTAGACATAAACTTACCGACAGTTGATTCTATTTCAAATCCATCAATAGCATATTCGTCACGGTGTTTTATCAGGAGCCAGTTCTTTTCTTTACCGTCTTTCATGCGCACCAGTGCAAAATATCCCTTCAGTTTTTCACCTCGAAGAATGAATTTTAGAGAACCTTCTTTTAACCCTTTCCTTAAAATAGATTCCGGAGACTTTTCACTTTTGCTTTCAGGCCCATATAAGCCGGTATCATAAATTTCTACCGTTCCGGCTCCGTAATTTCCTTTTGGGATAGTGCCCTGAAACTTTCCGTACGAGAGTGGATGATCTTCTACCATGACAGCAAGACGTTTGATAGCTGGGTCTAAAGAGGGTCCTTTGGGTATTGCCCAACTTTTTAAAACACCATCGAACTCTAGTCTAAAATCATAGTGTAAATGTGAGGCGTGATGACGCTGCACAACAAACTGCAATTTACCCTTGGCTGAACCTATTTTATTGCTTGGCTCTGGTGTTGTCTGGAAATTTCTCTTCTTTTTATAGGAAGCTAGACTCATGATGCCTTTTTTAAACTTGCTTTCAGCTGAGCCATAATATCGACTGACCTGCGATGTGTCACTTTCAATACTGGTTGCTTAGTAACTTTGCCTTTTGATTTCGCTTTAATTAGCTTCATCAATTCAGCCGAATACGTGTCTTTGAACTTGTCAATGTTGAATTTGCTTGTGAGCTGGCCAATCAGCAACAACGCCATTTTCAATTCTTCTTGTTTTGGTTTCACAGAAGAGGGAATCTTCAATTCAGATGTCTCTCTAATCTCCTCTGCAAAGCGAATCTTGTTGAGTACAATTACATTTCCGTGTGGCTTTATCAAACATAAGTGTTCTTTACTCCGAAGAACAAAACTGCCTAAACCTGCCTTTCCGCTTTTTTGAAGAGCCGCTAGCAAAAGAACATACGCCTTTTCCCCTGATTTGTCGGGTTCGAGATAATACGGAGTTTCAAAATAAATACTATCTACTTCGCTCTCTAAAATGAACGCACTAATATCGATCAACTTGGATTTCGCTGGACTTGCCTTTTCAAAATCCGTGTCTTCAAGAATCACATAGTTTCCATTTAGATCATATGCCTTCACAATATTTTTCCACTCTACCACTTTTTTTGTCTGCTCATTAATTCGCTGAAACTTGATGTGTGCATGATCTATTTTATCAAGCATATCAAGATCGAGGGAACTATCCTGCGATGCACTATATAGTTTGACTGGAATATTCACCAGACCAAATCCGATAGAACCTGTCCAAATTGACTTCATACCTGTGGCTTTTAAAGCGAGTGTCTTAAATTTATTTTACAAGGGGATTAATAAAAAAATACCAAAGGCCGATTGAAGGCTTGATGCAGTTTCGGTTATATCCCACAAAGCACTAGTCGTTTAAAAATATGCCAGAATTTTCCGGTTGGCAGAAAACTGAAAACTAATGCCAGTAAAATAAAGCTGGGGAAAATTTGCCGCTATTGGGGATGTTGGGGTCCATAAAAAGGTATAGAAAGATTTGCTCGGCAAGAAAAAAATCTCAATTTAAGTGTGTAAAACTTCTACAACGTGTCCATTCCAATGCACAGTAGTTTGGTGAGGAAAGAGACCATCTGTGCTACCTGATAGTAGATTTTTGAGAGATATGAGCTATTCATCACCAGCTGCCTGCAAGTTGAATTGGAATACAACACACGGGGCAATGTTTTGGCATATTTTTGTATACATGGTTCGCCTATCCACACGTGGTATCGATTGGAACATGAACGATTACAACTAAAACAAAATAGAGTATGGAAGAAGAAAAAAACCCTTCGGAGAGGTGGGTTGATGGCGCAGAAAACTTTGTTCAAACCTATCGCGATCTAATCACCATTCGTATTATCGATCAAACCTCCCGCGGTGTCTCCCTGAGTATTTTAGGAATGATAACGCTTATGTTTACTTTGTGTATACTGATGTTCGTAGGATTGGGTACTGCGTGGTGGCTAGGAAAAGAGCTCGGAGATACAGCCGCGGGTTTCTTTATCGTTGGTGGGGCATTCCTACTTATCATCTCCTTGCTGCTTCTAACGGCTCGTAAATTTCTACTCCCTATTCTCCGCAATATTGTAATCAAAGAGATTTATGAGGAAGATAAATAACTATGAAGAGTTAATCCTTGAACAAACCCGACTAGAAATCGACCTTCAGAACCAAAAAACTGTTCTTAAAGCGGAGATAAATTCGCTTAAAACTAGGCTTGAACCCTTCAAAAATTTTGTTGCGTTTTTAAGGATATTCAAACCACAGGGAACGGAAAATTCTTCGTTGCTAAAAAGCGGGATATCTTTTGGAATGGATTTACTTGTCAGTGGAAAGTTATCAAAAGCAAACTGGTTATTAAGAATACTTTCTCCCTTAGTCCTCAAAGGGATTACCAATAAATTGATCAACACCAAAACATCATAAAGAAGAAAATCGCGAATGCGAAGGAACGGCAGAACTAAAATCATGCAACGAAATAGACTTATTACTTTCCTAGCTGCGCTGATCATGATGAGCACAGTTATGTTAATTCGTTTTTTGACCATTTAGGCGAAGTAACATATACAACTCATATTCAAGAGATCGATTATAGTTAAATGAATAAGTCGATTATGGAAGAAAAAAAAATAATCAAGGCAAAAAGCGCATGTTGTTTAAATTGTTTAGAAAGACGCCCACATACTTAGGCAATCAAAAATTAGCAACTTACAAAGTAACTTTTAGATGAATATTTCTTTGCATAATATTATTGGCATAGTTGCAGGTGTTTTAACCAGTGCTTCGCTTATTCCACAATTGGTAAAACTTATTAAGACCAAAAAGGCAGAGGACATATCAATACCGATGTTGCTCATTCTTTTTGCTGGTATTGGCTTATGGATTATTTACGGTGCGCTGGGGCAGGACTGGCCAATTATTATTACTAATTCCGTTTCATTGATCCTTAATTTCATTTTATTGGTTCTCAGCATAAGCTATAAAGGAAAGGGCAACGGGCTTTGAGTGAGTTTCAATTCGTTCGCTACTGGTAATACTAAACGGGAAACAGCGAAGCTGTTTTATCATATTGGCTGCTAAAAAATAGCCTTATTGTAAAAGGGATGATATCTGATGTACTTTCAGGATTCGAGCTGAATGAGTGCATTCGCCTAGGTTCCACATCGTTCAGTCTGCCAGAAACTTCGACAGATTCCGAATTTGGTAAAACATTAAAACTAGTATTGTGGAAATAGAAAACTGATAATAAAATAATCCTTTACAAAAATGAAACTTCGTTCGAAAGAAACCTATTGGCTGCTTAAAAACGGGATATTGAATTCCTACCCTTCGTTGCGAAAAAATATTTCGTGTGAAGTACTTGTTGTTGGTGGGGGCATTACAGGCTCCTTAGTGGCATACCAGCTTTCAAAAGAAGGTTATAAAACTGTTTTGATCGACAAACGGGATGTGTGTTTGGGGAGTACAAGTGCAACAACCGCCATGCTTCAATACGAAATTGATGAACCACTTTATTCCCTAATTGAAAAAGTGGGGGAGCGTGCCGCAGTTGATAGCTATACCGAAGGCGTTAAAGCAATTGAAAAATTAGAAAGATTAATACGCACGATTAAAGTCGATTGTGGCTTCAAGAAAAAGGAAAGTCTTTATATAGCGAACATAGCTGCAGATAAGCAATGGCTAATGAAGGAGTTCGAAACGCGCGTAAAGTATGGATTTAAGGTAAAATGGATCAAAAAATCTGTCTTGAAATCAGACTACGGTATTTTGGGCGAAGGCGCAGTATTATCAGCAACGGGAGGGAGTGTTGATGCATACGCGCTGGCTCATGGCCTCTTAAGTGTCTCAACAAGGAAATATGGACTGACAATCTTTGATCATACGAGCTTGGAAAGTGTAGAGTATGGACGTACGAACAACACCGTGTTGACTGATGATGGATTTATGATCAGGGCAAAAAAAATAGTGTACGCTACAGGATTTGAAACGAAGTCAATAATAAAAGAAGACTTTGTAAAACTCATTAGTACTTATGCGCTGGTGAGCGAGCCGCTCGTTCGTCTTCCAAGCAGAATGAAAGACACAATTTTCTGGGATACTCAGGAGCCTTATCTTTACATGCGATCAACAGATGATTACCGAATTTTGATTGGCGGTGGTGATGAGAATTTTAGAAACGCATGGAGAAGAGATCGTTTAATCGAAAAGAAGGAAGTAAAACTCTTAATGAGCGCCAAAAAGCTTTTTCCAAAATTGGAGTTGATCCCCGATTTCAGTTGGGCCGGAACATTTGGCGTTACGAAAGACTCACTGCCTTACATAGGGTCACATTCTGATTTCCCCAATAGTTTTTTTGTACTCGGCTTTGGAGGAAACGGTATTACGTTTAGTGTCATGGGTATGGAAATTATTTCAGACGCTATTGCTGGCCGTGAAAATAAATTTTTAGACTACTATAAGTTCAATCGATAGGACAGTCGCTG
>Ga0209490_10003018_pt1 | contig 15791 bp, 14 predicted proteins | sample MAT06_FD_187209 | JGI IMG/M metagenome (GOLD analysis project Ga0209490, IMG submission 187209) | Freshwater microbial communities from Lake Fryxell liftoff mats and glacier meltwater in Antarctica - MAT-06 (SPAdes) (version 2) | ecosystem: Environmental > Aquatic > Freshwater > Ice > Liftoff...
CCTCGACTTTGCCAATATGCGCACCTCCTACGGCGCAGGCCTGCGTATCTCGTGGAACCAGAGCACGATGCTCTTCCTCGACTACGGCGTGTCATCGGAGGATAAGCTGATCTTTTTCGGTATCGGGCAGGTGTTCTGATCAGCAAGACCCTGTTCGCTCTCCGTCGGGGAAATGCGCACCATTTCCTTCGTCCAAGCCCCGCCCTACGTCCCCAAACACAAGACCTGCCTGCCGGTAGGTAGGTCCGCGTCGACACCGCCGCGTCGCTTTAGATGGCCACGATGACGCCATCGACAGGTCGACCGGGAACCGCCCTGGCGGGATCGACATGCAGCACACCAAAGGACGTTGAAGAAGTCAGTACGGCCGGTCGGCTCGCGTTACGTTGAGCAATATTACTCAGTATGTTGAGTAAATACTGATCACACCTTAGTTGCCTACGCCAATACCGCTGAGGCAGGCTTCATCAAGAACGCCTCCAGAGCGATGCCGCCTTCGCCGATGAGCAAGGAGCGCGCTGGCTTGAACGCATCGTAGAATGCGGTCATGCCCGGCAACGCGGTGCGCACCTTACCGCTCTTCACTTCGATGGCGGTGAGTTTGGTGCCGCGTTGCACTACGAAGTCGACTTCGCGATCGCCGTCGCGCCAGTAGAACACCTCGTAGCCCTCATCGCGCGCGCCGCGAAAAAGGTGAGCACCCACGGCGCTTTCCACTACACGGCCCCACAGTGCGCCGTCCTTCTTTGCTTGCGCCAGCGAGATGCCCATGGGTGCGGTGAGCAGGCCGGTATCATGCACCATCCACTTGGGGCTGCTGGCGCGTTGCCGCACCTTCTGGCCCGCATACTTGCGCATGGGCGTGAGCAGGCCCACCTGGCTGGTGAGTTCGCCGTACCAGCTCAAGGTGGTGGTGTTGCCCGCGTCGTGCAGTTGGCCAAGCATCTTGGTGTAGCTCAGTTCCTGGCCACTGTAGCTGCAACCGAGCTCGAACAGACGCCGCAACAAGGCAGGCTTGTCCACGCGTGTCATCTGCAGCACGTCGCGTGCGATGCTTGTTTCGATCAATGTATCGCGCATGTACGCGCGCCACCGGGCGAGGTGGCGTACCAACTTGGCGGCACCGGGGTAGCCACCATGGAACAGGTAACGGTCCAGGTCCCAGCCGAAGGCGGCGTACATCTCGGCGTACGACCATTGCTGCATGCGCACTAACTCGAAGCGGCCCGCGAGGCTCTCTTGCAGACCTTGTTGCATCAGTAGGGGCGATGAACCCAAGAGCACCACTTTCAGTTTGATGCCCTTGCGGGTGTCCTCGTCCCAGCGGGCCTTTACGGCATCGCTCCAGCGGGGTACTTTCTGCACTTCATCGATCACCAACACCGCGCCCTTGCGTTTGTTGCGCTGGGCCAGCAGCCGGGCGGTGTCCCACTGCTGCGCGATCCAGGCCGTGTTCTGCGCATCGGGGTCATCGGCACTGGCCTCGTGGGCCTGCAGCCCCAGATCGGCCAGCACCTGGCGCACCAACGTACTCTTGCCTACCTGCCGTGGACCGGCCACCACCTGCATGAAATAGCGCGGGCCAGCCAAGCGTTTCAGCAGCACGACATGTTGGGGACGGATGTAGATCATAGCGCAATATTACTCAATACGCTGAGTATAAATACTCAGTATGTTGAGTAAAAGTACTCGGGGTGCTCCGGAGAACGATGAGGCTGTCACTCTTTGACCCAACGGCCTTTCGCGATCGGCGTTGCGCCGTTCTTCGATGCGGGTACCGTGCGCGATCGCTGGCAGGACCTCGACTTTGCCAATATGCGCACCTCCTACGGCGCAGGCCTGCGTATCGCGTGGAACCAGAGCACGATGCTCTTCCTCGACTACGGCGTGTCATCGGGGGATAAGCTGATCTTTTTCGGTATCGGGCAGGTGTTCTGATCAGCAAGACCCCGTTCGCTCTCCGCCGGGGAAATGCGCACCATTTCCTTCGTCCAAGCCCCGCCCTACGTCCCCAAGCACAAGACCTGCGTGCCGGCAGGCAGGTCCGCATTGTGACTGCGGCTTCCCTTTTCGATGGCCACGATGCTGCCATCAACATTCCCGAATAACGGGACGAAGCGCATGCGGCGGATCATACAGGCCACGGGTGCCGAGGTGATCACTTAGTCACATCCGCAGTAGCCTGCATGTGTGCGTACGTCGTTCTTGAAACAGAGCATCAACTTATTGCAGCCGTCAAAAAGGACCTGGCCTGAATAGAAATAGCCGATGCAGTTGTCATTGCTGCAATACCCTAGCTCGCTTTGCGGGATCACATGCGGACCCAACATCGCTTCGACCCCTCTCCGGGTCTTTCCGACACAGACCTCGCTTGCAATGATGTCCGGCACCATGTATCCGGCTTCATGGGCAGGATAGAGACCGGCAATGCTGTAGTTCGGGTTGGTGGAGGCTCGCCACACGTTCGCATTGAAACGAGGATGGTGGAAGTACCGGCATGGGAAGTGGATCCAGCATAGAGTGAAGAGGATCCAACCAGCGAGCACCATTCGCTTGTTCCCTTTCCTGCGATGGACAACGGTCCATGGAATGAACCAGAACAAGTTGCACAGGGCAACGGTGCCGATGGCAAGTAGCTCGGCATCGTGCGGAGGCTCCTCAACATGGTTCCAAAAGGCCAAGATGATGCCCAGAACGGTCATGCAAACGGCCGCAAGACCAACCAGAAGCAACTGCCAGTAAAGACGCATCGGATCTGGAACGGAGATCAAGATCGGATATTACCGCAAGGATCGTCTTGGAGGTTGGCCTAAGGGCACATCTCACGCGAACAAGGTTCGATCCAAGCCGCTTAGCCGAACGATGGACATCAAGGTTCCGATGCGCAGTTCCTTGTGATCCGGAACGGGGATGATCAGATCAATTCTCAATTTGCGCACCTGGCCTCGGCCAATTTCCGCAACGGTGGGAGATGGTTGCGAATGATGGCCCAGACAAGTGTGTCATCAGTACTGTCGTAGGAATGCACCAGCCGATTTCGGAACGCACGGATCTTTTCAGCCTCGTTGAACACATCGTTCGGGTCGATCTGAATGAGTTTCGATACTGCTTCTCCGATGGTGATCAGCCGACGTTCTGCGGCATCCTTCACCGTTTCAGACGCGGCATATTTCTCAAAGGAGTCAACACCTCGAAGATGATGGTCGATCGCATCGAGGGCGATGAGGATATCAGACCAATACTTGCGCTTGGGATCCATCGTAAACGAGCACCTTGGTCCGTTCGATCTCTTCGCGCATCACGGGGTTCTTCACGGAACGCAACGTGAGCAGGTCCACCTTTCGTTCGAAGAACACTTCCAATTTGTCCCACAGGTCCAGCATCAATTCGCCGAAGCGGAGCGGGTCTTTGGTCTTGAGATCGACCACCAGGTCCACATCGCTGGAACCTTTGAACGCACCATGCACCGAGGAACCGAACGCATGAAGCTCTGCCACCTCGTGCGTTTCGCACAAGTGTCGGAAGCCTTCACGATCCTTGTTGATCAGGTCTTTGAGCATGGATGGCAAAGATATGGTCGGGACGGAAGGCCAAAGCGCGTCAAGCAGGGCGATCTAGTTGAGGCTTCTGCATTGAGACGAACAGTTGACGATCCAGTGGACATTACAGGACGATCTGCATCATGGTGCCTATGCCGCTTGGAGCCGATCACCGATCTCGGCGGGCGATGCGGTCTCGAAGAAGAGTTCCAACGCCTCGATCAGGTTGGTGCGGGCCTCTTCGATGGTTTCGCCCTGGCTCGCCACGTCCAGTTCCGGACAGAGAGACACGTAGCCATTTCCTTCGCGTTCGATGATCGCCGTTAGTTCGCGGGTGGTCTTCATGAGGCGTGGCTTTCGTGATGAGGAAGCGTGAATGACTGTTGCTCAAATGTACGGTGGGACGTGATCTCCGCCAGGGATGGCAGCGGCGGCTGGCCGAAGGGCGGGACCAGCGGTACCGTGGAGCGAGGAGGCCGACGAAGGAGGACCCCGCAGCCCCGGTACTGCGATCCCGACCAAGGACACCACAGCGGACAGCCCGTCCGGCGGCCAAAGAACCTCTTCACTTCCTCACTCTCGCACCCTTTCGCCTTTGCACTGGTATTTTCGCACCATGTCCTTCGTCCAAGCCCCTCCCTACATCCCCAAGCACAAGATCCGTATCGTTACCGCCGCCAGCTTGTTCGATGGCCACGACGCCGCCATCAACATTATGCGGCGCATCATCCAAGCCACGGGCGCCGAGGTGATCCACTTAGGGCATGACCGCAGCGTGGAGGATGTGGTGAACACCGCGATCCAAGAAGATGCGCACGCCATCGCGATGACCAGCTACCAGGGCGGGCATACCGAGTATTTCAAGTACATGCACGACCTGCTGAAGGAGAAAGGTGCGGGGCATATCAAGATCTTCGGTGGTGGCGGCGGAACCATTTTGCCGGAGGAAATAAAGGAGCTGCATGAGTACGGCATTACGCGTTTGTATCACCCGGATGATGGCCGTTCGATGGGATTGCAGGGCATGATCAACGACATGCTGGAGCAGGCCGACTACGACCTGAGCGACAAAGTCAACGGTGAAGCGAAAAAGCTAAGTCCACAGAATTGGCCCGCCATTGCGCGGTTGATCAGCGCGGCGGAGAACCATCCGGAAGTGTACGCGAAGGTGAGCGACGAGATCGAAAAGAAAGCCGCTGCGAACAAGGCTCCCGTGTTGGGAATTACTGGCACCGGAGGTTCAGGGAAGAGCAGCATGGTCGATGAGTTGATCCGCAGGTTCTTGATCGATCAGCCGGACAAGACCATTGGCGTGATCAGCGTGGACCCCAGCAAGCGCAAGACCGGTGGCGCGTTGTTGGGCGACCGCATTCGCATGAACAGCATCCGTGGTGAACGTATCTACATGCGTTCGTTGGCCACGCGCCAGAGCAATTTGGCATTGAGCAAGCACGTGCAAAAAGCGGTGGATATCCTGAAAGCAGCGGGCTTCGACCTGATCGTGTTGGAGACCAGCGGCATCGGCCAAAGCGATACCGAGATCCTGGACCACAGCGATGTTTCGTTGTACATCATGACACCCGAATTCGGAGCGGCCACGCAGTTGGAAAAGATCGACATGCTCGATTTCGCCGATGTGGTAGCGGTGAACAAATTCGACAAGCGCGGTGCGCAAGATGCAGTGCGCGATGTGAAGAAACAGTACAAACGAAACCATCAGTTGTGGGATATCGACGATGAGAAAATACCTGTAGTAGGCACCATCGCCAGCCAGTTCAACGACCCCGGCACCAACAACCTGTACGTGCGGTTGATGGAGACCATCAAGACCAAGACCGGCATCGATTTCCACAGCAAGTTCGCGGGGCACGACGAAATGAGCGAGAAGGTGTGGATCATCCCACCAGCGCGCACACGGTACCTCAGCGAGATCAGCGAAAGCAACCGTCGCTACGATGCGCACGTGCAGAAGCAAGCGAATGTTGCGGATCAGTTGTATGGGTTGCATTCGGCGATCATCACTTTTGGTGGAACTGACCTGCTGAATGCGCCTCTGGCCAATGGCTCCTTGCCTCTGGCTGCTCCCGGTGGAACCGATAAGCAGCCAGCAGCCAGCAGCCAAGAGCTAAAGGCGCTCGTTGCCAAGTTCGAAGAGTTGCGAAAGGATTTGGATCCGCATTTATGGGCCATGATCACCGGTTGGGAAGCCGAAGTAGCGCGTTACAGCGGCGAGTTCTTCACCTATTCCGTGCGCGGCAAGGAGATCAAAGTGCCGAACCATACCGAGAGCCTTTCACACTTGAAGATCCCGAAGGTGGCACTTCCGAAATTCCGCAGCTGGGGCGACAAGGTGCGCTGGGCGATGCAGGAGAACACGCCCGGTTTCTTCCCCTACACCGCAGGCATCTATCCGTTCAAGCGTACCGGTGAAGATCCAGCCCGCATGTTCGCCGGCGAGGGTGGCCCCGAGCGCACCAACAAGCGCTTCCATTATGTGAGCAAGGGCATGCCGGCCAAGCGCCTCAGCACTGCGTTCGACAGCGTCACGCTCTACGGCCACGATCCCGGTCGTCGTCCGGATATCTATGGCAAGGTGGGCAACAGCGGTGTAAGCATCTGCTGCCTCGATGATGCCAAGAAGCTCTACAGCGGCTTCGACCTCGCGAGCAGCCTTACCAGCGTGAGCATGACCATCAACGGTCCGGCGCCGATGTTGTTGGGCTTCTTCATGAACGCGGCGGTGGATCAGGCGTGTGAGAAGTATGTGAAGGAGAGAAAGTTGGAAAGTGAGATAGAGAGAAAGTTGCGCTTGAAGTATGAAGACAACGGAATTGCAAGGCCCGTTTATCAAGGGGCATTGCCAGAAGGTAATGACGGCCTAGGCCTGATGCTGCTCGGCATCACCGGCGATGAGGTGTTGCCGAAGGACGTATACGAGAAGATCAAAGCAGAGACCATCGCCCAAGTGCGTGGCACCGTCCAAGCCGACATCCTGAAAGAGGACCAGGCGCAGAACACCTGCATCTTCAGCACCGAATTCGCGTTGCGTTTGATGGGCGATGTGCAGGAGCACTTCATCGCGCACAACATCCGCAACTTCTACTCCGTCAGCATCAGCGGCTACCACATTGCAGAGGCCGGCGCCAACCCCATCAGTCAGCTCGCGTTCACGCTGGCAAATGGATTTACGTATGTGGAATACTACCTCAGCCGGGGCATGGACATCAACAAGTTCGGGCCCAACCTCAGCTTCTTCTTCAGCAACGGCATAGATCCCGAATACGCGGTGATCGGTCGTGTGGCGCGCCGCCTGTGGGCCAAGGCCATGAAGCAGAAGTACGGCGCCGACGAGCGCAGCCAGATGCTGAAGTACCACATCCAAACAAGTGGCCGCAGCCTCCACGCGCAGGAGATCGACTTCAACGACATCCGCACCACGCTGCAAGCGCTGTATGCGATCTACGACAATTGCAACAGCCTGCACACCAACGCCTACGACGAGGCCATCACCACACCCACTGAAGAAAGCGTGCGCCGCGCCATGGCCATCCAGCTCATCATCAACAAGGAGCTCGGCCTGGCCAAGAACGAGAACCCGCTGCAAGGCTCCTTCATCATCGAAGAGCTCACCGAACTGGTGGAAGAAGCCGTGCTCACCGAGTTCGACCGTATCACCGAACGCGGCGGTGTGCTGGGCGCCATGGAGACCATGTACCAGCGCAGCAAGATCCAGGAGGAAAGCCTCTACTACGAGACCCTCAAGCACAACGGCGAGTTCCCCATCATCGGCGTCAACACCTTCCTGAGCAGCAAGGGCTCACCAACGGTATTGCCGAAGGAAGTGATCCGCGCCACGGAGGAGGAGAAGGAGTACCAGATCACGATGCTCGAGGGCTTGCAAAAAGCGCACGCCGATGAAAGCGCTGCGTGGTTGAAGAAGTTGCAGGCTGCGGCTGTGAAGAATGAGAATATGTTCGCGGTGCTGATGGAGGCTACGAAGTACTGTAGCCTTGGGCAGTTGACGGAGGCGATGTTCGAAGTGGGGGGGCAGTATCGGAGGAATATGTGATGAAGGATGTTGGATCCGAGAGTGGACAACCGGGTCGCGCAGACAGCCGTACATCAATGGCGGATTACTATGCCATCCTCTCAATAAAGCCCGGCTTTTCAGACTTGAAACTCCTTGGCCGCTTTCTTCGGAGTTGCAAGCTGGCAATGGCTGCGGGTGATCAAACATCCCTTATTGAAATCCGCAGAGGCTTCGAAGTCTTGCGCTACGAGGAAACTCGCATTGCGTACTTCCGAATGCATCGCGTGTTGGTCCGCAATGAACCACTGAGATTCCCGGAAACGAAGAGGCGAGAGATGCTCCAAGAGATCCGAGCCAAGGAAGCGATTGCCTTGCACGGAACGAGTCCGGTGGTCGCACCAACGATGGACTTTGGTACACTGCTTTTCAATGTGGTCGCTGGAATAGTCTTGATGGATCTAGCGCGCCTGATCCCATGGGGTGGATCCGGGGTGCTCCTACTGGTGGCCTTGCCTATTATCATCGCCTCGAACGGCTTCACATGGGTTACGGTGGGGATCAGCGCCTTGTTCGTTGGGTTGGCCTTTTTGGCACTCAAGGCACGCGCCAGCGATTATGTGACCTATCCCGGAGCCGTTCCATTCCGTTTCGTGACAAGAAAGCGAGGCGTTCCTTAACGGTGATCGAGTAACTAATGGACGGCTACTCAATGTTCGAGGTGGGCGGGCAGTTTAAAAGGAACATGTAGACGGCGCCGCACTGAGCATAAGTGGAGGGGCGCTGCACAGAGCGCGAAGCGATCGAAGAGTTGAAGCTCTCCGCTGGAAGCTCAGTATTTCACCCAACGGCCGGTGAAAATGATGCGACCACTGATATCAAAGAACTGGTAGATGTAAACTCCAGTTGCCAGGCCAGACAGGTCAAAGGTTGTTTCAAATCCCGTAGCCCGATCGTGGACTTTGCGCCCCCACGCATCGGTGAGTAGGAATTGGGCAAGCCCCGGAATAGATAGTGCCGAAATGGTGACCACACCGCTGCTTGGGTTAGGGAAGAGAGATGCTTGCTGAGAGGATCGCAAGTCACCTACGCCCAGAATAAGATCGCACGGTGTCGCGCTGGCGAAATAATTGATGTCAACATCGGAATAGCACCGAAGCCCGCTAAGACCTATATCGAAGAGAAAAACGCCTTGGGCGTCCCAGTAGTAATTGAGGAAGCCCAAGCGTTCAACGATCGTGTCCTGTGGTGGGCCGGTTGGACTTTCATCGAATTGGACCGTCAGATAGCGCAGCGGCACGCCGGAGATATCGACCGTTCCAGTATCCAACACGGTAAGACCGCCGTCCACTATACCAAGATCCCAGCCATCGCCAGGCGATGCCCCGAACCAGTATAGAGTATCAAATCCTGTCCCGTTCCACATCTCCACAAGTTCGCCCTGCCCGCGGGTGGATCGTTGTCCCAAGGACTGGGTGAAGGGCACTTGGAACTGCAGGTCATAGCCATATACCATCGACTCCAGCCGCTGGCAGAGAAAGCCACCAACCAACGTGTCACCCGTGTATTCAGTGCGCACGTAGCCCACAACACCCCCGTTACCATCGTAATAACTGTGGTGCCAAAGAGCTTGCGGCGGGCACCAACTCTGGGGTAGTGCCACATTCGTCAACAAAATGAACGAGCAACCGATGTATCTCATTCCTTTATCCATTTCAGGTGTATGATCCTGTTAAGGTTCGCATGCAGTGCGATCGTGTAGAACCCCGGTGATAGGGTACTCATTTCCAGACCCGCTTGTTGCTGCACGATGCCTTGCAATACCAAGACACCCCGTGCATCGTAAACGCTGGCTCGCACCGGCCATTCTCCTTCCAACCCGTCGAACCAGATATTGTCGCTACCGGGATTGGGTTTCACCCTCACCTTCGGCTCCGTATCGGATCGGTCGTAGATCCCTACATTCAACGGGTAAAGCCGCGTGATCAACCGCTGGTTCGGATGGTTGCTACAGCCATCGTCAAACCCTTCATAACTGCCGTAGATATAGATGGACCCATCAGGAGCCTGTACGATGCCCCTAAGGCGTCGATATGTAGTATTTCCTTGGGGTATAAGTAGCTCCCCGGCACCCGTTCCGGAAAAATAGTCCCACAGGACATTGCCTGCCGTATCGATCGCAGCGATAGCCCCGGCAGGTTGCTCGCCGATGGCATTGAACTCGCCCACCACGATCAGCTTGCCCGGCTCGATCTCAAGAAAGTCGTTGACCGTTGCCAATGTGGGGAAGAACCAGCCTCCATATCGGAAGGGGATCACTGGCCAGGTGGTATCTGTACTCCCATCGGGGTGAAGTCGCATCACAGCCAAGGTGTCCCCAGGATACTCCGGAGCTTGGAAATTGCCGAATGCCAAGATCCGGCCATCGGGGTAGAAATAATAGTTGGGCGAGACGGCTCCCCAGAAGATCGTGGAGCGGAAGGTGGTGTCCAGTTGGCCGTCCGGCCATACCCGGAGGATACCGCCCACTGGTTGGCCTTCGTATTGCGTTGGGCCGCCAGGACTCCCCAACAGGAAACGGCCGTCCGGCGTTTCGCTGATGGAGGTCAACCACCCTGGCGCGGTGTACTTGTGGTCGAAATCCGGGTCTGTACTGCCATCCGGTAGTACTTGGATCAAGCCGTAGCCCGGCTCAGAGCCTATCTGGTTCCCTTCGTCGTCAAAGAGCCGCTTGCTGTACCAGCCCGTACGCCACTGTTTACCATCCGGAAAGATGTGAAAGGACAAACGCTGGCCCGTGGAAAATTCCGGTTCGACAGAACCATAACTCATATCTGAAGAGCCATTGGATATGAATTTCCGAAACACGCCAAGGGCCCCACCTGCATTGAAAAAGTACTCTTCACCCCAGATCTGTATCCCGCCACCGGACGGCCCTATTTGGGCAAAGGCGGGATCGAATACGCCATTGTAGGTCACGCGAGATACGGAGATGGTTGAAGGAGAGAAGCCTAGGGGATTCTTCATCCGCCCACCTAATAAAAGTTGGCCGTTGGGTAGAAAGTCAATGTCCGTGACCTCGTAATACGGGAACGGGACTTGAAACGAAGGGTCCACGCACAGCGGTGCCTGCGCCATGGACAAGGACATGGCGCAGGTACCGCATGCGGTCACCAGCGTTGTGCGTACTCGGATCATGGGCGCACCACCACGCGCTGGGCTTCCACCAACGCACCTTGGTTATACAATTCCACCGTGTAGGTACCAGCGGCCAAGCCACGCGTATCCCAGATGCTCTGCCCTGTGGAAGTGGTGAGGGCTGCGCTATGCACCTCCTTGCCCTGTACATCGCGCACCCGAACGAAGGCGCGGTCCACTTTGCCTGTGAGTGTATGGCTGAAAGCCACCCAAGTGCTGGCCGGATTGGGGTGTATGGTCAGGACCGAAGGAATTGCTGCATCCGTTGTCGGCGGTTTTGTCCACTGCGACTTAGGTTGCGGGGTCTCACCGGTGATGGGCGGGGTGCAGATGCTGTAACCGAAGCAAAGGATATTGCGGGCATGCGTGGCCCCGATGGAAGGTTGGCGGGCGGCGATGGACTCCAAGACGGATACTTCTGCTCCGTCCAGTTCCATGATGCTGCGGTCAGCCACCTGGGCGTTCCGCATCACCGCGATCAGGGCAAGCATGTCGTCGCGCTCCTGAATATCCGTCGCGTGCATCCGGTAGTCATCCGCCAATCCGTTCAACAGGGCCGCCGCTTCGGTGTAGCGTTCCAGTTCCAACAGGGTGCTCACCTCGCCATAACGCGCCCGCAAACTGGGGTTCAGTTGCCAGCGCACCAAGATGCTGTCGGCTGGTTGGGGTACGGAGTCGTTCAGCATCGCCCCGATCACCTGGTCGTTCAGGCGTTGGTACTCGCCTTTGTGCCAACCCAGGGCCGATTCCAAACTGGTGCGCCAGGTCCTCTGGTTCCAAGAGGCCACGACCTGGGCCACCATGTATTCTGGAAGCGGGTTGGGCATTTCGTACTGCACCCACCGAATAAATCCATCACGTTGGGTAGCCTCAGGGTTGGCCAGGCATATCTCCAGATACATGGCGTGGGGCAGGATGTTCCTGAGCCCGGCCTCCCTCAGGATCTGCACAGACAGATAGGGGCTGAGCTCCATTAAGGCATTGCGCAATTCCCATGCGTTCTGTGGCCAGCTTTCCATAATAGTTTCTTTCAACTCGTCGAAATCGCCCCCGTCCAGCAAACTCTCGAACACGTATTTCAGGTTCAGGTAGGCCAGCCGCTCCTGCTCGATCAAGGGATCGAGAAGCGACTTCACCTGCCGAATGGTGCCGCCACAGATGATCCGGGTGGGACAGCCATGGGCGGCGGTGGAGACATTCGCGTTGCGCTGCACCCAAGGCGCATTGTACGCGCCCGTGTTCAAGTCACCTGGTGGCACTTCCCAGAAATAGGTGATGGGCAGACGCTGGGCCACGTTGTGGTAATTGTAGTGGGGTGAGCTGCCGTTCTGCTGAGGGGTGAACTCGTTGCCCGCCGATATAATCGCAGAGCCTTGGAACATCTTGATGCTGTGGTCGGGTGGCGGAGTGGGATCCGTTGACCGTACCCTGAAGTCCTCCTCCAAGTTCTGGCTGTTCTCGTTGCAGAGAAAGGCCAAGCCGGTCCCGGTGGGGTCGCTCATGTCCACACAATGGTCCTCCGCTACGAACCCGTAGAACATGCCGTGCGAGGTGTTCTTGTACACCTGGTCATTATAGGCTTGGGTGTAGCCAACCACTACACCCTCAACACCAACAAGCGGTATGGTGACCGGGTACAGGTCGTTCTCCTCCACGCGGAAGGCGTTCGCATTGTAGCTGTACACAGCTCGGTGTCTTCCAAGGAAACTCATATCCATTTCCGTCAACTCAACATCACGGCCACCCAGAACGAACTTGTTACGAAGAATGGTGGCACCGCGCACCGCATCGTTGTAGATGCCACAGACATTGTTCTCGAAGTAGGAATCGCGCGCCGTGAAGGTACGTCCGGCCATACCACTGCTCGTAGCATGGATGCCATGATCCAAGCCGATGAAGCGCGAGGGACGGCGGTGCTGTTCCGGACAAACAGGTTGCGGCTGGCCTGAGCCATATTCGCACAACGGCAAATTGATGGCGCATTGGCCGTTCACTGAGAAAGTCGCATCCAGGCTGAAGATCCCCTTGCCCAACTGGTGGCTCTCGTTGATACCTCCTGGACCAGAGAGCTGCTCATTCAGGAAATCACACTGTGTGAAGGGGATCCCGACCACATCCCAGAGATTGACATGGCAGTCGAAATCATCCACGCCACGGTAATCATCGTTCACCACGAAGTCCGCATGCCGGAAATAGCTCAGATCGTTCTGCGCAAGAGTGGGGATGCTCGGATGGAAATTGCGGTATTTCTTGAATTCGACCGACCGTTGGCAGTTGCGGAAGGTCCCTCCCGTCTGATTCAGTGTGCCTTGTACCTGCAAGACTCCACCACGGCTTGCCTTCACGCCGGGTTTCCAGTTGGTGAAGCCGACGCGGGCATGCTCGACAACGGCGCCGTTCTTCAACACCACCAACCCTTGGTAGGTTGGCTGATTGGCCGGGTATTGGTGTTGGCTAACAGTTCCCCAGGCTTCAATGCCTTGCCAGAACTGCCCACAGATGTTGGTGAGTTTGCCGTTTCCCTCGACCGTGAGCTTTCCACCCGGCTTTATGACCAACTTACCACCCCAAGGAAAGGAGACCTGACATTGGATGGTCAACTTCGCACCGCTCTCCACGACCAGGTTCCCATACATCTCGCGCTTCGCGGTCCAATACACATCTTCGCCGGTATTGATGGTGATCGTCTGCCCCGCATCGAATGAACAGTGGTCCGGACGAAGCCTGGCGAAGGTTGCCGGCAGGTTCTCTATTCGATAGTGAAGCTTCCCAAGTTGACAGGCTGAAATACTGCATTGACATGTTTGCCAATCATCCATCAAGTTGTTCGTGTTCAAATTGCTCCCCAAGCAGTATCCCGGATCGTTTGAGCAATCCTCGGTATCCGGGCAACCGTCTCCTCCCGAATCATAAATATGGTTCAGTCCTATCAAGTTGTGCCCAAGTTCATGGCGTAGATTTCCGGTTATCGCACTTATCGCATCGGCATAAACACCTGCATTCGTGCCAATGGTAGCACACCACCACGAACCGAATCCGATGAACGCGATGTTGCCAATCGTAGCTCCGCCTATTTTGCAAGGCCCGTCACCATTGGAGCTTATACCGGTGACTAGAATGTGCAGATAGCCTGAGAGCTGGGCTGGTGTTAAATTTGTGTTCAGTGCGACTGTGTTGTTGTAGACACCCCCATAGCCACCGTTGTAAGTTCTTGCCCAAGCGTTCTGATCCACGTAATACTGGATATCCACGGCCGGGTCGAAGCTAAAGCGTACTCTTGAATCAGGTATGTGTGGAGAGCCGAAAGGATTCGGGGAAACTTGCTGGAAGTTTCCCATGTTGGCGTTCAGGTCATTCACAATGTCGGTGAGAACATATTCGTCGCCCGGAACGAAGTTCAAGGGGTCAGTGGCCGACTGATGCATCACATGCATCATCAGGCGCACGGTCTTGATAGGAAAGTGGCTTGGAACATCGGGAACATAGTTCAAGTAGTTCGAGCAGTTCCCATCACCACCGAACTGTTCAGCCTCCGGCTCGTATGGTGTATCACAGTAGGTTGGGACTTGGGCTATTAATGCGGAAGGTCCTAACGATAGGAACAACAACGCGATGATTTGTCCGGCGCTCGTTCTCATAGTGGTTCAGTTTGGAGTAGCGAAGATACCCCCCCCCCAATAAGCTATGGATGCTATCCAAAAGCGCTTGTTACGAACAATTAACATTTAGTTATGAACATGCCTGAGCAATTGCGCGGCAGAGTTACTAGCCATAGATCCCCGGGTGCAGTCCGACATCCTGAAAGAGGACCAGGCGCAGAACACCTGCATCCTTAGTACCGAATTCGCGCTGCGTTCGATGGGCGATCCCGCCAAATGCGCGGGACGTTCCGCGATGCAGGAGCACTTCATCGCGCACAACATCCGCAACTACTACTCCGTCAGCATCAGCTGGTACCACCCTTCGGCATGCTTACTTCGGCCTGCTCAGCTTAACGCTGGGCAGCGCTGCGGAGGCCGGCGCCAACCCCATCTCGCTCCCGGCCAACGAGCCGGGATCGCCTTCACCCTGGCCAACGGCTTCACCTACGTGGAGTACTACCTCAGCCGGGGCATGGACATCAACGCCTTCGCGCCCAACCTCAGCTTCTTCTTCAGCAACGGCATGGACCCCGAGCACGCCGTGATGGGCCGCGTGGCTCGCCGCCGGGGTGCCTCGGAGTTCGCCGGGCTGATGCCATGAGTTACGATCGTTCGGCCAGGCGAGGCGCGACGAAGGGAGGCTACCCATAGGTAGCTGACCGAGGAAGCAACGAAGTATGGGCGAGCGAGCGGCGCTCACCCGAAGGGATGCGGCTATGCCGCAGTGGCGCTGGATCGGGGATCTTCGTGGCACCAACACTACGAAACCCTCAAGCACAACGGCGAGTTCCCCATCATCGGCGTCAACACCTTCCTCAGCATCAAGGGCTCACCAACGGTATTGCCGAAGGAAGTGATCCGCGCTACGGAAGAGGAGAAGGAGTACCAGATCACGATGCTTGAAGGCTTGCAAAAAGCGCACGCCGATGAAAGCGCTGCGTGGTTGAAGAAGTTGCAGGCTGCTGCTGTGGCGAATGAGAATACGTTCGAGCAGCTGATGGAGGCGACGAAGCATTGTTCGCTGGGGCAGTTGACAGATGCTATGTTTGGGGTAGGGGGGCAGTATCGGAGCAATATGTAAGCATGGATCGCACGAAAAGACGAACGCTCGGGATCTTCGCAGCCATGGTGCCGTACCTGTGGCTTTCCTCATGCGCTTGGAATAAGGCATTTCTACACCCGGACGTGATCCCTGCAACCGCAGAGAAAGGCCAGAGCATAGACCCGATCACAAAGGACACCATCGTTCTGCACTTCACACTGCCGGACCACGTGCCGAGCTTTACCGATAAGCAGGGGCAGGCGTTGCCCATGCCCTTCCATATCGAAAGCGCTTGGTTCGGAGATCCGGACACTTCGCTCTACGGGTGGATGCTGAAGGATACG